>Ga0105047_10002428_pt1 | contig 33214 bp, 29 predicted proteins | sample MAT04_FD_78384 | JGI IMG/M metagenome (GOLD analysis project Ga0105047, IMG submission 78384) | Freshwater microbial communities from Lake Fryxell liftoff mats and glacier meltwater in Antarctica - MAT-04 (megahit assembly) | ecosystem: Environmental > Aquatic > Freshwater > Ice > Liftoff... | reverse complement strand
GGTGATGGGCTCGATGCCCTGGTAGACCCGCGCGAAATCCGTGATGTCCGGCAGCTTCGCGTCGATGACAGCCTTGCCCAGGTGGGTCAGGTCGAGGTGGACGTAGTCCTTGCCGTCGATGCCCAGTCCGTCACGACACTCGAGGTAGATGGCGCGGCTGACCATGTCGCGCGGCGCGAGCTCCATCAGCGTGGGTGCGTACTTCTGCATGAAGCGCTCGCCGTTGCGGTTGCGCAGGTAGCCGCCCTCACCGCGGGCCGCCTCCGACAGAAGGATGCCCAGGCCCACGATGCCCGTCGGGTGGAACTGGTAGAACTCCATGTCCTCCATGGGCACGCCGTGGCGGTACGCCAGTGAGACGCCGTCACCCGTGAGCGTGTGGGCGTTGGAGGTCACCTTGAACATGCGGCCGAAGCCGCCGGTCGCCATCATCACGGCAGCCGCTCGGAAGACGTGCAGCTCGCCGTCCGCGATGCGGTAGGCAACGACACCGCCGATGCGGCCCTCATCCTCGACGAGGTCCACCACGTGGTACTCGTCGTAGAAGCGGACGCCCTGCTTGATGCACTGCTGGTACAGCGTCTGGAGGATCATGTGCCCGGTGCGGTCCGCCGCGAAGCACGATCGGCGGACCGGGCCCTCGCCGTAGTTCCGGGTATGGCCGCCGAAGCGGCGCTGGTCGATCCTGCCATCAGGGGTCCGGTTGAACGGGAGCCCCATGTGCTCCAGCTCGATCACCCGGTCGATGGCCTCGCGCGCCAGGATCTCCGCACCGTCCTGGTCAGTGAGGTAGTCGCCGCCCTTGACGGTGTCGAACATGTGCCACTCCCAATGGTCCTCCTCCTGGTTCCCCAGGGCGGCGCAGATGCCGCCCTGGGCGGCACCGGTGTGGGAGCGTGTGGGGTAGAGCTTCGTGAGCACCGCGGCCTGGACGCCGGCGCGTGCCAGCTCGAGCGCGGCGAACAGCCCGGCACCACCGGCACCGACGATGATCGCCTCGTACTCGTGGGTCGGGATGGGGGTGGTGAGCGCCAGTGTCTCCGCCATGGTCAGCAGCCCTCCGTGGATGAGCCCCGGAGGAGCAGCGAGGGCCGATCGGCGGCACGGTACGTCATCGACAAGCGTTCCCCATCAACTGGACGCCGGGCGCGGCAGGGACCGGACCCGGATGGACAGAGTATGCACGAGGTGGAGGGTACGGCTGGGGCCGTCCGGACCGACGGGCGGGATCGTCGGGCGACCCGACGCGGCGTCGCCGCCCATGGCGGCTGTCTGCTGGTCACCGACCGGGGCAGCGGCAGGGGCATGGGCAGGGGCCATCGGCGGATCGGGCGGCAACAGCCGCAGCCGCTCGAGCAGCGCGACGATCGCGATGGCCGCGAGTGGCAGCAGCAGGGGCACCACGAACGCGTGATACCGGTCGCGGACCTCGAGCAGGACATGGGTGGCCGCGACAGCCGCGACAGCCCCCACCACCAGCATCATCAGGGCGTCCGTCCGGCGACGTCGCAGCGCCAGGCCGCCCACGGCGCCCGCCACGACGAGGAGCCAGTAGGCACCGCTGGTGATCGCGGCAAGCGTCGCCGACGGCTTGGAGGGGTCGTTCGCGCTCGCCCGGCGGATGGCGTACTGGACACCGTAGTGCTCCGTGCCCCACAGCGTGTCCTGCTTGCGCACCCCCATCAGCAGGGTACCGAGCGGATCAGCCGTGATGCGTGCCATGGCCAGCTGGCCGGCGCGGCCGCTCTGCTCCCAGAAGTCCTGGCCCTCCATGGCCAGCACCTCGTCGGACGCCTGCTGGCTGTACCGACCGTCGCTGCGCTGGTCGGTGCCGATCCAGAGCCCGTGACCGCCATAGGACGACGTGCTGATGCTCATCTCCCCGTGCGCCGCGAGGTTGTGGCCCAGCACCGGCACCAGCACCGCGAGCGCCACACCTGCCATCGGCAGCAGCGTCCCGCCAAGGAAGGCGCGCCAGGTCTGCCCGGGCCAGGCGCGGGCCAGGAGATAGACCGGCATCAGGATGGGCGTGGAGGGCCGGAGCCACTGGGCAAGGCCCAGGGCGAGACCGGTCGCGGCGCTGCCGCGCCAGCCGGGACGTACGCAGATCGCCGCCCAGGCCGCCGCCACGATGGCCAGCTCGTATGAGGTGTGGGGCATGCTCGTGACGACCATGAGCGCGCCCGCGGGCCAGAGCCCGTAGAGCAGCAGGGCGATGGCGCCCACGCGATCGCCATAGCAGCGCCGGGCAAGCGACCAGACCAGGACCCCCGTGACCAGCGCGAACGCGATGTTGAGCAGTTCCACGGCGGTCTGGCCGGCGCCCAGACCCGCGTAGGCGAGCGCCAGCATGATGGGATAGCCCATCGGGCGGTCCGCGAAGCAGCACGCCCCCGTGAAGACCCCCCGGGCGAGCTCGTCGTACTCGCGCAGCTCACCGTCACCCACGCCATCGTAGCCGGCCGCGGCGGCGGATCGGATCGCGAGGAGCACCACGATGCCCACCGCGACCGCCACCGCCGGTCGGCGACCGTCTCCAGCCGAGAGGCGAGCGACCACGACGATGGCCACCAGCGCGCCCGCCAGAGCGAGCAGCGTGACGACCACGGCATCCACGCTCGCGCGTCCGCCGGGCAGGTCCACGGCGACCGTGACGAGGTCCGCTCCGAAGTGGAGTGCCGCGAGGATGGCGATCAGGCTGAGCCCGATCGCCCCGCCCGTGGCGATGAACGGGCCGAACCGCGCCAGGCCGCTCCGAACGGGAAGCGTCTCAGCTGCCACCGATGCCTGGCAGGGTGAACACCACCACGGAGCCGAGGACGAACAACAGGAGCGCGAGGATGTACAGCCCCGACATGGTGATGATCCGCGCACGCGGCGCACGGATCATGTCCCCGACCACCGTGCGCATCCCCAGGAACGAGTGGACGAGCACGCACATCAGCATCAACCAGTCCAACGACCGCCAGAAGATCTCATTCCAGCGGTTCTCCATGATCCACTCCGCCGTCTGTTCCGCGGGATCGAAGACGAAGTGCGTGATGCTGAAGTGCGACAGGGCCAGCACGAACAGGGCCACGCCGGTGACGCGCATGGCGTACCACGCGAGAAGCTCGACACGATTGCCCTGGGGCTTCGCACGGCCCCTCGTGACGGGCGAGATCTGGGTCACCTAGAGCACCCCCACGATGCGCGCGATGCCGAAGAGGTCGTTCACGGGATCCTTCCACAGGGGCCGCAGCATGATCAATGCTCCCGGTATGCCGAGCCCGAAGAAGATGATCCAGCTCCCCCACCACAGCTTGCGGTGATGGACGGTCATGCTCGGCCACAGGTCGATGATCAGGATGCGCATCCCGTTCAACGCGTGATAGAGCAGGGCGGCGCCGAGCAGGACCTCCATCATCCGGCCCGGGGTGCTGGCGTAGAACCTGAGGAGACTGTCGTACTCCTCGGGAGCGGCGCCCACGAGCCAGATGTCGATGATGTGCAGGACGACGAACAACCAGACGCCCACGCCGCTGAGGCGGTGAAAGACGAACGCCCACGAGCCTTCCCGGCCGCGGTACGTGAACATCAGGCCCAGGTAGCGACGCATCAATACTCCGTCGAGACACGAACCGGTCAGACCAGCCGACCTGTCGCGGTTGGCGATCCGGCCCTGGCCGGACACTCGGGACAGGTCCCTTCCGCAGCATCCTACCCCACGAGCCGACCCCTCGCTGCGCTATCCTGACCTCCCCGGATGCCTTCCCCTGACGTCCCCATCACCAGAGGTCACGCGCGCCCGTGAAGCTGCAGGAGTACCACGCCAAGACCCTGCTCTCGCGTGCCGGATTGCCGGTACCGGAGTGGTCCGTCGCCAGCACCCCGGCGGAAGCCAGAGCCCAGACGCAGGCGTACGCCGCGAACGGCGTCAGCCAGGTCGTCATCAAGGCCCAGGTCCTGGTGGGCGGTCGGGGCAAGGCGGGTGGGGTCAAGCTCGCCGGCTCCCCCACGGAGGCCGAGGAGGTCGCCGGGCGCATCCTGGGCATGGACATCAAGGGCATCACGGTCCGCCGGGTGCTCGTCGCGCCGGCCGCGGAGATCGTCCGTGAGCTGTACCTCGCGGCCGTCCTGGACCGGGGCGCCAGGCGCATCCTGATGATGGGCTCCGCCGAGGGCGGCGTGGAGATCGAGGCGCTTGCGGAGACGAACCCCGAGGCGATCATCCGGCTGCACGCCCACCCGCACCTGGGGCTGCTGGACTGGCAGGCGCGCCAGCTCGCGTTCCAGCTCGGCCTGGGCGACCACCTCAAGGCGGCCGTGGCCATCGCCAAGGGCCTCCACAGGGTCATGATCGACAACGACGCGGACCTCGTGGAGATCAACCCGCTCGCGGTGGTCCGGAGCGTCGCGGCGGACGGCAGCGTGTCGTTCTCGGTCCAGTGCCTGGACGCCAAGATCACCATCGACGACTCCGCGCTGGTGCGCCACCCCGACCTCGAGCCGATGCGTGACCTGGACGAGGAGGATCCCATCGACGTGGAGGCGCGCAAGCTGGGCCTCTCGTTCATCCGCCTTGAGGGCACGATCGGCTGCATGGTGAACGGCGCGGGCCTCGCGATGACCACGATGGACCTGGTCAACCGCGCCGGGGGCTCGCCCGCGAACTTCCTGGACATCGGTGGTGGCGCGCGCGCAGACAAGGTCGCCGCGGCGATGCGCCTCATCCTCGCCGAGCCCACGGTCAAGGCGATCCTGGTCAACATCTTCGGTGGCATCGCGCGCGGTGACGAGGTCGCCCGCGGCCTGGTGGAGGCGCGCTCCATGCAGGAGCGCAACGTCCCCATGGTGGTGCGCATCGTGGGCACGAACGCGGCGGAGGCCGCGGAGATCCTGCGCGTCGCCGGGGGCGACATCCAGACAGCACGCGACCTGGACGAAGCGGTCGAGAAGGCCGTCGCGATCGCCGGCGCAGCGGAGGCCTGAGCCAATGAGCATCCTCGTCGATCACGACACCCGCCTCGTCGTCCAGGGCATCACCGGACGCGAGGGCCTGTTCCACGCCACCCAGATGCTGGAGTACGGCACCAATGTCGTGGCGGGTGTGACGCCCGGGAAGGGCGGCCAGACCGTGCTGGACGACAGCGTGCCGGTGTTCGACACCTGTGCTGACGCCGTACGCCAGACCGGCGCCAACACGACCGTCATCTACGTGCCTCCCGCGGGCGCCCCGGACGCGATCCTCGAGGCACTCGGCGCTGGCATCCGGACGATCTTCTGCATCACGGAGCACATCCCCGTGCTGGACATGCTCAAGGTCGTGGCGGAGGTGGACCGGGTCGGCGCCCGGCTCGTCGGCCCCAACTGCCCGGGCGCCACGTCACCCGGCAAGGCCAAGGTGGGCATCATCCCGGGCACCATCCACAGGCCCGGCCGTGTGGGTCTCGTCAGCCGCTCCGGGACGCTGACCTACGAGGTCGTGCAGGCGATGACGGATGCGGGCATCGGCCAGTCCACCTGCGTGGGCATCGGTGGCGACCCCATCGCCGGTTCCACGTTCATCGACATCCTCTCGCTGTTCAAGGACGATCCAGAGACCGAGGGCATCGTGCTCATGGGCGAGATCGGCGGCAACGCGGAGGAGATGGCGGCCGAGTGGAAGCTGGCCAACATCCCGACCACACCGATGGTCGCCTTCATCGCGGGGCGGACTGCTCCCCCAGGGCGTCGGATGGGCCACGCGGGTGCCATCATCAGCGGCTCAGGCGGCACCGCCGAGCACAAGATCGCGGCACTGGAGGCTGCCGGCGTCCGGGTCGCGGAGTCGCCGACCCAGATCCCGCAGCTGCTCATCGAGGCCGGAATCAAGGCCGGCTGATGTGGTCCGGCGCCCGCGGCGCCGGCCACCACTCCTGGCGCCGCGACGGACATCTGTCGCGGCGTTCCTGTTCCCGGCCCCGTGGGGGTGACCAGGGAGAACCAGCCTGACGCTGCGGTTCCCTCCTGGCCACCGCGCCAGGAGCAACACGGTCTCAGCTGGCGTCGTACCCAAGGGCCGCCCACGCCGGGCCACCCGGCGCTTCGATCAGCTCCACCATCACGCCCCGACCGGCCCGGGGATGGAGGAATGCCACGGGACCCTCGGCACCGCGGCGAGGCGCACGGTCGATGAGCTCCACGCCGCGATGGTCGAGATCAGTCAGAACGGCGGCGAGGTCCGGCACCTCCAGGCAGAGATGGTGGAACCCCTCCCCCTTGGCGGCCAGGAACCGGGCGACTCCGGTCGTCTCATCCATGGGTTGGACGAGCTCGATCCTGGACTCTCCCACGGTCAGGAACGCGATCGTCACGCGGTCCGACTCGATGGGCAGGACGAGCTCCAGGGTGAGACCCAGCATGTCGCGGTAGACGCCGAGAGCCTGCTCGATGTCGCGCACGATGACCGCGACATGGTGGACCCGACCGATGGCCCGCAACTCGGCGGGCAGACTGGAGGGTGCGATGAGCAAGACTTCCTCCCCGAGGCCGCGGCGGCCCTTGGCTGTCTTTGCGCAAAGACAGCGCGACTAGACGGTGATGAGTTCCCGGTGCTCGCCCCAGGCCACCCGCAACCGGTCGCTGATCTCACCCAGAGTGGCATGGGCCTTGACCGCGTCGATGATCGGCGGCATCAGGTTGTCCTCGCCGGCCGCGGCGTTGGCAAGGCGGTCCATGGCGGCGGACCAGGCATCGGGATCCCGGGTCTCCCGCAGGCGTCTGACGCGCGCAGCCTGCACCCGCTCGGCATCCGGGTCGATGCGCTGGAGCGGCGGATGGACGTCTTCTCCGTCCTGGAAACGATTGACGCCCACGACCACCTTGTGACCGGTCTCGATCTGCCGTTGCACGCGATACGCGGCGTCCTGGATCTCCCGCTGCTGGAACCCGGCGTCGATGGCGGCGATCGCGCCCCCCAGCCCGTCGATGCGGTCCAGGTAGGCCTGCGCGGCCGCCTCCACCTCGTTGGTCAGAGACTCCACCAGGTAACTGCCGGCCAACGGGTCGGGCGTCTCGGTCACGCCAGCCTCGTACGCGATGATCTGCTGGGTGCGAAGCGCGAGTCGCGCGGACTCCTGGGTGGGCAGAGCCAGGGCTTCATCCCGCGAGTTCGTGTGCAGGCTCTGGGTGCCACCGAGCACGGCCGCCAGTGCCTGGAGCGTGGTGCGCACGACATTGTTGTCGATGGATTGGGCGGTGAGGCTCGATCCGGCCGTCTGGACGTGGAAACGGCACATCATGGATCGCGGATTGGTGGCGCCGAAGCGCTCCTTCATGATGCGCGCCCACATCCGGCGAGCAGCCCGGAACTTGGCGACCTCCTCGAAGAGCTCCGACCAGCTGGCGAAGAAGAACGACAGCCTTCCGGCGAAGCGGTCGACGTCCAGCCCTCGCGCGCGCGCGCCCTCCACATAGGCGATGGCGTCAGCGAGCGTGAAGGCGAGCTCCTGTGCCGCGGTCGCGCCGGCTTCCCGCATGTGATATCCGCTGATGGAGATCGTGTTCCAGCGGGGCAGCTCCTGGGCGCAGAACGAGAAGATGTCCGTCACCAGGCGCATGGACGGGATCGTCGGGTAGATGTAGGTGCCACGCGCGATGTATTCCTTGAGAATGTCGTTCTGGACGGTGCCCGAGAGGCGTGCCCGGGGGATGCCGCGTCTGTCGGCGACCGCGACGTAGAAGCCGAGCAGGATGGCCGCGGTCGCGTTGATGGTCATCGACGTGCTGACCTCACCCAGCGGCAGGCCGTCGAGCAGCTGCTCCATGTCCTCGATCGACGCGATGGGAACGCCGACCCGCCCCACCTCCCCGTCCGCCTGCATCGCGTCCGAGTCATAGCCCATCTGCGTCGGCAGGTCGAAGGCGACCGACAGACCGGTCTGTCCCTGCTCCAGGAGGTAGCGGAAGCGTTGGTTGGTGTCTGAGGCCGTCGAGAACCCGGCGTACTGGCGCATCGTCCAGAACCGGCCGCGGTACATCGTGGCCTGCACGCCGCGCGTGAACGGGTACTCGCCCGGACGGCCCAGGTCACGATCCTCATCGAGGTCCGCGATGTCCGCGGCGGTGTACAGGTCGGCGACCTCGAGATCCGACGTCGTGCGGAAGTGCTCCTGCCGCTCGCGCCCCTCGGACAGCGACTCGGCGCGGGTGGTGGCGCGCCAGCGGTCGCGCGCGGGATCTGTGGGTCGGGTCATGGTCGGCACCTCATGGCGCAGACCATACCCGACCCGGGCTACCCGACGACGAGCAGCTCGTCTCCCAACTCGACCGCTTTGCCGACGACCGCACTGAGGGACTCGACCACCCCCGCGCGCGGCGAACGGACCTCGTTCTCCATTTTCATCGCCTCGATCGCCAGAAGTCGCTGACCCTTCTCCACGGTGTCACCGGCAGCGACCCAGAGACGCACGACGCGACCCGGGATCTGGGCCTTGACCACGGCGCGCCCCGCCGGTCCTGTGGCGGCTGCCGCCTGGGTCGCGCGATCACGCAGCGCGGCGCGGGCGGCCGACTCGACACCGACGGAGAACACCCAGCCGTCGATGGTGACCTCGTAGCGACGGCGCCCGTCCAGCCGATCGCTCGCAGAGGTCACGGCCGGCCGGACCTCCGGATGCCGGTGCGTCGCCGGTGCGAGTTCACCCGGCACGATCTCCAGGACCAGATCCTCCGAACCAGCCACCGTGAGGCGCAGCGGCCCGTTCTGGCTCATGACCATCGCTCCGTCGCTTCCCGTCGTCCTGCGTGGGTCCAGTCGGGACCCTTGGGCCGGACCCACCCCGCGGTGCCTTCGCCGCCGGGGCGGGCGCCGGCGGTCGGCGGCGGCGCGACCTCCGGCGCCCCGCCGGTGCCGTCCTCAGAAACCGTCTGCGCCACGATCCTTGCGGCCTCCCGCGCTGCGGTCTCGCGGATTGGAACCGGGTCCCAGGCGCGATCGATGAAGTCCGTGCGGAGCCCCTCCCCGCCGATGAAGTCGGGGTGGCGCAGCAGCCAGCGGTGGAACGGGATCGTCGTCTGAACGCCCCCGGTCTCGAACTCATCGAGCGCACGCATCGCGCGCGCGATGGCGGTCGCCCGGTCGGGCCCCACGACCAGCAGCTTCGCGAGCAGCGGATCATAGTCACCGCTCACCTTCCAGCCCTCCCGGAACCCGGAGTCCATGCGCACACCGGGCCCGGACGGTTCGCGCCACCGGGTGATGAGCCCCGGCGTCGGCGCGAACGAGCGTGCGGGGTCCTCGGCGCTGATGCGCAGTTCGAAGGCGTGGCGCACCGGATCGGCGGCCGCGGCGGCAGCCGCCATCGCTGCCTCCGATAGCGGACGGCCAGCAGCGAGCCAGAGCTGCTCGTGGACCAGATCGAAGTCGGAGACCAGCTCCGTGACGCCGTGCTCCACCTGCAGCCGCGCGTTGACCTCCAAAAAGTAGAAGTCACCGGCCCGACTGAACAGGAACTCGGCCGTGGCCGCATTGCGCAGACCGACGGCACGCGCGATCTGGACGGCAAGGCCGTGGACACGCAGACGCTGGTCCCGGGTCAGGCCGGGCGCGGGCGCTTCCTCGACCAGTTTCTGATGGCGGCGCTGCGTTGAGCAATCACGCTCCCCGATGGCGATGATGTGACCCTGGACATCGCCCAGCAGCTGGACCTCGATGTGCCTGCCACCCTCCACGTAGTGCTCGAGGTAGACCGACCCATCGCCGAAGGCCTGCAGCGCCTCGCGCGCCGCGGTGGCCACGGCCATGGGCAGATCGCGCGGGTCGTCGACGCGCCGCATGCCGCGACCGCCGCCGCCGGCCGCAGCCTTCACCAGCAGTGGATAGCCGATCTGCGCGGCCGTCACCGCGATGCCCTCCATCGCGGCAGGATCCTCGGCGGGCAGCGGCTCGAACGTGCCCGGCACGATGGGCACTCCCTGGGACGTCGCCGAGCGTCGGGCGGCGAGCTTGTCACCCAGCGACGCGATGGTCTGGGGCGCTGGGCCGACGAACGCCATGCCTGCGGCCTCGACGGCCTCGGCGAACGATGCCTGCTCGGAAAGAAACCCGTAGCCGGGGTGGACGGCCTGCGCGCCCGATGCGAGCGCGACCTCCACGATCCGGTCGCCGAGCAGGTAGCTCTGCGACGCGGCTGGGGGCCCGATCCGGACGGCGTGATCGGCGAACCGCACGTGGGGTGCGGCAGCGTCCGCGTCGCTGTACACGGCGACGGTCTCGATGCCCATCTCCCGGCAGGCGCGCATGATCCGGATGGCGATCTCGCCGCGGTTGGCGATCAAGAGGCGCTCGAAGGGTCGTCCCTCGCGTGTCATCGGTCTGGAGCCTCGTGCGCGGGACGCTCCACGAACGCCGCCGGAGGATGAAGACGCTGGCTGTCTTTGCGCAAAGACACGGGGTTGCCCATCACAGCGGGATGTTCCCATGCTTGCGCGACGGGTTGCGGTCCCGCTTGCCCTCCAGCATCCGGAACGCGGAGATCACCCGGGGCCGCGTCTCCGAAGGAACGATGACGTCGTCCACATAGCCACGACTCGCCGCGATGTATGGGTTCGCGAACGTCGACTCGTAGTCCGCGGTGAGCTTCTTGAGTTCCGCCGCCCGATCCTGAGCCTTGTCCAGCTGGTCGCGGAAGATGATGTTCACGGCACCCTCGACACCCATGACGGCGATGCGGGCCGTGGGCCAGGCGAGGTTGACGTCTCCCCGGACATGCTTCGAGCTCATGACGTCGTAGGCGCCACCGTAGGCCTTGCGCGTGATGACCGTCACCTTGGGCACGGTCGCCTCGCAGTAGGCGTAGAGCAGCTTGGCTCCGTGGCGGATGATGCCCCCATGCTCCTGGGCCACACCGGGCAGGAACCCGGGCACGTCCTCGAGAGTGAGCAGCGGCACATTGAAGCTGTCGCACATGCGCACGAAGCGGGCGGCCTTGTCCGACGCGTCGATGTCCAGGGCGCCGGCGAGCACGGACGGTTGCTGCGCCACGACGCCGACGCTCATGCCACCCATCCGAGCGAAGCCCACGAGGATGTTCGCCGCCCATGCCGGCTGCAGCTCCAGGAAGTCGCCGTCGTCGACGATCCGGTCGATGACCTCGTGCATGTCGTAGGGCTGCGTGGGCTCGTCAGGGATGACCGTGTCCAGAGACGCGTCGCGGCGGTCGACCGGATCACTGGTCTCGACCCGCGGCGGCTCCGACAGGTTGTTCTGCGGCAGGTGCCCCAGGATGCGGCGCGCCCATGCGAGTGCTGCGCCCTCATCCGGCGCGGCCAGGTGCGCGACGCCCGAGACCTGGGTGTGGATGGATGCGCCGCCGAGCTGTTCGCGATCCACGTCCTCGTGGGTCACCGCGCGCACCACGTCCGGGCCGGTCACGAACATGTAGCTCGTGCCCTCGACCATGATCGTCACGTCGGTGATCGCGGGCGAGTACACCGCACCCCCGGCGCAGGGGCCCATGATGAGCGAGATCTGCGGGATGACCCCGGACGCCAGCGTGTTGCGCAGGAAGATGTCCGCGTAGCCGCCCAGCGAGACGACGCCTTCCTGGATGCGAGCGCCGCCGGAATCGTTGAGTCCGATGACCGGGGCTCCCACGCGCATCGCGAGGTCCATGACCTTGCAGATCTTCTCCGCGTGCGCCTCGGACAGCGATCCGCCGAAGACCGTGAAGTCCTGACTGAAGACGAACACGAGGCGTCCGTCGATGGAACCGTGGCCCGTGACGACGCCGTCCCCGAGGTACCGCTGCTGGTCCAGGCCGAAGTCTGTCGCGCGGTGCGTGACGAAGGCGTCGAACTCCACGAAGGACGCCGGGTCCAGCAGCAGATCGAGTCGCTCGCGTGCCGTGAGCTTTCCCTTCGCGTGTTGCTGCTCGATGCGTCTCTCGCCGCCGCCCAGCTGGGCCTGGGCGCGGAGCGCCAGAAGGTGCTCGATCTGGTCGCGATTCGTCGACACTGGGCTGTGGTCCTCACTCGCGGACTCGTGGATGGGTCCCCGGAATCGTACTGCGGGCCACGCCGGGCTGTGGGTCGCCCCGGAAGCTATCCACAGAACCGGTGGATTAGTCCCCAGAAGTGTGGAAAACTCCGCTCGGTCGAATCGGCCGGGTCCGATAGGATTACGGGGCACCGCACCCCTGCCGAGGCCCCCGCGCCGGCTCGAACCTGTCACCGAAGGAGTCCCCTTGGCACGCATCATCGCCATCGCGAACCAGAAGGGTGGGGTCGGCAAGACGACCACCGCCATCAACCTGGCGGGGTCGCTGGCCGAGCATGGCTTCACCGTCCTGTGCGTTGACATGGACCCGCAGGCCAACCTGACCGTTGGCCTGGGCCTCAACCCGCGCACGATCCAGCGGTCCATGGCGGATGTGCTGGTCAATCCGGACGTCCATGTCCGGGATGTCATCGTGCCCACCCAGACCGCGGGCATCGATGTCGCGCCGTCGGACATCGACCTGTCCGCCACCGAGAACCAGCTGTTCAGCGCCATCGGCCGGGAGCAGGCGCTCCGTGAGGCGCTCGGTGCGTGGGCGTTCGAACACTACGACTACATCATCGTCGACTGCCCGCCGACTCTTGGGCTGCTGACCATCAACTCCCTCGTGGCGGCGGACTCTGTGATCATCCCCGTGCAGACGCAGTACTACGCGCTCAAGGGGTTCACGGCGCTCAACAACGTGATCAACCAGATCCGGGCGAAGGGCCTCAACCCCAACCTGCGCATCCTGGGCCTGCTGCCCACGTTCTACGACTCACGCACCCTGCTCGGTCGCGACATGCTCGAGGAACTGCGGGATCTCGGCGACCACCATGTGTTCGAGACCATGGTCAAGCAGACGGTGCGCCTCGGTGAGGCGCCGCTCGTGGGCCGACCGGTCACGTCATACGCAACGAACTCTGAGGCGGCTCGCGCATATCGCGGACTGGCCCGGGAGGTGATCGAACTTGGTTAGACCCGACTTCCGCGGCCAGGCGCGCAGCCGCCTGTCCGAGGAGCGCGAGGAGCTCTCCCCCGCGATCATCAGCCTGCTGTCCACGGATGCTGACCGGAAGGCGACCATGGCGGCGTCCATCCGCAAGCTGGGGGTGGAACGCATCGACCCCAACCCGAACCAGCCTCGACTGACGTTCGAGGAGGAGCCGCTCCAGGAACTCGCCGCATCGATCCGGGAGCACGGCGTGCTCCAGCCCATTCTCGTGCGCCCGGGAACGGATGGCCGGTTCCAGCTCATCGCCGGTGAACGGCGCTGGCGTGCGGCTCGGCTCGCCGGGCTACGGGAGATCCCGGCCATCGTGGACGAGATCGACGATCAGACCGCACTCGAGATCGCGATCATCGAGAATCTCCAGCGGGAAGACCTGTCGCCGCTCGACGAGGCACTGATGTACGAGCGGATGACCACGGAGCATGGATACAGCCTGCGCAAGCTGGCCCAGAAGCTGGGCAAGGACAAGGGCTACATCGAGAACCGGCTCCGCCTGGCCGATGCGCCGACCGAGATCAAGCAGCTGGTGTCTTTGCGCAAAGACACGCTGAGTCATGCCTACGAACTGCTCAAGGTCGAGGACCCGAAGCGACGCCGGCGACTGGCGGAGCAGGTCGCCCGGGGAGAGTTGAGCCTGGTCAAGCTGCGCGAGAAGATCGACGGACGGCCGGCTCGCGAGCCCGGGCAAGCTGACGGTGGACCCGTGGAGCCTGTCGGCGATGCGCAGCAGCCAGAGGCGACGGCATCCGTTTGGGAGGAGGACTCGCCGGTGGCGGTCGCTCCACTGACCGGGGAGGATGCCCTGCAGCAGGCGAAAGCCCGGCTGTCAGAGGCGCTCGAGGACCTTTCGATCGTCATCCGCGAGCAGGAGGCCCTGCGCGGTGCCACCACGACGGACCGTCAGAACTTCGCCAAGTACCTGACGATCGCGAAGCTCAAGCTGGAGAACGCCATCGCCGTGGTCCGGTCCGGCGACCCCAGGTCTTCGGGCTGACACGGAGGCGGCTCGACCGCGCCGCATGCTGGTGCGCGTGACGCCCCCGGCGATCCGGGGGCGTCACCATGTGCGCCCTGCTCTGGCGTCATCGTGCTGCCGCTAGCACCCATGCGAGCGCGAGGCCTGCGATAGCCACGGCCTGGAGGCTCCATCCCCAGGCGGTCCATGCCGCCCGACGCGACGCGCTCCCGACCACCCCCGCGACGGCGATCATGGTCGCCGTAGCCGCCAGGGCGGCGGCGACGGCGTCCGCGCTGAGGGACCACAGCAGTGCCCACGCGATCAGATAGACGACGCTGGTGAGAACCGCCAGGACGACCACCGCCCTCCCCCGTCCCAACCACACCGCGGGTCCGCCACCGCCGGTCGCGAGATCGTCGTCGAGGTCCGCCAGGGCATTCGCCAACTGGAGGGCAGGGCCCGCCATCGCTGCCAGCGGCAGGAGCATCGTCCAGCCGGGTGGCAGTCCGCCGCCCGCGCCCGTCCAGGCGTAGAGCAGCAGGAGGGGGAACGCCGCGGTGAACGCGAGCCAGCCCAGACCGCGCCGCTTGAGCCACAGGTCATACGCCACACCGCAGGCGTAGCCGAGGCCACCGATCAGGAGGGCCACCGGCGACACGAGGAGCGACAGGGCAAGACCCAGGCCTGCGCCGACGACGACCACGGCGCGTGCCGCGCGTGCGCTGACGAGCCCCGAGGGCAACGGCTTGGAGGGCTTGACCATCCCATCCGCCGGCATGTCGACCAGATCGTTCAGCGCGCCGATCGAGGTCTGGAAGCCGAGCATCGCCAGGGCGAGGGCAGCGACGGTGGCGGTGCCAGCCCCGGAGACCGTCGCCAGGGCGGCGACCAGCAGGGCGTTCAGCGCCGACGGGAACGGGTGCAGCAGTGCGAGCCGGCCCAGCGGATGGCGCACGTGCGCGATCAGATGTAGACCAGCTCCTCGAAGCTACCGACGAGGTAGGCGATCAGGCGGTCGCGCGCATCCGGGACGGAGCGCCGCAGACCCGTGACCAGGTACCGGAGCGATACGGCAGGCACCATCAGCTGGCCCTCGGCGGTCTGCCCGATCGTGGCCGGCGCCCCGCCACCGGCGGTGAACAGGCGCCGGATCGTCGCGTCATCGAGGTGCGTCGCGTGCCGGAACTCGGCCAGCACCGGGAGCACGCCCTGTCGGATCGACATGTCGCGCATCAGCTCCGTCGCCCAGCCGTCGATCTGATCGTCGGATTGCTCCTGGAGGCGACGCTGGTACTCGGCGGGATCGGCTGACAGGCCGGTCGCGGACACGGGCTCCTCCGCTGGAAGGTCTTGGATGGCGCCGGGGTCCGACGCGGGGGGATTATCGCACGCTCGGCGGGCGGTGAGCGTTCGCTCCCGGGTCGCACCAGCCACGGGGTACGATGCTGCCTCGGGCGGGATCGTGCTGGTGCGGAGGCGGATCATGGTGGGACGGATCGGGTGGCTGGTGGTGGCCGGGATCCTCGCGACGGCATCCGTCGTGGGCGCCCCGCCCCCGCCCCTTTTGGCCCAGGGCCCCGCCTGCGTCACGGAACCGGAGCCGAATGACAGTCCGGACACGCTCGCGTTCGTGACCGGGCCGCTGTGCGTGGAGGGGACCCTGCCGGCGAGCGACCAGGACCTGCTGCTGTGGGATCTCAGGCCCGAGGCGGCCGCTCAGCCGTGGACGATCACGGTCGAAGGCGTCGAGGGCACAGTGACCGGCCTCCAGATCGTGTCCGTCGCGAGCGCGCCGGGCGTGGTTCCCATCGTCCCCGGCAGCCGCGTCCTCCAGCTCGACGCACTGCCGTCGTCCTTCGGGCCCGTCAGCCGCGAGGGTGTCCTGTTGCCGGCCGGCCGGCTTGTCGTGGGCATCTCCCGCAGCACGTACCCGGACGGTGCCGAACCGGCACAGACCGCCTATCGCTTCTCGATCCAGCCGGGTGCCCGCCTGCCGGACCCCATGGAGTCCGAACCCAACGACACGGCCGACGCAGCGAACGCCGTCGCGGGTGCCTTCGACCTCGCCGGGGACGCATCCGCCAACCCGGACCATCTCGCCTGGACGGTGGACGGGACCCCGGAAGGGACCGGCTGGACCCTGACCCTCACCGGGACCATCGGTCGGAGCGTCGGGATCTCGCTGGCCGGCCCTGACGGGATCGAGCTCGCAGCCGCGCAACCCGACGCCTGGGGAGTCGTGACCCTGCCGGACCTCCAGCTGCCGGCCGGCACCTACCCGTTGCTCGTCTCCGGGAGTCCGACGGATCCGACGCCCTACCGGTTGACCGCCACGAACGGGCCCTCCATCACGGGCGCTGACGCCGAGCCCAACGACCGTCTCGCCGACCCGGTGCTGCTGGACCCCGTCGTTCCCCTGGCGCGTGGACGCATCCACCCCGCGTACGACCGCGACCACTACCGCCTGACCGTGCCCCCGGACGGCGCGCCGGTGATGCGCGATATCAAGTTGCTGGGCCCGGACGACCTGCGGCGATCGATCTGCCTCGCGCGCATGGATGGCATCACGATCCAGTGCCGTGATGACCTCGGCGGTTCCGCCCTCCGGTCGCTGGTCCTGGCACCCGGCGAGTACCTCATCGTGGTGGCGGGCGACGCGGACGCGGAGCGGCCGTACCTCCTGCGCGTCGACGAGACCACCGGCACGGTGCCCGACTTCGAGCTGGAGCCCAACGACGATCCCGCCTCCGCCACCCCGTTCGTGCCATCGATCGAGATGCGTGGCCTGGCTGCCGCCGGTGAGACCGACATGTTCCGGCTCACGACGACCGGCGAGCCGCAACTGTGGGAGGTACGCCTCGCCGGCACGGGCGTCGAGCGGCTGACCTGGATCCGTGCTGACGGGCAGGTGCTCGCCGAAGGCGCCATCGACGTCGACTCCGCGAGCGCCGTGGCCACCGACCTCTACCTTGTCCCGGGCGACCACTGGTTCCGCATCGGCGGTGGTGGTGACTACCGGATCAGTGCGACACCGTTGGGTCCGCCGGATCCAGAAGCCGAGCGGGAGCCGAACAACGATGCCGCCTTCGCCCAGCCCTATCGGCTGGGCCGGTCGCAGATGCTCGGCCGCCTTCCGTCATCGGTGGACCGCGACGTGTTCCGGTTCTCGCTGGCCGCTCCGGAGCGCATCCTGGTCCAGCTGGAGCCCCCGGTGGACGGCGCCGTGTCCATGCGCCTGGAGAGCGGCGGCCAGGTGCTGGCGCGCCGGGCGGCGGTCGGGCCGGGCGTCCCGCTCGCGATGGAGATGCTCCTGGGGCCCGGCGACCACGAGGTGTGGCTGAGTGGCGACACACCCAGCCAGGGGCGCTACCGCCTGACGCTCGAGCGGGGCGATCCGCGGCTGGCACGGCCGGATGAGGAGCCGAACGATCGCTTCGAGCAGGCGACGATGGTGGGCCCATCGCTGGAGGTCGCGGGCGAGCTGCCTGCCGGTGACGACAGCGACTGGTTCCGGTTGCCAGACCTGGACCCGGCGACACCGGTCACGATCAGATTCTCGGGCGGCGTCACCGGGGCGACCCTCGGCGACGGGATCACGGAGATCTCCCCGGCCTTCGACCCGGCGACGCTGGTGCTGACCTCCGACGGCACCGCGGGCATCACGCCCCGGCTGATCCAGGTGCGCGGTTCCGGGCCCTACACATTCGAGCTGGAAGTGTCCGGCCTCATCGCCGTGCCGGATCCGGACCCCCTGCTTGTCACGGCGACCCTCGCCATCACGACCGATTCGGTCGCCGCCTACTGGCCCAGCGGCCAGCGCATCGGCGGCACGCTGGCGCTGCGCAATGACGGGAGCACGCCGCTTGATCTCACGCTGGACGCTATCACCAGCCACGTCGCCTGGACCGCACTGCCGGGCGAGACGGCGGTCACCCTGGCCGAGGGCGAGACCCGGCAGATCCCGCTGGACGTGACCATCGGCCCGGACGCCTGGGCGAACGAGCCGGTGCGCATCATGCTCCGGGCGCGCGACACCGCAGGGGCCCAGGTGACCGCGGCTGCGGTCGTGACACCCGGGGGCGACGTCGACCCGGTCGCCCCCGAGCAGGCGTGGTCGGTGCCGGCGGCACTGCTCGGCGGCCTGGACGTGGCGTCCCTGGCGCTGGGCGCCGTGACGATCCCGGCGATCGACCCGGTGGAGGAGGACCAGCTGCACGACGGCAAGGCGCACACGGGTCTGGGCTTCTCCCAGAGCGTGACGTCGCTGCCCATCACGCTGGGCGTGGATCTTGCGGGAGATGCCCCGGTGCCGGTCGCCGGGTTCGGGATCGATCCGCAGGCGGCGGAAGCGTTCCCGGGCGATGTGCCCCGCGAGGTGGAGCTGCTCCTGTCCACCGATGGCGTCACGTACGCGTCTGCGCTGACGGTCACCATCAGCACGCGCATGGGCGACCAGTGGTTCGTGCTGCCGGAGCCCGTCCCGGCGACCCACGCCCAACTGCACATCACCTCGGTGCAGGGCGGCGGGTTCGCACAGGTGATCCTGGGCGAGTGGAAGGTCATCGCCACGCCCGGGACGGCGCCGGCGTCGACCCCCATCGACCTCGCGCAACCGATCCGGGGCGGCCACATCGCGTGGATGGAACCGCAGTCGCCCGACCCGGCGTGGTTCGCGCAGTGGCTCGACGAGGACCCGCTGTTCACCCAGCTCTACCTCGAGGCCGGCATCAACGTGTCGTGGGCGGTCGGCTTCGCGAACGCGCGCGCGGCGCAGGTCACCGAACTCCAGTGGCTGGACCCCGTCCCTTCCACCGACGGCCAGCGGTTCGCCGCGGTCGAGGTGGAGGCGTCGCTCGAAGGGGCCGCCGGACCCTGGCGGCCCCTGGGCACATGGATGCTGGAGCGCGCCGAGGACGGGACGGTCGCACCGTTCCTGACCGCCCAGCCGGAATGGGCGCGTTACCTCCGGTTCACCGGCCAGGGACCGCGCAAGGGGACCCTGTACTGGGACCCACCGGCCACCATCCGCGTCCTGGAGCGCGCCGCCGATGACGGCTACCGCTCCATCCTTGGCGAGTGGGGGGCGGGGCAGCCCGTCGGCCCCTACGAGTGGCTGGTGCCGCCGGATGTCGGCCTGCCACCCATCATGGAGGACGACGACGACACGCCCGAGACCGCATCCCCGCTCGAGGCCGGGACCCGCGCGACGGGGCGCGTGGCCGGCCGCACGGACCTCGACTGGTACACCTTCGACGTGCCCGAGGGCGACAACACCCTGGACCTGGTGGTCACCGGCAAGCCCATCGTCGTGGTCGCCCTCACGCTGGTCGACACCGAGGGCTTCGAGGTGCCCATGCTCTTCCGCGCCGGCGACACGCCGGGCAGCGTGCGCTACGAGGCGGAGGTGACGCCCGGCGCGAGCTATCGGTTACGGGTGGAGCAGCCGGTGTCCTCGATCGTGTTCACGTTCGACACCAGCGGCAGCATGGGCCCGTACCTGGAGTACGTGTACCAGGCGATGCGCGCGTTCACCGCGGACGTCACGCCCGGCGAGGAAGCCGTCTCCATCGTCCCGTTCGAGGACGATCCGCTGCTCGAGGACTGGAGCGACGACCCGTTCGCCCTGGCGGACGCCGTGGGCCGCTTCGTGAGCCTCGGCGGATCGAGTTCCGTGGAGACGGCGCTCATCGATGCCGCCACGGAGCTCTCCGCGCGCGAGGGCGCGCGCGCGATCCTGGTGGTCACCGACGGCGAGACCAGCTCCTTCTCGGACAACGCCGAGCTGTGGCGCGTGCTGGGATCGGTCCGGCCGCTGGTGACCGCCGTCCATGTGGGGGCGACGTACCTGCCGGACGTCGCCACCGCGGCGATGCAGGACTTCGCGCGTGCGGCCGGTGGCTTCTACCAGTACACCCGCTCGCACGGCGAGATGGATCGCGCCTTCGACCGACTGGCCACGTGGCTGCGGCGACCGGCCGGCTACACCCTGGACCTCGCCACGGCGTTTCGCGAGACGCCACCGGAGTCCTCCAGGCCAGGCAGCATCGCGGTCGCCTCCCCCGCCGACGGGTCGGCGTCCATCTCGCCGGACGTGGGCGTGGAGATCATCCTCGACACCTCCGGCTCGATGCTCAAGGAGCTCCGTGGCGAACGGCGCATCGACCTCGCCAAGACCGTGCTCGCGGACCTGGTCATGAACCGGCTGCCGGCTGGCGCCCCCGTCGCGGTGCGCGTGCTGGGCGAGGCGGAGGATGTCTGCGGCACCCGGCTCATCGTGCCCCTCGGGCCGCTGGATGCGGATGCCGTGGTCCGTGCCGTGAACGGCATCGACGTGGTGCAGGAGGCGGACACGCCGCTCGGCGCTGCGTTGCGGGCCGTGCCGGAGGATCTCGCCGGTTCGAACGGGACACGCATCGTGCTGCTCATCACCGACAGCGAGGAGGTCTGGCCGGACCCCGACCTGTGCGGCGACAATCCGGCCGCGGCCGTGCGCGACCTGCGGCGGCGCGGCATCGACGCGCGGCTCAACATCGTGGGCCTCCAGGTGGACGCGAAGAAGGCGACGGCGCAGCTGCGTCGGTGGGCCCGGCTCGGCAACGGCTCGTTCTTTTCCGCCAAGGATGCGGAGCAGCTGGGCAGCAGCATCAGGACCGCGGTCAGCGCGCCGTTCCGGATCCTGGATGGTGCCGGCAACGAGATCGCCAGCGGCACCGTGGACGGCGCCGGTGTGCCGGTGAAGCCGGGCGTCTACTCCGTGGTCGTGCTCACGGACCCCGTGGTCCGCTTCGAGGGCATCGAGGTCGAGCCCGGCGAAGGCGCCGCGCTCCGACTTCCAGACGCCAGCCCACCGCCATCGCTGGAGCCCCTGCCGGAGCCGGCCCCGTAGACTGGCGGGGCCCGTCCGTCAGGCGACGTCCGCGTCCGCGCCCGACTCGTCGAAGGCCCAGACATCGATGTCCGGGGGCGTGAGGCCCAACTGGGTCAGGATCGTGGCCGCATGGCTCCGGTGCTCCCGGGCGTGGTCGATGGACTGCGCGAGCAACACCCAGCCGGGGATCTCCACGTCCTCGCCGTCGAGCGTCCGGAACGCGGCGATGTGGTCATCCGGGGTGCTCGCGGCGAGCCCGATGAGCCGCGTGCCGCTCCGCTCCAGCGCGTCCGCGAGGACGGAGACCGGCGGCGGCGGGGCCGGGTCGCGCCACTCGAGGATGCGCGGCTCCGCGGACAGCCGATGCACGTAGCCCGATTCGGCCGCGGCCAGGTGCGCCAGCGTCACGTGGAGCGCCCCGTAGGTGCCCACACAGTCGGCTGCGAGCTGCTCCGGCGTGAGGTCCACGCACGTGGCGAGGATGAGGCGGTTCGCCCAGCGGTTGTGGCGATAGAGCTGCTGGATGTTCGTCGGCATGGCGGCAGGATACCCGGCGCTCCGTCACAGGGCTGTGATGGATGACCGATACACTGCGTCCATGTTCGCCCGATTCCGCAAGCCCGCCACCCTTCCCTCCCCCGATGACGCGCTCCCCGGTCGCGCCACCCCGATGCGCGTCCCGGCGCGTCACCACGTCAACGGCGCCCCGCTCGTGGGCCCCTGGCCCGACGGCACGCGCACGCTGGTCATCGGCATGGGTTGCTTCTGGGGCGCGGAGAAGGCCTACTGGTCGGTGCCCGGCGTGATCTCGACGGCGGTCGGCTATGCCGGCGGCCAGACGCCCAACCCGACCTACGAGGAGGTCTGCTCCGGGCAGACGGGGCACACGGAGGCGGTGCTCGTCGCGTTCGACCCCGAGCAGGTCTCGGACGACCAGCTGCTGCGCCTCTTCTGGGAGCATCATGACCCGACCCAGGGCATGCGCCAGGGCAATGACGTCGGTACGCAGTACCGATCGGCAGTGTATTGGTTGGACGATGCACAGCGCGAGGCGGCGGAGCGGACGCGCCACGACTACCAGGCGGAGCTGACAGCCGCCGGCTACGGCGTCATCACCACGCAGATCGCCGCGGCCGAAACGTTCTTCTATGCCGAGGACGACCACCAGCAATACCTCGCCAAGAATCCGGGCGGGTATTGTCCTGACCATGGCACGGGCGTGGCGTGCCCGGTCGGGCTGGGCGTGCGGGTCGCAGAGGCCTGAGGCTACCTCTTCCGAGTCACTGGGTCGATACGGGCCCGCGATCGGCGGAACGGATTCCGAATGCTGCGCGGTCCTCGGGCCATATATGGCACCAGTGGTGGTACCATACCCCGCATGCAGAAGACGACGGTCTACCTCCCTGACGACCTCAAGGCCGCCGTCGAGCGCGCGGCAAAGCAACGCGGCGTGGCAGAAGCCGAGGTGATCCGGCTCGCGATCGCCGCCGCTGTGAGCCGGCCAGCGGCGCGGTCGGGTCTGTTCGCAAGCGACGAGCCGCTCGCGTCGCGTGTCGACGAACTGCTGAAAGGCTTTGGCGAGCGGTGATCATCGCCGACACCAGCGGGTTGCTGGCGCTGTTCGATCGCACCGAACCGGACCATGAGTCGGTGCGCCAGCTCGTGGCCGATCTCCCAGGACCTTTGGTCGTCTCCCCATACGTGGTCGCCGAGCTCGACTACCTCGTCGCGACGCGGGTGGGGGTCGAGGCGGAGATGATGGTGCTGGGCGAGCTGGCCGGAGGCGCCTACGTGCTCCCAGGGCTCGAGGCATCCGAACTGACCGCGTGCGCGCAGGTGATCGCGCGCTACCGAGATCAGTCGGTCGGGGTGGCCGATGCGTCACTGGTCGTGCTGGCCGAACGATTCTCGACCGTCGAGATCCTCACCCTGGATCACCGCCACTTCAACGTCCTGCGACCGTTGTCAGGAGGGCGGTTCACGCTTCTGCCGTGACATCCGTCACCCCCGCGGCGATGCGTGCACCGCTGCGCAGTCGAGTCGAACACCACCGGCACGTCAGCAGTGATCTACCGATTCGCGAATCCGCGCGGCTACCGCCCCGACCACGGGACGGGCGTGCGTGCCCGGTCCGGCTGGATGTGACGGCGGTGCCGTAGCCGCTGGGCGTCATGGGCGACGTGCGTCAGTGCGGCGACCTTCAGACCCCGATGGCGATGGCCACGTCAGGCCACCCCGGTCCGTCTCGCCTCGGACCGTCTCAGCGGTCGATGCTGCCGAACGGCATCAGCCAGGACGCGGCCACGGACGCGAGCTCCTCGCGCATCGCGTCGTTGGTCTCGCCGATGACGTCGAGGTGGACGACGGGCCCCGCGTCGAACTGCGCGGGCAGCAGGTCCGCGACGTTGCGGTTGTGGTGGACGAACGCGTCCGCGTCGCGGAAGACCTCGATGTTCATCGCGCGCGTCCCGTCGTCCGACAGGTACTGGTCGTACCGAAGCGTGCCGGGCTCGCCCTTCACGCGCTCGATGACCTTCGCTGCCGCCGCCCTGAAGTCATCGATCCGACCGGGCCGGATCTCGAATACCGGGATCAGAGTGACCTCGCCCATCGTCGTGCTCCTTCCGGCCGTCGTCGGCCACCGGCTGACCCTCGCGGCCGGTGCCGTCGTCGCGCCTCGTCACAGGGTACGACCGCGAGGATCCCTGGTCTGGGCCGGACCGCCGTCGGCGCACGACGCGGGAGGAGCGGGGTGATGATGGCACCGGCAGAAGCTGGAGGGTCACGGGCACATCCAAGTGTGCGCCAGCCTCTCGGTGACGACCCGACAGTCCCCGGATCGACGGCCCGATCTGGTGGGCGACTACCCCGCGAACCCCTCCGCGGCGACCAGCTCCGTGAGGATGACCGCGTTGCCCACGGTGCCACGATCATGGTTGTGGCCCACCGCGACGTACGCGATGCCATTGGGCAGCGCGTCGTGGGCACGGATGCGGCCGACGCTCACGACACGGCCGCCATCCACATCCCGGTCCAGGAACGGCTGCGGCCGGTCGGCCTCCGTACGCACCGCGAGCGGGACAGCGGGAGCGGAGTGGAGCGACAGCTCCTGCGCCCGGCCACGGTAGGCAGCGAACGCATCCGCGACCTCGGCCGGTGAGGCCGGCTTCGAGAGGCTCAGCGTGATCGCCTCCGTGTGCCCGTCACGCACCGCGACGCGGGTGCACGTGGAGGCGATGGGCGCCGCCCACGTCTGGATCCCCTGCCCGGTGTAGGTGCCCAGGATCTTGCCCAGCTCGTTGCGGATCTTCTCTTCCTCATCACCGATGAACGGGATGACGTTGTCCACGACCTTCATCGCGGGCACGCCCGTGGGGCCGGCGCCCGACAGCGCCTGGAGCGTGGTCATGATCGCGATGTCCACGCCGAAGGCGTCCACGAGCGGCTTGATGGCGATGGCCGCGATGACCGCGGTGCATACCGGGCTGGCCACGATGAAGCCGCGGTCCCAGCCGCGCGTCTCCTTCTGGCGCCGGACGAGCGGCAGGTGGTCCGCGTTCACGTCCGGCACGATGAGTGGGACGTCTGCCTCCAGGCGCAGGCCGGCCGACTCGCTCACGAGCGGGAAACCCATCTCCGCGAGCTGCGGATCCAGCTGTTTGGCGTGCGGGCCGGGGAGCGCGGACAGGATGAGCTGGACGCCGGCGGCCTCGAGCGCCTCCTTGTCGATGCCGACCATGACCGTGTCGGCCCACGTGGCGGGCACCGGCTCATCCAGCAGCCAGCGGTTCGCGACGACCTCCCCGAACGTGCGCCCGACGTCCGCCGGATCGTCCGCGATGAGCGCCCGTACCTCGAGCGTCGGGTGCTGCTCGAAGTAGCGCAGACCGCGCTGGCCCACGAAGGCGAAGGCGCTCTTGCCGGTGGCGCCGAGGATGCCGAGTCCGATGGTCACGAGAGATCTCCGAAGCTGGGGTATGGGACGTGGAAGAGGCGCGTGATGGTCAGGCGATCCGGTCGCCGACGATGCGCTCGGTCACGTGGGCGCCGAAGCCGTCCATCGAACGGCCGAACTCCTTGTGGTCGGCGCCGTCGAGGAAGCCCTGGGCGGCGGCGGCGGACCGCCACTCGCTGACGATCGTGAGCTGGCCCTCGCCAGCCCAGAACGCCTCGGCGGCGATGTTGTCCGCTGAGCGCAGCATCATCGGCTGGCCGGTCCCCTTCCAGAACGCCTCCACGTCCGCGATGCGCTCCGGCGGCACGGTGGCGCGGATGACGCGGTACAGCGGGCCTCTGGGGATCGCAGCGTGGTGCGCGGTCAGGCCGTCACGCAGGACGCCGCGCATCCCGGATTCCTTGATGGCGTCCGACAGGCCGACGTGCTCGGGGCCGGTGTAGTAGCGGTCGAAGTCCTCCGGTGCGTCCCACAGCGTCACCAGGCGCAGCACGCCGGGCGTGTCCTGCGACTCCAGGATCGTGGAGCCGCGCCAGCCGGGCTGCACGGAGGCACTGGGGACCGCGATGTCGTGCCACAGCGCGAGCACCTTGTCTCGATCGGCAGCCTCGAACACCAGCTCGGTATAGCGCGCGTACATCGTCACCTCTTGGATGGGGATGGGGTGGCTGGGATCCGATGGAATGGCGTCAGTGCCGCGCCCAGGGCACGAGACGACGCTCGAGCCAGCCCACGAACGTGATCGCGAGGTAGCCCAGGAAGGCGATGACCACGATGCCCATGAACATGCGGTCGACCTGGAGGGTCATCCAGGATGACCAGATGAACATGCCCAGGCCACTCTTGGCGCCGACGAACTCCGCGGCCACAAGCACCACGAACGAGGTCCCGACGGCCAGCCGCAGGCCCGTGAAGATGTCCGGCAGCGCAGCGGGGAGCGCGACCGTGCGGAAGACCTGGTAGCGGCTGGCACCGGCGTTCCGCGCGACGTCCAGGTAGATGGTCGGGATCTGGAGCACGCCGCCGAGGGTGTTGTAGAACACCAGGAAGAACGCGCCGATGCCCACAGCCACCCACTTCGAGGCGTCGCCGAGGCCGAAGATGATGAGCAGCACCGGGAAGATCGCGATCTTGGGCACCGGGTAAAGGGCCGCGAAGACCGGCGCCAGGAGAAGGCGTGGGATCCGGAACAGACCGAGGTACAGGCCCATCAGGAGGCCGATGGCGCTGCCGCCCGCGAACCCGATGAGGATGCGGCTCAGGCTGTCCCGCGTGTGGCCCACCAGCTTGCCGTTCTCCAGGTTCACCCAGAACTCGTCCACGACCTGCGTGGGTGGTGGGATGAAGCGCTTGTCCAGGATGTCCGACTGGGACAGGAACTCCCACAGCAGCAGGATCACGATGGGGCTGAGCAGGGCGAGCCGCTCGATCCAGCCTTCGCGTCGGCGGGGGCGGACCATGTTCTCGGCCAGGGCGACCGACATCGGAGCCCCAGTCCGCGTCGCGCGGAACGCCCGCTCTCCCGCGCTCTCGGCGTGCTCGCGGGTCAAGCCGGCTCCCCTGCCGCGACCGGCTCGGCCGGCCCACCCGCCCGCAGGAGCGACCAGATCTGATAGGTGATCTCGCCGTAGCGAGGGTCGAGACGCAGCTCCAGCACGTCCCGCGGCCGCTGGAACGGGATGGACACCTCCGCCGTGATGCGCCCCGGGCGGGCCGACATCACCAGCACCCGATCCGCGAGCGTCAGCGCCTCATCCACGCTGTGCGTGATGAACACGACGCTCTTGCCGGTGGCGCCCCAGATGCGCAGCAGCTCCTGCTGGAGCACCACGCGCGTCTGCTCGTCGAGCGCGCCGAACGGCTCATCCATGAGCAGGATCTCCCGGTCGTCCACGAGCGCGCGCGCCACGGCAGTGCGCTGCTTCATGCCGCCCGAGAGCGTGTGGGGCAGGGCACGTCGGAAGTCGGTGAGGCCTGTGAGCTCCAGCAGCGCATCGACGCGCCCCCGGCGCTTCGCCTCCGGCACCTTCGCGATGGCCAGCGGATACCCGATGTTCTCCTCCACCGTGAGCCACGGGAAGATCGACGCGTCCTGGAAGACCATGCCGGGCCGGCCGCCGCCCACGATCCGGAACGACCCGGTCGTGGCCGTCTCCAGCCCGGCGAGGATGCGCAGCATCGTGGTCTTGCCGCACCCGGACGGGCCGACCAGACACACGAACTCGCCGTCGGCGACGTCGAACGAGACGTCCTCGACGGCGAGGACCGTCCTCGAGGTCCGGCGGTCATGGAATGCCTTCCAGACGTCGCGGACCTCGATCGCGGTGGACATATCCGGCGGAGCCTACGGGTTCGCCGCGAGGAACGCGTTCGCGGCGGCCAGGATGTCCGGCCGCAGGACGCTGGACAGGTCCGCGGCGCCCTCGTAGGTCAGCTGACCGGCGGCGCGGTAATACTCCTCCTGGTCGCGGATCGACGTCTCGTCGAAACTGCCGTCCGGGGAGGCCTGGGTGAGCCCGATCGAGGCGAGCGCCTCCACCGGCAGCTCGGTGTACTTGGCGACGTAGGCCTGGTTGGCCGGGTCCGCCCAGCCACCGTTCTCCAGCTCGTTGGCCGCCTTGAGGTAGGCCGCCGTGAACCGGATCACGGTGTCGGTGTTCTGCTCCAGCCACTCCGTGCTGAACGCGATGAACGCGAGCTCCACGCCCGCCGCGTGCCAGTCCGAGACCGAGACCGTGAGGTCCTGCCCCGCAAAGCCGGAGGCCAGCGGCTCGATGGTGAAGCTGGCGTCCACGCTGCCGTTCTCGAGCGCGATGCCCGCATCAGGCGGGCCCAGGTTGACGAGGTTCACGTCCGCCATGGACAGGCCGCCCGACTGCAGCGCGAGGTGGACCGAGTACTCACCGAAGCCGCCCGGCCCCGGGATGCCCACGTTCTTGCCCGCGAGGTCACCGACGGTGGTGATCTCGCCGCTGTCGAACTTCGCCTTGGACACGATGAGCGGCGACACGGGCTTGCCCACCGTGGCCGTGGGCACCCCGGCCAGCTGCGACACGACGGTCACGCCGGAGTTGAGCGTGATGGAGTTGAAGAAGCCGGAGCCCCACGTGGAGCCGCCCGCCTGCGACTGGTTGGTGGCCAGCAGCTGCGTCGTCTCGGCGGTGCCCGACTTGATGGCGAGGGTCACATCGACGCCGTAGTCGTCGAAGTAGCCCTTCTCCTCCGCCACGAAGAACGGCCCGTAGAAGGCCGCTTGCGCGTACAGGAACTCCATGCGCGTGGGGGTCTCGGGGATGGTCGGGATGGGCAGCGCGGAGGACTCCTGCGCGCCCACGGGGGCGAACGCGGCGACCGCGAGCGTGGCGCTGAGGGCGACCGCGCCGGCCAGCCGAAGGGGGTGTCGGTTCACGGGTTCGCCTCCAGGAACAGATTGGCGGCCGCGAGGATGTCGCGCCGGTAGACGCTGTCGATGTCCGCGTCACCCTCATAGGTGAGCTGGCCGACACCGCGGAAGTAGGCCTCCTGGTCCCGGATCGACGCCTCGTCGAGCGAGCCGTCCTCCGAGCGCACGGTCTTGCCGATGGCGTCCAGGGTCTCGATGGGGAGCTCCGTGTACTTGGCGATGATCTCCTTGATGGCCGGGTCGTCGAAACCGCCCGAGTCGAGCTCGCGCGCGGCCTTGATGTACGCCGCGGTGAACAGGATCGCGGCGTCCTGGTTGGCCTCCAGCCACTCGCTGTTGAAGGCGACGAAGCCGAGCTCCACGCCGCGCGAATGGTCGTCCGAGATGGACGCGACCGCGTCGCCCCAGAGCGTCGGGAAGGGCTCGATGGTCCAGGCGGCATCGATGGCGCCGTTCTCCAGCGCGGCGAGCGCATCCGGCGGGCCCATGTAGGCCTGCTCGATGTCATCGATGGTCAGGCCCGCGGCCTGGAGCGCGAGGTGGACGCTGTACTCCCCGAAGCCACCGGGGCCCGGGATCAGCACCTTCTTCTTGGTGCCGTCCGCGGCGGGCGCGAGGTCCGCGACGGTGGTCAGCTCACCCGAGTCGAAGCGTGCCTTGGACACGATCAGGGGCACCGGCGACTTGGCCTCCGGGTCCGACGGGACCTGGGCCAGCTGCGCCACGACCGCGACGGTGGCGCCCAGATCGATGGAGTTGAAGAACGCGGAGCCCCACGTGGAGCCGCCGGCCTGCGACTGCGCGGTGGCCAGGAGCTGGATGGTCTCCGCGGTGCCCGACTTGTTGGCGAGCGTGACGTCCAGGCCATAGGCGTCGAAGTAGCCCTTGTCCTCCGCCACGAAGAACGGGGCGTAGTCGGTGAAGGGCGAGTACAGGAACTCCAGGGTCACGGGCGTCTCCGGGATCGCGGGCAGCGGCAACGCGCTGGCGTCCTGGGCGCCCACCGGCGCGGTGACGAGCGACGCGGCGAGCGTCGAGGCACCGATCGCGGCGAGCATGCGGGAGCGGGAGCTGCGGGTCACGAAGTCCTCCGTCGATGTGGTGGCGATGGGCTGGGATCGATCCCGGGAAGGGTCACGACGCCGATCGGGCGGCGGACGGTCCGAAGGTGGGCGACACCCGTCCTGTCCCCGGAGGAAACCAACGAGCCGCAGTCACCCATGACTGCGGCCCCGGGACCGGTCTGCGCTGGAGTGATCCGATTCAGGACCGCTCCCCTGCGCGTTCCTCCGCACGACGGGGTCGCCCGAGCTGCGCGCAGCTCGGACACCGACAGTCACGCCACCAGGAGGATCGCATGGGAGCAGTCTGCCCGATGACTGGGCGTTCTGCAACAATCGATTTCAGGTCGCGCATCGCGCGGCGCCCCGGGAGGTGTGGATGAACGGCGTGGTGAAGGTGCTGGGGCTGTCCCTGGCGGACGTCGTGGGCCTCTCGATGGGCGGTTCCATCGTGGCCCGGATGGCCGTGCGCTGGCCGGACCGCATCCGCTCGGTCACGATCATCGGTTCCATGGCCTGCGGCTACCCACGGTTGTCGCCGTTCATGCGCGAGGGCGCGACCGCCGCGATGGTGATGGACGGCACGATGGACCTCGAGATGTATCGCCGCAAGCGCCTGGACTCGTTCCTGTACGCGCCGACGCTCGCGGACCCCGTGGCAGGGCCCGTGGCCCGGGACGCCCTCACCGACGCGCTCCAGACCACGGCCGTGCTCAGGGAGACCACCCAGGAGCGCAACGCCGGCTGGCCCTCCCCCACCGACTGGGACCTGTGGATCGCCCCCGACCGACCGGTGCCCGGGCTGGTCCTGGCCGGCTCCCTGGATGAACCCACGTTCCAGGCGTTCGCGCGCGAGTCGGACGCGCTGCCGCGCACCCGCGGCGTGATCGTGGAGGGGTCCGCCCACCTCGCCAACATCAGCCACCGCCACGTGGTGGAGCCGCTGCTGTTCGCCCACCTCGATGCGGTCGCGCAGGCCGACGCGTGACCGACGCTGCGAGCCAGGACGCCGGGATCCGGTACCTGGACGCGGCGGCCGTGGCGGCGTGCCTGCCGCCCCTCCCGCGGTTGCTGGCGCTCGCGGAGCTGGCGCTGCGCGCCGTCGTGGCAGGCGGAGACGTACCGCCCAAGGCTGCCGTGGGTGACGCGAGCGGCCGCTTCGCGCACGCGATGCCTGCCCGCCTCGACGCAGCGCGCGTGCCCGGCGGCGGCGCGTCGACGGATCTGCTGGGCATGAAGTGGATCGCGGGTGCACCCGGGAATCGCGCGGCCGGGTTGCCGGCGATGGCCGCGCTCATCGTCCTGTCCGATCCGGTCAGTGGCCGACCAATGGCGATCATGGAGGGGGGCGGCATCACGGCCTGGCGCACCGCGGCGCTGTCGGGCGTCGCGATCGGGCTGCTGGCGGTGCCACAGAGGCCGGCGGCACGGGCGGTGATCCTGGGGGCCGGCGCCCAGGGTGCGGCCCATGCGGCGGTCCTGGGGTCGGTGCTGCCGGGGGTCAGGCTCGCCATCCACGATCGACACTCGGAGCGCGCAGCCGACCTCGCCGCGCGGGCGACCGGCATGGCGGGCATCGCGGCGGCCGCGCCCGTGACAGACCTGCGCGCGGCCCTGCTTGAGGCTGACGTGATCGTCTCGGCGACGTCGCTGGGTGGGACACCGGACCTGGTCTCGGCGGACGTGGCGCCGGATGCCCTGGTCCTCCCCGTGGACTACGCGGCGCGCGTGGGGGCGTCGCTCGTGCTCGCGGCGACGACATTCGCCGTGGACGATCGCGAGCAGCTGGCCCGGAACCGGCGAAACGGACGTCTGGAGGGCTGGCCGGACGCGACAGCCGTCCTGGGCGAGCTGCTGCTGACACCCCGCGCACGGTTGCCGGGCATCGCCGTTGCGCTCCACCAGGGTCCCGCGATCGCCGACCTCGTTGTCGCGGATGCTGTGCTCGCGACGGCCCGGTCGGCCGGGATCGGCGTCCTGCTGGCGCGCTGAAGGCGGCCGTCGTCGGACCGGCCCCCCGAAGTGAGGCCGTCGTAGCGACGGACAATCTGCGACCATCCGGGCGATGACGACGCCGCCCGCCGCGCGCGCCCTGCTGGAGCGTGCCCCCTCCCCCGGCGCCTGGGCGGATCGTACCGCCGACCGCATCGTCGCGTCCGTCACGCGCCGGTGCCCGCCCGGGACGTCGGCCGGCGCGAGGCTGCGGGGGGCGTTGCGGCTCCCGTGGCACACCCTGGTCGCGTGGCTGCTGTTCTCGTTCTTCCTTCTGGACGCCATCAACGCCCAGGACCGACGCGGCTACCCGGAGGCGTGGCTGGCCATCATCGCGATCCCCGTCGGGCTGCTGCTGCTGCGCCGGCCGGTGCTGTTGGGGCTGGTGATGGCGGCCGCGGGCATCTACCTCCGGGCGCTCTATCTGGGCTATCCGGAGTCGTGCGACCAGATGGCGGTCAGCCGCGCGGCGCTGGGCGTGATCACGAGCGGCGGCAATCCGTGGGGCTTCGGGTACGCGGAGTCCGTGCCGCCCGGGGCGCCCTTCCCGTACGCTCCCTTGGGAGCGTTCACGTCGCTGCTGGGTGTACCCGGCGAGGTCGCCGCGTTCGCGGGCATCCTGGTGCTCCTCGCCTGGCAGCGGGCGCTGCTGACGTTGGCGTTCCTGGCGGCGTGGGTCTCGTGGATCGAGCTGGGCATCTGCGGCATCAACGACCAGATGCCGGCCCTGCTCCTGCTCGGCGGGCTGCTGCTGCTCGAGAAGCGGCGGCGCTCGGGGGCGGTGCTGGTGGCCCTGAGCGCGGGCATCAAGCCATACGCGTTCGCGTGGGTGCCACCGCTGATGGGCTTCGGCGGGCTGGCGACCTCCCTGGTCCTGCTGGCCGTCACGGCCGTGTGCTGGCTGCCGGCTCTCTGGTGGGGTCCCTCGACCTACCTCACCTCGATCGAGCTGGCGCGGGGCGTCCACGCCAAGCCGGAGAACACCCTCAACATGCCTGCATTGCGCATCCTCGCGCTGCCGGTCGCGATCGCCGGGTTGTTCGTGCGCAGCTGGTCCACGGCCGTGCTCACGGGCGCGCTCATCTTCATGATCGTGCTGTTCCTGGACTTCTGGGCGAGCTTCGGCTACTGGCTGGTGGTGTTGCCGCCCGTGGGCATCGTCCTTGAGCGGGCGCTGCGACGCTTCGGTTCACGGCTCCGCGCGGCGATGGGCTGACAGGGCTTGCTCAGGGCGAGCGGCGCCGCGACCTACGGCGCGAGCAGCGTCGCCACGGCGGACGTGCCGCCGACGGCCCATCGCCTGGTCACTTCAGACCTCGGCCGACTCCTCGCCGGGGTGCAGGTACTTGAACGTGACCGCGGCGAGCGCACCGGCGGCGAGCTGCGCCGCGACGTAGATCCAGAGGTTGCCCCAGGCGAAGACGTTCATGAGTGACCCACCCACCGCGACGGCCGGGTTGAACGCGCCGCCGGAGATCCCCCCGACCGCGAACGCGCCGGCGGTCACCGTGAAGCCGATGGCCCAGCCATAGAAGGAGTTACCCTCCGTGCCCTTGGCCGTGGCGACGTTCAGGACCACGAACACCAGCGCGAAGGTGAACAGGAATTCGGCCACCAGCGCTGGCCCGGCGCTCAGGGTGCCGTTGAGCGCGTCTACGGGCATGGCGGGCTTGAGGTACGAGACCAGCGCGAACGCGACGATGCTGCCGACCACCTGGACGACCCAGTAGCCCACCGCGTCCGGAACGGTGGTCTTGCCCCGCAGCAGCACGCCCAGCGTGACGGCCGGGTTGTAGTGACCACCCGAGATATGCCCACCGGCGAAGATCATCACCGCCAGGGCGGATCCGATGGCGATGGGCGCAAAGAGCACGGCAGGCGCCGTGGCATTCATCACCGTCATGCCGATGGTGAAAACGAGAAAGAAGGTTCCGATGGCTTCAACGAAGAGTTTTTTAATCATGGTT
>Ga0105047_10002427_pt1 | contig 33236 bp, 33 predicted proteins | sample MAT04_FD_78384 | JGI IMG/M metagenome (GOLD analysis project Ga0105047, IMG submission 78384) | Freshwater microbial communities from Lake Fryxell liftoff mats and glacier meltwater in Antarctica - MAT-04 (megahit assembly) | ecosystem: Environmental > Aquatic > Freshwater > Ice > Liftoff... | reverse complement strand
GCCCTCGTGCTCGGCGCCGCCTGGCTCGCGTGGTTCGGCGTGCTGCAGTGGAGCGTCGTGCGCTTCCGGGTGCCGATCGTGCTCACTCTCACCGCGTGCGCGGCGCTGCTCGCGTGGTGGCTGGTCCGCCGCCTGGAGCTGTCCGTGCCCCGCTGGCTGGCTCCGGTGGTGCTGGTGGCGTCGGTCGCCATCACCCACACCGTCCCGCTGTTCACCTACCTGAAGGGCGGGTGGCTCACCGCCGCCCTGGCCGTGCTGACCACCGGAGGTCTCGCGTGCGCCGCGCTGCTGACCCGGCCGGGGCGCTTCGCCGCCGTCACGGCCTACGCCCTCGCGGTGACCACCCACGTCACGCTGGCCGTCGTCGCGATCCTCGGTGACAAGGCCCCGAAGATCGACGTCTGGGTGGTGCTGCAACAGGGCGCCGACGCCCTCGCGCGCGGTGACAACGTCTACACGCAGCGGTGGACCGACTCCCCCGGGGTGCAGGACTTCTTCCCCTACCTGCCGTGGATGTCGGTGCTCACCGCGCCCGGCAGGTGGATCGCCGGGGACGTGCGCTGGGCCGTGCTGTTCTGGTCGCTGGTGCTGTTCGCCGGGCTGTGGGCGCTGGCGCACGGGCGGGCCGAGCGGGCCGCCGCGGTCACGGCGGTGCTCGTGCTGGCCCCCGGCACGCTGACCCAGCTCGACCAGGCGTGGACCGAGCCGGTGCTGGCCGCAGCGATCGTCTGGTGGGCCGTGCTGGTGCGACGCGACCACGCCTGGTGGGCGATCGTGCCACTGGCCCTGGCGTGCGCGAGCAAGCAGCACCTGGCGCTGCTCGCGCCGGTGCTGCTCGTGTGGCGGCCGTTCGGGGTGTGGCGCACCCTCGCGACCGGCGCGCTGGCCGGGCTGCTCATGGCGCCGTGGGTCGTCGCCGATGCCGGGGCGTTCTTCGGCGACACGGTGACCACGCTGCTCGCCTTCCACCCGATCAGGTTCGCGAACACGTGGTACCTCTACGCCCTCAACGAGCACGAGGTCACCCTGCCCTTCGCGGTGACCGGGGCGGCGGTGGTCGGTGTCGTCGGCGCCGCGTCGTATGCCGTGTGGCGGCGCCGACCGGGGTTCGACGAGCTGCTGCGCTGGCTGGCCCTGGTGCTTGCCGTGGCCAACCTGGTCAACAAGCAGGCGTTCTACAACCAGTACTGGCTCGTGGGGGCCCTCGTGGCCGCGTCGCTCGCGCTTCGCCAGGGCGAACCGGCGCTCGAGGAGGCTCCGACGGGCGACGGCGCCCCCGCTGCGGCCCCCGCCCCGGCCCCCGCCCCGGCCCCTCTCCGCGAAGTCAGGAGGACTTCGCCGGCTCAGGGCCTTGTAGGGCCCTGACTGCGCGAACTGCTCCTGACTTCGCGAGAAGGTCGCAGTCAGCCGGGGTTCTTCGCCAGGTGGCCCAGCCGGATGAGCCACTGCTGAGTCAGCTCGGCCCGGGTGGTGCCGAGCTCGGACACCAGCGCCGCGTCGGTGGCAGCCTCCGCGTCGGCATCGGACCCGGTCGCGGATCCGGCCGCGACCAGCCGGCGCAGCGCCGCCTCACCGTGCGTGCGGGCGATGAGGTCGACCGCCTGCCACGCAGCGAGGTATGGCACCTCGATGTCGCCGGTCGCCGGCTGCAGCTCGGCAGGGCTGGGCAGCCGGCGCGGGCCCTGCCCGGCGCGGATCGCCGAGACGAGGGGCGCGACCAGCCGGGCCGCGGACACATCCGCACGGTCGTAGCCGACGTGGTCGGCGTAACCCTCGGCCAGCCACGCGGCCGGACGGCCGGGCACGCTGGCGCGCACCGCGACGTGGGCCAGCTCGTGGGTGAGCACCACGTCGCGGCCGCTGGCCGTGAGCCGGTCGAAGGCACCTGGGTCGAGCACCACCCGGTCGCCGGTCGCGGTGCCCCCGGCGCCGGTCGGCCCCTCGGTCGTCGCGGCCACCGGTGCGGTGCCCGATCCCCCCGGTCGGCCGAGCAGGGCGTCGGCCTGCGCCACGGTCGACGGTGCCAGCACCAGCACCCGGGCGGGCGTGCCAGCCCACTGCTCGTGCAGCGCAGGTACCGCTCGGTCGACGACGGCGAGGTGCTCGTCCAGCCGGGCGACCGGCACGGTGCCGGCGACGACCCCGTGCGCCCCGCGCCGCACCGCCAGGGTGGGCATCGCGACCCAGGGGACACCGGCACCGGGGACGAGAGCTCGCTCCGACACGACCCGCCAGCTCGCCCCGGACCGCACCAGGACGTACTCGAGGCGAGCGACCCGGTCGGCGCGGTCTAGGTCGTCGACGCGGTAGCGCACGTCGACCTCGGCTCGTATGCGCTCGGGGTCGCGCTGATCGACGGTCACGACCGGCGCCCCGACCTCGAGGCGGGAGACCCGCAGCGCCCGAGCCGCGGCGAAGGAGTCCAGCTGGCGCTGCCCGGCCGCCATGGTGCGATCGGCAACGGTTGCGGCATAGGCCTGCTCGTCACCGGCGACGACCGCGGCGGCACGAGCCCGGAGCAGCCCGGTGGCGGCGGCCGCCGTCCCGGCGGTGCCAGCCGCCGTCCCGGCGGTGCCAGCCGCGCTCGCCGACCCGGTGGATGCCGTGGCGGCGGGGGGAGCGGACGGCGCCGACCCGGCATCCGGGGGCGACATGCACGCGCCGAGCACCGGGACGGCACCGAGCGAGAGCACCGAGACCCACACACCCCACCGGCGCCCGACGCGGCGTCGGCTCGTGGTCAGGAGGTCATGCACCGGCCCATCGTAAGGACCCCCGCCGGCAGGCTCACCCGACCGCGCGACCCCCCTCGGACCGGAGGTCGTCGCGAGCACCGGCGACGACGACGGCCCTGGCCCGGGCCGCGGTCTCGGGGGCGACGAGCCCGGCCTCGACGAGACGGGTGACGGCGGCCCGCTCCTCGGGGTCGAGGGCGAGGTCGAGCCGCACCGACGGTGCGGTGAGGTCGAGCAGGACCGGCACCATGCAGTCGCCGCACTGCAGCTCACGTACCGGGCACGTGCGGCACTCGACGGTCAACGTGCTGTCGTGGACGGTCATCGGTCTCACCCCTTCCAGGTGGCTTGCCCCAACGCTAGGGGCGGCCACCGACAGGCCACCTGCCGCGTGCCGCCGTCCGCCCGTCAGGCCGGCCGCGGCACCTCCGCGAGCACGGACTGGCCGATCCAGCGCGGCACGGCCCGCGCGACGGCACTCGGCGCCTCCACCTCCATGCGCCCCGCGCGGATCGCGTCGCCCCACCCGCGGTCACCCCGCCAGATCTCGGTCATGGTGCGCAGTGACGTGTGCACCGTCGCCACGACCTCGAACCCCGGGTCGACGTCGCAGACGTCGACCTCGTCTCCCGCGACGCAGATCCACCACCGCGACACCGCAGGTGCGACGTCACCGAACCGCATCGCCACGACGGTGCGCCCCCTCGGCCAGTCCTCGACGGGAATGGTGCGCCGCACGTCCCACAGCAACAGGTGCGGGTCGAGGTCCTCCTCCCCCAGGTCGCCGACCCAGCGGGCACCCCAGGCGCCGAGGGCCTCGACGACCGCCCGCAGCTCCAGCCCGCTCTCGGTGAGCTCGTAGGCGCTGCGGTCGCCGACGACGCGGCGCCGCACCACCCCGGCCCGCTCGAGCCGCCGCAGCCGCTTGGAGAGCAGGGCCGGCGACATCTTCGGGTTGCCCCGCCGCAGCTCGTTGAAGTGCCGGCTGCCCATCAACAGCTCGCGCACCACGAGCAGGGTCCAGCGCTCGTCGAGCACTTCCATCGCCTTGGCGATCGGGCAGAACTGACCGTAGGTCGACATGGTCACCACCTCCCGCAGGGGGCCGCCTCTCGGCCTCCACAACCAGGACACCCAGTGCACACCCGGCCACGGCGTCGCGCCATTACAGATCGTGAACCGCGCTCGGTTCACATCGCGCACTGGATGCCGCCCGGCCCGCCTCGCGACGCTGGACCCCCGGACCACCACCAAGGAGAACGTCATGACCGACACCACCCAGCCGGCGCACGCCGACGCGCCGATCCGGTACGGCGCCGCCCCCGAGGTCAAGCTGAAGCACCGTGCGATGTGGGCGCTGGGCGACTACCCGGCGGTGGCCGCGGACCTCGTCGCCCCGCTGGGACCCGTTCTGGTCGAGGCCTGCCAGGTCGCCTCCGGTGACCGGCTGCTCGACGTCGCGGCCGGCACCGGCACCGTCGCGGTCCCCGCCGCGCGCGCGGGGGCGAGCGTCACGGCATCCGACCTCACGCCCGAGCTGCTCGCGGCGGGTGAGCGCCGCGCCCGCGCCGAGGGCCTCGACGTCAGGTGGCACGAGGGGGACGCCGAGGCCCTGCCGTACGCCGACGGCGCGTTCGACGTCACCACGTCGTGCGTCGGGGTCATGTTCGCGCCGTTCCACCGCGCGGCGGCCGACGAGCTGGTGCGGGTCACCCGCAGTGAGGGCCGCATCGGCCTGGTCAGCTGGACCCCCGACGGGTTCATCGGGCAGATGTTCTCGGTGATGCGCCCCTACGCCCCGCCTCCCCCGCCCGGCGCCCAGCCGGCCCCGCTGTGGGGGTCGGAGCCGCACGTGCGCGACCTGCTCGGCGACCGCGTCGACGACGTAGCGGCGGGCCGGTCACACCTCGTGGTCGACCGCTTCCCGGACGGCGCGGCCTTCCGCGACTACTTCAAGGCGCGCTACGGCCCGACGATCGCCGTCTACCGCTCCCTCGGCGAGGACACCGAGCAGGTGAACGCGCTCGACGCCGCACTCGCCGACCTCGGCGAGCAGCACCTCGCGCAGGGCGTCATGGCCTGGGAGTACCTGTTGCTCACCGCCCGTCGCCGCTGAGCCGACCCGCACCAGCGCGCCTTCCGGGGGGTGTCGGTGCGGGAGCCTACGGTCGGCGACATGACGATGGTGCAGGGCACGTTCGACGACCTGGGCACGCCCCTGTCGTCGGTGACCTTCGTCGTCGTCGACCTCGAGACCACCGGCGGCAGCCCCGTGGAGTGCGGCATCACCGAGATCGGCGCCGTCAAGGTGCGCGGCGGCGACGTCGTCGGCGAGTTCCAGACCCTCGTCAACCCCGGGGGCGCCATCCCCGCGTTCATCTCGGTGCTCACCGGCATCACCGACTCCATGGTGGCCGGCGCGCCGCGCATCGAGGCGGCCCTGCCCGCCTTCCTCGAGTTCGCCGCCGGGTCGGTGCTCGTCGCCCACAACGCGGGCTTCGACATCTCGTTCCTCAAGGCGGCCGCCCGGCGCACCGAGCACGCCTGGCCCGGCTTCGCGGTGCTCGACACCGTGCACCTGGCCCGCCAGCTCGTCCACCGCGACGAGGTGCCCAACCACCGGTTGGCCTCGCTGGCCCGGCTCTTCCGCGCCACGACGACCCCCGACCACCGGGCCCTGCACGACGCCCGGGCCACCGTCGACGTGCTGCACGGCCTGCTCGAGCGGGTGGGCTCGCTCGGCGTTCACTCGCTCGAGGAGCTGCTCGACTACACCGCGCGGGTCACCCCCGCCCGGCGCCGCAAGCGGCACCTCGCCGACGACCTGCCCGACCTGCCCGGTGTCTACCTCTTCAAGGACGGTCAGGGCCGGGTGCTCTACGTCGGCACCTCGGTCTCCATCCGCACCCGCGTCCGTTCCTACTTCACCGCGTCCGAGCACCGCCGCCGGATGGGCGAGATGGTGCGCATCGCCGAGTCGGTCAGCCCCATCGTGTGCGCCACCACCCTCGAGGCCGAGGTCCGCGAGCTGCGCCTGATCGCCGAGCACAAGCCCCGGTACAACCGTCGCTCGCGCCACCCCGAGCGCGCCCTGTGGGTCAAGCTCACCGTCGAGCCGTTCCCCCGGCTGTCGATCGTGCGCGCGGTCGCCGACGACGGCGCCCGGTACGCCGGCCCGTTCGGCTCGCGCTCCGCCGCCGAGTCAGCCGTGGCCGCGGTGCACGAGGTGCTGCCGCTGCGCCAGTGCCTCGAACGGCTCTCCCCCACCCGGCCGCGGTCGGCGTGCGCCCTGGCCGACCTGGGCCGGTGCGGTGCGCCGTGCACCGGCGCCCAGTCGGTGGCCGACTATGCCCTCGTGGCCGACCGCGCCGTCGACCTGCTGGTCGGCGACACCCGCGACCTGCTCGACTCGCTGCGCGCCCGGATGACCCATCTCGCCGACGTCGAGCGCTACGAGGATGCCCGGGTCGTGCGCGAACGGCTCGTCGCGCTGGTGCGGGGCACCTCACGCGCGCAGCGCCTCGACCCGCTCGCCCGCATCCCCGAGCTGGTCGCCGCGCGGCGCTCACTGCTCGGCGGCTGGGAGGTCGTCTGCGTGCGGTACGGCCGGCTGGCCGGCAGCACCACCGCACCGCGCGGCGCCGACCCGATGCCCTACATCGAGGCGCTGTGCGCCAGCGCCGAGGTCGTCTCGGCCCCCCTGCCCCCGTGCACCGCCGCCACGCCCGAGGAGAGCGAGAAGGTGCTGCGCTGGCTCGAGTCGCCCGGGGTGCGCATCGTCGAGCTCGAGGGGGCCTGGACCTGCCCGGTCGGTGGGTCCGCAGCGGTGCGCGCCGAGCTCGAGCCGCTCGAGACCGCCCGACGTGGGGTCGCCGGCTTCGCCGGGGTCCGTTGACCCGGCCCGGCTAGTCTGAGTCGGTGATCACCGCCATCGTCCTCATCACCGCCGACGTCGACCGCATCCCCGAGGTCGCGCAGGAGATCGCCGCCCTCGACGGCGTCACCGAGGTCTACTCCGTCGCCGGCGACGCCGACCTCATCGCGATGGTGCGGGTCCGCCACCACGAGGATCTCGCCGACGTCATCGCCGACAGGCTCAACAAGGTCGTCGGCGTCACGGGCACCAACACGCACATCGCGTTCCGCACCTACTCCTCGCACGACCTCGAGGCCGCCTTCAGCCTCGGCCTCGAAGGCTGACCGGCAGCTAGCCCGAGCTCGTGCAGGCGGCGGTGGTCTCGACCCACCGCTGCAGCAGCTGCTGCGCCGCGCCGGAGTCGATCGCGGCCTCCGCCCGGTCCATTCCCTCGCGCACGGCCGTCGTCAGGGCCACCTGTGACACGCCCGGCTCGGACAGCCCGGATGCCGTGGCCAGCGCGATGCCGCTGTTGAGCACCACGGCGTCGCGGACCGGGCCCTCGGCCCCGGCCAGCAGATCGCGTGCCACCGCGGCGTTGTACGCCGCGTCACCGCCCCGCAGGCTCTCGACCGGGGAGTGGTCCAGCCCCACGTCGGAGGGGTCGATGCCCAGCTCGGTGACCACCCCGTCGCGCACCCACCAGACCGTCGAGGTCGTGGCGAGGGTGAGCTCGTCGAGGCCGTCGTCACCGCGGAAGACCGAGGCCGCCCGGCCCCGCTCGGCGAACACCCCGGCGATGAGCGGTGCGATGCGCGCGTCGGCCACCCCGACCGCGGCATAGGTCGGCTGCGCCGGGTTGGTCAGCGGGCCGAGCGCGTTGAACGCGGTGCCGACGCCGAGGTCGCGCCGGGTCACCGCAGCGTGGCGCATCGAGGGGTGGAAGGCGTTGGCGAAGCAGAAGGTGATGCCGGCCTGCTCGGCGACCTCGCGCACCTGCGAGGGCGTCAGGGTCAGCGACACCCCGAGCGACTCCAGCACGTCGGCCGACCCCGTGCTCGACGAGGCGGAACGGTTGCCGTGCTTGACCACCCGCAGTCCCGTGGCGGCGACCACGACGGCGGTCATCGTCGAGATGTTCACCGAGTGCAGCCGGTCCCCACCGGTGCCGACGACGTCGATGGTCGGTCCACCCACCTCGATGCGGTGGGCGTGTTCGAGCATGACGTCGGCGATGCCGCGCAGCTCCTCGACCGACTCGCCCTTGGCTCGCAGCCCCACGAGGAAGCCGGCGAGCTGCACGGGGCTGGCCTCGCCGCGCATCACCTCGCCCATCGCCCAGCGGGCCTGGTCGGCGGTGAGGTCCTCACGCCGGAGCAGCGCGGCGAGGAGGTCCGGCCAGGTGTGCCCGGCCGGGATGGGCGCGGTCACGCCGGTCAGCCGACCGCGACCCGGGCGCGCGCCAGGCCCGCGATGGCCTCGGCGACCTCGATCGGGTCGAGCGGGTGCGACACGGCGTCGTCGGCGAGTGACCACCCGGCCAGCCAGCCGTCCTGGGGCCTCCCGGTCAGCACGAGCACCGGCGGGCAGCGGAAGATCTCGTTCTTCAGCTGGCGGCACAGCCCGAGCCCGCCGGCCGGGGACGCCTCACCGTCGAGCACGACGACGTCGAAGCCCCCGGCATCCATCGCCTCGATGACCGCCTCGGGCGTCGCGCACTCGCGCCAGGAGACGACCTCGACGTCGCGTGCCGGGCGCCGGCCGGCAGCCGCCCGCACGGCGTCCCGGGTCGTGATGTCGTCGCTGTAGAGCAGGACCGACACCCGGTGGACGGCGCCGGTCGGCGGGGCCTGCGCCGGGGTACCGGCGTCGTGCGAAGAGGTCATGGCGGCATCGTACCGGTGGCTCGTTTCGGGACTTGTCGAGCCTTTCGGGGGGTCATCGCAGCGTCTGTCGCAACTTGCGGCCATAATGGCGTTCGTGGCGACATCGACTGCACCCCAGACCCGGCCTTCGGGGCCCGTTCCCTCGATCCCCGGCCAGGGGCCCGCGACGCGCCCCAACATGGTGGCCGTCGGCACCATGGTGTGGCTCTCCAGCGAGCTGATGTTCTTCGCGGCGCTGTTCGCGTTCTACTTCACGATCCGCGGTCACGAGGGCCAGCTCTGGGAAGAGCGCACCGTCATGCTCAACGTGCCCTTCGCGCTGGTCAACACCATCGTCCTGGTCGTCTCGTCGGTGTGGTGCCAGCTGGGTGTGCTGCAGGCCGAGAAGGGCATCGCAGCCCGCCCGCAGGGCACCTCGGTGCTCAAGGTCGGCGCCTGGGGCATGCGTGAGTGGTACGTCCTCACCTACGTCTTCGGCTCGATCTTCATCGCCGGTCAGGTCTTCGAGTACGCCCACCTCATCCAGGAGGGCGTGTCCCTGTCCTCCGACGCCTACGGCTCGGTGTTCTACCTCGCCACCGGTTTCCACGGCATGCACGTCACCGGCGGGCTGATCGCGTTCCTGCTGATCATCGGACGCACCTTCACCAGCCGTCGCTACTCGCACGCGCAGGCCACCGGCGCGGTCGTCACCTCCTACTACTGGCACTTCGTCGACGTCGTGTGGATCGCCCTGTTCATCATGATCTACGTCCTGAAGTGACGTCGGCCGCACCCGGACCCGACTCCCGAACCGCAGAGAACAGGAACGCATCGTGAACTCACTGGCAGCCCGCCGCCGGCACCCGGCGGCGATCGCCATCCTGTTGGTGCTCGGCCTGTTCCTCACCGGCGCCGTGTATGCCGCTGTCGCCCCGAAGGACGCCGACGCCACGACCAAGGCACTGCCGGCCCAGTCCGTCGAAGAGGGCCGCCAGCTGTTCCTGGCCAACTGCTCCAGCTGCCACGGGCAGAACGCCGAGGGTCGCCGCACCGGAAACGGCGACAGTGTGGCCGGCCCGTCACTGGCCGGGGTCGGGGCCGCGTCGGTCGACTTCCAGGTGGGCACCGGCCGGATGCCGATGGCCGGGCCCAACGTGCAGGCTCCCGGTGGCAAGGGGGTCCAGTTCACCGACGATCAGATCGCGGCGCTCTCGGCGTACGTCGCCTCGCTCGCCCCGGGGCCCGCGATCCCCTCCGACGAGGCCGTCGACCCCAGCAAGGGTGACCCGGCCAGGGGTGGCGAGCTGTTCCGCGTCAACTGCGCGATGTGCCACAACTTCGCCGGAGCCGGTGGTGCCCTGACCCGCGGCAAGTACGCCCCGCCGATCGGCAACGTCACGGACAAGCACATCTACCAGGCAATGACCACCGGCCCCCAGAGCATGCCGGTGTTCAGCGACGCCAACATCTCCTCCGAGAGCAAGCGCGACATCATCGCGTTCCTCAACACCATCGATGAGCAGGAGAGCCCGGGCGGCATGACGCTGGGCTCCCTCGGGCCGGTCACCGAGGGGCTGTTCGCCTGGGTCTTCGGGCTCGGCCTCCTCGTCGGCTGCGCCGTCTGGCTCGGCTCCAAGTCGGCCTAGCCACCCACCCGTCCCCCCGCACGTCGACGAGAAGATCGGTACCCCGATGAACGAGCAGGACCCCACCCACCCCGGTGTCGAGGTGGCACCCACCTCGCAGCACGGCACCGCCGTGAGCCTCGACGAGGGCCACGTCGTCGGGGACGGCGGCCTTCCGCAGCGGTTCACCAATCCCGGCCTGCCCGACCACGTCGCGCGGATGGCCGACCTCGACGAGGGCGCTGCCCGCCGGGCCGAGAAGCAGGTCGCCACCCTGTTCGGCATCTCCATCGTCGGCACCCTGCTCTTCATCGTCTTCTACTTCGCGATCAGCCTCGAGACCACCGTCTTCGTGCCGGGAATCGGCGTGACGAGCGCGTCGAACCTGGCCCTGGGCATCACCATGGCCATGGGGCTGCTCGGCATCGGCTTCGGCGCCGTGCACTGGGCCAAGACCCTCATGCCCGACGAGGAGGTCGTCGAGGAGCGCCACCCGATGCGCGCCAGCGACGAGTCCCGCGACCGGGTCGTGGAGCAGCTTCGACAGGGCGGCACCAGCTCGCAGATCACCCGGCGCCCGATGATCAAGTACACCCTCGGCGGGGCGCTCGGCCTGTTCGCCGTCCCCCTCGTGCTGCAGGTCGCCGGCTCGCTCGGCCCGATGCCGCAGAACAGCCTGTCGCAGACGTTCTGGAACGGCGGTCCGAGCGGCCCCGGGCAGGACCCCACCTTCACGCCGCTGCGCCTGATGCGCGACCCCGAGAACACCCCCGTGCTCGCCGAGGACGTCACCCTCGGCTCGGTGTTCCACATCATGCCGGAGGGCCTGCTGCCCGACGCGGTCACGGGCGAGGGCGGCACCCCGCACCTCCTGGAGGAGAAGGCCAAGGCCGCGGTGCTCCTCATCCGGCTCGAGGAGGACCTCATCCAGTCGCAGAAGCAGCGCGACTGGGGTTACTTCGGCATCGTCGCGTACTCGAAGATCTGCACCCACGTGGGGTGCCCCGTCGGGCTGTACGAGCAGCAGACGCACCACCTGCTCTGCCCCTGCCACCAGTCGACCTTCGACGTGACGCAGGACTGCAAGGTCATCTTCGGCCCGGCCAAGCGCGCCCTGCCGCAGCTTCAGATCACCGTCGACGACGAGGGTTACCTCGTCTCCGCCGCACCGTTCCAGGAAGCGGTCGGCCCGAGCTTCTGGGAGCGTGGCAGCCGATGAGCACCGACACCACCCCTCGTCCCGCGGACACCCTGCGCGAGGGCGACACCCCCGCCGAGGCACCGCCTTCGGGGGCGGCCCGGCGCATCGGCGGCGTCAGCGGCTGGGTCGACGACCGCACCGGCGCGGCCAAGCCGGTCGGCTACCTCATGAAGAAGGTCTTCCCCGACCACTGGTCGTTCATGCTCGGCGAGATCGCCATGTACTCGATGATCATCTGTCTGCTGACCGGCGCCTTCCTCACCTTCTGGTTCGTCCCCAGCGCCGGGCACACCGTCTACGACGGCTCCTACGTGCCGTTGCGCGGGGTCAGCATGTCCGAGGCGTTCGCCTCGACGCTGAACATCTCCTTCGACATCAAGGGCGGCCTGATCGTCCGGCAGATCCACCACTGGGCCGCGCTGTTGTTCATCGTCGCCCTCGTGGTCCACATGTTCCGGGTGTTCTTCACCGGCGCCTTCCGCAAGCCCCGCGAGATCAACTGGGTCATCGGCAGCGTGCTCGCCCTCCTGGCCATCATCGAGGGCTTCGCGGGCTACTCCCTCCCCGACGACCTGCTCTCCGGCACCGGCCTGCGCGCCATGGCCGGCTTCGTGCAGACCGCCCCGGTCATCGGCTCCTACCTCGTCTTCGCGATCTTCGGTGGGCCCTTCCCGGGCGAGATGATCATCCCCCGGCTCTACAGCGCGCACGTGCTGCTGATCCCTGCGCTCCTGATCGGGCTCTTCACGGCGCACATCGGGCTGGTGTTCGTGCAGAAGCACACCCAGTTCCCCGGCCCGGGTCGCACCAACGACAACGTGGTCGGCTACCCGGTGATGCCGGTGTACGCCGCCAAGGCCGGTGGCTTCTTCTTCATCGTCTTCGGCGTCATCGCGGCCATCTCGGCCTTGGTGCAGATCAACCCGGTGTGGGCCTACGGACCCTACGACCCGTCGCCGGTCACCGCCGGCGCCCAGCCGGACTGGTACATGGGCTTCGCCGACGGCGCGCTGCGTCTGCTGCCGGGCTGGCTGGAGTTCGAGATCTTCGGGTTCACCCTGTCGCTGAACATCATGCCGGGTGCCCTGATCCTGCTGCCCCTGGTCTACATCGTCCTCGGGGCCTACCCGTTCGTCGAACGCTGGGTCACCGGCGACGACCGCGAGCACCACCTCCTCGACCGCCCGCGCAACAACCCGGTGCGAACCGGTATCGGGATGGCCGGCATCACCATGTACTCCGTCCTGCTCTTCGCCTCCGGCAACGACATCATGGCGATCAAGCTCGGTATGTCGATCAACGACCTCACCTGGTTCTTCCGCATCGGGTTCTTCGTGCTCCCGCCCATCGCCTTCTGGGTGACCAAGCGGATCTGCCTGTCGCTGCAGCGTCGCGACCGCGACACCGTGCTGCACGGCCGCGAGACCGGCACCATCGTGCGCACACCCGACGGCAAGTACTTCGAGCGCCATGACACCGAGGCCACCCCCGACCAGTGGCTGCTGGTGCAGCACGAGTCCGTCGCGCCGCTCGAGATCGAGGCGGCTGTCGACGAGAACGGCGTGGCGCGCAAGGTCAAGCGCGGCGACCGCCGCCGCGCCCGGCTCTCACGGTTCTACTTCGCCGACGCCGTCAACCCGGTCACCCCCGCCGAGCTCGCGGCGGCACAGCACCACGGCTCCGAGCACGAGGCCATCGAACCCTCCCTCGTCGGTGGGGTGCGGGCGATCGAGGCGGCCGAGACCGACGAGGTCGACTCCGGGGAGCCTGCCGGCCGGCGCTGAGCCCGCTGCACCAAAGGAAGGGCCGCGCATCCCGTGGGGAGCGCGGCCCTTCCGCTTACCCCCCGCCACATGCCTGCGGAGTCAGGAGCACTTCGCCAAGTCAGGGCCCCATACGACCCTGAGCCGGCGAAGTGCTCCTGACTTCGCGGTCTCGGGGGGTCAGGGGGCGGCGAGAAGACGGTGCAGGGTCGTGCGAGCCTCGACCTCGTCGGCCATGGCGACCTCGAGCACCTTGGTGCGCGAGCGGTGCCCCGACACCAGGGAGACGTCGCGGGCCCGGACGCCGAACGCCTGCGCCACCGCCGCCAGCACGGCGGCCGTGGCAGCCCCGTCGACCGCCCTGGCGGAGACGGACACCCCGAGCACCTCCTCGTCGCCCCAGCGGCCCCCGACGCGCGTCCTGGAGGCCCCGGGGCGCACCCGCACGCTCACTCGCACGCACTCATCGTGCCAGCCCGGCTCACACCGCCACCGGTGGACCGCCCCCTAGGGTGAGACGCGTGCCCGAGCCGTCCTCCACCGCCACACCCCCTGCCTCGTCGGTCGCCCCGTTGCCGCGGTGCGCTCCCGAGGAGCAGGGTGTCCCGTGCGAGGCGGTGCGTGCGATGGTGCGCCGCTGGGAGCGGGAGGGTAACGAGCCGCACGCGGTGGTCGTCATCCGGCACGGGCACGTGGTGGCCGAGGGCGCCTGGGAGCCCTGGCCGCGCGACGGCATCCGGCTGGTCTACTCGGTGAGCAAGACCCTCCTGGCGATGGCAGCGGCGTTCGCGGAGGCCGAGGGGCTGCTCGACCGGCACGAGCGGCTCGTCGACGTCTTTCCCGAGGCCGCCCCCGTGGCCGGGCCGCGGGCCGCGCGCCTCACTGTCGAGGACTGCCTGCGGATGTCGACCGGTCACCGCACCGACACCCTCGACACCGTGCCCGGACTCGCCGGTGGGGGCGAGGAGTCCGTGGCGCTCTTCCTCGCCACCGAACCCGAGGAGGAGCCCGGGTCGCGGTTCCTCTACCACAACGGCGCCAGCCGGGTGCTGGCCCTGGCCGTGCAGCGCCGCACAGAGCAGCGGCTCGTCGACTACCTCGGCCCGCGACTGCTCGACCCGCTGGGGGTCGAGAACGCCGTGTGGACCACCTGGGCCGGAAGCGACCTCGGCTTCAGCGGGCTGCACGTCACCACCGAGACGGTGGCCCGACTCGGGCTGTTGCTGCTCCAGGACGGTGCGTGGCAGGGCACCCAGGTGCTTCCCGCCGGTTGGGTGGCCACGGCGTCGAGCGCCCTCGCGGACACCGCGCACCACCCCGGCAGCTCGGACTGGCTGGCCGGCTACGGCTACCTGATGTGGCGCAACCACCCCGGGGGCTTCCGGGCCGACGGGGCCTACGGCCAGTTCGCCCTCGTACTGCCCCACCTCGACCTCGTGGTCACCGTCACGGCATGCACCGAGGACACCCAGGGCGTGCTCGACGCCGTCTGGGACGAGCTGCTCCCGCACCTCCGCGACACACCACTGTCACCCGACCCCGTGGCGCAGGACCGTCTCCGGTCTGCCCTGAGCGCCGCCATGACACCGGCACGCCTGTCCACCACCACCGCGCCGAGCACCGACGGCCCATGGACCTTCGTGCACACGCCGACCCCCGAGCACCCGGTGCTGCGCTCGGTCGTGGTGCACCGCGCCGAGGGTGGCTGGCTGCTCGACATCGACGACGGTGAGCGGCTGCGCATCGCCTGCGCCGACGGTCGGTGGCCGGATGCCGCCACCGCACCCTGGGTGGCCAGCGGCGGTTGGGTGGCCGCTGAGGTGTTCGAGGCGACCGTCATCGCGCACGAGACCCCACACTCGCTGCTGCTGCGCTGTGCGGACGGTGCGGTCACGGCGAGCTGGCGCGGTGCCCCGCTGCACGGACCCTCGTTGTCACGGTTGCGGGCGCCGCGCCACTGACCACCGGCAGGCGGCCTCGACCCGGCGCAATGGCAGGCTGGTGCCGTGCACCCGCTGACCGACGAGCAGTTCGACGCCATCGTGCAGGACGCCCTCGACCAGGTGCCGGGCGAGCTGATGGCCATGCTCGACAACGTCGTCTTCCTCGTCGAGCCCGAGCCACCGCCCGACGACCCCGACCTGCTCGGCATCTACGAGGGCACCCCGCTCACCGAGCGCGGCACCTGGTGGGACCAGGGCTCGCTGCCGGACCGGATCACGCTCTTTCGTGGACCCCTGGGCAGGATGTGCGAGGACCACGAGGAGCTGCGCGAGGAGATCGCGGTGACGGTGGTCCACGAGATCGCCCACCACTTCGGCATCGACGAGGACACCCTGCACGAGCTCGGGTGGGGCTGAACGCGGCCGATCCGGACCAGCGAGGCGGGCCACCCGGTTTCCCTCGGGTGGCCCGCCTGCGTGGTCATGCCGGGGTCAGAGCGCGTGCTGTCCCTTCCAGTACTCGAAGGTCCAGCCGACCAGCGCCGGGACCGCGAAGAACGCGCCGATGATGAACATCCACCAGCCGACCGCGAGGCCGAGGAAACAGGTCGCCGTGGCGATCGCGAGGAACAGCGGCCACCAGCTGTGCGGGCTGAAGAACCCGAACTCGCCCTGGATCTCGTCGATGTCACCCAGCGGGTCGTCGGAGGGGTCGCGCTCGAGCCGGCGCCGCGTCATCCACAGGTACCAGGCGATCATGAACCCGAGGAGGCCGCCCAGGATCAGGCCGACGACCCCGACCCACTCGATGCCCAGGTCGGTCGACGAGGTCCAGAACCCGTAGATCGCCGCCACCGTGAAGGCGAAGACGCCGATGAGGGATCCGATCCGCTCCATGGCCTTCATCGGGTCAGTGCTCCTTCTTCTCGTCGACGAAGGCGTTGCCACCCAGGTCGGCCGGGCCGAGCGCAGAGACCAGCCCGCTGTCGCTGGCCACTCCCTCGTCGTGCAGGCCGGCCGGAGCGGCCTGGGGGTGGTGCAGGTCGAAGGCGGGACGCTCGGACCGGATCCGCGGCATCGTGTTGAAGTTGTGCCGCGGCGGCGGGCACGAGGTGGCCCACTCCAGCGACGCGCCGTAGCCCCACGGGTCGTCGGTCTCGACCAGCGGCGCCGTGCGCCAGGTCTTCCACACGTTGAGGAAGAACGGGATCATCGAGATCGCGAGGATGACCGAGCCGGCCGTCGAGATGCGGTTTCCCAGGGTGAAGCCGTCCTCGGGCAGGTAGTCGGCGTAGCGCCGGGGCATGCCCTGGATGCCGATGAGGTGCTGCACCAAGAACGTCGTGTGGAACCCGATGAACAGCAGCCAGAAGTGAATCTTGCCGAGCCGCTCGTCGAGCATCCGGCCGGTGAACTTGGGCCACCAGAAGTAGAAGCCGGCGAACATCGCGAAGACGACCGTGCCGAAGACGACGTAGTGGAAGTGCGCCACCACGAAGTAGCTGTCGGAGAGCTGGAAGTCCAGCGCCGGGCTGGCGAGGATGACGCCGGTCAGGCCACCGAACAAGAAGGTGACCAGGAAGCCCAGCGCCCACAGCATCGGGGTCTCGAAGGTCAGCTTGCCGCCCCACATCGTGCCCACCCAGTTGAAGAACTTCACCCCGGTGGGCACGGCGATCAACATCGTCATGATCGCGAAGAAGGGCAGCAACACCTGCCCGGTGGCGTACATGTGGTGCGCCCAGACGCTGACCGACAGGGCGGCGATGGCGATCGTCGCGTAGACCAGGGTCTTGTATCCGAAGATCGGCTTGCGCGAGAAGACGGGCAGCACCTCGGAGATGATTCCGAAGAAGGGCAGGGCGATGACGTAGACCTCTGGATGCCCGAAGAACCAGAAGATGTGTTGCCAGAGGATCGGCCCGCCGTTGGCCGGGTCGAACACGTGCGCCCCGAACCGCCGGTCGGCGCCGAGCGCGAAGAGCGCGGCGGCCAGGGCCGGGAAGATGAGCAGCACCAGGATCGAGGTGACGAGCACGGTCCAGGTGAAGAGCGGCATCCGGAACATGGTCATGCCCGGCGCCCGCATGGTCAGGATCGTGGTGATGAAGTTGACCGCACCCAGGATCGTGCCGAAACCACCCAGCGCCAGGCCGAAGACCCACAGGTCGCCGCCCAGGCCGGGGCTGTAGGTGTTGTCCGAGAGCGGCGCGTAGGCGAACCAGCCGAACGCTGCGGCGCCGCCCGGGGTGAGGAACCCCGCGCCGGCGATGAGCCCGCCGAAGAGGTAGAGCCAGTACGCGAACATGTTCAGCCGCGGGAAGGAGACGTCGGGGGCCCCGATCTGCAGCGGCATCAGGGCGTTGGCGAACCCGGCGAACAGCGGCGTGGCGAAGAGCAGCAGCATGATCGTGCCGTGCATCGTGAACATCTGGTTGTACTGGTCAGGGGTGTCGACGACCTGCAGCCCCGGGGTGGTGAGCTCGGCGCGGATCACCAGCGCCATCAGCCCGGCCAGGAGGAACCAGATGAACGAGGTGATGAAGTACAGGTTGCCGATGACCTTGTGGTCGGTGGTGGTGACCCACTTGACGACCGTGGCGCCCTTGGAGAGCCGGCGGGTGCGAGCCGGTGCGGCCGCGGTGCGGAGCATGGTGGAGTCGGTGGCGGCACTCATCGTCAGTTTCCTCCGTCGATGCTGTCGGTGACCGGGCCGGCATCCTTCATCAGCTCTTCGCGGCTGAGCGTGTTGTTGAGCAGGCCGGTCTGGCCCGCAGCGCGCAGGTCTTCCAGGTGCTGCTCGTACTCCGCACGCGGGACGATCTTGACGTTGAAGAGCATGTGCGAGTGGTAGGTGCCGCACAGCTCGGCGCACTTGCCCTTGAAGGTGCCCTCCTGGGTCGGTACGACCTGGAAGGTGTTGACCCGCCCGGGGATCGTGTCCATCTTCTGCAGGAACGAGGGCACCCAGAACGAGTGGATGACGTCACGCGCCGTGAGCACGAACTCGATCCGCTCGCCGACCGGCAGGTAGAGCGTCGGGATGGTCTCCTCGGCGCCCGGCTCGCCGGTCAGGATCGCCTGCTCGCCGGTCTCGTGGACGTCCTCCTCGACGTAGTTGAAGTCCCAGCTCCACTGCTTGCCGATGACGTTGATCGTGACGTCGGGCTGCTTCGAGGTGTCGGTGAGCTCGGAGGAGTCACGAGCGGTGTAGTAGAAGAGCACGACGACCATGAAGATCGGGACCACCGTGTAGAGGATCTCGATCGGGATGTTGTAGCGCAGCTGCACGGGCAGCTCGTTGTCGTCCTTCTTGCGTCGGTACGCCACGACGCACCAGCCGATCAGGCCCCACACGAGGACACCGACCGCCAGGGCGGCGATCCAGGCACCGATCCACAGCGAGGTCACGGTCTCGCCGCCCTCGGTGATGGCCGGCGGCAGCCAGCCGGTGGACGCGTCACCGCGCAGGTTGCCCGCGGCGCAACCGCTCAGGGCGGCGGCGGACAGCGCACCGATGAGGAGACCGGCACCGAGGCGGCGCGGGCCACGTCGGGGCGATGAGAGGTCGTGCTGGCGCACCGCTGCACCCTTCGTCTGGAGGAGGTCACGGACAGGTGCAAACCCTACTGCACCACCTGCGCTGGAGTCAGGCAGGGCAGCGCTACCGTCTAGGCGTGGCGCGCTCCCCGTACGACCCGCAGGTCAGCGGCCTGCTCGACGCCGCGCGAGGCCCCCTGCACCCCCTCGCCGCCGAAACCTTCGACGCCGCCCTGTCCGCCGGGTGGGCCGACCCCACCCGGCTGCACCCCCCCGGCCGCCGTGCGCGCGCCCTGCTCGACGGCGCCCGCGAGGTGCTCGCTGACGCCCTGGGGGTGCGGCCCGACGAGCTGTCGGTGCACGGCAGCCCGGAGTCGGCGCTCGAGACCGGGCTCGCCGGCCTGCGGCACGCCCGCCGCCGCGCGGGCTCACGCGTCGTCGCCGGCGCCACCGAGCGGTCGGTGCTGCTGCTCCAGCCGGGCGTCGACGCCGTCGTGCCGGTCGAGCGCACGGGGCGGGTCGACCTCGGCGCCTATGCCGCGGCGCTGGACGGCGGCGACGTCGCAGCCGCGGTGCTGCAGACCGCCAACGCCGAGGTGGGCACCCGCCAGCCGGTGCCCGAGGTCGACGCCGACTGCCGCGAGCACGGTGTGCCGTTGCTGCTCGACGCCACGGCGTCGCTCGGACGCGACCCCGGCGCGATCCCTTCCCGAGCCGGGGCGGTGCTGGTCGGTGACGCGGCCACCTTCGGTGGGCCCCCGCTCGGCCTGCTCGCCGTGCGCACCGGCACCCGGTGGGGCCTGCCCGGCCCCCGGCGCGAGGCGGAGCAGGGCCGGGAGCACGCCCCTCCGTGGGTCCCCCTGGTGCTCGCCGCCGCCGAGGCCTGGCGCCAGACGGCCGCGGTCACGGCCGCCGAGGAGAGCGCCGCACGCACCCTGGTCGACCGGGTGCGACGGGCCGCGGCGGCCGTGCCCGACGTCGAGGTCGTGGGAGACCCCGACGACCGGCTCCCCCACGTCGTCACGTTCAGCGTGCTCTACGCCGACGGCGAGGTGCTGCTCGAGGAGCTCGCCCGGCGCGGCCTGCTCGTCGCGTCGGGGTCGGCGTGCTCGTCGAGCGCCCTGCGCCCCAGCCACGTGCTCGCCGCCCTCGGCGTGCTCACGCACGGCAACGTGCGGGTCACCCTGCCGCTGGGGGCGGTGTCGCCCACCCGGGCCGACGACATCGACCGCCTGTGCCGCGAGCTGCCGGATGCCGTCGCAGCGGTGCGGCGGCGCCTCGGGACGGACGACCTGTGAGCGGCGGACCCCCGGTGGTCGACGCCCGCGGGGCACGGTGCCCCGTGCCCGTCATCCGGCTGGCTCGGGCCGCGCGCGACCTGCCGCCCGGCGCGACCGTGCTCCTGCTGGCCGACGACGTCGCCGCGTGGTCCGACGTGCCGGCGTGGGCACGGATGAAGGGCCACACGGTGACGCTGCACGAGGACGAGCACTGGACGGAGTTCCGCGTCGTGCTCGGCGAACGGCGCACCGACCGAGGTCAGGCCGACAGCTCGACCTGAGGCGCGCGCAGGGCCTCGGCCAACCGGTCCAGGTACTCCTCGCGCGGCCACTCCTGTGCCCCCAGGCCGCGCAGGTGGTCGGTCGCCCACTGCACGTCGACCAGCCGGCGTGGGTCACCGTCGCGGTGGAAGCGCTCGACCAGCCCGACGAGCGCGACCTTCGACGCGTCCCGCACCGTGTGGAACATCGACTCCCCCGCGAACAGCCCGCCGATGGAGACGCCGTAGAGCCCACCGACCAGCTGCCCGTCCTGCCAGGCCTCGACGCTGTGGGCCCAGCCCAGATCGTGGAGGCGGCCGTAGGCGTCGGCGACCTCGCGCGTGATCCAGCGACCGTCACGTGAGGGGTCCGCGCACCGATGCACGACCTCGGCGAAGGCGGTGTCGACCCGCACGTCGAAGCGGTCCAGGGCCTTGCGCAGCGTACGGCGAACTCGGAGGGCGCCAGGCGGGATGACGCCGCGCGGGTCGGGCGACCACCACCCCATGGCGCCGCTGCCGTTGCGGCCCAGGCCCATGGGGAACAGGCCGAGACGGTAGGCCGCCAACAGGGTGCCGGGCTCGAGGTCGGCGCCGGCCGCGACGAGGTCGTCGCCGGGCTCGGCGCGTGCGGTGTCGAGCAGCCAGGGGGTGGGCGGGGGCTCGACCGGCGGGTGGACCATGGCGCGCGAGGGCGGCTCGTCAGTCGCGGGCGCACCGCACCAGCGGCGCGATGTCCTGCGCGGCGTCGTCGCCGTAGGCGCCCTCGAACCGGTGGAGGAACCCCTGGCGGGTGACCTGGTACTCCTGCGTGCCCACGGTCTCGAGCACGTGGGCCGCCAGCACCGACCCGATCTGGGCGCACCGCTCGTGGCTCAGCCCGCCGGCCAGGCCGACGAGGAACCCGGCGCGGAACGCATCGCCGACCCCGGTGGGGTCGACTCGTTCGACGTCGCCGGCGACCGGGACGTGGATCGGCTCCTCGCCCTTGGTGCGGATGTCGGCGCCGTCCTTGCCGCGGGTGATGACCCGGGTGGTGACCCGGTCGTCGATCTCGGCCTGGCTCCATCCGGTCTTGGTCTCGGTGAGGTGCGACTCGTACTCGTTGGTGAAGAGGTAGTCGGCCCCGTCGATCAGCGTGCGGATGAACGGCCCGTCGGCGAAGGCGAGCTGCTGCGAGGGGTCGGCGATGAAGGGGATGCCGCCGCTGCGGCACTCCTGGGTGTGGCGCAGCATCGCGTCGGGGTCGTCGGCGCCGATGAGCACGAGGTCGAGCCCCCACCGGGAGTGGATCGGGCCGAGCTCGATCATCCGGGCCTCGGCCATGGCGCCCGCGTAGAAGGTGGCGATCTGCGCCATCGTGTCGTCGGTGGTGCACACGAAGCGCGCGGTGTGGCGCGACTGCGAGATGTGCACGTGGTCGGTGACGACCCCGTGGCGGGTCAGCCAGCTGCGGTAGTCGCCGAAGTCCTCCCCCGCGGCACCGACGAGGATCGGGCGTGCCCCCAGCACCGCCATGCCGAAGCAGATGTTGCCCGCGACCCCGCCGCGGCGGATCTCGAGGGTGTCGGCGAGGAAGCTCACCGAGATCTTGTCGAGCTGCTCGACGACGAGGGAGTCCGAGAAGGCCCCCCGGAAGGTCATGAGGTGGTCGGTCGCGATGGACCCGGTGACGGCGATCTGCACGACGACGAACCTACCCCGCCCCGGGTACCGCCCGACCACGGGAACGTCGACAGGGCCCGCGCCGGTGCGGCGCGGGCCCTGTCGACGAGGCGTCAGCTGAAGCTGTCGCCGCAGGCGCAGGAGCTGCCCGCGTTGGGGTTGTCGATGGTGAAGCCCTGCTTCTCGATGGTGTCGGCGAAGTCGATCGTCGCGCCGTCGAGGTAGGGGGCGCTCATCCGGTCGATGACGACCTCGACACCGTCGAAGTCACGCACGAGGTCACCGTCGAGGGTGCGCTCGTCGAAGTAGAGCTGGTAGATCAGGCCCGAGCAGCCCCCGGGCTGCACCCCCACGCGCAGGCGCAGGTCGTCACGCCCCTCCTGCGCGAGCAGGGACTGCACCTTGCCCGCGGCGACGTCGGTGAGGACGACTCCGTGCGCAGGTGCCTCGGTCTCCGGGGCTGCGGTGGCGGGTGCCTCGGTGGTCTTGAGCTGGTCGCTCATGGATGCACTCCTCGTGCTGGCGTTGGCCTGGACGACGGCCCGGTCGAGGTGGTCAACCCGAAGTGGGTCGCCCCGATTCCCGGACTCCACCACAGGATACGTCGCCGCGGGCAGGACGCCCACCTCCGCCGGCCCGGACCGGGCCTTTCAGGGTGCCGGTGCCGGTGACCAGGTGCGCGCCACCCGCGCCGTTCGGGCGGCCAGCGTCTCGACCGGGTCGGCCACCATCGCCTCGAGCTCGACCCGGGTCTCGGCGACGGCGTAGGTTCCGGCCAGACCCAGGGTCATCCTCTCCCGCCGACCGACGAGGCACTCCCCCGCCACCAGCACGGTCGGTCGCCCCGTCTCGAGCATGGCGGCCGCGACGCCCGCGACCACCGAGCCCCGCAACGTGCTCCAGTCGACCCGGGCGGTGCCGGTGACCACGAGGTCGCTGCGTGCGGCCGCGATCCCGAACCCGCACTCGCGCAGCACCCGCGCGACGGCCCCGACCCGACGCGCGCCCAGGGCCAGCAGCCCGTAGCCGAGCCCCCCCGCCGCTCCCGCCCCGGCCTCGCGGTCGAGCCGGCGCAGCATCCCGCTGAGCAGCTCGACGGGCGGCGAGGGCAGGGCACGGCCGAGCAGGTCGGTGAAGTGGCCGAGCGCCCCCTCGAGGGCCTGGGCCTGTTCGGGCGAGGCACCCTTGCGCGGCGCCTCGACGGCACTGGTGCTCTGCAGGCCGAGCAACGGGGTGTCGTCATCGGTGGCGAGCACGATCTCGACGCCGGTGAGGCGCGCGATCACGTCCGCCAGCCCCGGAAGGGCGTCGTCGGTCGCCGAGGCCAGGGCGAGGCCGCCGCGGGCGAGGGCGGAGGCCGGGCCCGCGCCCAGGGCAGCGAGCATGCCGGCCCCCGCGTCGTTCGTGGCACTGCCACCTACGCCGAGCACCACCGTGGTGGCGCCCTCCTCGACCGCGGCCTCGAGCAGCTGGCCGACCCCCCACGTGCTCGTCAGGCCGGGGTCGCGCTCGTCTGCGGCGAGCAGGTGCAGCCCGGTCGCCTGCGACGCCTCGACGTAGGCCGTGCGCCTGCCCGCACGCTCGACCACCAGCACCGCGGCCGGCACCTCGCGGCCGAGCGGGTCGCTGACCGTGGTCGCCACCGTCGTGCCACCGAGCGCCCGGGAGAGCACGTCGAGAAAGCCGGGGCCACCGTCGGACAGAGGCAGCAGATCCACCTCGTCGTGCGGCGCACCGCGGGCCCAGCCCTGCGCCATGGCCGTCGCCGCCTGTACGGGGCCGAGCGCCCAGCCGAAGGAGTCCGGGGCGAGAAGGACGCGCACGCGGTGAGGTTACCGCTGCCCGGCTCCTGGTTCGACCTCGAGGCACCGCACCACGGCCCGGATGCCGCACGCCCGCCGAGGTCAGACGGCATACGATCTTGGCGTGATGACGACCACCGACGGCCCGGCGCGCGCGCCCCTGCCGCTCCTCGTGCTCGGCCGGGGGCGCGACCTCGCCAGCGAGCGCGGCGTGGAGTGCCCGGGCGAGCTGCCCGCGCCCTCCGACCCCGGCCTCGTGGAGCGCGCCCGAGCCGCCAGGGCGGCACTGGGCGACCGCGTCTTCGTGCTGGGCCACCACTACCAGCGCGACGAGGTCATCGAGTTCGCCGACGTCACCGGTGACTCCTTCAAGCTCGCCAAGGAGGCGGCCGCCCGGCCGGATGCCGAGTGGGTGGTGTTCTGCGGTGTGCACTTCATGGCCGAGTCGGCCGACATCCTCACCGCCGACACCCAGACCGTGGTGCTCCCCGACCTCGCCGCCGGGTGCTCGATGGCCGACATGGCTGCCATCGACCAGGTCGAGGAGTGCTGGGACGAGCTGGTCGAGGCCGGCGTCGCCGACGCCACGGTGCCGGTGACCTACATGAACTCCTCCGCGGCGATCAAGGCGTTCACCGGGCGTCACGGCGGCACGATCTGCACCTCCTCGAACGCGAAGACGGCGCTGACCTGGGCGCTCGGCCAGGCCGGCGACGGCGGCAAGGTGCTCTTCCTTCCCGACCAGCACCTCGGGCGCAACACCTACGCCCGCGACCTCGCCCGACCGCTGCAGGACTGCGTCGTCTGGGACCCGCACCGCCCCATGGGTGGCCTGACCCCCGAGCAGCTGCGGAACGCCACGATGATCCTGTGGCGCGGGCACTGCTCGGTGCACGGGCGCTTCTCGGTCGAGGCCGTCGAGGCGGCGCGGCGCGAGATCCCCGGCGTCAAGGTGATCGTTCACCCCGAGTGCCGCCACGAGGTGGTCGAGCTCGCCGACGAGGTCGGGTCCACCGAGAGAATCATCGCGACGATCGCGGCGGCACCCCCCGGCACCGCCTGGGCGGTCGGCACCGAGCTCAACCTGGTGCAGCGGCTGGCGGCGCAGTTCCCCGACCAGCGCATCGCCTTCCTCGAGAAGAACGTCTGCTACTGCTCGACGATGAACCGCATCGACCTGCCCCACCTCGTCTGGGCGCTCGAGTCGCTGGTCGACGGCCGGGTCGTGAACCCGATCCGGGTCGAGGAGCAGGTCGCCGCGCAGGCCCGGGTCGCGCTCGACCAGATGCTCGCCCTTCCCGGCGAGACCGCCAAGGACTGACTCCCGCACCGGTTGCGGGGTGACACGCCGGCGGAGTCAGGAGCACTTCGCCTGCTCCGGAGGTTCTTGCCGAGTCAGGGCCGTATACGACCATGACTTCGCGAAGTGCTCCTGACTTCGCGAGGTCCCCGGAGGGGGGTGCGGCTCCTCCCCCACAGGCCAGGCCGGGTGCGGTCAGCGCGGGAGGGCGCCCAGGCGCGCGAGCAGCACGGCCTCGGCGAGGCAGACCTTCTCGAACTCGCCGAGGTGCAGCGACTCGTTGGCGCCGTGCGCCCGCGCGTCGGGGTCCTCGACGCCCGTGACGAGGATGGCGGCATCCGGGAACTCCTCGGCGAACGCCGCGACGAACGGGATCGACCCACCGACCCCGATGTCGACCGGCTCGACGCCCCACGCGTCGTGGAACGCCGCCCGCGCCTGGTCGTAGACCGGCCCCTGCGCGTCGGCGGCGAAGCCGAGCCCGCGGTCGTCGAGGGTGACCTCGACCCTGGCGCCCCACGGGGTGTGCTTGACGAGGTGGGCGCGCAGCAGCTCGAAGGCCTCCAGGTCGTCCTCGTCGGGCGCGAGCCGCATCGAGATCTTCGCGGCCGCGCTGGGCACCAGGGTGTTCGAGGACGTCGCCACCGAGGGCGCGTCGATGCCGATGGTCGTGATCGACGGCTTGGTCCAGATCCGCGACAGCAGCGAGCCGGTGCCGATCGTCGACACCCCTTCGAGCAGGCCCGACTCCTCGCGCAGGCGGGCGTCGTCGTAGTCGAGGTCGGCGGCCACCCCGGCCTTGAGCCCGGCCACTGCCACCTCGCCCTCGTCGTCGTGCAGGCTGGCGAGCACCCGCACCAGCGCGGTGAGAGCGTCGGGCACGGCTCCGCCGAACATGCCCGAGTGGATGCCGTGGTCGAGCGTGGTCACCGTGACCACCACCCGGATCATGCCGCGCAGGGTGGTGGTGAGCGCCGGCTCGCCGATGGCCCAGTTGGTGGAGTCGGCGAGCACGATCGCGTCGGCCCGCAGCTTCTCGCCGTGCTTGTGGAGGATGGTCGGCAACGAGTCGGAGCCGATCTCCTCCTCGCCCTCGACGAACACGGTCACCCCGACCGGCAGCGAACCGGCGTGCGCGCGCAGCGCGGCGACGTGCGCCATGATGCCGGCCTTGTCGTCGGCAACCCCCCGCCCGTAGAGCCGCCCGTCCCGCTCGGTGGGTTCGAACGGCGCACTGTCCCACAGCGCCTCGTCACCGGGTGGCTGCACGTCGTGGTGTGCGTAGAGCATCACCGTGCGCGAGCCGGGAGGCCCGTCGACGTGCCCGATCACCGCAGGTCGACCGCCCTCGCGGACGATCTCGACCGCCAGGCCCTCCGCGCGCAGCAGTGCGGCGGTGGCCTCGGCGCTGGCCTCGACCTGGGCCTGGTCGAACGCGGCGAGGCTGACGCTCGGGATGCGGGCCAGCGCGTCGAGGTCGGCGCGCAGGCCCGGCACGAGGCCGGCCACCCGGTCGCGCAGGGCGGAGATCTGGTTCGGGGAGAGCATGTCGGTCACGCGCCCGACTTTACCCACGCGCGGCGGACGAGGGCAGGGAGCGCGTGCACGGCATCCGGCTCCGAGCACCTACCATGGGGGCGTGTTCGGACGCAGCAAGACCACCAACGAGCAGCTCGAGGGCGAGCTCCACCCGCAGCGCGACGGGGCCAAGAACCGGCCCACACCCAGGCGCCGCGACCAGGAGGCCGCCCGCCGCCAGCCGCTGGTCGTCGCCGACCGCAAGCGGGCCAAGCAGATCGACCGGGCCAAGCGCGGCGAGCAGATGGCGAAGACCCGCCAGGCGATGCTCACGGGTGACGACTCCGGTCTCCCGACCCGCGACAAGGGCCCGGTGCGCCGTTACATGCGCGACTACATCGACGCGCGCTTCAACCTCGCGGAGTTCATGCTCCCGGTGATGCTCATCGTGCTGGCGCTGAGCTTCATCCGCACGGAGGGTGGCGTCATCCTCTTCTTCGTCACGATCCTCACCTACACCGTGCTGCTCACCGCCGTGGTCGACACCTTCCTCATGTGGCGCCGGCTGCGCAAGAAGCTCGCCGAGAAGTTCGGCGACGACGCCGCGAGGGCCAAGGGCAACGGCATGTACGCCACGATGCGGGCCTTCCAGCTGCGTCGCTCCCGGATGCCGCGCGCGCTCGTCAAGCGTGGCGAGCGCCCGGTCTGACTGGGAGCACTGACCGCCCAGGGGTGCCAAGCGCGCGGTCGGTCGCGCCTATGGCACCCCCCGGGCCGGAGCCCTGCGGTCCCGGGGTGGGGCTCGCTGCGCCCGCCCCGGCTGACGACCGTCGGCTCAGCCGGAACCTTCCAGGCTCATCGGCCCGTAGACCTTCTGCCCGTCGCGGTGCAGTGTGACCGCCGCCACCCCCGCCGCAGACAGGTCCTGCCACACCTCGCCGAACCACGACTCGGCGTCGGACTGGGTCGGGAACACCGACTCGTTGAGCGCCTCCCCGGTCATGACGGCGCCCGCGGCGTCCTCGTAGGTCCACGTCCACTGCTCGCTCACTTCTCGCGCACCCCCACCTCGACGAACGGTGGCTTCGAGACCGTCGCCGCCACCTCGCGGCCGCGCACGTCGACGACGACCTCGTCGCCCAGGGTCACCGACCGGTCGAGCAGCGCGAGGGCGATGCCCTGGCGGCGGGTCGGCGAGAAGGTGCCCGAGGTGACCTCGCCGACGACCGCACCGGTGGAGTCCTTGACCGCGCAGTGCGACCGGGGGATGCCGCGGCCGGTCACCACGAGCCCGCGCGTCAGCCGGGACTGCCTGGCCGCGCGCTCGGCCGTCAGGGCCTCGCGGCCCCAGAACTGCGGCTTGTCCCACCCGACGGCCCAGGCCGCACCGGCCATGACCGGGGTGATGTCGAGCGAGAGGTCGTTGCCGTGCAGCGGGTAGCCCATCTCGGTGCGCAGCGTGTCGCGGGCGCCGAGTCCGGCCGGCAGCCCTCCCTCGGTCGCGACGGCGGCGGCGAGGGCGTCCCAGACCGAGCCGGCGACGTCCCACGGCGGCACGATCTCGTAGCCGCGCTCGCCGGTGTACCCGGTGCGGCAGACGATGACCGGCAGCCCCTCCCAGTCGGTCTCGACGAAGCTCATGTAGTCGTGGTCGACGGGGAAGCCGAGCCCGCGCAGCACCTCGTCGGAACGCGGGCCCTGCACCGCGATGACCCCGTAGCGGTCGTGGAGGTTGTCGACCGTGATGCCCTCGGGTGCGGCGGCCGCGAGCAGCTCGACGACCTTGGCCGTGTTGGCGGCGTTGGGGATGAGGAAGACGTCGTCGTCCGAACGCAGGTACTGGATCAGGTCGTCGACGACCCCGCCGGTCTCGGTGCAGCACATCGTGTACTGCGCCTGACCGGGGCCGATCCGGCTCAGGTCGTTGGTGAGGCAGGAGTTGACGAAGTCGGCCGCGCCGGGGCCGGAGACCCGCGCCTTGCCCAGGTGCGACACGTCGAAGATGCCGACCCGCTCGCGCACCGCGGCGTGCTCCGCCACGACCCCGCCACCGGGGTACTCGATCGGCATCGACCAGCCGCCGAAGTCGGCCACCTTGGCGCCCAGGGCGACGTGCCGGTCGTGGAGCGGTGAGTGCAGCAGCTCGGTCATGGTGGGCACGTTACCGCCTGCTGCCCCCTCCCTCGCCGGTCGCTAGTCTGCCCGCATGACATCCCTCGCCCTCACCACCCGAAGCCCTGCCGAGCTCGCCGTCGACACCCTGGTCGTCGGCTCGGTGCGAACCCCTGACGGCGCCGACCTCGCCACCGGGCACCACCTGCCCCGCAAGGCCGTGGTGCACCTCCAGGCCGTCCTGTCCGACGTCGAGGCCACCGGCAAGGCCGACGAGGTGGTGCGGGTCGTCGCGGTGCCGGGTGTCAAGGCCACCTCGGTCGTCGTCACCGGGTTGGGCGAGGGCACCTCGCGGCGCTCCACCTACCCGCATCCCGCGCTGCGCGCCGCCGCGGGGGCCGCCCTGCGCAGCGTGCGCGGCAAACGCACCGTCGCCGTGGCGCTTCCGACACCCGACCTCGAGAGCCTGTCAGCCGTCGCCGACGGGGCCTGGGCCGGGTGCTACACCTACGACAAGGCCGCTCCCCTGGGCACCCGCCGCGGCACGGGCCTGCGCTCGGCGAAGGTGCCCGCCGGCGGCGCCGGCCCGCGCGTGATGGTCGTCTCGGGCGCGGGGCAGGGCAAGGCCGCCAGGGATGCCGTCGCACGCGCCGCGGTGCTCGGCTCGGCTCGCGACTGGGCCCGCGACCTGGTCAACACGCCCCCGAACTTCCTCTTCCCGCAGTCCTTCGCCGACAACGTGAAGAAGCGGGTGGCAGCGTCCCCGACCAAGGTCACCGTCTCGGTGCTCGACGACAAGGCGCTCGTCAAGGGCGGCTTCGGCGGCATCGTGGGCGTCGGCCAGGGGTCGGTCAACCCGCCCCGGATCGTCACCATGGTCTACGCCCCCGCAGATGCCAAGGCCTCGGTGGCCCTGGTGGGCAAGGGCATCACGTTCGACTCCGGTGGCCTGAACATCAAGCCGGCGACCGGCATGGTGACGATGAAGTGCGACATGGCCGGCGCCGCCGCGGTCGCTGCCACCGTGCTGGCCGCGGCCGAGCTCGGGCTGCCGGTGGCGGTCACCGGTTACCTCTGCCTCGCCGAGAACATGCCGAGCGGCACGGCCCAGCGGCCCAGCGACGTCGTGGTCATGCGCAACGGGACGAGCGTCGAGATCCTCGACACCGACGCCGAGGGTCGCATGGTGCTGGGCGACGGCCTCTGCCTGGCCAGTGAGAAGAACCCCGACTGGGTCGTCGACATTGCCACCCTCACCGGCGCGCAGGTCGTGGCGCTGGGTACCGACATCGCCGGGGTCATGGCCAACGACGACACCTTCCGCACCCGGGTCGTCGGTGCGGCCGACGCGGCCGGCGAGGGCGCCTGGCCGATGCCGCTGCCGGTGGAGCTGCGGGCCAAGCTCGACACCCCCACGGCCGACATCGCCCACAAGGGTGACCGCGACGGCGGCATGCTCACTGCGGGCCTGTTCCTCCAGGAGTTCGTGGGCGAGGGCATCCCGTGGGCCCACGTCGACATCGCCGGCCCGGCCTTCAACGACAAGGGCCCCAAGGGGCAGCACCCCAAGGGCGGCACCGGTTTCGGTGTCGGCACCCTGCTCACCCTCGTGGAGTCCTCCGCCACCTGACCGCACCCCGACGCACGGATACCGCTCCTCCCCCGCTCGGGGTGGCGCGGCATCCGTCGTCGCGGGGTGCAGCGGTGTCGCTCAGCCGCCGCTCTTGCGGCGGAACATCTGCTGCGTCGCGGTGGCCTCGGGCCCGTGGGCGGAGTCGACCTTGGTGTGCTCGGAGTGGTCGGACACATCGGCACCGCCGTGCGACTTCTTCGCGTCCAGGGCCGCGCGGAACTTCGCCTTCACCTCGTCGTCGACCGCGGGGCGCGGCTTCTTCGGGGCTGACATGGTGGGTCCTTCCGTCGGCTGGCAGGTCACACACACCTTCGCAGACGCGGCCGGGTCGCTCCAACCGTTTCGCCGCCCGGAGCCGGGGTGGGGTCGCTCACGGCGTGCACCGCGAGGAGGTCAGCGGCCCTTGGGCTTGCGCTGGCGCGAGGTCCACTGGCGCATCCGCGCCGGGTAGCCGGTGAGGTTGACGTCGTAGACCGGGATGTCGAACGAGCGCGCGACGTCGAAGGCGACGGGCCGCGACGGCAGGGCACGGCGGGTCCACTCGCCGTCGTGCGCGATCAGCACCACGGTGGTCGCCGTGATGTTCGTGGCCGGCTCGACGTAGGCCTCCACACCGCGCCGGGTGGCGATGAAGTCCTCGAAGTGCGCCCGAGCGCTCGCCAGGTCTCCACCGCCGTGCGGTGCCTGCTTCGTGCGACCGCGTCTCCACCACGCCATGCGCACACGATAAGGCGTCGACCTCGGCGACATCGCCGAGCCTGCTCGTGCCGGTGTGTGCGCGGCGACCAGAGCAGCCCGCCCGGGGTGACAGGATGCTGGGCAGCGTCCGGTCGGCACACCCCGCCGTCGGCGCCGACCGACCCGCCACAGCAAGGGAGCAGTTCGGATGCCGGCCACCGCCGAGACCACCCATGACGTCGTCGTCCTCGGAGCAGGCAGCGGCGGCTATGCCTGCGCGCTGCGCGCCGCCGAGCTGGGTCTGAGCGTCGCCCTCGTCGAGAAGGACCTCCTCGGGGGCACCTGCCTGCACCGCGGCTGCATCCCCACCAAGGCGCTGCTGCACGCGGCGGAGGTGGCCGACTCGGCCCGCGAGGCCTCCCGGTTCGGCGTGCGCGCCACCCTCGATGGCGTCGACCTGCCGGCGGTCACCGCCTACCGCGAGGGTGTGGTCGGCCGGCTGCACAAAGGGCTGAAGGGGCTGGTGTCCTCCCGCAAGGTCGACTACGTCGAGGGCGAGGGCCGCCTCGAGGGTGACCACACGGTGGTCGTCGGCGACCGCCGGCTGGTCGGCCGACACGTCGTGCTCGCCACCGGCTCCTACGCCCGCACCCTGCCCGGCCTGGAGATCGGCGGCCCGGTGGTGACGAGCGACGGGGCCCTGGCGCTCGAGGCCGTGCCCGAGCGCGTGGTCGTGCTGGGCGGTGGTGTCATCGGTGTCGAGTTCGCTTCCGTGATGCGCTCGTTCGGCGCCGAGGTCACCGTCGTCGAAGCGCTGCCGAGGCTCGTCGCGGCCGAGGACCCCGCCGTGAGCACCGCGCTGGAGCGGGCGTTCCGCAAGCGCGGCATCGTCTCCCGCACCGGGGTGCGGTTCGAGTCGGCCGAGCACGACGGCACGACCGTGACCGTGCGCCTCGAAGGTGGTGACGAGCTCGTGGCCGACCTGCTCCTCGTCGCGGTCGGCCGCGGTCCGGTCACCGACGGCCTGGGCTACGAGGAGGCGGGCGTCACGCTCGAGCGCGGGTTCGTGATCACCGACGAGCGCTGCCGCACCTCGGCCGACGGCGTGTACGCCGTGGGTGACATCGTGCCCGGGCTGCAGCTGGCGCACCGCGGCTTCGCACAGGGCATCTTCGTCGCCGAGGACATCGCCGGGCTGAACCCGGCACCGATCGTCGAGTCGGGCATCCCGAGGGTCACCTACTGCGAGCCCGAGGTCGCGTCGGTGGGGCTCACCGAGGAGCAGGCCCGCGCCGTCCACGACGAGGTCGAGACCTACGAGTACAACCTCGCAGGCAACGGCAAGTCGCAGATCCTGCGCACCGCGGGGTTCGTGAAGCTCGTGCGGGTCAAGGACGGGCCGGTCGTCGGCATCCACCTGGTGGGCTCGCGGATGGGCGAGCAGATCGGCGAGGCGCAGCTGATCGTGGGCTGGGAGGCTCACGCCGAGGACGTCGCGGCCCTCGTGCACGCCCACCCGACACAGAACGAGGCGCTCGGTGAAGCTCACCTGGCGCTCGCCGGGAAACCCCTCCACGCACACAACTAGAGTGATGTCCGCCACTGCCCACGAAGGAGAGCTGTCCCGATGTCAGAACGCGTGAAGATGCCTGCGCTCGGCGAGTCCGTCACCGAAGGGACCGTGACGCGCTGGCTGAAGGGGGTCGGCGACAGCGTCGAGGTCGACGAGCCGCTGCTCGAGGTCTCGACCGACAAGGTCGACACCGAGATCCCCTCGCCGGTGGCCGGCACGCTGCAGGAGATCCTCGTGCAGGAGGACGACACGGTGCCGGTGGGCGCCGACCTCGCGGTGATCGGTGACGGCGCGGCGCCCTCGGGTGGCGACTCCAGCGGCGAGCAGTCCGGTTCGCAGGGCTCCGGCCCGAGCGACGAGGTGTCCGACCAGTCCGACGGTGACGCGGTGGCGCGGGCCGGCGACGAGGGTGGCCAGGAGCCGGCCGAGCCCCAGGTGGAGACCCCCCAGGAGTCAGCGCCGCAGGCCGAGGCGCCGCAGGCCGAGCCCGAGCAGCCGGCCGCCGCGCCGGCCCCCACGGCATCCGCTGACACAGGGGGTTCCGGCGAGGGCAGCACCGTGACGATGCCGGCCCTGGGCGAGTCCGTGACCGAGGGCACCGTCACGCGGTGGCTGAAGCAGGAGGGCGACGAGGTCGCCGTCGACGAGCCGCTGCTCGAGGTCTCGACCGACAAGGTCGACACCGAGATCCCCTCCCCCGTGGCGGGCACGCTCACCACGATCCTCGTCCAGGAGGACGACACCGTTCCGGTCGGCGCCGACCTGGCAGTCATCGGTGGTTCCGGCGGCGGCAGCCAGTCGGCTCCCGAGCCCGTCGCCGAGCCGCAGCAGGAGCAGGCGGATGCCGGGCCCGACTCCGGGCCCGACTCCGGGCCCGACTCCGG
>Ga0105047_10002424_pt1 | contig 33253 bp, 29 predicted proteins | sample MAT04_FD_78384 | JGI IMG/M metagenome (GOLD analysis project Ga0105047, IMG submission 78384) | Freshwater microbial communities from Lake Fryxell liftoff mats and glacier meltwater in Antarctica - MAT-04 (megahit assembly) | ecosystem: Environmental > Aquatic > Freshwater > Ice > Liftoff... | reverse complement strand
TGGCTCGGGCTGATGTTTGGTACTGCGCTGTACGGTGAACGCCACCCGACGCTGTTCGCCCGCCACTGGCGCATCGTCTATTCACTCTCGCTGGCGGTGCACTGCACCTCGTGGACCTTCTATGGCACGGTCACGCAGGCGGCGCGTTACGGCTGGCCGCTGCCGCCGACCTTCCTCGGCGCCATCCTGTTCTACGGGCTCGGCGTTGCCTTCATGGTTCGCCTGGTGAAGCTTGCGCGCGAAACCAACGCGACTTCCCTGGCCGACCTGATCGCCACGCGCCTGGGCAAGGATGCCTGGCTGGCCGCGGCCGTGACCCTGGTCGCCGCATTGGGACTGATCCCCTATATCGCGCTGCAGTTGAAGGCGATCGCGATGAGCTTCGCCACCCTTACCGCTGACGCGGGCGATGCCGGCATCGTGGTTCCGATCTGGCGCGACAGCGCCTTGTACGTGGCCTTGGCGATGGCGGTGTTCGCCATGTTGTTCGGCACGCGCCGCGCCAGTGCGGCCGAACACAATCGCGGGCTGGTGCTGGCGATGGCGTTCGAGTCGGTGTTCAAGCTGGTCGCCATGCTGGCGCTGGGGGCTTTCGTCTGGTTCGGGCTGAAGGCCTTGCCTGCTGCGCCGGTGGCGACGCTGCCGCTGGAGCCGGTAGGCGGATTCGCGCCCCTGGTGCTGCTGGGAGCGTTGGCGATGTTCATCCTGCCGCACCAGTTCCACGTCGGCGTCGTGGAATGTCGCGATGAGCGCGACATCCGCACCGCACGCTGGATGTTTCCGCTGTACCTGGTGTTGATCGCGTTGCCGGCGCTGCCGTTGGCCAGGGCAGGGACGGCGTTGCTTGGCAGTGGAGTGCCTTCGGACATGTACGCGCTGGCGCTGCCGTTCTCGCAGGGGCAGGAAGGGATCGCGCTGTTCGCGTTCCTCGGCGGGCTCAGCGCCGCCACCGGCATGGTGGTGGTGAGCACGCTGACCTTGAGCCTGATGATTGGCAACCACTGGTTTGCGCCGGGATTGCTGCGCGGCGCCTGGTCGCCGGACAAGGGCGGCGACCGCCGCGGCGACCTGTTGTTGCTGCGGCGCGGCGGCATCCTGGTGATCATGCTGCTGGCCTGGGCCTACAGCCGCCTGGACAGCGGCAACGATGCGCTGGCCGATATCGGCGCGGTATCATTTTCGGCCCTGGCCACGCTGGCGCCTGCATTGGGATTTGCAGTGTGGCGGCCGAAGACGCCACCGCGCGCGGCGATCATCGGCATTGCGATGGCGTTCTGCGCATGGGGCTGGGTAATGCTGGTGCCGATGATCGCGGCAATGTCAGGCAGTGATGCAGCCTGGCTCCGTGAGGGTCCGCTCAACCAGGCGTGGTTGTCGCCGCAGGGCTTGTTCGGGTTGACTGGATGGAGTCCACTGGGTCGCGCTGTGGGCGTCAGCCTGTTCGCCGGCATCGTCTGCACCTTGCTTGCCACCGCATGGCGTCCCGATGCGCCGCGTCGTGCAGGACGCGCGCTTGACCGCCAAACCCTGCGCGACGCTGGCCTGCGATTTCTTGCACGCGAGCGCGTCGAGCAACTGCTGCAAGGCGCACCTGCGTCCGGTCCGGTGCCGGCCTTGCTGGAATCAAAAGTGGAGCGCGAACTTTCCGCGGTATTGGGATCTGCATCCGCACGCCTGCTGCTCAATGCCGCGCGACGCGAAACCGGTGAACTCGACGCGGTGGCGGCGATCGTTGGTGAAGTGTCCCAGGACCTGCGTTTCAACCAGCAGGTGCTGGAAGCCGCGTTGCAGAACATGAGCCAGGGCATCAGCGTGGTCGATCGCGAACAGCGCCTGGTCGCCTGGAACCGGCGCTACGTCGAAATGTTCGGTTTTCCGGGTGAACTGCTGCAAGTGGGCAAGCCGATCGCGGAGCTGACCCGTTGGGCGCTGCAACGCATGCCGCATCGCGGCTCGGACGAAGCCGCGCTGCAGCGTCGAATCGCATTCATGCGCGCGGGCACGCCGCACCTGACCGAGCGCGTGTTCGCCGATGGCAACATCGTTGAAATCCGAGGCAATCCGATGCCCGGTGGCGGCTTCGTCGCGACCTACACCGATGTCACCGCATCACGCCAGGCCGAGCGCAGCCTCAAGCAGGCCAACGAGACCCTGGAACAGCGCGTGGTCGATCGGACCGCGCTGCTGGAACACGCCAAGCGTGAGGCCGAACATGCCAACGATGCCAAGAGCCGTTTTCTCACCGCCATCGGCCACGACCTGCTGCAGCCACTGCACGCCGCGCACCTGTTCACCGATGCGCTTTCGCAGCAACTGTCGGATCCGCGGCAGCGCGGGTCGGTACAACAGATCCGCGGCGCGCTCGACTCCACCACCGACCTGCTGACGGGTCTGTTGGACATGTCGCGGCTCGACGCGGGCGGGCTTGTTCCGGAACCGCGTGATCTGCCCCTGGCCGAAGTGCTGGAACCGCTGGTGTCGGAGTTTCGCGCGATGGCGAATGAACGCGGGCTCTCGTTTCGTTACCTGCCGACGCGCTCGTGGGTGCATACCGATCCACAGCTGTTGCGCAGGATCCTGCAGAACTTCCTGGCCAACGCCGTGCGCTATACGCCGGCAGGCGGAATACTGCTGGGTGTTCGCCGCACACGCGATGGCTTGCGTGTGGAGGTGCATGACACCGGCCCGGGCATCGAACGCGCAGACCAGCATGCGATCTTCGAGGAGTTCCGCCGCGGCGAAGGTGCCCAGGGGCAGGGCCTGGGGTTGGGACTGTCGATCGCCGACCGCATCGCCCGATTGCTGGCCGTACCGCTGTCATTGCGTAGTGCAATGGGCAAGGGTTCGGTGTTCGCGGTGGAACTGTCCCGGGCCGCTGTGGGGCAGCGCCAGATTGCCGCCACCGCTGTGCAGCACGGCTGGCAGGGGCGCCGGGTGCTGCTGGTGGACAACGATGCAGACGCGCTGTTGGCCCTGCAGCGCGTGCTGCAGGGTTGGGGCTGCGATGTGCGCGCCGCTTCCGGTTTCACGCAGGCACTAGGTGAGCTCGCGTCGCAGCCGGCCGAACTCTGGCTGTTCGACTACCACCTGGATGAGGGCGACACCGGAGTGGCAGTCGCGCAGCGGCTGATGCAGGACTTCGATGCAGTGCCGTGCCTGATCCTCAGCGCTGACCAGACCACGCACGTGCGTCAGCAGGTACAGGACGCCGGCCTGGTGCTGCTGTCCAAACCGGTACGCCCGCTGGCGCTGAAATCGGTGCTGGATCGATTGCTTGCGGCGAGGACAAGCGATCTTTCGATCAGCTAGTGCCTCGTGGAGCGACGTGAGTCGCGACTGATAGGCAGGGCAGACCTCGCCACTCACGCGCCCTGCCAGGGCGGCTCGCCGCGGGTGCCGAAGCCATTAAAATGGCTTTCCGCTTCCCTGATCACTTGCCATGCCTTACACCCCCATCGTGGCCACGCTCGGCTATGTGCTGTCGCCAGACCGCTCGCAGGTGCTGCTGATACACCGCAATGCGCGTGCCGATGACCAGCACCTCGGGAAATACAACGGGCTGGGCGGCAAGATCGAGTCGGATGAAGACATCGTGGCGGGAATGCGCCGCGAGATCATGGAGGAGGCCGGCATCCACTGCGATGCACTGTCCTTGCGCGGCACCATAAGCTGGCCCGGGTTCGGCAAGGAGGGCGAGGACTGGCTTGGGTTCGTGTTCGTCATCACCGCGTATTCCGGTACGCCACACGCCAGCAACGTCGAAGGCACGCTGGAGTGGGTGCTGGTTGAGCGCATTCTCGAACTGCCGCTGTGGGATGGCGACCGGCATTTCCTGCCGCTGGTGTTCGATCACGACCCGCGTGGATTCCATGGGGTGATGCCGTATCGCGACGGGAAGATGGTGTCGTGGAGTTGTTCGCGGCTTTGAGGGCCTGCTGCGGCTATCGACGACAAATCAATAGAGTGCTTCATCGCGGCGCAAGCCGCGACCCAGCCCACCGACAAACAGTCAGTCGGGTTCCGGCTTGCGCCGCGATGACGGCAAATTTATTTTGCTGCCGGCCGCATATCCCTTCATCTCGTGCCGCTACTCAATCAACCTCGCCGGATCACTAAGTTCCAGTTCCCTGAGAACCACCCCGGCCTGGGTGCGGTTGCGTACGCCCATCCGTTCGAAGATGGCGGTCAGGTGTGCCTTGACCGTGCGTTCCTGCACGTCGAGCCGGTCGGCAATCTGCTTGTTCAACAGGCCTTCGGCTACCAGGGTCAACACCCGGAACTGCTGGGGAGAAAGACTTGCCAGGCGTGCCGCCAGTTCGGCATCCCGCTGGGAGGAAGGCGAACGCGCCACCGTGGTCCGCAGTGATGAAGGCAGCCACTGTTCGCAGGCGAGCACGCTGCGGATCGCTTCACGCAGTTCGTCCAGTCCCGAGCTCTTGGGCAGGTAGCCCGCGGCGCCGTGATCCAGTGCACGACGCACCACGCGGGGATCGTCGTTGGCCGACACCACCACCACTGCGACTTCCGGATACTGCGCGCGGATGGCCACCAGTCCCGCCAGGCCGTGGTTGCCCGGCATGTGCAGGTCGAGCAACACCAGGTCGATGTCGCGGTGCGTTTCGAGCGCGGCCAGTACGCCTTCCAGCGATTCGGCCTCCAGTACCGACAGCTCCGCCACGGCGTCTGCGGCGGCGCCGCGCAGGGCCGCACGGAACAGCGGATGGTCGTCTGCAATCAGCAGCTTGGGCATGCGGATACGGCGGGGTGTGCAGGGCGGTCCGGCACCGTAGCAGCTTCGCACCGTCTGCACAGGTGGTACCAAAGTACGATGACTGCAGCGGGAAGACCGGTTAGCGTTGCCGCATGAACAAAACTCCGAGCGCACGCGCCACCTTTGCACTGCTGTCCTGCCTGTTGGGCGCATGCAGCACTTCGCCCCAACGCACCGCGTTGAAGGAGACCACGATGATCGAGCCGCAGCGCCAGACCGAACATCGGGGCAGTGATGATCTCCTCACCGCAGGATTGGGGCTGGACGGGTTGCGGTCGATGGTGCCGCCGGTGTTCGCCGACCCGGCCCTTCCCACGCCGGAAGAACTGCGCAGGCGCGCGATCTGGAACAACTGGCGCGGCATCGCCGACCTGTCGTCCACCGGCGGCTACGGTGAGGTCTATGGCAGCGTGGCGCGGATACCCGGACGCGAGTTCAGCGCGTTCGCGACGCTGGAAGGTGCCGGCCAGCCACATCGTGTGCTGGTGCAGGTGCCAGACAACTTCGACGACGACAAACGCTGCGTGCTGGTGACGGCATCGTCTGGCTCGCGCGGCATTTACGGCGCTATCGCCGTGGCCGGCGCGTGGGGGCTGCCCAGGGGATGCGCGGTAGCCTATACCGACAAGGGCGCCGGTACCGATTACTACGACATCGACACCCACACGGGTGTGCGCCTGGACGGGACCCGCGGCAGTGCGGAGGAGACGCTGGCGTTCAGGCCCGAAGTGCCGGTGGCCCCGACCGGCGTCGCGTTCAAGCATGCGCATTCGGGCGACAACCCCGAAGCCGATTGGGGCAAGCACGTCAAGCAGGCAGCGGAGTTCGCGTTGTCCGCATTGTCGCGTGCCATTCCGCAAGCGGCACCTTTCACTTTCGACAACACGCGCGTAATTGCAGTCGGTATTTCCAATGGCGGTGGTGCGGTCTTGCGTGCCGCCGAAATCCTTGGCAGCCGCGCTGACGAAGGCTGGCTGGATGCGGTCGTGGCAGCCGAGCCCAACGTTTACGTTGCCGGACATGGCGGCCGCACTTTGTACGACTACACCACCGAGGCTGCGCTGCTGATGCCGTGCGCGCTGCTGCACTTGCCGGTCGGTTCGTTGCCGCAACCGCCCTTGGCCACGCAGCTGGCAGTGTTGGGTGCAGCGCGATGCAGCTCGCTGAAAACCAGCGGCGCGGTCTCGGGCGAGGACAGCACCGTGCAGGCCAGGTCGGCCTACGAGCAGCTGCGCGCCAGCGGCTGGACCGACAAGGCGCTGGTTGCCGGTGCAGCCAGCGTCGGATTCGACATGTGGCGTGCAGTGGCGGCGACCTATGCGTCGGCTTACGACCGAGCCGGAATCGGCGAACATCCGTGTGGCTTCTCGTTTGCCGCCCAGAACCCGGACTCGTCGTCCCGTGAGGCGACGGCGGCCGAACGTGCGGCATGGTTCGCAGATGCCAGTGGTATTCCACCCGGCGCTGGCGTGGGCCTCATGGACAGTCGCCTCCAAGCAGCACCGGATGCCACCCTGCCCGGGCTGAAATGCCTGCGGGAGCTGCTGACGCGGGCCCCTGATTCCGCGTTCCAGCAAGCCCTTGTCGCAACCAAGAGCGCCCTACCGCGCAAGGGTTTGCCGGTGGTGGTAATCCATGGCCTGGACGATGGCCTGGTACCTCCCGCGTTCAGCAGTGTGCCCTATGTGGCGGCGGCTCAGGCCGCAGGCCGCCAGGTCAGCTATTGGCAGGTCGAGAACGCACAGCATTTCGACGGCTTCCTTGCGTTTCCGGCTTATGGCGCGCGCTATGTACCGGTGCTGCCTTACGTGTATGCCGCGCTGGACCAGGTGACCGCGTATCTGGATGGGGCTGCAGCCCTTCCTGTCGATGCGGTGATCCAGGCCAAGGCGCGTGGCGCAGGCCTGGTCGAGCAAGCGCAGTTCGCGATTCCTCCGCAGCGCAAGTGATTTCGAGAAATCCCACCGTAGCGGCTTACTCGTTGCGAGCCCAGGGTTCCAGTCAGGCGCTCGCGGCATCGATTGAAGGCTTCCGCTGGAAGCGGCTGACACGATCTCCTCCAGCCGCACCGCGTTAACAGCATGTTTGGCATCCTGTGGTCATCGCTGACAAAGGGAACCACATGCCACGCCACTTTTCGATGCTGCGCGATTTCCACCTGGCGGACTGGTTCACGCTGGCCAACGCGTTCTGCGGGACCGGTGCGGTGTTTGCCGCGCTGCGTTTCCTGCACGAAGGCCGGGTGAGCGACCTGATGCTGGGCATGGCACTGATCCCACTGGCCTTTATCTTCGACGCGCTGGACGGGCGTGTGGCGCGCTGGCGAAAATCATCTTCCACGCTGGGGCGGGAACTGGACTCGCTGGCGGACGTGATTTCCTTTGGCGTGGCTCCGGCAGCGCTCGCCTATGCCTGCGGCTTGCAGGGCGGCTGGGACTGGTTGGTGCTGAGCTACTTCGTGTGCTGCGGGGTCAGTCGCCTTGCGCGTTACAACGTGACCGCCGAACAATTGTCGGGAGCAGACGACAAGGTCCGCTACTTCGAAGGCACTCCCATTCCCACGAGTCTGGCGTTGGTGATCCTGCTGGCCATCGCCGCCGCCACCGGATCGATCGGTGCCGAGATCTGGTTTGGGGCAGTCCAGCTTGGACCATGGCAGCTGCATCCGCTGGTCCTGGTGTTCGCCCTGTCGGGTTCGCTGATGATCAGCAAGACCCTGCACATCCCCAAACCGTAACGTAGCGGCAGGAAACGGTGCGCGCGTCGATTGTTATTATCGGGCACGCTTTCTGGAGATAGGCAATGTTCAACCCGGGCTACGGCAACAGCGGTGATTTCGAGGCGCTGGCGCGCCAGTACTGGAGCGCCTGGGGCGACGCCATGCGTCAGGGCGGCATGGGTGCCGCGGCACCTCCGCCACCTGCGAACAACTGGCAGCAGGCGGTTGACTGGTGGTCGCAGTTGCTGCCCCGTGCACCCAGTCAGGCCAACGATGCGCTGGGACGTTTCAGCCAGCAGGCACGCGACTGGTACGGCCAGATGCAACAGGTGGCGGCGCAATTTGCAGGTCGCGACAGCCAGGCCGCCGAGATCGGCCAAGCGTGGCGTCAGGCATTGGGTGCGCAGGGCGCCAACCCATTCCCCGAAATGTTCAAGGCCATGAGCAGCAAGGGCTTGCATGGATTGGATGACTGGATGGAACAGGCCAAGCCCTGGCTCGACAACCTGCGCCAGGAAAGCCAGCGCTGGCTGCATCTGCCGGCGTTCGGTCAGCATCGCGAGCAGCAGGAACGACTGCAGGCGCTGGCGCAGGCGCAACTGGATTACCAACAGCACAGCACTGCGTTCAACGGTTTGATGGGCAAGTGCGCGCAGCGTGCGTTTTCGGTGTTCGAAGACAAGCTGGTGGCGCACGAGGAACCGGGTCGCCAGTTGACCAGCGCCCGCGCTCTGTTCGATTTGTGGATCGACGCCGCCGAACAGGCGTACGCGGAAATCGCGCTGTCGCAGGAGTTCCGCCAACTCTACGGCGCGCAGACCAATGCACAGATGCGCCTGCGATCAGGCGTGCAGCGCGAAATCGAACTCATGAGCGCGCAATTCGGAATGCCCACGCGTACCGAGATAGATTCGGCGCACCGCAAGATCGCGGAACTGGAACGCGCACTGCGGCGTGCCGCGGCAGCCGAGACCAGGCCTGCGCGGGCAAGACCGGCTCCGACCCGGCAGGCGTCGCCCAGACCCTCTTCAACCAGGCCAAACATCGTGTCGCCTGCCGAATCAATTGATGACACTGCAGTGCGACGCGTGTCCAAGCGCCCCGCGAAACGCGCGTCCAGGAAGCCCTCCGCGACCAAGGCCGCGAATTCACGATCCAGATCGACGGCCCGCAGCAAACCCGCTCCGAGCAAACCGGCTCCGAGCAAACCTGTTCCGCGCAAGGCCGCGGCACGCAAACGCGCGCCATCGCCAGCGACCGTTGCACAACGACCCAAATCGAAGAAGGCAGCGTCGCCGGCACCCGCAAAGGCACCGGTCGCAAGAAAACCTGCGGCCAAGCGTGCGAAAAAACCTGAAAGCCGGAACAAGGCCCCCGTCGTCGACAAGCCAGTTGTCCAACCCACCAAAGCCTCGGCGCTTGCCGCCAAATCCACCGGGGGGCGCGTGGTGTCGATGAAGGATTGGGTGGCGCGCTACAGCGCCGCTGAAACGCCGGCCAAGGGCCGCAAGGGAGCACGCAAATGAATGGCCCGCTCAATTTCACTCCCGACGCGCTGGCACGCGAAGCGCTGACCTTGCAGCAGAAACTAAGCGCTGGCTTGCAGACCCTGCCGCAGGTCGCGGACGTCCACTATGGCGCAACCCCCAAACAGGAAGTGTGGCGCGACGGTCGAGTGGTGCTTTATCGGTTCATCGGCGAGCGCGCGCCTACCGCGCGCGTGCCCCTGCTGATCGCGTATGCACTGGTCAACCGCCCGTACATGGTCGACCTGCAGGAAGACCGATCACTGGTGAAAGGCTTGCTGGCGCGCGGCGAGGATGTGTACATCATCGACTGGGGCTATCCGGACCGATCCGATCGCTTCCTGCTGCTCGACGACTACATCAATCGCTTCATCGGTGGGGCCGTCGACCACTTGCGCGCCAGCTTCGGCCTCGAAGCGATCAACCTGCTCGGCATCTGCCAGGGCGGGTCGTTCTCCCTGTGCTATGCCTCGTTGCACCCGGAGAAGGTCAAGAACCTGATCACCATGGTCACCCCGGTCGACTTCCACACGCCCGACAACATGCTGTCCAACTGGACGCGCGAACTGGACGTGGATTTGTTCGTGGACACGATGGGCAACGTGCCGGCTGATGCCATGAACGCCAGCTACCTGATGCTCAAGCCATTCCGGCTGCACCTGCAGAAATATGTCGGCTTGATGGACATCCTCGACGACAAGAACGCGATCGAGGATTTCCTGCGCATGGAGAAGTGGATCTTCGATTCGCCGGATCTTGCGGGCGAGGCGTTCCGCCAGTTCATCAAGCAGTTCTACCAGGGCAACGGCTTCGTCAATGGCGGCATCGAGATCGACGGCGAGCCCGTCGACCTGGGCTACGTCGACATGCCGATCCTCAACATCTTCGCCGAACAGGACCACCTGGTGCCGCCGGATGCTTCACGTGCGCTGGAAAAACTGGCGGGCACGAACGACTACACCGAATTGAGTTTCAAGGGCGGGCACATCGGCATCTATGTGTCGAGCCGTGCCCAGCGCGAAGTGCCTGCCGCAATCCATGATTGGCTGGCCAAGCGTGATCGGTGACTACCTCGGTCCCACTCCGCCAATGCCTGGATTATTGTCTGCCTCGTGTGGATGACGTTGATATCGTCGGGGATTCCGCCGGCATGCCTCTGACGCGCCGCTACATTTTCCACTCGATCGCAACAGGAGACGCGCCATGAACCAGTCAAGGCCATTAGCCCGCTCGTTGGACGACCGGATGCTCGCAGGCGTCCTTGGCGGAGTAGCCCGCCGCCTCGGATGGAACTCGACCATCTTGCGCGTCGTATTCGTCATCGGATCACTGGCCTCGGCAGCATTTCCAGGGATCCTGGTGTACGTGATCCTCTGGTTGCTGATGCCCAACGAGACGGCATAGACCTACATGCCTCCGGTCGTGCTGGCGCTGCTGCGAATAACGGGCGCGTTGTGGACGCTGCCAAACACACTCGTTGGATTGCTGGGAGGTATTGCTGGAATGCCGCTCGGCGCGCGCGCCCGCTGGAACCAGCGCGAACTGGCGCTGGTTTTCCATCGCTGGCCGTGGGGCCCTGGCGGTGCCATCACCTTGGGCAACGTGATTTTGCACACCGGCGATTCGCTGGATTCGAACTGCAGCACTTACGAGCACCGCGCGGGACGCTGTGTTCATCCGGCGATCGTGCTGGGTGATCACGAACGCGCGCACGTCTACCAGTACATGGTGCTGGGACCGGTGTTTCTGCCGGTGTATCTGCTCTGCGGTGGAGTCAGCGTGCGCAATCCGTTCGAACGCGCCGCCGACCGCTATGCGCTGACACGCCGCGGCTGGTGGCCTGGCCAGGCACTGGGTAAAGCGCCGTAAGTGGCGATCTTGTTTTTCCGGTGAAACGAGTCGCGACTGACACCGGAGTTGCTCGTGGTCGGAGGTCGCCCACACATGTGCGGGATCCAGGAACCTTGTGCCGGGGCGGCGCAGTTGCGTCAATGCGATTTCTTGTCGTCCGCCGATTTCGAGCCTTCGGTCCGTCCCGAGCCCGACTGCTTGCCGCCGCCATCCTGCTTGTTGACGGTGGCCAAGGCGATGCGCTCGGCATCTTCCTAGGAGCGGCCTTTGTCCAGTTCGCTATCTTCGATGTGCTCGGCCTTGCGCTTCTGCTTGTCGGTGTACGCGGATTTCTCCCCACGTGGCATGTCCTGCTCCCGGTGCTGGTGCTGGTGAAGCCCGGAGCGTAGGAGCTGGTGGGTAACCAGGTAGTGAAAAAGTGCTTTGGTCAGCGGGGCAGGGCGCCATGCAGGAAGATTTCCACTGCATGCAAGGCATGTGCGCGAAGCTCGGCCGCATCTACCTGTTGCCAATTGCCACTTGAGATACGAATTACCAGGTCGCCGAACAGCATCATGAAGAAATGGCTGGAAGCCAGTGCAGGGGAAGCCAGCTTGAGCCTGCCTGCGGCCACTTCCTGCTCGAAATACTGACGCAGGCTGTCCCGCACCGACGCCACCGCATGATCGAAAAACCAGTCGCGCAGCGCAGGGAAAGATTGCCCTTCGCCAATGACGATGCGATGCACCACCACCGCTTCGGCGGTCGACATCCCATCGGCAATCCGCACCGCGGCTTCGCGCAATGCCTGCTCAGGAGGCAGGCCGGAAAGATTCAGGTCCTGCAGGCGCAAGCCCAGGTCATGCAGGCGACGCTGGATGATGGCGTGGGCCAGGCCCTCCTTGTCACCGAAAGCCCGATACAGCGTGGCGAGCGAGCCCCCGGCCCGGGCAACGATCTCGCTCAGTCGTGCGTGCTGGTAGCCATTTTCAATGAAAACTTCCGTAGCCGCATCGATGAAACGTTCCACCCGCAACTCGCCACGCCTGCACAGGTCGACGGACAGGCGCGGACTCGCGATTGCGCTCGCATTTGCAGCTGTGGAGTCCACTGGACTCGGATGCTCGATGAGTTCTGTCACGGCGCTGCCGATGTCGGGCTTGATTGCCACCGCGACAACTTAGCAAAAAGCCCCGCAATGCGGGGCTTTGGCTGGTGCCGAAGGGGGGACTCGAACCCCCACACTATCACTAGCGGCGGATTTTGAGTCCGCTGCGTCTACCGTTCCGCCACTTCGGCGCGGCCGCGAAGTATAGCGGAAGTGGACAACGTGCCAGAGCGTCAAGTCGAGTTCCAGTCGGATTCTAGCCACTTCGCCAGTTGCTGCAGCGCGGAATGCAATTCGTTAAGATTCTAGTATCTTGACAGCGCTGTCATCATAGGACGCCCTGAGAGGGACTCAGGCCCTGCCATCTTTTGGAACCGACCCCCCGGGAGAGACATCATGAAATCGCGCCGCCATCACGCCGTGTCAACGCTCAGCCTAGCCATTGGCGCCCTGCTCGGCATGGGCAATGCCTCTGCCCAGCAAGCCGATACCACCACCGCACCCACCGTTGCCGGGACCGTCCAGGAGCCGCAAGCCACGCAGCCCGATCCCACTATGGACGCACAGGATCTGGATGCCGTGATCGTCACGGTCGAGCGGCGCGAGCAGAACCTGCAGAAATACGCGGGCACCGCACAGTCTTTTTCGCAGGATGAATTGCGCAATCTGGGCATCAATACCGAGCTGCGCAACCTGCAGGTCGCCGTGCCCGGTTTGAGCATGTCGAACCAGGAAGGCAATCTTGAGATCTTCATCCGCGGCGTGGGTTCGGCGAACAACACCGAACTGGGTGATCCCGGCGCGGCACCGCATATCAACGGCAACTACATTCCTCGGCCGCGCGGCCTGGGGACCATGTTCTACGACCTGGAGCGCGTCGAGATCAACAAGGGTCCGCAAGGCACCTTGCGCGGTCGCAACGCCTTGGCCGGAACACTCAACATCGTCACCAAGCGGCCTGAACTGGGCGGCGAATTCGGTGGTTATGCCGAGGCTGAAGTGGGCAATCGCAATACGGAAGGCTATCAGTTGGGGTTGAACATGCCCTTGGGTGAATTCGCCGCCTTGCGATTCGCGGGCTACAGTCTGGAAAAGGACTCTTCGTTCGAGAACGCAGGACTCAAGCAGAGCCTGCAGCCAGCTGGCATCCAGGATGAGCAGGCAGGTCGCCTGTCGTTTCTCTACGAGCCGGATGAGAAGCTTTCAGTATTCGCGATGCTCGATTTCGGCCGCGAAGGCGGCACCGGCTACCCCGGCGCCAACGTCTACGGTGCGGCATGCGATGGGACACCGGCGTGTGAAACCGGACCTGGTCTGGATCCCGAAGACCTGGATCTGCGCCAGGTGGTCTATACCGGCCCGCAAGGCAAGCTCGACAGCACCGGCTGGGGCTTCCAGGGCAACATCTCCTATGATTTCGGCGGGCTGACCGTGGAATACAACGGCAGTTTCCGTGATGTGGATTACGAACAGACCAATGCGTCCAGTGCGGGCGTACTGTGGCCAGGCCGCGACATCAGCGCGCGTCCGCCCGAGGCCGCGGGCGGGGGCGTCGACTACGACAGTTTCTCTACCGTTTACTGGCAGACCAAGTCGCAGTCCCAGGTACACGAACTACGTGTGTTCTCCGATGACGAGGCGCGCTTGCGCTGGACCGCGGGCGGTTTCTTTTTCCATGAAAAGCAGAAGGTCGGTTTCTTCTCGCTGGCCGACAAGGGCGTGTTCTACTCCGGCACCGAATTCACCATGCCCGATGTCGACGGTAAATCCGCCGCCGTCTTCGCCGATGGCACGTTCGATGTAAGCGACACCTTGCGGGTCAAGGGCGGCGTGCGTTACACCGAGGAAACCAAATCGCGTTACGGCATTGGCGGCAACTGGGTAATCGGTTTGGGTTCGGAAGGATTCGGCTGTTGCTTCAACGTGCGTCTGGGTACCGACGGCTTCCAGCCTGCGCTCACCCAGCGCCCAAACTTCGATGTCACCGGCCTTACAGGCAACGCCGAACTTGCGCGCTTCCTGCTGCAGGGCATCCTGACCCCGGGAGCTCGTGACACGCTTACCGGGAACCTGGCAGGCGTCATCGACGGCACCCGCCCCAATGGCACCTGCATCGATCGTTCCGACAATGGTGGCGCAACGCTCGATTGTCCGGCGAGCGGGCAGCACAGCTTCTTCGCGCTGGGAATCCCGTCGCAGCAGTTTGGCGAAAGCAAATTCGATTTCTTCGACTGGCGCCTGGGCTTTGAGTACGACATGAGCGATCGCAAATTGCTGTATGCGACCGTCAGCACGGGTCATAAATCCGGCGGATTCAACGACAGTTTCGATCCCGATGAAATCCCCGAGACGTTCGATCCCGAGTCGATGATCGCGCTGGAGATCGGCACCAAGAACACCTTCGATTTCCTGGGCAACCAGTCCACCTTCAACGTCAGTGGTTTCTACTACGACTACAGCGACCAGGTCTTCCAGGACCTGGCCGTGATCTCGGTGAATCCGCTGACTGGTGACGCCACCGGTTTCGCACTGGTGAACCGTAACGTGGGCAAGTCGATCCTGTACGGGCTCGAAGCGGAAAGCCGCCTCAACCTGGGCGCCGGGTTCGGCCTCAACCTCAATGCGCTTTACCTGGAAACCGAAATCAAGGAAGGCACAGTGGCGGACGTGCGCAGCCAGAACTTCGGTGCGGGTGGCGCCACCTCGCTCATCGACCTGTCCGGGAACGATTTGCCACTGTCGTCGAAGTACACGTTCAACGTGCAGTTGACGCACGGCTTCGATACCGGCATTGGTAGTTTCGACTGGCAGGTACTGGCCTCATACCGTTCCGACTTCTACCTCACCCAGTACAACGAACGCGACGTGGTTTTCATCGAAACCGACGCGGTGACCGGCGACATCGTCACCGATCGCGTCGAAAGTGCTGCCACTGCCGGTTTCCCCGACCAGCAGGACGGCTATACGCAGGTCAACGTGGGCGCGGGCTGGACTTCGCTTGGGGGCAACTGGCGGGTCGAGGCTTACGGAAGCAACCTGACCAACAAGGATATCTCGCAGAAGGCCCTGGTGGGATCGGGAATCAACGTCCGCTTCCTCAATGACGCGCGCGCCTATGGAATGCGGGTGCGCTACAGCTTCTGATCGGTTGGGCGTGCGTCGTTCCTCTCGGACGACGCACGCCGGTTCCGAAGTGGCGTACTCGCACCACTTCGTCCCGGCGTCCTTCGCATTCCTCGCGCCAATGCGACGCGCCAGTCTGATCGTGCATACACCTGTCAACGCGTTGGAAATGCATCAGGCAGGGTTGGTTGCCGGCCCTGCAATGCATGTGCGCGGTTGAGAAAACCAGACCTACATCTCACTCCAGACGCGTCTGGTCCTGCGTGGCGCTTCCCCCCATTCCAGGCATGCGATCTCTACATGACGACACAACCAACCCGATGGGCCCAGTTCGGCGTCCTGATCACCGTGTTCTTCTTCTGGGGCTTTGTCGCTGCCAGCAATGACATCCTCATTCCCGTGTTCAAGAAGGCTTTCAATCTCACGCAGGCCCAGAGTCAGCTGGTCTCTGTCGCGTTTTACGTGGCTTACACGGTGGGCTCGCTGATCTACGCGGGAGTGTCGAAACTGATCGGCACGGACCTGCTCAACCGGATGGGCTACAAGAACGGCATCTCGCTGGGCCTGTTGATATCGGCGGTCGGCACCTTGCTGTTCTACCCGGCCGCCAACCTGGGCTCGTTCAATCTGATGATCTCGGCGCTCTTCATTGTAGGTCTCGGATTTGCGCTGCAGCAGATAGCAGCCAATCCACTTGCGATCGTGATGGGAGACCCCAGCACTGGTTCGCAGCGATTGACGATGGCTGGCGGCGTGAACAACTTCGGCACCACGGTAGGTCCGCTGCTGGTGAGCTTCGCAATTTTTGGCAGCCTCACGGGCGGAGGTACCGAAGCCAGTATCGAGAGCATCAAGACGCCGTACCTGATCCTCGGCCTTGCGTTCGTGCTGGTGGCGATGCTACTGAAGTTCTCGTCAGTTCCAAATCGCATCGATCTTGGAGAGGCGAGCGAGAGCGAAACGCAGCAAAGCGAAAAGCTGGCTAACAAGTCCTCGGCGCTTGCCTATCCGCAACTGGTGCTGGGCATGGTGGCGATCTTCGTCTACGTCGGCGTCGAGGTTTCCACGATCAGCAACCTGCCGGCTTATCTGGAAGAAAGCCTCGGCATACCTACCTCATCGATAGCCCCTTACGTTTCCCTGTACTGGGCCAGCCTGATGATCGGCCGCTGGACTGGTGCAGCGGGCGCGTTCGGCGTGGGCCCCAATTCCCGACGCTTCCTCACGTTGCTGCTGCCGTACGTGGCATTTGGCGTGTTCCTGGCGGTGAACGCGATTGCCCGGCACGAGGTATCGCAGTTCTACGGGTACGCGCTGGTGATCGTGGTCATGATCCTGGCCACCCTGGCCAGCAAGGGCAATCCTGCGCGCATGTTGCTCTACTTCGCGGTGTGCGGGATTGCGGCGCTACTGCTGGGCATGGCGACGTCCGGAAAAACAAGCGCCGTTGCCTTCATCAGCGTGGGCCTGTTTTGCAGCACCATGTGGCCGTGCATCTTTGCGTTGTCGATCAGCGGCCTGGGCAAGAACACCAACCAGGGCAGCAGCCTGCTGATCATGATGATCATGGGTGGTGGAATCGTGAGCTGGGTTCAGGGCACGGTCGCCGACAACATCGGCATCCAGATGAGCTTTGTTGTGGGCGTGATCTGTTTTGCCTACCTTGCGATTTATGCATTGCGCACGGCCAGCATTCTCAGGTCCCAAGGCATCGACCTGGATAAGCTGGCCGCGAGCAATGGGCACTAAGGACGTGGCGGTGCGCCGCGCTGCACGCCTGGTGGATATGCCCAGGCCTGCAATGGGTCCACGGATCTACCGCTACCAGCGTTGCGCGGGCGAACCAGGTGGTGAGCCTGCCGGGCAGCGACTGCAGATGCGCTGTTTTGCCGGGTCGAAGGCTGTTCCGGAAGGCGCTCTGCTGATGGAGCCACGCGGATCATGGCGCTCGTCTGTGCGATGTCGATTCGCGCAGCTGCAAGGCATAGGTCATGCGCATCATTTCGCCAGCGTTGGGATCGCGAATGGCTTTCAGCAGCTCCAGCGTCGCCACTCTTCCCATTTCACGGGTCGGCTGACGCACGGTGGTTACCTGGGGGAAGATCTGGCGCGAGATGGGGGTGTCGTCGAATCCGCAGATCGAAAGGTCGCCCGGTATGGCCAGGCCGCGTATTCCCGCAGCACGGATCACGCCGGCGGCGGTGTCATCGTTGGCGGCGAAGATGGCGGTAGGTGGATCGGCAAGGTCCATCAGTTTGTCAGCGCCGCTGACACCGGATTCGCAAGAAAATTCGCCGTCGACCACCAGAGCCGGATCGTAGGCGATGCCCGCGCGCTTCAAGGCCTCGCGGTACCCCGCATAGCGCCATTCGCTCGCACCATGGTCCGGGTGTCCCTTGATGTGGCCGATGCGGCGATGGCCCAGCGATATCAGATGGCTGACCATTTCGAAAACCGCGCCGTGTTCGTCGAGTGTGACGCCGACACGGCCGCGCGGCGTTCTCGGAGAAATGCTGGCGAACGGCACGCCCATTGCATCCAGGCGCGAGAGCAGCTTGACGTCATCGGTCAACGGCGGCGTCAGCACCAGTCCGTCCGAACGCGAATGCTGGATCAGGTCGACTACGTGCGCAATGCAGTCGGGGTGGTCGTAGACCACCGGGCCGAGCACCAGGTTGTAGTGGCTCGCGCGGCACGCATCGAGCACGCCGCCCTGTACTTCCATCAGGTAATTGCTGGAAGGATTGTCGTAGATCAACGCGACCACATACGAACGCTGGCCAGCAAGGCTGCGGGCGGAAGGATTGGGTTTGTATTGCAGTTTCTCGACGGCGGCCTGTACGCGACTGCGTGTTTCCTCGCGCACGTTGGGCTCCTGGTTGAGCACGCGAGATACCGTCTTCATGGATACGCCGGCAGCTTCGGCCACATCTTCGATACGTATGCGCATGACCTGATTTCCTCACCACGTGCGCCTATCTTGCCAGAAGAAGGAAGCAATTCGCGTGGGATCTGCAATCAGCAATTACAGTGTCGACAAGGGCGGCACGTGCGCAGCTGAATCTCGATAACTGGAAACGCGCTTGCCATGAAATCGTTCTAAAAAAACACAGAGGCCAATGTCATGACCGTGATGAAAACCACATGCAGTAGCGATCGCAACATCTCGCGTTCCCGCCGCGCGTGTCGACTCGCAATCGCCTTGTTGTTGTGCGCGCCCGCCATGCTCGCCGCGAACGATCTTGCGGAGAAGCAGGCAAGCAGCGACATTCAGACAGACGCAACCACGCATCCGGCGTTGTGGCCTGCGTTGAAATCGCCGATCCCGCGCGATGCCGCGCTGGAACAGCGCATCCAGTCGCTGATCGCGAAGATGAGCGTCGAAGAGAAGGTGGGCCAGATCGTGCAGGGCGACATTGGCAGCGTCACGCCGGATGACGTGCGCAAGTACCGGCTGGGTTCGGTGCTGGCTGGAGGCAATTCAGATCCCGGCGGCGATTACCGCGCGACCGCCGCACAGTGGGTGGCACTGGCCGATGAATTCCATCGCGCATCGATGGATACCAGCGGCGGCCACAACGCAATACCGGTGATGTTCGGCATCGATGCGGTGCACGGGCATAACAACCTGGTGGGCGCGACGATCTTCCCGCACAACATCGGCCTGGGCGCAGCGCGCAACCCCGAGCTCATGCGCGAGATCGCTGCGGCGACGGCAGCTGAAATCAGGGCGACAGGCCTCGACTGGACCTTTGCACCCACGCTCGCCGTGCCGCAGGACGATCGCTGGGGTCGCACCTACGAAGGCTATTCGGAAGACCCGAAACTGGTCGCGAGTTATGCGGGTCCGCTGGTCGAGGGATTGCAGGGAAAGGTCGGCGAGGCGGATTTTCTGAAATCTCCGCATGTGATCGCAACCGCGAAACATTTCCTTGGCGATGGCGGTACCCACGAAGGTCGCGACCAGGGCGACACCAAAGTCACCGAGCAGGTCCTGCGCGACGTGCACGGCGCGGGCTATGCGCCTGCTCTGATGGCTGGCGCGCAAACGGTGATGGCGTCGTTCTCGAGCTGGAACGGCGCCAAGATCCACGGCCACGAAGGCCTGCTGACCGACGTGCTGAAGCAGCAGATGGGCTTCGACGGCTTCGTGGTCGGCGACTGGAATGCGCACGGTCAGTTGCCCGGCTGCAGCAACACCAATTGCCCTGCGGCCTTCAACGCCGGCGTCGACATGTTGATGGCCTCGGACAGCTGGAAGGGGTACTACGAGAACGCGGTGAAGCAGGTCGAATCCGGCGAAATCCCGATGCAGCGCCTGGACGATGCGGTGGCGCGAATCCTGCGCGTGAAATTTCGCGCGGGCATGTTCGAGGCGGAACTGCCGTCGAGTCGTCCGCTTAGCGGGCAGCAGGATCTGCTGGGTGACGCCCCGCATCGTGAAATTGCGCGTCGTGCGGTCCGTGAATCCCTGGTGCTGCTGAAGAACAACAATGGCGTGCTGCCACTGGACCCAGGCACGAACATCCTGGTCGCGGGCGACGGTGCCGACGACATCGGCAAGCAATCGGGTGGGTGGACGCTCACCTGGCAGGGTACCGGCCTGAAGCCGGCGGATTTTCCGAAGGCGCAATCCATCTGGGCCGGGTTGGAAGAGCAGATCGATGCAGCGGGCGGCACAGCGGTGCTCTCGGTCGACGGTAAATTTTCGACCAGGCCCGACGCAGCCATCGTGGTGTTCGGCGAAGAGCCGTACGCCGAGTTCCAGGGCGACCTCAAGACGCTTGCCTACAAGCCAACGAACAGTACCGACCTTGAATTGTTGAAGCGCCTGAAGGCCGCTGGCGTGCCGGTGGTGGCGGTATTCCTGTCAGGCCGACCACTGTGGGTGAATCGCGAAATCAATGCGGCCGATGCATTCGTGGCCGCATGGCTGCCTGGCTCGGAAGGTGGTGGCGTGGCCGATGTGCTGCTACGCGATGCAAACGGCAAGGTTGCCCACGATTTCCGCGGCCGACTGTCGTTCTCGTGGCCGCGCAACGCCATCGACACGCCGTTGAACGTGGGCCAGGACAACTACAACCCCCTCTTCGCCTATGGCTACGGACTCGATTACGCCAGCTCGAGGACGGTGGAATCCCTCGACGAAGATCCCGGCGTCGACCTGAGTGCCAGCCAGTCGGACCGCTTCTTCGAACGTGGTGCGTTGTCCAAGGGCTGGCGCCTGCGTGCACTTGCGGGCGCAGTGCCCAGTTACATGTCGGTGGTCTCCGACAAGTCCGGAGATGGCGTGCAGGTGGGCGCCGTTGACTACAAGGCGCAGGAAGACGCGTGGAGGTTCACCTGGACCGGCAGTGGCCGTCCGAGCATCGCATTCGTGCCGCCTGTGCCGCTGGACTTGAACCGTGAGACCAACGGCGACGTACTGCTGCTGATGACGCTGCGTATCGAATCAGCGATCAAGCCCTACCTCTCGCTGATCGTCGAATGCGGTGACGAATGCACGGTGAAAGTGCCGGTAGGCCAGCAGCTGATGGAGCTGCCGCGCAACCAGTGGGCGCGGATCGGCATCCCGCTGAAGTGCTTGCAGGCGGCCGGAGCGAACATGGGCGCACTGGCGGTGCCCGTAGGCATCGAAGCTGGAGCAGGCACGGTGCTGTCGGTGCACGAGGTCGGCTACGGCACGGTCACCGACAAGGTGCTCAGCTGTCCACGATAGTGCTGCGGCGGGGCGCGGCAGTGGCTTCGCAGGAGCCTTTCGTGGGCATGGCTCTGGGTGACGCGAATTCCCTGCTTCTGCTGGTCCGCGGGCCGCCGGAAATCGATAGCCCGCGGCGGACAGGAACCCGCGGCCGCTCTTGTCGCGGCCGCATAGCCGCTCAGCCGGGAACGATCTGGTCGGTTCCCAGCAGGCGTTCGCCGCGGCGCTGCCACGCATCACCATCGTGGTCAGGCAGGAAGACACCACAGCGGACCATGGTCCGCTGGTACACGTGCAGGGATACCGCCACCGCGTCTTCGCTGGGATTGCGAATGGTGTGGTATTCGTGCGGGGGGATCAGGCTACCGGCCGAGCCCGTGCCTGCCTCGATGGTGCCGGCGGCAACGAATCGATAGCGCTCGTCGTCGCGTTCTGCCAGTTCGTATTGGGTGATCTCCAGCCGGCCCTGCCACACGCCTTCCACGCACCACATGCCCGAGTGGTCGTGGATCTTGGTGCCCTGGCCCGGCCCCCAGGTCATCGCCACCACGCTGTAGCCGTGTTCGGCGCTGGTGTAGAGCTCGCGGCGGGCGTAATGGTCGCTGATCGGTTCCATCACGCAGGCGGGTAGCGCCACGTCGTGGTCGCGGATCAGTGTGCACAGGGTTTTGCGCAGCGCATCGGTGACGGCGCGGTCGTCGCCATGCGACATCGCGCTATCCAGCGAAGTGATGAGTTTGTCGTGACCGGGAAATTCCAGGTTGGTCATGGCGCAGCCTGTCCACAAGATGCACGCACTTTAGCAGGCGTCGTCTAGAGGCTCCCAAGGAAGTCCTGTACCGCCGGTCCGAAGCGGTCGAAATCGACCAGGAACGCGTCGTGCCCCTGCGGCGATTCCATCGCGAGGAATGCCGAGTCGGCGCCTCCCGCACCCAGCCCCTCGGCGATCTGTTGCTGCTGCTGCAACGGGAACAGGATGTCCGTCGTCGCGCCTATCGCGAGCGCCTTGTCCACCTTGATCTGCGCCAGCCCCTGCAGTACATCGCCCGCACTCGATTCGGCCAGGTCGAACCAGTCCATGCAGCGGCTCAGGTACAGGTAGCAATTCGGGTCGAAGCGTCGCACGAAGCGGCGCGCGTGCCCCTCCAGATAGCTTTCGACCTGGAACTCCAGCCCGAACGGGGCTTCCTCCGGCCGGTCCGGATCCGCACTGGATTGATCCAGGCGCACGCGCCCGAAGCGTCCGTCCCATTCCAACGCAGATCGATACGTGATCACCCCCAGCTTGCGCGCCATGCGCATGCCCGATTCGGGATAGGTGGCTTCGTCGTAGCGGCCGTAATTCCAGTTCGGATCCAGGCGGATGGCCTCGCGCTGCAGGGAGCGGATCGCAATGGAAAAAGGCAACGCCTGCGCGCTGCCGGAAATATTGATGTGCGCCCGCGCCGCGCCAGGGTGGCGCATCAGCAGGGCCAGCGCGGTCATGCCGCCCATCGAATTGCCGATCAGGCAGGCGAGCTGTTCGATGCCAAAACCTCGCACGACTTCGAACGCCGCCTCCGCCACATCCTCGATCGACAGATCGGGAAAATCGAGCCGGTACAGCTCACCGGTGTCGGGATCGAGCGAAGCAGGGCCGGTGGAGCCTTTGCAACTGCCGAGCGAATTGACGCACACCACGAACCAGCGATTGGTATCGATCGGCTTGCCGGCGCCCAGCATCGCTTCCCACCAGCCTGCTTCGGGATTGCCGGCATTTGCGGCTGCATGGGCGTCGGGCGACAGGCCGGTGACCAGCAACACCGCGTTGTCGCGCGCGTCATTGAGCGCACCCCAGGTTTCGTACGCGACGTGCGCCCCGTGCAACTCACCGCCGCGCTTCATGGGGAACGGAGAGGGCAGGGCGTGAAAACGAGTGCCGGGGGGTATGAATTCAGTCATGGGACGATTCTAGCCGGAGCAGCGAACGACGCTCGAAATCTTCCGCCCGCCATCTCAGGTCGTCATCTGCTAACAGGCGGGAACCTTGCGACTCCAGTTATCGAAACAACCCGGCCGAAAAGCACCTGGTGAGCTTCAAGGAAAAAAGCCGTCAAGTTGCCGAGTTGAGCCGCTTGGTTGTCGTGAAAACCACTTCCGCCAGGGCGGCATGGCGCTTCGATCGCTCAGTTTGCCGGCCGGCCCAGCACCAGTTCCACCGGCGCGCTTGCCGGCAGGGTGATCCGTATTGGCGCTGAGTCCACGTCACCTTCCTGGCGCGTCGCGTCGCCGCTCGCGGACAGACGCGCAAGCAACTCCACTTCCTTCAATTCCGACAGTTTTCGCGTGGGCATCAGGCTGTCGCTGTCGTCCAGCGTCACGGTGAGCGGAAGGTCCTGCAGTGCGTGTTTTTCGACGGCGACAGGCATTGGTGGTCCATCAGGAGCGCGGGCGATGATGAATACGCTGGCGTCACCACGCAAACGCGCGCGTGCGGCGAATTCGGGATCCAGGGAAACCTGGACCTTCAAGGCGCCGACCGCGGTTGGCGGCGATTCCATCGCAGGCAACGGCGGAAGTCCGGCTTCGCTGCGTGCGCCATCGATCTGTACGCGCAGCGACAGTGCAGTGGCCTCATCCACGCGCGGCAGCAACGACTCCCACGTTTTGGCGGCTTCCGCCGGCTGCCTGGCCTGGCGCTGCGCCATGCCCAGGAACCAAGCGGCGCGCTGGTGTTGTGGATCCACTGCCAGCGCGCGGCGCAGCAGGTTGGTCGCTTCCTCGTCCAGACGCCGCCCGGGGTTGGCATACAGCCGTGCCTGCGCGGCTTCCACCAGCAGGGTCGCGTCGTTGGGCATCAATTTGACCGCCTTCGCAAACGCTTCCTGTGCCTCGGCGTGACGCTCCTGCGCGGTGTACGACTGACCCAGCAGGCGCCAACCCTCCGGTTCGTTCGGATGGGTGCGCAGCGTGGCTTCCAGTTCGACAACTGCTTCTTCCAGGGTCGTAGGCATCGTTCGCGCGACCGGGACGAGGCCGGCCGGAGTGCCGGTGATGCGGTACAGCGCCAAGGTCGCCACGGACAGCGTGACGAATGCGGCTATCGCCAACGTGCGCGACCCGCGCCACAGCGGCCACAGTACTGCCGCAAGCACCGCCAGTGTCAGCACTACCCCGATCGCGATGAACATCGACATCACCATTCCTGCCCATCGTCGCTGCCGACGCCCGCAGCTCCGCGACGGGCAACGATGATGCGCCACACCACCACTGCGCCGCCCACCACCAGCAGCAGTGGGCCGAACCACAACAGCCAGGTACCTGAAGACACCTGCGGCTGGTACAGCACGAAATCTCCATAGCGTTCAACCAGGAAGCGCTTGATCTCGGCATCGTCCTTGCCCTGGTGCATAAGCCCAAGCACCTCACGCCGCAGATCCTGCGCAATCTGCGCATTGGAGTCGGCCAACGACTGGTTCTGGCACATCACGCAGCGCAGTTCGGCGGTCAGCTTGTGGAAGCGCGTTTCTTCGGCGGCACTGCGGAACTCCAGAGGCGTGGTGTCGCTGACCTGGGCAAACGCGAACGATGCAAACAGCAGCATGGCAAGCAAAACCATGCCCTGCAGAACCGGGCTTGCCCGGCTGCTCTTCCGTCGGGCAACGGAGCCTCGTAGGGTGGGTTTCGACCCGCCATTTCCATGCTTATGACTGGTATCGAACTGCGGAGAGGCTTCGTTCAACACCAGGTGCGGACTTCGTCTATTCCTATCGCAAGCAAGGCGATGGCGCTGGCGGTTCGAGACCCGCCCCAGGGCATCCTTTCTTTCCGCTTGCGCACTCACCTGCCGGCTTCCGCTTTTTCGAGTGCCGGGATCAGTTCGTCGGCAATGATCTTGTCGGTGATGACGCCGACGTGCTTCCAGCGCACGATGCCTTCTGCATCGACCAGGAAGGTCTCGGGCGCGCCGTAGATGCCCCAGTCGATCGCGGTGCGTCCGCTTTCGTCGGCCACCACCTTCAGGTAGGGATTGCCGAACTGCTCCAGCCAGCGCAGTGCGTCCTCGCGTGGGTCTTTCAGGTTGTAGCCGATGAAACGCACGCGTTTGGTCAGCGCGAAACGGGCGATCACCGGATGCTCCACGCGGCACTCGGGGCACCAGCTGCCCCACACGTTCATCACGAATGGTTCTCCGCGCAGTTCGGCCAGGGTGAAGCGCTTGCCGGGCTGGTGCAGCAGTGGCAGGTCGAAATCTGGCGCCGGTTTGCCAATCAGCGGCGATGGCAGCGCGTCGCGGCCGGCGCGGTCGGACTGCTTCACACCGTAGTACAACAGGCCCATCAGACCGATGAAGAACAGGGCGATGATGAGGGCAGCAAATACATAGCCGCCCTTTGGAACCTTGCCCGTGCCGGGAGCAGGAGCGGGAGTGTTCATTTCGAAACCTCGGGCTTGTAGCGGAACCGCCGGTCGGCGGCGGTGACGAATCCGCCCAGCGCCATCAACCCCGCGCCGAACCAGATCCAGCGCACGAAGGGCTTGATGTGCAGGCGCACCGCCCAGGTATTGGGACCCGTCGACGATTGCCCGCCACCCGCCGCGGGTCCGAGCGATTCGCCCACTGCAACGTAGATGTCGCCGAACACGCCGGGACGGATGCCGGCCTCGGTCATGACCTGTCCGCCGCTGGCATAGGCGCGTTTTTCCGGATGCAGCAACACCAGGGGCTGGTCATCGCGCAGCACCTGCACATGGCCGCGTTCGGCGGTGTAGTTGGGGCCTGGAACCTGATCGACTCCCTCGAAGCGGAACGTATAGCGGCCGATGTCGACCGTCTGCCCCGGCTGCATCGCCAGCTCACGCTGCACGTTCATGGCTTCGACCAGCAGCGCGCCGACCACGAATACCGCCACGCCCGTATGCGCCACGGTCATGCCCAGCATTTCCAACGTGAATCGGCTGCCCTTGGCCGCGAATCGCGCCCAAACGAAACGTGCAGTGCCCAGCAGCACCCACGCCCCCAGGCCAACTCCGGCCGCAGTTTTCCACTGACCTTGCGGTGCGGAGAAATAGCCGATGGCCGCGATCACCAGCGCAAGCACCAGCCAAGGCGCCAGCATCCGCAGCGGCCGCGACGGCTCCTCGCGTTGCCAGCGGGTCAACGGACCCAGCGGCAGCAGCAACACCAGCGGCGCCATCAGCAACAGGAACAGCAGGCCGAAATACGGCGGGCCGACCGAGATCTTGCCCATGCCCAGCGCGTCGGCCAGCAATGGATACAAGGTGCCCAGGAGCACCATGCCAGCGGCCGAAGCCAGCAGCACGTTGTTGGCCAGCAACAGGGTTTCGCGAGAGCTTGCAGCGAACGGCGCACCCTGCGGCAGGCGCGGCGCGCGCAGCACGTACAGCAGCAGCGAACCGCCGATAACCACGCCCAGGAACACCAGGATGAAGAGCCCGCGCGCGGGATCGGCGGCGAAGGCGTGCACGCTGGTCAGCACGCCCGAACGGACCAGGAAGGCGCCCAGCAACGACAGCGAGAACGCGGCGATTGCGAGCAACAAGGTCCAGCCGGCAAAGCTGCCGCGCTTCTCGGTCACCGCCTGTGAGTGCAGCAGCGCCGCGCCAGCCAGCCAAGGCATGAAGCTGGCGTTTTCGACCGGATCCCAGAACCACCAGCCGCCCCAGCCCAGTTCGTAGTACGCCCACCAGCTGCCCAGCGCGATGCCGATGGTCAGGAAGCCCCAGGCGATGTTGGTCCACGGCCGCGTCCAGCGCAGCCAGCGCGCGTCGACGTTGCCATCCAGCAGCGCAGCCACCGAGAACGCGAAAGGCACCACGAAGCCGACGTAGCCGATGTACAGCATCGGCGGATGGATGATCATGCCCACGTCCTGCAACAGTGGGTTGAGATCGCGTCCTTCGAGCGCCGCCGGCAGAATGCGAACGAACGGGTTCGAGGTGAACAGCAGGAACGCGAGAAACCCCACACTGACCACGCCCATCACTCCGAGCACGCGTGCAATCACCTGTTCCGGCAACGCACGCGAAAATTCGGCCACCGCCGCATTCCACACCGCCAGCACCAGCGTCCACATCAGCAGCGAACCCTCGTGCGCACCCCACACCGCGGTGTAGCGGTACACCATGGGCAGCAATGAATTGGAATTGTCGGCTACATATTTGACCGAGAAATCCTGGACCACGAAACAGACGGTCAGGATCACGAACGCAGTGAGCACCAGCAGCAGTTGCGCGTATGCGGCAGGGCGTGCAACCGCCATCCACGAGGCCCGCCCATGTTGCGCGCCGACCAGCGGCAGCACCGCCTGCAGCGCCGCGATCAGCAGCGCCAGAATGAGGGCGATCTGGCCCAACTCAGGAAACATGCGCGGGCCTTGATTGCTGTTGCCGCTGCGCACGCAGCACTGGCAGCGACCCCGGGGCCGCGGCGAGGCCCCAGGCAGAACCAGAACGGGTGCCTAAACCAGGGCCGACGCGGAAAGCCCGCCGCACCGCACGGTTACCTCTCGGGATGGACCTCAAAGTTTGGCCTCGGCTGCAGGCACTTCGACGTCATGCTTCTGATGCGCCACGCCCATCTTGTCGGCGACTTCCTTGGGCATGTAGGTCTCGTCATGCTTGGCCAGCACGTCCTCGGCCACGAACACGCCATCACGCATGGTGCCGGTGGCAACCACGGCCTGACCCTCGCGGAACAGGTCGGGGAGGATGCGGTCGTACATCACTGGTAGCTGCGCGTCGCCATCGGTGACCCGGAAATGCGCTTCCATGGAGCCGGAGGCGCGCTGGAACGAACCTTTTTCCACCATGCCGCCTAGGCGGAAGCGCGCTCGCTCGCCCGCTTCGCCGCGGAGCACTTCGACCGGGGTGTACAGATAGGCGACATTGCGCTGCAGCGCGAAGGCCACCAGCGTGGTGGCGATAGCGGCAGCAGCCACGAGCAGCAGTACCAGCAGCAGGCGTCGGCGGCGGGTCGGATTCATCGTTTCAGTTCCATGGTTGTGGCCGGACGCGTGGCGCGCACCTTGCGATTGCGTGCTACGCGCAGTTGCTGGCGGATCTGCACCCTCGGGATAACGAAATCCCAAAGCAGCACGATCAGGAAGACCGCGTAGGCACCGAGTACATAGGACAGATAGTTCATGGCTTGGCCTGCACCAGTCGCGCCACCCAGTCCTTGCCCGACTCGCGTCGCAGGTTGTCCGCGCGCGCGCGCGCCAGCAGTGAGCCGGCGAACCAGAATTTGGTACCAAGCACCATCAGCCACAGTGGAAGCATCATGCTGGCGTCCATGCTGGATTCGCCCAGCATGCGGATGGTTTGGCCCTGATGCAGCGAGTTCCACCACACCACCGAATAACGGATCACCGGCAGCAGTGCCACCCCGACGATGGCAAGCAGTCCCGCCGCACGTGCCGCGCTGCGGCGATCGTCGATGGCGCCGTACAGCCCCATGATTCCGAGGTAAAGAAACAGGAGCACCAGTTCCGTGGTCAGGCGCGGGTCCCAGTCCCACCACGTACCCCACATCGGCTTGCCCCAGATGGAGCCGGTCGCCAAGGTGATTACGGTGAACGCCGCGCCGATCGGCGCGCAGGCCATCGCCAGGATCTCGCACAGCTTGATCCGCCATACCAGTGCGATGGCGGCATAGAACGCCATCAGGCCGAAAATGAACATGCTCATCCATGCCGCCGGGACGTGGATGTAGAGGATGCGGAAGCTGTCGCCCTGCTGGTAGTCGGCGGGCACCACGAACAACGCCTGCCACAGCCCGAGAGCCAACAGCAGCAGCGCTACACCATGGCACCAGGGCGTCCAGCGCGCGGCGAAGCGGTCGAAGGTGGGCGGGGAGCCGAGTTGGTGGAACCAGCGGACTACGGGATTCATGCGAACAGGGGGCTTCGAAAGGAAAGACTGCTAATTCAATGCGATGCGGATTGCGGCCGCAGCGGTCAGCGGCGCCAGGATCAGCGCCAGCACCAATCCGGCACCCAGCAGGAGCAGGGCACCGACAGCATCCAGGCCTTGGGCGCTGGCAGCGACACTGCCCGCCCCGAACACCAGCACCGGGACGTACAGCGGCAGCGCCAGCAAGGCCACTAGGATACCAGAGCGCCTCATCCCGACGGTCAGCGCGGCCACCACGGCGCCCAGCAAACTCAACAGCGGCGTGCCCAAAGCGAGCGAGACCATCAGCACCGGCAATTGATCGCGCGGCAGGTGCAACAGTTCCCCTAGTAACGGCGTGACCACGATCAGTGGCAGCGCTGTCGTCAGCCAGTGACTGAACACGCGCACCGCGACCAGCCACGCCAAAGGCACGGGCGCGAGAATCCATTGCTCCAGCGAGCCATCTTCGGCATCGCCGCGGAACAGCGTATCCAACGCCAGCAGCCCCGCCAGCAGCGCTGCCAGCCATAGCACCGCTGCGGCCACGCGCGCCAATTCGCGCGCATCACCGCCCAGCGCGAGAGCGAACAGCACCACCACCAGCAGGGCGAACAAGGCCGGCTGGAAGGCATCTCCGCGTCGGCGCCACAGCAGGCGCAGGTCGCGGATGAGCAATGCCTTGCCTGCCCTGAGTAGCGAAGGTGCACTCATGGGACCGCCGCCGGCGAAAGGGAAGTCGGCATTTCCGCCCTCGGCAAAAGGGGGGCAGGGGGGATTTGCTCGTTGTCGGTGATCGCGGGCATGGACGAGAGCAAATCCTTCAGTCCCCGGTGGAGGCGGCGCGCGCCGCCTTTTTCATGGAAGGCAGAATCGGGGTAAGCAGAATGATGAAAGTCATCCATTCCCGTTGTCCCTCAGCACCAACATCCGTGTCTGTACGGGCGGCGCCGCGTAGGCGCCATGCGTGGTGACCAGGGCAGCCCCACCGTCACGAAGATGAGCGCTGACCATCCGGTTGACCAGTTCGATGCCTTCCAGGTCAAGGTTGGCGTAAGGCTCGTCGAGCAACCACAGCGGCGCCGGCGAAAGCCACAAACGGGCCAGGGCCAGTCGCTTTTTCTGGCCAGCAGAAAGCTGCCGTGCCAGGGCTTCTTCGTAGCCTGCCAGACCCACGATAGCCATCGCGCTGCCCGGCAACTGGCGCGGTCGGCGACCATGCAGACCGCACAGGAAGTCAAGGTTCTCCAACGTGCTCAAGTCCGACTTGAGCGCCGGCAGGTGGCCGAGATAAGCGATGGCATGTGCGCGTTGCACGGCAGTGGCGGTGCGGCCATCGATTGCGATCGATCCGGCATCGGCGCGCAACAGCCCTGCCAGCACGCGCAGCAGCGTGGTCTTGCCGGCCCCGTTGCCGCCCTGCACCAGCAGCGCTTCGCCGCTGTCCACTGCAAAATCAAGCGGACCGAACACCGGAGCGTCGTTGCGGGTGAACACCAGTCCGCGCGCAGCCAGCAGCGGAGGACAGGAAGGCAGGGCGTCGGTCATCGGCGGCTATTGTATCGGCACGCACGACGTCCCTCGTCCCGCACCCGTCATTGCGTACACTCCACCTCCCGAAAGCACGGAGCGGCGGATGCCCCTCGTCACCAAATTGCCCAAGGTTGGGACCACCATTTTCACGGTCATGTCGCAGCTGGCGGCCGAGCACGATGCGGTCAATCTCGGCCAGGGCTTTCCCGATTTCGACGTACCGCAACGACTGGTCGACGAACTCGACCGCGCCATGCGCGCAGGGCACAACCAGTACCCGCCGATGACCGGTATTCCCGCGCTGCGCCAGGCCATCGCCGGCAAGGCGCAGCGTTGTTACGGCAAGCAAGTGGATGCTGACACCGAGATCACGGTGACCAGCGGCGCCACCGAAGCGCTGTTCAACGCAATCCACGCAGTGGTGCGTCCGGGCGAGGAAGTGATCGTGCTCGATCCCGCGTACGACTGCTACGAGCCGGCCATCCATCTGGCGGGCGCGACGGCGGTCCACGTGGCGCTCGATCCGCAGACCTTCGCGGTGGACTGGAACCGCGTAGCCGCTGCGATCACCCCGAAAACCCGGATGTTGATGATCAACAGCCCGCACAATCCCTCGGGCGCGATGCTGGGCGAAGACGACATGCACACGCTCACCGATTTGTTGGAAGGCACCGAGATCGTGCTGGTTTCGGACGAGGTCTACGAACACATCGTCTTCGACGGGCGTCGCCACGAATCGGTGCTGCGCCACCCGCAACTTGCCGGACGCGCCTTCGTCATCTCCAGCTTCGGCAAGACCTACCATTGCACCGGATGGAAGATCGGCTACGCCATCGCGCCGCCGGCATTGACTGCGGAATTCCGAAAGGTGCACCAGTACAACACCTTCACCAGCTTCAGCCCGGCCCAGCACGCGTTCGCCGCAATGATCCGTGACGAGCCCGAACACGATCAGCAGCTGGGCGCGTTCTATCAGCAAAAACGCGACAGTTTCCGCGAGCAGCTGCTGCAGACCCGGCTGCTTCCGTTGCCGGTGCCGGGAGGTTATTTCCAACTGGTGGATTATTCGCAAGTGAGCGATCTGCCCGATGCAGAATTCTGTCGCTGGCTGACCATCGAGCACGGCGTGGCAGCGATCCCGTTGTCGCCGTTCTACGAAACGCCTCCAACCGGCCAGCGGCTGGCGCGGCTTTGCTTCGCCAAGAACTCGGCGACGCTCGACGCGGCCATCGAACGCTTGAAGAAACTGTAGATCGAAAGTGGGAGCGACTTGGATCGCGACGTTCCCTGCTTGCAATACCAGCCGCGACCAACGTCGGCCCAACCAGCAGAGGGTGGCATGCAGGACCTGAGAATTTCACTGGTACAGGGCGCTACGCGCTGGCACGACCCGGTTGGCAATCGCGCGTATTACGCCGAGCTGATGGCGCCGCTCGTGGGTGCCAGTGAACTGGTGATACTTCCGGAAACCTTCACCAGCGGCTTCAGCAACGATGCTATCGAGCAAGCCGAGGGCATGGACGGACCGACCGTCGCGTGGATCCGCGACCAGGCAGTCAGGCTCGATGCCGCGGTGACCGGCAGCGTCCAGCTGCGCGCGGGTGATGGCGTCTACAACCGGTTGCTTTGGGCCACGCCGGATGGTCAGTTGCAGCATTACGACAAGCGTCACCTGTTTCGTTACGCCGACGAGGACAAGCGCTACGCGGCCGGTCGTGAACGGCTTACCGTGGAATGGAAGGGTTGGAGGATCAACCCGCTGGTCTGCTACGACCTGCGGTTCCCGGTGTATGCGCGCAATCGCCAGGATGTGGAATGCCCGGGTGCACTCGACTTCGATCTGCAGATCTATGTCGCCAACTGGCCTGCCGCCCGATCGTATGCATGGAAGACCCTGCTGCGCGCGCGTGCCATCGAGAACCTGTGCTATGTCGCGGCAGTCAACCGTGTTGGCATCGATGGGCGCGGCCTGAAATATTCCGGCGACAGCGCAGTGATCGATTTCATGGGGCAGCCGCTGATCGAAACCACGGGCGAAGAGGGCGTGGCCAGCAGCGTGATCTCCGCTGCGCAACTGGCCGCGCACCGGGCGCACTTCCCGGCCATGCTGGACGGCGACCGCTTCAGCATCGACTAGCCGCAACACCCACGGTTTGACATGACCTTGCAGGACAGCTCGCTACACTGATCCGGTGAGCGACAAGAACCTCCGGACGCTGTGGACTATCGGACATTCCACGCGTGCGTGGGAGGTGTTCGTGGCCATTTTGCAAGAGGCGCGCATCGAGGTACTGGTGGATGTGCGGCGCTTTGCCGGGTCCCGCCGCAATCCGCAATTCAGTGGGCAAGACATGGGTTCGGCACTGTCCGACGAGGCCATCGACTACGTGCCGATGCCCGAACTGGGAGGACGCCGCACGCCGCGTGCTGACTCGCCCAACGGCGCCTGGCGCAACACCAGTTTCCGCGGCTATGCCGATTACATGCAGACCGGCGATTATCAGGCCGCGCGCCAGCGGTTGCAGGACCTGGCGCAGGCCCGGCGGGTAGCGGTCATGTGCGCCGAGGCCATGTGGTGGCAGTGCCACCGCAGCCTGATTGCCGATGATTTCAAGGCTGCCGGTTGGACTGTGCTGCACCTGCAGGCGGCGGGTCGCCAGCAGGAGCATCCATACACATCGGCTGCGAAAATCGTAGCGGGGAGACTGGACTACAGCGCGCCTGCGGACGCGTCCGCGCAGGCCTCGCTGTTCTGATTCCCGGTATCCGGGCGAGCGGGAAGCGTTGCGTTACCCGGCGATTTCAAGGCGTGAACGAGAGCTCGATCGACGAGTGGAATGCAGCTCTTGCAGGCGCCGACAGGCGCATGCCCAGCGCCTGCTTGCGGAAGCAGACGGCCAGTGGCGAGGTCCCTTGCAACCACGTGCGCACCACGATGCCGACGCTGTCGGTTTCCATCACCACCACGAATGGCGACACATCCGGATTGGGCGTCGCACATGCACTGACGCCCGCTTGCAGGAGTCTTTCCTGCGACTCCAGCAGCGCG
>Ga0105047_10002423_pt1 | contig 33273 bp, 28 predicted proteins | sample MAT04_FD_78384 | JGI IMG/M metagenome (GOLD analysis project Ga0105047, IMG submission 78384) | Freshwater microbial communities from Lake Fryxell liftoff mats and glacier meltwater in Antarctica - MAT-04 (megahit assembly) | ecosystem: Environmental > Aquatic > Freshwater > Ice > Liftoff... | reverse complement strand
TCTACAACTACCAGCAACTCATCCCCGAGTTGCAGGAGTTGGGTCATGTGTTTCATACCAAGAGCGATACCGAGGTAATTGTTCACGCCTGGGAGTCGTGGGGTGCAGATTGTGTCAAACGCTTTCGCGGCATGTTTGCGTTCGCACTGTGGGACCGCAACCAGCAAACCCTCTTCATGGCGCGGGACCGCATGGGCGTCAAGCCCATGTACTACGCGCTGCTAGACGACGGCACTCTGCTGTTTGGCTCCGAACTCAAATCCGTCATGGCGCACGGCGGCCTCAAGCGTGATATGGATCCACTGGCCGTTGAAGAGTACTTTGCCTTCGGTTATATAGCCGAGCCGCGCACGATTTTCAAACAAGCTCGCAAGCTATCGCCAGCCCACACACTCACCATTCGACGTGGCCAGCCCATTCCGGAGCCGGTGGCGTATTGGGATGTGAGGTTCAGCCTGGACAATCCCATCTCCGAAGCCGATGCCCAAGCCGAACTGGTCGAGCGTTTAAAAGAGTCCGTGCGCCTGCGCATGATTGCCGAGGTCCCCCTGGGTGCATTCCTGTCGGGTGGGGTAGACAGCAGCGCCGTGGTCGCCATGATGGCGGGCCTGTCACAGGCACCCGTCAATACCTGCTCCATGGCCTTTGACGACCCTGCCTTCAATGAGTCCGAGTTTGCAAAAATGGTGGCCGACCGCTACCACACCAACCACCGCGTTGAAACCGTCAAGAGCGACGACTTTGATTTGATTGACACACTGGCACGCCTTTACGACGAGCCTTATGCCGACAGTTCCGCCATACCAACCTACCGTGTTTGCCAACTCGCGCGCAAGCACGTCACCGTGGCGCTGTCCGGGGATGGCGGCGATGAGTCCTTGGGCGGATACCGCCGCTATAAGATGCACCTCATGGAAGAGCGCATGCGCTCAGCATTGCCGCTCGGTGTGCGCCGCCCGCTATTTGGAACATTGGGCCGCCTCTATCCCAAAGCCGACTGGGCTCCGCGCATGTTTCGCGCCAAAACCACGTTTGAGGGCATGGCACGCAACTCGGTAGAGGCCTATTTCAACACCATCTCCATTCTGCGAGACCCCATGCGCAATGCCTTGTTTAGCGATGGCTTCAAGGCCGAGCTTGCAGGCTACAACGCCCAAGAGGTATTCAACCGCCACGCGGCCAAAGCCGGCACTGATGACCCTTTGGCACTCATCCAGTACCTGGATTACAAAACCTATCTGGTGGGCGACATCAACACCAAGGTCGACCGCGCCAGCATGGCCCATTCCCTTGAGGTGCGAGAGCCGCTCATGGACCACGAGCTCATCGACTGGCTCGCCACTCTGCCCACCAGCCACAAGGTGCAAGGCCAGGAAGGTAAATACATATTCAAGAAATCCATGGAGCCCTACCTGCCCAACGACGTGCTGTATCGGCCCAAAATGGGCTTTGCCGTCCCTTTGGCACGCTGGTTCCGCGGGCCCCTCAAGCAGCGCGTGCGCGATGCCCTGCTAGGCCCCCGTCTGGCGGCTACCGGCTGGTTTAACCGCGACTATCTGGAGCATCTAGTGGACGCCCATTCGGCGGGGACCCGCGACTACAGTGCTCCCATCTGGACGATTCTCATGTTTGAGGCCTTTTTGCGCAACGTCGTGGAAGCCGAGGAGCCCGCATGACCCGCATCCTCCACGTCCTCGACCACTCCATTCCCTTGCACAGCGGCTACACCTTTCGAACACTGTCCATATTGCGTGAGCAACGCAAACTGGGGTGGGAAACATTTCACCTCACCAGCCCCAAACAGATCGACTGCAATGTGTCTGAAGAAGAGGTGGATGGCTGGCATTTCTACCGCACACCCAGTCCGCCCGGCACAGGCTTGTTGATGCAGATGCGACTGACCGCCAAACGTCTGGCCGAGGTTGTGCGTGCCACCAAGCCAGACCTGATCCACGCCCATTCACCGGTGCTTAACGCGTTGCCCAGCTTGTGGGTGGGGCGCCAGCAGCGTCTGCCCGTGGTGTATGAGATGCGTGCCTCCTGGGAGGATGCTGCAGTGGATCACGGCACGACCACCGAGGGCAGCTTGCGCTACCGCACCTCGCGCGCGCTGGAATCGTTTGCACTGGCCCGAGCCGATCAGATCACTACGATATGTGAAGGCTTGCGGGGCGACATCGCAGCGCGGGGCATTGTGTCAGACCGTATCACCGTGATTCCCAATGCAGTCGATGCCTCGGTGTTCAAGTTCGGCGTTGAACCTGATGCGCAACTGCGTCACACACTGGGCCTGGACGGCGCAATGGTGCTGGGCTTCGCTGGATCCTTCTACGGCTACGAGGGGTTGGACTTGTTGCTGGAGGCGGCACGCCGCATGCTGCCGCGGCATCCCAATCTGCGCGTGTTGATGGTCGGCGGTGGCCCGCAGGATGCCGCGCTGCGCGCCAAGGTCGCAGCTGATGGCATGCAAGATCGCGTCATCTTTACCGGCCGGGTGCCACACCATCAGGTGCAACGCTACTACGAGCTCATTGACGTGTTGGCCTATCCCCGCTTGCCGATCCGGCTGACCGAGTTGGTCACGCCGCTGAAGCCCCTGGAGGCCATGGCCCAGGGCCGCATGTTCGTTGCCTCCGATGTGGGTGGTCATCGTGAGTTGGTGCGCCATGGCGAAACGGGCTTTCTGTTCAAGGCGGGCGACGTTTCCGCGCTCGAGACGGCGCTGGAAGACGTACTTGGTCAGCGCGAGCGCTGGCCGGAAATACGTTTGCAAGCGCGCCGTTTTGTGGAAGTCGAGCGGACCTGGACGTCCAGTGTGGCACGCTACCGCGGGGTGTACGAGCGGGCATTGGCCCGCCATCAGCCCCAAACAATCCGAGCCTGAGGTACATCCATCGTGTGTGGTATTCATGGTATTTACAGGTTGGACGGGAAGGCAGTTGAGCCTGGGCTGTTGTCCGCCATGGGGAACGTCACCCGGCACCGCGGGCCTGACGACGAGGGCATGCATATCGACGGTGCCTGCGGCATCGCCATGCGTCGCCTGTCCATCATTGATCTCGCGGGCGGCCATCAACCCTTGTCTAATCACGATGGCAGCCTCTGGCTCGTCTGCAATGGCGAGATCTACAACTACCGCGAATTGCGTGCCGAATTGCAGGCCAAGGGCTACCACTTCAAGACGGGTTCTGACAGCGAGGTGTTGCTTCACCTCTACGATGCCGAAGGCGATGAGTTTGTGCACCGCCTCAATGGCATGTTCGACTTCGCCTTGTGGGATGCCCGCCGTCGCCGCCTTCTCATTGGCCGAGATCGCATTGGCGTCAAACCGCTGTATGTATTGCAAGACGGCCAGCGTCTGGCCTTTGCCACAGAGGCCAAGGCGCTGCTGGCGCTCCCGGGCGTAAAGCCTGAACTTGATCACAGTGTTGTCGCGAGTTACCTGCACCTGGGCTACGTGGCCGCACCCGGCTGCATCTTCAAAGGCATCCGCAAACTACCGCCCGCCACGCTGCTGGCGGTAGAAGATGGCAACGTTCGCGAGTGGCGCTACTGGCGCCTGCCCACTCGCATTGAGCATGGCTGGTCCGAGCAGCAATGGGTGGAGCGGGTACGTGCCCAGGTAGAAGAGTCGGTGCGCATGCAAATGGTCAGCGATGTGCCGATTGGTGCGTTTCTGTCGGGTGGCGTCGACTCCAGCGCCGTGGTGGGCTACATGGCCCGGCATTCGCAGCAGCCCATTCGCACCTATTCCATCGGCTTTGAGGGCGGTGAGGCCGAGGCCCTCTACAACGAGTTACCCTATGCGCGCCAGGTGGCCCAGCTCTTTGGTACCCAGCATCGTGAGATTGTCGTCAAGCCCGATGTGGTCGGCTTGTTGCCGCAACTGCTCTGGCACATGGACGAGCCGCTGGCCGACACCGCCTTTATCACTACCTACCTGGTGTCGCAGTTTGCACGGCAGGACGTGAAGGTCATCCTCTCTGGCGTGGGAGGCGATGAGCTATTTGGTGGCTACCGCCGCTATCTGGGCGGCCACTATGCCAAGCGGTTCAATACGCTGCCAGCCTGGCTGAGAAGTATGGCCGCTGCAGCCGCACAACGCCTGCCTGCTGACCGGCATTCAGGCCTGTTGAATACCTTGCGCCTGGCCAAAGGCTTTGTTGCTAGTGCCAGTATGAACCCGGATGACCGCTACCGCAGCTATCTGCAGGTGCTTGGGCTTGACCTCGTGTCGCAACTGATGCTGGAGCCAGTGGCACCAGGCCGAGATCCATTGGCTACCGCATTTGCCAGCGCAGGCAATCAAGATGAGCTCAACCGCATGTTTGCGGTGGATGCCGAGACGCAGTTGCCTGATGACCTGCTCATGCTGACCGACAAGATGAGCATGGCGGTATCGCTGGAATGCCGCGTGCCCTTGTTGGACCACAATCTGGTGGAACTTGCCGCCGCCATGCCCAGTGCCATCAAGGTCAAAGGGGGTCGCCTTAAACACATATTGAAGCAGTCGTTGGGTGACATGCTGCCCGACGACATCCTGAACCGCAAAAAACGCGGCTTCGGAACCCCCATGGGCGCCTGGCTCAAGCGGGAGTTGGCCCCTCTGCTGCGCCAACTGCTGGCGCCTGAAGTGGTGCGTGCAAGAGGCTTGTTCCGGCCAGAGGTGGTGACCAACCTCATGACCGACCACGAGTCCAACCGCATTGATGGCACCGATGCCCTGCTGGCCCTCATGAACCTGGAAATCTGGAGTCGCGTCTACCTCGACGGGCGCGAGCCTGGCGATGTGGCCCTTGAGTTGAAGACCTACATCGCATGAATATTCTCTACCTGTGCCACCGCTTTCCCTTTCCGCCCAAGCGCGGGGGCAAGATCCGACCCTTCAATATGATCCGCCACCTCACGGACCATGGTCACAACGTGACGGTCTGTTCCCTGGCCCGCTCTGAGGCCGAGGCCGCTGAAGGGCAGGGCATCGCACCCTATTGCGCCGCCTTTCATATGGGGCGTGTGCGCGGGCCCATTCAGGCCTTGCGGATGGTCGTGCGCATGCCCGTGCGGACACCCTCGTCCATGGGGTTTTTCTATTCCCCAGACCTCAAGGCGCGCGTTCAGCAGCTGCTGGACAGCCAGTCATGGGACCTAATCTTTGTGCACTGCTCGTCCGTTGCCCAGTATGTCGAGCACGTGTCTGGTATACCGAAAATTCTGGACTTTGGCGATATGGACTCGCAAAAGTGGTTGGAGTATGCAAACTACAAGCCGTTTCCGTTGTCGCTGGGCTATCGTTTTGAGGGCTACAAGATGCTGGCCGCCGAGAAGCGCCTTTCCAGGCGTTTTGACCTGTGCACAGCCACCACGCGTTCCGAATGGGAAACGCTCAATGCCTACGGTACGGGTGCCGACACCGACTGGTTTCCGAATGGCGTAGATGCCGACTTCTTCAGCCCTGGCACCGAGGGCTACGACGCAGATACCATCAGCTTCATTGGTCGTATGGACTACTACCCCAACCAGGAATGCATGTCGCGCTTTTGCGAGCAGGTCTGGCCCCTCATCAAGGCTCGCCGTGCCGACATGAAGCTGCTGATCGTCGGGGCTGACCCCTCGCCCGCCATGCGAAAACTCGGCGAGCTGCCCGGCGTCACCGTGACTGGCTCGGTGCCCGACGTGCGCCCCTTCATCCGCAAGTCGGCCCTGATGGTGGCACCGCTCAACATTGCGCGTGGCACACAAAATAAGATACTGGAAGCCATGGCTATGGGTGTGCCTGTGGTTACCAGCAGCATTGCGGCTGGTGGTGTGGACGCGCAGGCAGAAAGTCATTTTCTGGTGGGTGATACACCGCAGGAATACGCTCAAGCCATCTTTCGGATTACTGAAGACTCGCAAGAGCGCGATCGGCTCGCCCAAGCTGGGCGGGCGCGCATGCTTAGCCACCACGCGTGGCCACGCTCCATGGAGCGGCTGAACGGCATCATTGCCCAAGCGGTGAAAAACTTTGACAAGAATAAAAGAGGTGTTGCATGAAGATCAGTATTTTTGGCTTGGGCTATGTCGGCGCCGTGTCGCTGGCCTGTTTGTCGCGCGATGGCCATGAGGTGATTGGCGTGGACATCGAACCCGCCAAGCTGGAATTAATCAAGGCCGGCAAAACGCCGGTGGTCGAAGAAGGCATGGTCGAGCTGATGGCACAGGTTGCCGCCAGTGGCCGTGTCACCGTGACCAGTGATGCCCAGCAGGCCGTGCAAGACAGCGAGATTTCGCTTGTCTGCGTGGGCACACCGTCTGCGGCCAATGGCAGCCAAGACCAGGGCGCCATCCTGCGCCTCGCAGCCGAAATTGGCCAAGCTATCGGCCAAAAGCAAGCGCCGCACGTAGTGGTTTTCCGCTCTACCCTGGTGCCAGGCTCCGTGGAAGACGTGCTGCGCCCCATCATCGAGGCGGCCTCTGGCAAAAAGGATGGTGAAGGCTTCTTTCTGTGCTTTCAGCCCGAGTTTTTGCGTGAAGGCTCGTCCATTCGCGACTACGACAAACCGCCATTCACTGTGATAGGTGCCAACCACGCCTATCCGGTGGAGCGGCTGCAAGCCTTGTTTGGCCATTTGCCCTGCAAGTTTTTGCCGACATCGGTGCGTTCGGCGGAGATGATGAAATACAGCTGCAATAATTTTCATGCGCTCAAAATTACTTTTGCGAACGAGACCGCCCGCCTTTGCGATGCATTGGGCGTTGACCCTTTCGAGGTGATGGACCTGATGTGCCAGGACACCCAGCTCAACATCTCCAAGGCTTACCTCAAGCCCGGTTTTGCCTTTGGCGGTTCCTGTTTGCCCAAAGATTTACGTGCCACCACCTATCTGGCCAAGACGCACGATCTGGAGCTGCCCATGCTGGCAGGTATCCTGACTTCCAACCGCCAGCATTTGGACCTGGCTTTAAGCAAGCTGCTCGCCAAAGGCAAGCGCAAAATCGGTTTCATCGGTCTGTCTTTCAAAACCGGTACCGACGACCTGCGCGAAAGCCCGCTGGTAACCCTGGCTGAACAGTTAATCGGCAAGGGCGTGCAGCTGTCTATCTATGACCCCGAGGTCCATCTAGCCAGCCTTTTGGGTGCCAACCGCAGTTTTGTCGAGAAACACCTTCCCCACATCGGTCAAATGCTTAAAGCCGATCTGTCTGAAGTGATTGCCGGTTCTGAACTGCTGGTGATGGGTTTGTCAGGCGCGGATGTCGCCAAGCAGGTTGCCGAGCTCGCGCGACCAGATCAGTATCTGCTGGACCTGGTCAACCTACCGAATGTTGCTGACTTCAAATCCGAGGTCGAAGGACTCTGCTGGTGACCACCGACAAAGCCGCTGACTTACAAAAGCCATGGCGCAGGGGGCTCTGGTTGAGCCTGGTGCTGGTGATGCTGGCTACCTTATCGCTTGCCCCGTATATGACAAGTGGGACAGAGTTGGTACGCGTGCGCAATGCCTTGTTACTCGATGATCGGTTCGATGCGGCGCAAGACTGGGTTCCCCCCGCCTACCCGCCAGACTTTAAGCTGGAGAACGCCGCGCCATACCCGGAGTTTGTCAACGTTGTTCAGCAACTGGGCTTGCGTTCTATGACCAACGATTGGGACCGTGCTCTGGCCATCAGCAAACACTTGCTGGGTGGTAGCCCGGTCTTGACGGGTGGTGCCATTCAGTCCGATCTGCTGGACACCTATCGGCGTATCACTATCCAAGGCGAGGGTTATTGCGGCGATTTTGTGCGCGCCTTCATTGCCATTTCCGAGGCTGCAGGCATCCCCACCCGGCCATGGGCCTTCTCTTTTGACGGCTTTGGCGGCCATGGCCACATCTGGATCGAGATTTGGAACCGGCAAGCATACGCGTGGCAATTGTTGGATATCTTCAATAACAATTACTTTGTGTTGGATGATGCAAGGCCGTTGTCTGCACTTGAATTTCGCCGGGTTCTGAAAGAACGACCTGAAGCTATGCGCATGCTGCCTTTGTATGCGGGAGCGCGGCGTGGCTTCGCTATTGAAGCGAAGGCGTGGGACTATTACGGCCGCGGAGTTCCGGAGTGGTACCAATGGCGTGGCACCAATAGTTTTGGTTACGACAAGACGTGGTCGGTGCGTGCAATGGGAACGGTTTCGCGGTCATTGGAGCAGCTGGGTGGGATCGTTGCAGGAGTCTCCCCCAGGCTGGTGATCTTGTCGAGTCCAGAGAATCAAGCGGCCCATGTATCTCTGCGGCGTTTGCGTTCGCAGTTGTTTCTGGTAGCGGTGACGGTGCCCTTGGGCATGTTCAGTGCGCTTCTGTGTTGGGTGCAGTTGCGTCGTCGCAAAAATGGGGGCGAGCAGTTGCATGGCTGAGCTACCGCAGAGTCTCGACCTGAGTCAGTTTGGCAAACTTGTCGTCGTGGGGCCACTGCCACCACCTGCTGGGGGCATGGCGAACCAGACCCGCCAGTTGACGGAGTTGTTGCGCGCTGCACAGGCCAATGTCACCCTGGTCCAAACCAATGCACCTTATCGACCCGAATGGGTTGGGCGGATTCCCGCCGTGCGCGCGGTTTTCAGGCTGGTGCCTTATTTGTGGTCGCTCTGGCGCACCTTGAGTCAAGCCAAGGTCATGCATCTCATGGCGAATTCGGGTTGGGCATGGCACCTGTTTGCCACCCCAGCCATCTGGATCGCTCGGTTGCGGGGTGTGCCGGTGGTGGTGAACTACCGCGGTGGTGAGGCCGAGCAATTCCTGTCCCGTTCACAAGGTCTGGTGCGATTCTCCATGCGCCGCATTGCCTGGCTTATCGTTCCGTCTGCATTTTTGCAGGAGGTGTTTGCACGCTACGGCATGCCTGCGGTCATCGTGCCAAACATCATCGACCTGGCACGGTTTCATCCTCGGGTCGCCCGATGCAATGGTTCTGCCCACTTGGTGGTGGCCCGCAATCTGGAGCCGCTTTACGACAATGCGACGGCCGTGCGGGCTTTCCAGGTCGTGCTGTCGCAATATCCGGGCGCGCAGCTGACCATTGCTGGAAGCGGTCCGCATGCTAACTATCTCAAACAATTGGTGGAGGAATTGGGTCTTGCCCATGTCGTGCGGTTTGCCGGTCGTCTTGACCGCGATGCAATGGCGGCCCTCTACCGTTCTGCCGACATCATGCTCAACCCAAGCCTTGCCGATAATATGCCCAACTCGGTGCTAGAGGGGCTAGCCAGCGGCGTGCCCGTTGTCACTACCAACGTGGGCGGCGTGCCCTACATCGTTCAAGATGGCGTTACCGCACTGTTGGTGCCACCCGCCGACCCACAGGCCATGGCCGCAGCCTGTCTGAAGATTCTGCAAAGTGATGAGCTGTGGCGCCAGTTGTCGGTCGCTGGTTTGGCCGAAGTGCAACGCTACACTTGGGAGCGCGTTGCACCTCTGCTCGCAAGCGTTTATCGCCATGCCATCGCTGGCGCCCGGCCACCATCTATCGGCACGCCATGAGCCTCTACACTGAATTTGTCTCCTCCCTGTTGTTCCCGCTGCATGAACGACTCAAGGGCCATGACAGCGTGGCTGTGCGCCGACAAATGGAGCAAGCGCAGTGGTTACCCGGTGACCAGATTGCCGCGCTCCAATCCGCGCGCCTGCGCGAGTTGCTGGTTAATGTGGGCACGCATGTCCCTTACTATCAGGCGCTATTTCAGTCCACCGGCTTCGATCCAAGCGCGGTGACCAGTGCGGCCGACCTGCAGCGCTTGCCGTTTCTCACCAAGTCCGTCATTCGTGCCAACACCGAAGCCCTCAAACATGCGCAGGCCCAACACCTTGCCCGCTACAATACCGGCGGTTCATCCGGTGAGCCGCTCATCTTCTTCATCGGGAAGAAGCGTGTGAGTCACGACGTGGCTGCAAAATGGCGCGCCACCCGTTGGTGGGGCGTAGACATAGGGGACCCCGAGATCGTCGTCTGGGGTTCGCCGATTGAACTGGGCAAGCAAGACCACATCAAAAGCTGGCGCGACAAGCTATTGCGCACACAGTTGCTGCCTGCGTTTGAGATGTCAGAAGGCAAGCTGGACCAGTTTATTGCCACCATTCGTTCGGTGCGCCCCAAAATGCTGTTTGGCTACCCCTCTGCGTTAAGCCACATTGCCCGCCATGCGCAAAAGCGCGGCGTGGCGTTGGATGACCTTGGGCTGAAGGTGGCGTTCGTGACTTCTGAGCGGCTGTACGATGATCAGCGCGCCATCATCACCCAGGTGTTCGGTTGTCCAGTTGCCAATGGCTATGGCGGGCGAGATGCTGGGTTCATTGCCCATGAATGCCCGGCGGGCGGTATGCACATCACCGCTGATGACTTGATTGTCGAAATCATTAATGATGCGGGTGAAGTGCAGCTCCCCGGGGTGGCCGGTGAAATTGTTGTCACTCACTTGGGTACCAACGACTTTCCCTTCATCCGCTACCGCACCGGTGACATAGGGGTTTTGGATACTAGGCTTTGTACTTGTGGGCGCGGCTTGCCCCTGCTCAAGGAGATCCAGGGCAGAAGCACCGACTTTGTGGTGGCTGCCGACGGTACTGTGATGCACGGCCTATCTCTCGTTTATATTCTGCGCGACCTGCCTGGTATGCAGTCTTTCAAAGTGGTGCAGGAAAGTCTTGAGCTCACGCGCGTGCTGTTGGTGGCTGATGCATCTTTCAGCCCAGCATCAGCTCAGCTGATTGTGGATGGCTTCAAAAAGCGGCTAGGCGCAACGGTTCATATCGAAGTTGAGCATGTTCACAGCATTCCGGCGGAAAAGTCGGGCAAATTCCGTTACATCATCAGCCATGTGGCTGGCGTTAGCGGCATATAAGCTATGAGGGATAGTCTTCTTATTGCCATCGTCTTTGCGGGCTGCGTTGCAGCCCTGAAGCGGCCCTGGATTGGAGTGATGCTGTGGACTTGGCTCAGCATTATGAGCCCGCACCGGTATACATGGGGCATTGCCTACAGTGCGCCGTTGGCAGCCACGGCGGCTGGCTGCACTTTGCTGGGCTTGTTCATGACCCGTGAACGCTCATCACCCTTCAAGGGCAGCCCAGTGCCATGGTTTGTCGCTTTTATGGTTTGGATGACGTTGTCTTGGTTGCTTGGGCTGGATCCATCAGGTGATTACGATCAGTGGAAAAAAGTCATGAAGATTGACGTGATGCTGCTGGTCACCCTCGTGCTGCTTCATAGCCGACAGCACATCATGGCCCTGATGTGGGTGTGCGTTGGCTCACTCGGGCTGTTGGGGTCAAAAGGGGGTATTTTCACGCTAACGGGTGGTGGCGCGGAGCGGGTTTTTGGGCCGCCAGGTTCGTTTATTGAAGAGAACAATTCGTTTGCGTTGGCATTGGTCACGATCATCCCCTTGTTGCGGTTTCTTCACCTCCACGTTCAACACCGTTTGGGGCGCCTGGCCTTGTTGGCTGCCATGCTTTTGTGCGCAGCGGCGGCTCTAGGGTCACACTCGCGCGGGGCACTTGTTGGCATTGTTGCCATGGTGGTTACGTTGTGGTGGCGGGGTAAGGATAAGTTACGAGTGGGTATTTTGTTGGTTGCAGTGGCAGTTTCTCTGGTTTCGTTTATGCCGGCAGAGTGGTCGGCCCGTATGTCAACCATCAATACCTATGAGGAAGACAGCTCAGCCATGGGCCGTATCAATGCGTGGTGGGCTGCCTGGAACATGGGCAAACATTACTTTTTTGGCGTGGGCTTCAATACATCAACGCCAGAGTTGTTCGCCCGGTTTGCGCCTGTCCCTCACGACATTCATGCTGCCCACAGTGTCTATTTTCAGGTTTTGGGCGAGCATGGTTTTATTGGCTTGTTTATTTATTTGGTTTTGTGGTTTTTGACCTGGCGCGCAGCAGGCTGGTTGCGTTCACAAAAAAATCTATTACCAGAGGCAAAATGGACTGCTGATTTGGGCGCCATGTGCCAGGTCGCCTTGGTTGGCTACTTTGTGGGGGGTGCTTTTCTTAGTCTGGCCTATTTTGACTTGCCTTACAACATCATGGCCATGGTGGTGCTGACGCGGGTCTGGGTTGAGAAGCAGAGTTGGAAAACAGAGCCTACCGACTCACCCAAGTGGATGACATGGCTTGGACTTGCGCACGCCAGAAAGGCGGACTGAGGTGATTATCAAGCCCTTGCTTGGCATCGTTTCTCCCGCTGGTGAGCGAGGGCGTCTCTCCATACTCATTTTTCATCGGGTGTTTGCCGAGCCAGACCCTATCTTTCCGCAAGAAATGCATGCCCGCCGCTTTGATGAGGTGTGTGGCTGGGTCAAGTCATGGTTCAACGTGCTGCCTCTGGATCAGGCAGCGGCACACCTGAAGGCCGGCACACTCCCGGCGCGCGCCGCCTGTATCACGTTTGACGATGGCTATGCCGACAACCACGATGTCGCGATGCCTATACTTCAACGCCATGGTCTACCTGCTACGTTCTTCATTGCCACTGGTTTTCTGGATGGCGGTCGCATGTGGAACGACACGGTGATTGAGTCTGTTCGCCTGTCTAAAGCCAGTGCACTTGATCTGGGGGAGCTTGGGCAATTTGCCATCAGCGAGCCGGCTGAGAAAAGCGCGGCCATCGATAGGATCATTCAGCAAATCAAATATCTACCAGTAGCAGACCGACTTGCCCACACAGAACGCATTGCACATGCTGCTCAAGTCCAATTACCCGGCAACTTGATGCTGACCTCAGCCCAAGTCAAAGCCATGCGCCACGCTGGGATGCAAATTGGCGCTCACACCCTGTCGCACCCCATCTTGTCGCGCTTAGATGACAACGAGGCCAGTGCAGAGATCAAGGGCAGCAAAGACTTCTTGGAGCAGTTGCTGAGCGAGCGGGTGGGGCTGTTCGCCTATCCCAATGGCAAGCCTGGTCAGGACTATTTGACGCAACATGTTTCCATGGTTCGGCAAGCTGGTTTTGATGCAGCGGTGTCCACGGCGCCAGGTGTTTCGTTAGCTGCGACGGATCATTTCCAGTTGCCGCGCTTTACGCCTTGGGATAAATCGCGGGTGCGCTTTGGCAGCCGTTTGATTGCCAATTTGCGTCATATCTCTGCCTGAGCCGTATCAATGAACCGTTTGTGTCTCTGCGGTATCGCCATGCTGTGTCCTGCTGCCATGGCAGTGCCAGACTCCTTTGCGCTGGGTGACGGTGTGGCGGGGGCAACATGCGCAAATTTCCTCTCCATGGGGCGCTTGGCTTGGGAACGTCCTGGCGGTGATTGGGTGGACCTAAAGGGAAAACCCTATGGAAACGAGCCTTTTGCTACGCAAACCGTTCCGCTTTTAAAAGGTCGACAAGCGATTGACTGGGATGTCACAACCCTGGTTCAGGGCTTTCTTGACGGCGGCCAACCCAATGCAATGATTCTGCTTAGAAGCAAATCTGGCGCCAAGAACGGCATTGTTGATTTTCACAGCCGTGAGTCAATGGATTCTGCTGGTTGGCCGATGCTTAAGCTGAAGTTGGCTGATGGTTCGCAGATCCGGCTAGCCGCAGCAGCCGATACTTTTCTCGACTGCACGTCGATTTCCAGTCTGGGTGACAGAGCAAGTTTGCAGGTTAGCGGCTCCCAAAGTGCGCTGCTACGGTTTATGCTGAAAAAGCCAAAAGCCAAGCTGCTTCAGGCAGTTCTCTATCTGGTGACTGATAGACAGTATGAAGGCAATTCGGAAATTGGCATTTATCGGGCAACACCGCCGTATGCACGCGTTGTGGGAGATATCAAGTCTGGTCTTGCTGAAAATTATGTTCGCGATGAAGGCATCAAAAAGGATCCAGATGTGGTGTTTGCCACGGGTTTTGAAAGCTTCGCGTGGATAGCTGAGTGGAGCTACTACGACCCGCGTAACACGACAGAAACCATTTCTTCGGACGATGCCCGTCTGTTTGAACCGTTGGTGGGCAAAGCCTTGCGTGTTCGCTTGGTCAAAGGGAAAAACCTGGGTCTCGATTTGCGTTACGCATTGTCACGCGGTGGCACTCCAGAACCCGACGAAATCTATTTTCGCTATTACCTTCGGTTTGCCGATGACTGGAACCCTTACGCAGACGGCGGCAAGATGCCAGGAATATCTGGCACCTATGGGCGTGGGGGCTGGGGTATGCGCAAGTCTGACGGTTATAACGGCTGGTCGGTTCGTGGCGGCTTTGCGGCACGGCCTGCTGCTGATAGATCAGTGATGGGCATGACAGCCATTGGGTCTTATGCATACCATGTTGATATTGATGCGTCCGGCGACTATTGGGGGTGGAATCAGGGCTCCACTGGGCTGCTTGAGAACAACCGCTGGTACTCGGTCGAGCAATACGTCAAGCTCAACACGCCAGGCGCCAAAGATGGCATATTTCGAGCGTGGATTGACGGTGTGCAAGTCCTGGAAAAGAAGGCCATCCAGTTTCGCCTGACGCCAAAATTGAAAATTGAAAATATCTGGATGGATGTTTATCACGGAGGTACATCAGTTGCGCCGCAAGACATGACGCTGTATATCGACAACGTCGTTATCGCGCGTAAGTACATCGGGCCGTTAAAGCGTTAAAGTTGCGCGCTGCGCGGGCCAATATAGTCGCGTGCAATGACTACAGAGTCCATTCTGAAGTGCATATTGCGCGGGGCGGCAGCCGTGCCGCCGTGGTACCAATTCAACCAGAATCCCTGGATACCCATTTCAGGATGCCGCCGCCACCTGAAATTTGTCCGCTCATAGGCCTGCACTCCGTCCACCCAGACACGGTACTCACCATCGTTGGTGGCGACACCGTTGCCCACTGCATCGAACGGCCCCACTATTGAATTCATCTTGATGTACTGCTCAATGCAATACCAACGGCCCTTTCTAATGACCACACCACCCCATCTGACGGGCTCACCAAAGGGCCCTACCTGATCCAGGTGATAGATGTAATTGCCAACCCAGAAAAGATCGTCGTAGGGGTTTCCATCGTTGAGTCGTGTGCCTCCGTGACCACGCATCGATGCGCCTTCATATTCCCACCGATTAGCAGCGGCATTGCGAACCTTTAGCCCAGTGGGTCGTGCCCCACCATTGCCGGTCGTGCTTTGCCAGTAGCCCATTGGGTTCCACCACCCAAATCGGCCATCCCATCCCGGCATTTTGTTTGCATCAATCTCGGAGCCCCAGTCGTCCTCAAGGAAAACATAGTAGCGCCCGTAAAGCTCGGTTTCTGTTTTGAGCGGAATGCCCGATGCCGCACCCGTAACAACGCTTCTTTCAAGGTCGCATCCCCAAAGTCCACCTTTGGGTATCAATCCTCGTAGGTAGGTAGAACCCGTCTTGGGGTCTTTCACCGGAATACTGGTAGGGGCAACCCCCCCTGTTTGCCATCGCTTCTTGGAAAGATCAGAAAAATCGCCAGCAAAAAGCACGTGTGGATGTGAACTCAATCCCCGGTCAAAAGAAAAATCGTTCGCCAGCCCCAATCGCTTTGGCAATGCGCCAGAGCCATCGCGAAATTCGGGTGGGTTCAGTTCAAAAATTTCCAGAGTACCAGGGTATTTGAGTGACAAGCAGGTCAGTAGCAGTGTGGCACTTTTGACAGGTCCTTTGACTATCGACATATCAAACTGCAGCGCCGCGAACCAGCTATCCCGTGCAACCTGAAACGTATCTCTGCTGTCCTTTCCGTGGGATGTACTGGGCGACCACATTGCGTTGCAAGAACATTCAATCACATTCGTGCCACTACCTGACACCACTTGCAGTTGTGGTCTGTAACTAGGCAGCGCGTTGGTACGCCCTGCAAAATTAAACGCCCAGTTTTCACTGGATCTCAAGTAAAAGCCGCGGTTGACCCCGGAGCTAACCCACTTGTGCACCAGGCTGGTCACGTCCAGGCTAACAGTACCAATGACGACGGTTGTCGAAGCCACTGGCAACGAGCCCTGCGGCACCTGTCTGGCATCAAGCCAGTCACCGCCCCCTGGATTTACCCACGGCAATTGGAGCTTTTGACTCCACAGTGCGCGACTGGGGCCGCTTCCACCATCCCATGTCTGAAACTGCCGGGAACCAAACCCGTTGGTTGGTGCGGTCCCTGTCGGGTCAGCCGCATCATGCATGTCCGGAGAATTTGATTCAAATACGGCCGCTGCTGCCTCACTGGCCCCACCGTTGCAGGCAGAGAACGTCAAAACGCTCGCGCCAGCGACAGTCCTCACCACAAACCTGCGTCTGTTCATTTTGATCTCCTCAATGCAAGAAACCATAAGCCATGAAGGTGGCAATGAATTATCTACCTCGGATTGGTGCAGGTAATGCCACGCCTATACTGGCCCATCCGACCACACCAGCAGAAAACTGATGAAAGATCCATTTGATCGGCGGCAGTTCTTGCAGTCCGCGCTGGGCATGAGTGCTTTTGCATTGAATGCGTGTTGTGTTGGTTCCGCTGATGCAGCAGTGCCAAATCCGGTACTGGGGCAAGTCTCGTCTTCTTCCTTATGGTTGTCTAGCAAGGGTGGTGACTGCAGGGACGTGTCCACTGCCAATACCTTTCTTTCGCAGAATGGGGGGCTTGCCGGATGGGAGTATGCGTTCGGAAAAATTGTCGATGATTATTCGGGTGGCGTTTTCAACCCCTATTGGGGTCCGCTAGGAGCGATGGTGTTTCATGGTGGTGGACATGCGGCAACGTTTGACAACAGTGTGGTGATTCTTGATTTCAATGACCTGACATTCAAGCGCCTGTCAGACCCGACAACAAGTAATAACGGCGCGAACTGGGTTTCCACAACTGGTTTGACTGTCAAAACCGATCCCGCCTTCAACCGAACTTACTGTGAGTATGGTGATGGCCAGCCGGGCTCGGCTCACACCTACGACACGCTTGCTATCTTGCCGCCCGGCGACGGTGGCGCCCCCTGTGGTTCATTGATACGGGTTTCCAGTCATGCCGTTCACGTCAACATTTCAGGCAACACGGGTTGGTCGCACCGGTTTGACTTTCCATCCACGGCCATGCGCAAGGGCAAGTGGGCACGCTGGTCAGTGAACGGTGCTACTCGCTATTTGATTCCTGGGGCGTGCTCCGCCTATGATTCGCTACGCAAAAGGTTTTGGTGGATGGCAGGTCTATCGTCAGCGCCGCCCATGATCCAATATCTGGATGTTGCGACACAACAGCAGCTGGAAATAAGGTATGCAGCTAAAGCGCAAATTGCGCCCGCGGCAAACCCGGACAGCTTGACCCTGCGCTATGAACCGGTGCGCGATATTCTCGTGTTGACATGCACGGTAAGCGGTAACCTTGTACTGGCCTTTCTGCGCTGTGCTAACCCAGAACAGGGGTGGGTGGTGCCACACCTGCTGGCGAGCATTCCAGCAATGGCCGGTGCTGCACACCCGTTTGATTTTGTGCCTGATGCTGATAAATTTGTGTTGCTGTCGGGGGCCGACACCTCAGCCGTGTATGACTTTGCGCCACCGCAAGACCCTGCACTTCCCTGGGCCGTGATTCGTCGCCCAGTCACCGGCCTTTTGATACCGAGCGCCTATGTCGTCGGCAAGCGATGGAGCTATTCGCAAGCAGTCAAATCTTTCGTATGGATGGCCAAAAGTTCGTCGGCAGTCGTTGCTTATCGCCCAGTTGGCTTATAGCTATCCTGCAGGATGCACGCTTACACTACCTTATAAGCAGGTGCTTGGCCCCGCAGCCACTGCTCCAGCATCATCAAAATCCACACCATCTCACCAAAGTAGCCCGGGTGTTCGGGCAGTCTCTGCGTCAGCAGGGTTTGAACAAAGTCGGCCCGCACCACGCCCCGCGCTGCCAGGCTCTCCAGCGAATCTTTCGCCAGTGCCTTTAGTGCAGGCGTCTGGTTAGCCCACACCCCAAAAGGCAGACCAAAGCCTTGTTTCTTTTTGGTCAATATTTCATCGGGCAGGAAGCCGCGCAAGGCTTCTTTGAAGAACCAGCGCAGTTTCAGGCCCTTGAGCTTGTATTCAGTCGTTAGCTTGGTCGAAAACTCCAGCAGCCGGTCATCCAACATCGGAAACCCAAGGCCCATACCCGCATAGCCCGCTGAGCCCACCACTTTGGGCAGGTCGCTGTCGGCCAGGGTGAAGCGCCAGTCAAAGGCCAGTTCGCGGTTCAGGTCGCTGCAGGGGCCTGAAGTGGCCTGCCACACCTGGCGTTGCAGTTGCAGAGGCAAGCTGGTGTCTATCTGCGCCATCATCGCCGGTGTGAGCACTTCACCCACACCCAGGTGCAGAACCAAGTTGTACATCTGCAACCGGTCAGGCATGGGCACGCGGGCTTGTTCCACGTAGCTACCCGCCTTGCGCGTGAGAGGGAAGGCGGCTGCAGCCTTGGTGCCCAGCAGCGGTTCCATCAAGCCTGTCTTGATGAAACCCGGCACGTGGCCATACCAGCCAAACACACGCTGTTTGGCGTAGCGGCTGTTGCCGCCAAACAGTTCGTCTCCGCCGTCACCCGCTAATAGCTTGGTTACGCCGTCTTCACGCGCCATCTTGGCGCAGTAGTAGGCGGGCAGTGCAGATGAGTTGCCAAACGGCTGGTCAAAATGCGCCGCCATGCCCGGTATACCGCGCACCAGATCGTCTGGGGTTACATAGTATTCATGGTGCTCGGTGTTGAAGTGCTTCGCTGCCAGGCGGGCATATTCCATCTCGTCGTAGCCTTGCGCATCAAAGCCGATCGAGTAGCTGGCCGCTTGCCGGCCACTGGCCTTGCCGATCATGCCGGCCACGGTAGAGCTGTCGGTGCCGCCGCTTAAAAAGCAAGCGGGTTTGCTGCCGTCCAGCTGGGTGGCTACGGAGTCTTGCACCAGTTGCAAAAATTCATTTTTTAAACCATCAAACGAGCCTCCTTGTTGCTCGTCAAAGGCCGGTACCCAATACGGTGCCACGGTAAGCTGGCCGTTGTCAAACAGCGCGTAGTGGCCTGGCGGTAGGCGGTAAACGCCCTTGAAAATGGTGCGCGGTGCGGGTATGACATGAAAGTACAGGTAGTCATAAATCGCCTGCGGGTCAATCGGGGTGTTGGCATCGGCCAAATCATCAGCACGGGCCGCAAAATTCAACTGACCATCTACCACGCGGTAGCACAGGGTTTGAATGGCAAAGCGGTCTATGGCCAGAAAGGTGCGGCCATTGGGTTCGCGCAGGCCTACTGCAAAGTCACCGGTGACACCCTTGGCCGCGTCTTTGGCATTGCGCGCAAACGCCTCTTGCCAAGCGGCAAGTGGGCCTTTGTCACGGGCCAGGCCTGCCAGGCGGGTATCAGAAAACCGGGGGGTGCCCAGGGCAAGAGGTGCGTTATTGAGGGGCATGAAGTTCATTTGCAGTCAAATAGGGCTAGTTAGTTGGAGTGTAGCTACCCAAATCAACGTGCACATTGCCCCTGTAAACGCCAGGCCCGGCGGATTCGATCGTGCCGGCACCTTACAACCGGTTGTTGGTGGCACCAATGGCGTCGGCACCTGGCCTGACCCGCAAAAAGGTACCGCGCCAGCGCAGTGGGTTCACCAGCGTGTTGTTCTCCAGGTAGATAGTGTTGCGTGGCCACTGGTAACCCTCGGCGCCGAACGAAATCAGAGTGGGGTTCTCGGTGGTGATGCTTTGCGCAATGGTGTTGCCCACCACGTTGGCTACGCCGCCATCAGGAAACTCCAGCTCGTAGCTGGCCGTGCCGCCCGTGCCATCAATGAGCCGGTTGTTGACAATGTCATTCACCGCAGCGCGGCTTTTAAGTAAATGGCCGGTGCGCCCATGGTGAAAGTAGCTGTTGCTCACCATGAGGCGTGCAATGTGTCCTACATACAGGTTGTGGTTGTGCCCGTCTGGCCGCATGTTGTAGGCGAACTCGCTGTCTTCTACTACCAGCACCGTGCTGGGGTCGTTGTTGGTGAGCAAGCCCATTTCGTTGTACCCAAAGCGGCAATCCTTCACGTGCAGTGAGCCTCTGTCTAGCCGTTTACCTGCACCATTGCGGTCTGGCACCTTGGCACCTTGGCACCTTGGCACCTTGGCACCTTCAAAGTCAAATCCTTCTACGTGCATGTTGTTCGCCCGCACTACCCAGATGCCTTTGCCTTCAGCGGCAGCAACATCTGCAAGTAAGCGCACCCGGCCACCTACTGCACGCACTGTGATGTTGTCCTGCGTCCAAACGGCCACATCGCCCGAGTAGGTGCCTGCATCTACATCAATATTGGCTCCAGCCCTTACAGAATATGCGCAAGCAGCTATTGTTTTGATAGCTCTTGTGGGGCCGACTTGTAGCGGCATTGCTTCATGCTTTGGCCCGATGGGCTGGGCAATAGCCCGTATGTGGTAGCCCGCCAGCAACAGGCTGCCACCCAGCAATGCGCCAGACTGTATAAACACGCGTCTGTTGGTCATAGTGCGAGCGTATCCCACTGGCGTCAAAGGCTACTAGCTTCAGCTAGTGATTCGTTTTATGGCGGCCAACATCAAATACACCCACACTTTCGGCCGAAATGGGGCGTAGCCTATCGCAGCAGCGAATGCATTTTGTGCAACTGTGGGGTCACCACTGCGGAAGTGAAAATACCCATGGCTGAAGCACAACTGAAAAAAACGCTCCTGCAAGGCGCTCTCTGATGCGGCGATACCATCCGGGCCCGCGGAGCCATTGGCCTTCAATGTTTTCAATAGCACCTTGTATTCATTGTTGTCCTTGCGCGGTACGTTGGTAGTGCTGCTGGAATTGATGCGGTAGTACGCCAGGGTGCGGTATATCTCGACAGCGCGAAACTGGTTTGAAACCCTCAGCCAAAAGTCGTAGTCTTCACCGGTGACCAATGATTCATCAAATACACCTACGGTTTCAATCACCGATCGACGAACCATTGCCGTGATGATGCAAATGACGCTGTCCAGCAAGATATCTTTGTAAATCCAACCAGTGTGCGCGGGTACGAGCATCAATGGTGTATTTAGATTGATAGGTGGCGGTGGCGCGGCATAAGCGCCATTAGCCTCTGAGTACCAGCGAGAAAAGCCGCCAAACACCACCCCCACATCAGGGTGATCTTGCAAGTACTTCACCTGCATTGCTATTTTGCCCGGGAGCCATAGGTCATCGGCATCCAGAAAAGCGATGAAATCACCCTTTGCCGCCGCAATGCCCCGGTTTCTGGCGGCGGCTGGGCCGGCATTTTTTTGACGGAATACTCTAACGCGTTCGCCAAATCGCTCAGCCAGTTCGGGGGTGCCATCGCGGGAACCGTCATCGACCACAATCAATTCAATATTGGCGTAATCTTGGCTCAAAACACTTTTAATCGAATCTGCAATATAAGGCTCAGCGTTGTAGGCCGGCATAATGACAGAAACTAAGGGTTTAATATTGTCAATAGGACAGTTTAGCAGATCCATTTATATAGCCCACATCAAGTTAAAGTGTGGAAAATATCCACCGAATAGCATATTTTCAAAAAAAGTAAATTTATCGCAATAAAAACGGTAACACCACTACTTTTTAAGCATACCGACAAAAAAGTTTTCAACTTTTTTTCGATTTCCCAGCAGCACTACTGATTCCTGCAAATCGCTGTAGTGCACTTTAAACATATTATTGTGGCCATCACTGGTGCCGAATATGCTGTATACAAACCCAAGATCAGACGCGCTGAAAACAAATCTATGTGGATGGCGTGCAAGTAAAGGCTGTATAGCTAAGGTATAAGCGACCGGGCCCGTCACTCTCAACACGCCTGGCTTACCAACACCATGAACAGCGGGGTTGTAGATTTCAATATTTCGCAATACGCTTTGTATGACTGCTTTCAAAAACGGGTGCCCTGGCACCGCCACAATATGCCATTGCTGCAGCTCTTCAAATTGGGCATGATCTGGCTCCTGGTGTATGCCCCATCCTTTGTGGAGTTCGTCATTCTTGTCGTACCAGCGCGATAATAAAAAATCATCATCGGTACGTATCACGCTATCTAGCGGCTTTGTCAGCGAGCCTTTTATATCAAGATAAACTCCGCCACACACGTACATCAACAAATACCTAAATAAATCTGCTCTGGCAGCACCATAATGTGGATTTATTTTTAAAAAAAGTTTTAATACATTTGATTCGTAGTTATCCTCAATAAATTTCAAGATGGCGGTATCATCATAAAATCGGTATTCCCAATCAGGGTTCTGAGTCCTGATTTTCAATATGTTTTCGGCAAGAGGTGCAGGAAGCTGTTGAGAAAAATAAGTTTGATGCAGTATTTTCGGAATCTTTTTTCCAAATTCCAAAGGTGCCAAAGCGCTGATTTCTGGCTTAACATTGAGTTTTGGCTTGAGTAATGAAATTAGTAACATATAGCTATTTCGTTAAAGACTGGCCAACTTGATTTCTACCAAAACTTTTTCGGCCGTTATTTAGAGAGGTGCCGATTAATGGCCTGAAGCGCAACTGTGGCTGAATGTTGCCATGTAAATTGCTCAGCAGTTTGTCTCGCCTTAAGGCCCTTTTCACTCAGTTGACAGCGGTCCTCAAATGCGGTTCTCATCAAATGGCGCAAATGCGCGATATCTGGCTCGGCCCAAAGACCGGTGTGAATTTGAAAATCGTCATCGTGTGCTTCAACCATACGCCCCACATTAATCAAATAACCGTTTTGATCGTTTACGTAGTCAACTTGCGCGCTGTAACGTGTAGTAATGGCTGGCACACCGCAAGCCATTGATTCAAGAATAGGCAAGCCCCAGCCCTCGGCACGTGTAGGCATGACAAAGCAATCGGCAGATTGATAAAGCTCACGCAAAACCTCCCTATTGCATGGCCCACTCAGAATAATGTTTCCCACATTCTGGAAGCCGGCCTCTTGCACCTTGGTTTTTAAAGAAAAATCAGCCACATATGGATTGTGCGCGTGCAAACACAACTCGACTGTTTCTGTGGATTTGAACTCTTCTGTGAACGCTTGCAAAAGGCCTTCACAAAACTTACGATTTTCCCATTTACCCACCATTAAAAAACGAAATCGACCGGGCTTGCGATTGCCGGGTCGAAAGAAGTTGATGTCAACGCCTTCAGGCACAACCGACACGCGATCAGCTTCAATGCCATTTGCCATGAGATTATTGCGCCCCCACTCGGAAGGAGTCCATAAGAACTGTGTTGTTGAGCATAACTGCCGCTGTGCTTCGGGCATTATCGTAGTTTCCCAAACGATCCAACGGGCGGACGGTTGAGATGGGAAAGGCATGCCCTGAACGATCACCCCAAAATCACCGGGAGCCTTGAACAACCCACGGAACAGTGGAAGGCGGTCAGGCCCAAGAAGTCCACGGACTGCTGCACGACGATCGGTACGAAAGTTAACAGTGATCAATTCATTCAAGGCGCTGGAAAAACCTGTCGAATGGGTAGCCCAGCCGGTGTTGCCAGAGGTGAAGCCAAAAACGTCTACATCAATTTTTTGCATTAATTTTTTCGGAAAATGAACACTCATCGGTTAATTGAATCGCCTGCGCAAAGCGTAGCTAACCCGGAAAATTTAAATGAAATTACAGGTGACCTTTGCGACAGATTACACGGAAGTCAAAGCACCGATGTCTGGCTTTACATTGAGTTTTGGCTTGAATAATGAAGTTAGTGACACACAGTTGTTTCTGCGGGACTGGTCCATTTGATTTTTACCAAACCTTTTTCAGCCGCTATGTGCTCTACCGTGGCCTCGGGAAAATCTTTACGCCAGCGCTGAATGACCTGTTGTTCGCCAATGCGGCCTGCGTCATCAAGGAAGATTACCGCACCTGCCCGTAGATGCTTTGACAACAAAGGCAAGGCGGGATACCTGGCCTTACCTTTTAAATTAGCAGGCGGACCGTCAATTACAAGCATGTCAAAGCATTTACGCGGGAGATTGTCCAAGCTATACCAGTCAAAGTGCTCGCCATGGATGCTGTGCGAAACCAAGGGAGCGTAGATGACGGTTGCGAAATCTGCCAGGCCTTGATGATTGAGCTCGTCTCTAGTCTTCTGTGCAAATATTTCATCACTTTCCAGGCTGTACACGTGTCCTACGCCATTGAGCTTCGCGGTACGGGCCAGCACAACAGTTGATGTGCCACTACTGCATTCCAACATGTTTTTGGGCTTCATTGCACAAGAAGCCTTGGCGATCTGGAGCAGAAAATCAGGAGAGCCTGCCCACCCGCGAATCGAAGGCATGGGGTACTCCAGCTTTAATATTAGCTGTAGTCCGTCCATCGCTTGTATTTGTTGGAACTCATTTAGAAGAGCAGTTCCCATGGACTTGTCTAAATTAAAAATGATCTTGTCCATTCTCGCTAATTTTTTGATTATTTTTAACTGGAATAAGATAACAAATAGTGTCATGCAGACGAGAAATATTATCAAATAGTTCATAATATGAATTATATTTAAATCAATTAGGCGAAAATAATATTTTTAAATTTAGTAGGATATAAGAAATAGCGACTTTAATTTTGATGGAAAAAGATGATGCTTTGCTATCCATGGTTCTAGATAAATTTAAAACCAATTTATAATCTTTTCTTCGGAAATATGACCAAAGTGCTTCCTCTTGAGATTTATTAATGAAGTCAGTCAGAAAATTAACTTCATAATCGTTAAGTCGTTCCTTTTTTATTAATCGCTTCGCTATTTCTACACGCCCTAGTAATTTATGAACACTGTCACGCGAGGTATTTCCAGAATGACTTCGATAGCGTATTGTTGGTTCCCAAATTAATGCAAATCGAGTTCCTCGTAGGGCACGAAAAACAAAATCCAAGTCTTCAGAAGGAATGCCTCGTACAGTCACATCCCAGCCGCCGATATTTTGAATTTTCTTTTTGCTTAAAACCAATGTGGCGCCCCAGAATGGATATTCAGGAAACAATTGAATAGGCGGTATTCCATCAAAGACGGAGTACAATTCTTGATTTTTTCTCTCCAAATTTTTCCAAAAAGCAGGCAAATACTTCGCGTGCTTAGAGAAAAAACTTCTTTCAATAATTTCATCACCTTGAAAAATTGAAAAATCACTTGTTATTAGATCTATACTTTCTATTGTGACTATTTTTTTAATTATTTCTAATCGGTTGGGTTCCCAAATATCATCATCATCTAAAAATGCAATCCAATTACCTTTGCTCTTCAATATACCCAGGTTGCGTGCACTCTGAACGCCACTATTATTTTGTTTATAGTAGTGGTAACTGGATCCAAAGCTTTCAGTAATTTCCTTAGAGTTATCGGTGCCGCCATCATCAATAACAATAACTTCAGATACACTGGCAGTTTGTCTGTCCAAAGCCTCAAGTGTTTCTCTTAGTAAGCTAGCTCTGTTAATCGTCGTGATGATGATGCTTATACTGCATTGATTCATTTTTATTATCTTAGAATTTTAGTAAAAATAATTAATTAATTTTTACTACAACTAATATTTTTGAAATTACTATTTTAATTTTTTCGATGCGATTTAAATTTTTGTAATTAATACTATTTGCTGTAGTAATAACGATATCAAATCTATTTTGGTTGAATGCTGACCATATTATTTTATGAAGATAGATATCAATATGAGTTTTCAATTCTTCAATTTCATAATCTGAGAACTCATACTTGCTAAGAAGAGTTTTCCAAATGTGTACTCTACCTAACGCAACATCAATCTCCGAAATTGAATCATTGCCAGCATGACACCTGTATTTGACTGTTGGCTCCCAAATTAGCGCGAATTGCGCGCGTTTGATTGCTCGAAATATGAATTCAATATCTTCAGCCTTGTAACCTTTGAGCTCTTCATTCCATCCGCCAATCTGGTCAAAGAGCTTCCGCTGGATTGTTAAAGCTGAAGGCCAAAACGGAGTAACAGGTAGCAATCGTATTGTCGGGAAACTACCAACAATCGAGTATTTGGTGCCGTATTCATGGGTAATATCGTCCCAAAAACCTGGTGACTGCTGGCCAATCTCTTGAAACACCCCAGTAGGTGATACCCAGCCCTCACCAAATTTGATGAAGTCGCTTGCAATTAAATCAACTTTACCTGTAGCAATAACTTGCGCTAATAGAGTATGGCGCTGTGGTAGCCACAGGTCATCATCGTCCAGAAAGGCGACCCATTCCCCGTTGGCTGCCTTTGCGCCGACATTGCGTGCACGTTGCATGCCACCGTTGGGTTGCCAAAGGTATCGAAATCGTTCGCCAAAAGTCTCGACAACGGCGCGTGCGCTGCCATTTCCGCCGTCATCAACCACCACCACTTCGTGTAATGGCAGGGTCTGGGCTGCCAGTGATTCCAGACATTGCTTCAACATGTCGTCACGGCGGTAGGTGGTTACAACAACGGATACGCGTTGGGTAGTCATGGCTTGTGTGCTGGGTTCAGATGCTGCACAAGGCCACAGCAGCCGCCTGCCTAAAGCGCCGCCAGCGCACGGCGATGGTGCCAGGGTAGCCTCTGGCGAGCATGAATAGACCCAGGGCCATGGACCGAACTGCACTGTGTGCTGCTGGAGTGCGTGGCAGCGTTGCTAAAAGGCGTTTGAAGTCCTTCCAATCGTGTTCTATGGCAGCAGCAGCATAGCCCGTGCAAATGGCTTTGGCTATGGTTTGCAATTCATGGGTTTCGAGCGCTGCAGTTTCTGGGCTAAGTGCCAGCAGGTTTTGCAGGTCTTCCATCATTTCAGGCAAGCAGCCTTTGGATGCCATCACGCTCAAGCGTGCCAGTAAGGCCTGCCGGTGGACGGCTGGTGTGGTGGCATCTTGCTGCTTTGGCATCAAGTAGTGGCCCAGAGGCAAATTTTTTCTGAGTTTCAGTCCAATGCGCTGGTCAAATTGGCGAAAGACATTGGTCCGCTCAGCGCCTTGGTAGCGTATGGACTTGGCACCGCGCAAGCCCGTGTGTTGTCGAAAGATGAAACTAGGCTCTGGGCAATACGCGGCCGGGAAGGCGTTGGCCAGCCGCAGCTGCATGTCGTAGTCTTCAGAGCTCAGCAGCCCGGTGTCAAAATCGCCCACGGTGCGGTAGGCCTCGGCGCGCACCAAGGCCGTGGCCAAGTGATAGAAGCAGCCCTTCATCAGGTCGTAGAAGAAACTCTCAGCGTTGTGCGGCGGCAACTGATGCAGCTTGCCGCGCACGATTTTGCCGTTCGCACCATCATGGCCATAAAAGTGGGGGCTGTAGACAAAGCCGGCATCGGGTCTGGTTTGCAGGGCTTGCACGTGCTGTGCAATGGCACCGGGCAGGGCCACGTCATCGTCGTCAAAGATCCAGATCAAATCACCTTGGGCCAAGGACAAACCCAGGTTGACGGCGGTGGGCTTACCCCCGTTGTCTTTACGAATGTATCGAATGCGGTTGCCATAGCTTTTTAGCAATTTGGCGGTCCCATCTTCTGAGCCATCGTCAATGACGATGATCTCCAGCGCTGGCATAGTTTGTGACAGCAGACTGTCCAGACATTCCGCTATGTAGTTGGCCCTATTGAAGGTCGGCACCAGAACGGACACGCGCAAGTCCCCGACCGGCTGTATGGAGCCTGAGAAGGAAGGCGCTGTGTTCAGGTTGTTCATCGCTGCTCTTCACGCCTTGCGGCGCAGTTTGGAGCCGACCTCTTTGACGTCGCGCACATGCTGTTGAGAAATGAGCAGTGACACTGCCACGTAGGAGGCCATGCCGAGGATGATCAGGCATGCGAGTTGTGCCGCGCTGCCCAGCAGCCAGGGTTGCATCGCGTCGCGAGTCATGCCCAGCATCCACCACATCAGGCCAGCGGCGATGGTGGGGGTGCCCATGATTTGCCAGATGTGCTCACTGCGCATGTTGACCAGACCCAATGAGATACGGAAAAACACCAAGCCAACAGCGGCAAGTGCCAGACGGGACCACGCGATGCCCATCAAACCCCATTGGCTGCCAAACAGCATGAACGCAATGGTGAGTATTGTGCTGATGAGATACAGCTGAAACGATAGCCCAACACGGTTAGTGGCATTGAATATTGGGGAACCGATGGACGCTGGCGCACCAAGACCTGTCGCAATGGAAATCACCTGCAAAATTGGAATCATCGGCAGCCATTGCTCGCCGTACAGCACCCTGACCAGCTCCGGCGCCACTGCGGCCAAGCCAAAACCCATTGGGACGAATGCCAGCGCCAGCAGGCGGCCACTGCGCAAAATGCCATCACGAAATCGGTCTGCATCATTTTGAATGGCGGAAAAAGCTGGGAATAAAACGCGCTGCAACGGTTGCACCATGCGCACACGTACTTCGTCTGTCAAAGATCGGGCGTTCTGATACTGCCCCAGCATGGATGCACCTAGCGTTCTGCCAATGATCAAAAAATCAAGGTTGGCGTTAACGTAGAAGAGGATGCCGTTACCAAAGTAACCGCCGTTGGTGCGCCAGGTGGATTTCAAAAATGTCAGATCGAACTTGAGCCTGGGGTGATAGCCGGTAAGGGTCTGGTATGCCAAGACCTGGACCACCGATCCTGCCAGTGCGCCGCCGGCAAGACTCCAGACGCCAAAACCATTGAGCGCCATGGCAATTGCGGTACCAGCCCGGGCAAGCATCATGCTGGTTTGAACATAAAACTCCTGTTTGAATCGCATGCGGCGGGCCAGCAGGCTACGAGGGACCGTGGTGAGCTCCTCAAAAATGAAGCTTAAACAGAGCACCCGAAGCAAGGGGCCAATCATGGCATCCTGAAAGAAATGGCTGCTCACAAAAGACAGTCCAAAAACAACAGATGTCAAGATCAAGCCAAGCCCCAAGGCGCTCCAGTACATGGTGTCCATCTGAATGCGTGTAATTCGCAGTCGCTGGATCAGAATGGAACCAAAGCCGAAATTCGCGAACACTGCCGCCAATTCGGTGACGATGGTGGCCATGGCAATGTGGCCGAAGTCGGCCGGGGTCAAAAGCCGCGCAAGCACGGCCATGGAGCCCACCGTGATCGTGGTTCGCAACGCGATGCCAAGAAAAGTGAACGTCGCCCCAGTGACCACGCGGCGTCCCAAATCGTCTGATACGGGGCGAAACGCTTGTTGAACCCGACTTCGAGAGCGTTGCAATGCAGTCATCCTACTTTTGTGCAGGACTCACTGGGTCAGGGATAAGAGAATCCTGCGGTGCTTGCCACTTGCCGACTGCGGCCAACTTGTCACGAAGCCCAGTTTGTGGAAAGCCTTGCACTATGGCCTTATGCGCTTGCACCAAGGCCTTGTCATATTCCTTCATGTCAAGGTAGATTAGTCCGACGTTGTATTGGGTAAAAGGGTTGTCGGGTGCCGTCGTGATGACTTTGTTGAGTTCAGCCAAGGCCTCCGGGGCGCGTCCATTGGCCGACAGAAAGGTCGCATGTATCATGCGCACGGTTGTGTCATCAGGCTGGAAACGTAGGGCGCGTTCAAAATAGCAGTCAATGGGGAGGGGAACATCTTGCGGTTGTGGTGATTTCAGTTTCTCTCCATAGCGCATCAGGCTCAAAAGCGCCCTGGGGTGATTTGGGAAAACCCTGAGCGTGTAGTTCAGATCTGGGCCAATTTTGAAACCGGATTGCCCTTTAATGAGTGACTCAACCTGCGGTGTGAAGTGAAACTTCTCAATGCGTTCACGTAGCTCCAAGTTACTGGTTCGATAGTCAAAGGGGCCGTAGTGATTGGTAAGACCTCCACATGTGTTTACCCCAGTTTGGGCCACTGCATTGAGCGCTATCCCGGCTGTCGCAATCGTTAGAGTCTGCAGCATGCGATTGACTAGATTTATTTGTTTCTTGAAGTGCATGGCTTTCCCTCTTTGGCGATTTAGGTGAAGGTAATTGAATTCACGCTTCATGATCATAGTAAGCATTTGGGCCAGTCGGGGGCAAATTCTTCGGGGGCTGTAGCGCTATGGATGGGCGCTGCACCGCGCGCGCGCCAAAATGCAGGTAGGGCGCTTTTGAGAAGAGCGACAGTTGCATTGGCCCCAGAACCAAAAATACGCCCGTAGCCAAGTGGACAGCGCCTAGGCGCTCATGCGTTTGAATGGAGGCAGCATTGAACAATGAAATGCGGCTCACAGACCAGCGGACACCCTGCGTGCCAAGCGCAGCATCCACGCCCTTCCATAACCGGCCCAGGGCGCGCCCCAAACGGTAGCGTGGTTCAATGTAGACGTCGTAGTCCCAAACGCTTTTTTGGTCCGTGGGTAGGGTATAGCGGCAGCGCACTTCATCTTCATCATAAAAACTTTTTGCCAACCAGATATGCCCCGCAAACTCCCCTTTGACAGTGGCCGCATAGCAGATGGTGCCGCGCGCAAACCGCTGCGCAATGACTTCTGATGGACGCGGGAAATGGGCTACCAAGGGGCTGCCAGATAGCACGGACTGAACCACCGTGTTGGTGTCGTCCCGCATGGCATCAAAAGCACCGCGGCCGATGGGTTGTGCGCAAAACAGGTAAATCTGCAACTTGCCGTGTCCTAAGGCCAGCTTGTTGAGAAGCCGCCCAAGCCAGTAAAGGTATTTAGCACGCCGGCTGCCCGCCCATGCACTCATGGGTAAAGTCTTTTGGATCGGTGTTGCGGGCTTGGCGGTCGTGGTCATGGTCTGTGTAGTGCCTTTAGCCAAGCTAACGTAAGAGTCTCAACGCTAACGCGGGTGGCGGTGCTGGAGAAGGTGTGGTCGGCGTCTGCAATTTTCTGGTGCTGGACATTGGCCAATACGGTGATGCGCTGCCATGCAGCGTTTGAAGCCACATACTCGGCGAATTCTTTTGCCGTGTAATCATCCCCACTCAAAATCAATAGCACCGGCCCCTTGAACTGCGTCCACCCCATGGCCATTCGGGTTTGGAACGGCTGGCTGGCGGTACCTGGTGCATTTGCACCAAGTCCACCAAACGCAATCTTGATGTTGCGCACCAGCCCGCTAGCCGCGCTGGCTGCCACCTTACCGCTGAGTAGCTTTAGCCAAAACTCTTTCTGCCGCAGCCGCTGGGTGTAATAGTGCTTGACCTGTGTCTTAGCAAGGCTGGCTTCAGAGCGCACCCAGGGGTTGAGCAGGCACAGGCCCGTGATGCGGGCATCTTGCGTGGCGTGGTAATAGAGTAAAGCGGCGCTAGCCCCGTCGCACAGGCCCCAGAGTGCTATGTTTTTGACATTTGGTACGGTGGTTTGCAGCGCGCTGATGGCGGCGGCAATGTCGTCGTTGACGTTTTCAAAGGTGTGCAATGCACCCGTGCTGTCGCCCATGCCACGGTAGTCAAAACGCAGCACCGGCGTGCCAGCGGCGGCCAGTGCGCGCGCCAGCAAGGCAAACTGGCGGTGACTGCCAGCGCGGTATTGCGGGCCGCCAACAATGATGATCAGGCCCGTGCTGGGGACTGGTGTTGGTGCGTTGGGCGTTGTGCCGGGTTGCGCCTGCGGCAGCGATACCACGCCCACTAGCTGCTCGCCCTGGCAGGCGAGCGTGATGGCTTGTTCGTGGTAATGATTGGTGTCCACTGATTCACCAAAGTTTGTTTAGCCAGAATCGGCAGGGTTTTTCAAGCAAATAGAAAGACAACAGCGCCGTAACCATTGCGCAAATGAGTGCAAACGACGGTCCACCGGGGAAAACGGTTTTGCAGTTATAGAACGGTTGTTGCCACAGGTAGATGGAGTACGACCAGATTCCTAGCAGCCTCAAGACTGGCGTACCGAGCAGCGACTTGAACCATTGGCTGGTCTCAGATAGGTGGTTGACCGTGAACGCAAGCAAAAATGGCGACATAAGACTGCTGCTCCACCACGGCACTATCTTTGAATAACAGAGCACGGCGGCCGCTAATGTGATCAATGGCAGCCACGGGGGAACCCAAGGTCTGATCCGGTCACATAGTAGCCGATATCCCGCTGAGATGAGCAGGTGTGACGCAGCGACTTCTGTTCCAAGACTGCCCCAGCTAGGTGCGCGTGCGCCAAGCTTCACGTAAATTACCCCAATGGCTATGCACGCCATGCCAGAAACCAACAACACCCAACCTTCACTGCCACGCAAGACACGCAGCAAAATAAGCGTGCTCATGAAAATATAGCTGTGCTCTTCAATGTTGAGAGACCACAGGTGGCCAATCGGAATACTAGTACCCCAGATGCCAGGGGTAGCCGGAAAGTAGGTGCGTAAGAAAGTCAATGTTGATACGAACTCCGGCCACGTGAAAATTAGGTCTTGGCTGAAGGCAAAGGCATAGATCACGAAAACGAACATAACAAAGACGGGGGCGATGCGGCTGATGCGGCGCTTATAGAACTTGCGCAATCCCTGACGTTGCAAGAACAGAATGCCGCTCATCAGGAAACCCGAGAGGACGAAAAACACATCGACCCCCATTCGGCCACCTTCTAGTGGCAGAAGATTGAAAAAGTGAGCCTCTAATACAAGGGCAATGGCTATTCCGCGCCAGCCGTCCAAATAGTTTGTGTGTGCTGGTACTGCAGCAATTGGCTTAGCAGCGCTAAGTTTGGAGAGGTGGCTAAGCGCGATTGGGCTCAAAATTGATTGCGTGTTCAGGGGCGAATTCATTGCCGTTTGAGTATATGGTCACTGCCGGATTATTGGCGAACCGGAAACTCGTGCTTGGCAATCGCCACACATAGAATCACTTTATATGCAAATCACGCCCACCGCTCGCGCCAATTTCAGAACTGACATCAATGGCTTGCGGGCCTGGGCCGTGGTGGCGGTTTTGTGGGCATGGATGTGTTGTTTTTATATCAGGCTTTTTGATGACGGGCATTGTGGTCAAAGGGCTGGAGCGGGGCAGTTTCTCACTACTTGGCTTTTACATGGCTAGGGGGCGGCGCATTGTGCCGGCGCTGGTGGGGCTGTGTGCGGTGTTACTGGGCCTGGGGTGGTTTGTGCTGCTGCCACCTGATTACAAAACGCTGGGCACGCATGCTATTTCAGCCCTGGGGTTTTTCTCAAACATCAAGTTTTGGAAACAGGCGTGCTATTTTGATGTGGCTTCGCTTGAAAAAAGGCTGCTGCACACCTGGGGCAATTCAAATTGGATTCCAACGGCTTAGTGGCAAGCCTGACTGATCTCGGAAACAAAAAGCGCTTATGTCGCCAGCAAGGCGGCTGTGGTGGCGCTGATGAGTGCGGGGGCGTCTTCGATTTCAGTGGTTTGCCAGAAGGCCGGGCCGGTGACGACATGGCTGTGCACTACGTAACCTGCCTGCTGCCAGTCGGCGAT
>Ga0105047_10002422_pt1 | contig 33275 bp, 31 predicted proteins | sample MAT04_FD_78384 | JGI IMG/M metagenome (GOLD analysis project Ga0105047, IMG submission 78384) | Freshwater microbial communities from Lake Fryxell liftoff mats and glacier meltwater in Antarctica - MAT-04 (megahit assembly) | ecosystem: Environmental > Aquatic > Freshwater > Ice > Liftoff... | reverse complement strand
GGCCGCCCCGAGTTCTCGTCGCATCGGGGATCGTGCGTTAGAATCTGACGCATCGTCAGATTTGAGCGGGAGCCATCGTGTCATTGACCACGGAGAACAGAACACTGGGCGGCGGACTGCCCGACCCGGCGCCGATCGGGGAGCTGACCGTCGATGTCGATGTTGACATTCCCATGATCATCAGCGTGGACGATCACGTCGTCGAACCGGCGCACGTGTGGGAGAACTGGCTCCCCGAGAAGTACCGGGCCGCGGGCCCACACATCGAGCGGCGCGGCATCGGCTCCATGAGCCACATCGGGGGAGGCGTGTACGAGCAGACCTTCGACCCGGCCGGACCTGCCGCTGACTGCTGGGTGTTCGAGGACCTCGTCTACATCCACAAGCGGCATGTGGCGTCGGTTGGTTACAACCGCGACGAGATGACGATGACGCCGATGACCTATGAGGAAATGCGGCCCGGCTGTTACGAACCGAAGGCGCGCGTTCAGGACATGTTGGACAACCATGTCGAGGTCAGCCTGTCGTTCCCGACGTTCCCGAGATTCTGCGGGCAGGCGTTCACCGAAGCCAAGGACCGCGAGCTCGGCATGGCGTGCATCGTTGCCTACAACGACTGGATGATCGAAGAATGGTGCGGCGATTCCGACGGCCACCTGGCCCCGCTCATCATCGTCCCACTCTGGGACGCCGAACTCGCCGCAGCCGAAGTTCGCCGCAACGCAGCTCGTGGATGCCACGCCGTGTGCTTCTCAGAGATCCCAGCACATCTGGGCCTACCGAGCATCCACTCCGGCTTCTGGGATCCGTTCTTCCGGGCGTGCGAAGAGACCAACACCGTCGTCAACATGCACATCGGATCCTCATCGCGGATGCCCGCCACATCGCTTGACGCCCCCACGGCGGTCGCCGCCACGCTGAGCTTCAACAACGCCATGATCTCGTTGTCGGACTTCCTGTTCTCCGGTGTCCTCGTGCGCTTCCCGACGTTGAAGCTCGCCTACTCCGAGGGGCAGATCGGTTGGCTGCCCTACGTGTTGGAACGCGCCGATGACGTGTGGCGCGAACATCGCGCCTGGGGTGGCGTGAAGGATCTGATTCCCGAGCCACCCTCGACCTATTACTACCGACAGATCTTCGGTTGCTTCTTCCGCGACAAGCACGGCCTCGACAGCCTCGAGCAGGTGGGCGTGGACAACATCACCTTCGAGACCGACTATCCCCACACCGACTCGACCTGGCCGCACTCCAAGATCGTGGCCAAGCAGCTCATGGGTCATCTTCCCGCCGATGTGCGATACAAAATCATTCGGGGGAACGCCATCCGGATGCTCAGCTTGGACCTCGACCGCTGAACACCGCATCGTTGCCAACTCGGGGCGATGTCCGAGCGCATATCCCTGAGGCCTGCTTCGAGCGGAGCACCACTCGATCGCTGAGCTACCTCTTCGGCTCACTCACACTCGTCGTTGCCCTGGTGGGTGCGGCGACGTTCATCCCGATGACATGGTGGTGGGCGCCCGCGTGGGCCGCCTACGCCATCGCAACCGGGACTGCAGCCACCGGACTCTGGGTCATCGCCCACGAGTGCGGCCACGGAGCGTTCTCGCCGAACCAGCGGCTCCAGGATGGCGTGGGGTTCGTGTTGCACACGGCCCTCTTGGTTCCGTACTACTCGTGGCAACGCAGCCATTCGGTCCATCACGCCGCCACCAATCACTTGGAGTTGGGGGAGACGCACGTACCCGCCAGAGTCAGACGGTCTCCCGCTGAGCATCCAACTGCAGGCGATGCGACCGGACGGCGCACACGAGTCCGAACCTTGCTCGTCCTTCTGCGATCGTTGCTCCTCGGGTGGCCGGCATACCTGTTGTTCGGGGCGACGGGCTCGCCGCAACGCGGCCCAACCAATCACTTCTGGCCGGCACGTCCATTTCGAACGGACCTGTTCCCACCGCGCTGGCATCAACGGGTGTGGCTGTCAGCCGTTGCGGTGATCGCGGTGATTGGCGTGTTGGCAGCCTGGGCCGTCGCCGTCGGATCCATCGTTCCCGTCGCCTTGTTCTACATCGGTCCCTACCTCGTGGTGAACGCGTGGCTCGTTGCGTATACGTGGCTGCAACACACCGACGTCGACGTTCCCCACTTCGAGGACCACGAATGGACCTGGATGCTCGGCGCGTTCCAGACCGTCGACCGACCCTACGGTCACTTCATCGATCTGTTGCACCACAGAATTGGTAGTACTCACGTCGCCCACCACATCGACCACCGGATCCCGCACTATCACGCTGCCGCTGCCACCATCGCCATCCAGGTGGCCTTCCCCCAGTGGTACCGATTCGACCCGACGCCAGTTCCCTCGGCGCTGTGGCGTGTAGCGAGCGAATGCGTTGCGGTGCAGGGCACTCCGGGTGGATGGTATTTCCGGCTCCCAACTTCAGCGAGCTGAACGCTCAGTTCTTGGGGGTCTGGTCGATGCGGCCAGTCGTCCCGGCGCCCGCCACCGAGTTGTCGGCAACGCGGGTACCTCGCAGATACGGCATCAACCATGACCACACGAGTACCGACGTTTCGGGGGAGAAGTGGACACCGTCGGGCCGGGGTTCCTCGCCGTTCACCTTGATGGCCGTCGGGCCATCACAGAGGAAGTCGATCAACGGCAGATAGTCGACACGATCGTAGGTGGAGGCGAAGTTCCGAAGGATCTCGTTCTGGGTGGTTGCCCGGTCGTACATGTCGCGGATGCGAGCGTCCTCGAAGCAGAGCGCCGAAGTGATGAAGAGGCGCTTGCCATCGGCGGTCAGTTGATCGGCCGCTCGTCGCAGCTCTCCCTCGAGGAACGTCCGGTACTCGGGTGTCCCGACCTTGTACACCTTGCCGTTCACTCGCACGTCGGACAGGTCCCACGCTCCCCACATCCACAAGCTGGCGTCAGCGCGGGGCAGCGGCTTCAACCACGTCACGTCACGCCACGTCCGGCACCCCGGGTTCCGTTTCTGCCAAGCACCATCGAGCAGGTTCTCATCAGCGTTGATGCTCCCGCACCCGATCTGGCCGTTGTTGATGATCTCCATCCCCGGGATCTGAAGGGTGTTGGCGAACGTGACCGCCATGGAATCGCCGAGCACCATCAGCGCTTTCACAGACGGAATCGTGGTGGGGGTGGCGGATGCAAAGGCGTTGGTCGAACCATTCGACGCGGCGAGCGCCGCTCCGTCGAGCACCGGTGCTGGCTGGTCGAGCTCGAGGGTGGTGTGCGGTCGAGCTGCTTCGACCGACGCCCACGCCAACCCCCCGGCGCTCAACGCCAGCACCAACGCCACCGAAAGCATCGACCGCGACAAGCCGATCTGCCGCTGGCCATCCCGCCCCGCTCCAGCGATCCGGCGCGGCGCACCGGCCAGAAAGGCTCGCTCGATGCACTCATAGGAGAGCGCCCCGATCCCGATGGCGATCGGCGTACCAATCAGCAGGATCCGCCATGGATGCCCTTGGACGCCAGGCATGAGTGCAAAGACCGGCATGTGCCACAGGTAGATGCTGTACGAGCGCTCGCCGAGCCATACGAGAGGCGCCGACCGCAGTATGGGCGACATCCACGGGTTGCCGACGGCCAGCGACACCACGACCAGACACTCGAGCACCGAGGTGGCCTGCAAGCCCCCTCGATACAACCCCGGTGATCCGCCCTGCACAGTGGCGTTGATGACGAGAAGCGCCACGAACGCACCGCTGCCGATCCACGTGACCGGGCGACGGCGTTGACCCAGCCAGTCGCCGACTCCGGGGCGAGCCGTCAGCAACGCGGCGGTGGCGCCCAACAACAACGCGAAAGCTCGGGTGTCGGTGCCGTAGTAGATCCTGTCGATCGTCGATCCGGTGAGAGCCAACGTGATCGCCCAGACGCCGCTGAGGACGGTCAGCCCGGCGAGCATCCACGTCTTCGTCGACAGGGTGAAGCGGCGGATCGCGATCATGATCAGCGGGAAGAACAGGTAGAACTGCTCCTCGATGCTCAGAGACCACAAGTGGCCGAACGGGCTCCGCACGAACTGCGCCCAATACCCGGCGCCGGAGCTGAGTTCGTACCAGTTCGCCACATACAGCACGCTCCAGAAACCCTGGCGCAGCGGCTGTTCCGGCGGGCCGGTGACGCTGACGACGCCGAGCATCAACAGCCCTGACACGATCATCACGCATGCCAGGAATGCTGGGAGGAGTCGGCGGACCCGGCGACTGAGGAAGGTCGAGAGGGGACGATCCCTCCACACGTCATCGAGGAGCAGCCCCGCGATGAGAAACCCGCTCATCATGAAGAACATGTCGACGGCGGGCCAACCGCCCTCGCCGATGCCGGCGTGGGTGAAGAGAATCGCCACGACCAAGACGAAACGGAGCCCGTCCAGTTCTGGGACTCTCCGTCCACGGCGGATCAGCGGGGTCGCAACCTTGGCGCTCACGTCAGGTTGCTGCACCCGAAGAGGCTACCGGCTGGTGCCGCGACCCCCGGGTACGCGCGCGACACTTTCACCCATGGAGAGCGTGGCCGGGCACCTACTGATCGCCGCCCCGGGGCTGGAAGATCCCAATTTCGGTGGCGCCGTCGTCTACATCATCGACCACGACGACGAGGGGGCGGTGGGGGTGGTCATCAACCAGCCGACCGAGACGCCCATTGCGTTGCACTTCGAGGAACTCGCACGGTTCGTGACCACACCCGACGTGTTCTTCGTCGGTGGTCCCGTGGCTCCCGACACCGTGCTCGGCGTGGGGCGCACGGGCGTCCGGTTGACGATCGTCGATCTTGACGCGGTGGCCAGCGGAGAGCTCATCGTCGACGGGTTGCGCCTGTTCGCTGGGTACTCCGGTTGGGGATCGCGCCAGCTCGACACGGAGTTGTTGCGGAGCGACTGGATCGTGGTCGATGGGTTCGACGGCGACGTGTTCGCCCCGAAACCCGAGGACCTCTGGCGAGAGATCCTCCGCCGCCAAGGCGGCGCCACCGCGCGGCTGTCGCTGTATCCCGACAGCCCGATGCTCAACTGATCGGGCTCGATTCATTCAGGCTCACCTGATCGAGCCGGAATGACTGCAGATCAACTGATTGCTGCCGCTAGATCAGCGCGACGACCATTACGACGTGGCAGGCCGCAGCGATCAGGGTGAAGGTGTGCCACACCTCGTGATAGCCGAACGTCGCAGGCCACGGATTGGGGACGTTTCGGATCAGAACCGAGGCTCCACCGACGTACGCCGCGCCGCCCGCCAGGAACAGCGACAGCGCCAGAATGCGGCCGTCGACGATCATGAACGGCACGACGATGAGGACGGAGGCGGCCGACATCGCGTAGAGCATCGAGGTGAGGCGCCCGACCGAATGGAACGACGTGACCTTGGCGACGACGCCAACAAGCGCGACGAACCAGAGGGCCGCTAGGAGCGGCACGGCCCAAGGTGGTGGCATCGACAACAGAAAGATCGGGGTGGCGGTTCCGGCCATGCCGATGAAGATCGCTGCGTGGTCGAGTCGACGCCATCGGTCCCGCGATCGGGTGGTGTTCGCCAAGCGGTGATAGCCCGCCGAGGTGCCGAACATGAGCGACAGTGACACTGCGAATACGGCGGAGGCACGGCGCGCCCCGACATCGGTGGACGCCGCGATCAGCACGGCGCCAACGGGGAGCGACATAACGAATCCGACGACGTGCAACCAACCGCGCCATGCCGGTTTCGATCTGCCGGGAGCGGGAGATGAACGAACCGGGCCGTCCAGGACTGTCAAATGGGACACGTCATTTCGGAAGCCGTCGTCGCGATCAGGGTCTGTTTCTCAGCCCTGGAAGATGACGAGGCGGCGTTCAGTCATCTCGTCGATGGTGTACGCCGGCCCTTCGCGAGTGTTGCCCGAATCGCGCAACCCGCCGTAGGGCATCTGGTCGGCACGGAAAGTCGGGACCTCATTGACCAATACGCCGCCGTAGTCGAGGACCTGGGCGGCCCGCAGCCCCTTCGCCATCGACGAGGTGAACACGCCAGCCTGGAGGCCGTAGCGGCTGTCATTGGCGAGCTTCAGGGCCGTCTCGTAGTCGTCGTAGGCGGCCACTCCGACCACCGGCCCGAAGACCTCGGTATGGCTCACGGCCATGTCGGGTGTGATGCCGTCGAGAACCGACGGGGTGAGCACCCCGTCGTCGCCGATCGTTCCGCCGCAAGTGAGTGTCGCACCGGCGGTTGTCGCCTCGGAGATCCATTCAGACACTCGCTGCGTTTCGCCCCGGTTGATCAGCGCTGAGACATCGGTCGAGGCGTCGGACGGGTCACCGACGTTGAGCCCCGACACGAACCCGGTCAGCGCCTCGACGAACTCGTCGTGGATGTCTCGGTGGACGTACACGCGCTGCACCGAGATGCATGACTGACCGGCGAAGCTGTAGCCGGCGGCGGAGATCTTCTTGGCGACAGCTTCGATGTCGGCGTCGGGTTCGATGATGACGGGTGCGTTGTTGCCCAACTCGAGGCTGACACGTTTGCGGGGAGCACGGGCTCGGATGCCCCAACCGACGTCGGGACTACCGGTGAAGGTCACCATGGCCACATCGTCGTGGGTGACGAGATGGTCGGCGACCTTGCCCGGCACGGTCACCACGTTGATCCACCCGGCGGGGAGGCCAGCTTCCTCGAAGAGCGCGACCAGCGCAATGGCGGTGAGGGGCGTGGCCGAAGCGGGTTTCAACACCACCGGGCAGCCGGCGGCAATCGCTGGCGCCAGCTTGTGGCACACCAGATTGAGCGGAAAGTTGAATGGGCTGACGGCGGCGACGACACCGATCGGGACACGGGTCACGAAGCCGATCTTGCCCATGCCGGCGGAGCTGGCCTCCATCGGGATGGTCTCACCGGTGGCGGTCCGGGCGACAGCAGCGGCGAACCGGATGGTGTCGACCGCTCGCTGCGCTTCGACCCGTGCGGTGCCGATCGGCTTGGCGGATTCGGCCGAGATGGACTGCGCAAAGGTCTCGTGACGCTCGGTGAGCAACGCCGCTGCCCGGTCGAGGATGGAGGCCCGCTCGTGGGCGGGAAGCGCGCCGGATCGGTGCCGTTCGAGAGCCACGGCGACGGCCTGGTCGATGTGCTCGGCACCGAGGGTGGGGACGGCGCCGACGACAGAGCCGTCGAAGGGGGAGTGGACCTCGGTCACGTCAGCGACGGTGATGTCGATGCCGTTGATGCGAGCAGGTGTGACTGTTGGTGTGGACATGATGCCTCCGGTTGGCCAGAGGTTACCGATCGCACCGTCGGGAGGCTGCTCGCCGCTACGGTGAACGCACATGTCGGCTCCGGTCTGGTTGTGGATCACGCTCGGGGGAGTGGTCGGCGGTTTGTTGATGATCGATGTGCTGGTGGTGCACCGGACCCCGTCGGTCGTGACCCTGCGGCGGGCGACACTGGAGTCGGCTGTGTGGATCGCCATCTCGTTGGCGTTCGGCACGCTCGTGTGGGCATCGCTCGGGGCGGCAGCCGGTGGCGAGTACTACTCGGCGTACCTCACGGAGAAGGCGCTGTCAGTAGACAACGTGTTCGTCTGGGCGGTGATTTTGGCGCACTTCAGGGTGCCCCGGGAGTTCCAACATCGGGTCTTGTTCTGGGGCGTGATGGTGGCATTGGTGCTGCGCTTCGGCTTCATCTCGTTGGGGGTGACACTTCTGGGGCGGCTCGAATGGCTCTTCTATGTGTTCGGTGCGGTGCTGCTCGTGACGGCGTGGCGATTGGTGTCGTCGAGCGAGACCGACGTCGATCCCGATGCTGGGCGGATGCTGCGTTTGGCCCGCCGGGTGGTGCCGTCGGTTCCCGAGTTCAACGGACAACATTTCCTCGTCCGACATGAAGGACGGCTGGTGGCGACGACGTTGTTCTTCGTTCTCGTGGCCATCGAGACGACCGATCTGGTGTTCGCGGTGGATTCGTTGCCGGCGGTGTTGGCGCTCACCCAGGACCGGTTCGTAGCGCTCAGTTCGAATGCGTTCGCCGTGCTCGGACTGCGGGCGCTGTACTTCATGTTCGCGGATCTGCACGGCCGGTTCCGCTACCTCGAGCCTGGGCTGGCGATCATCCTGGCGTTCGTCGGGTTGAAGATGATCCTCGAGGCCGGCATCGGATCGTTGACCCTGCACATCTCGACACCGATCTCCCTTGGCGTGATCGTGGTGGTGCTCGGCGGAGCGATCACCGCGTCGATGTCGGAGGCCCGAAGTACTGCAGCGCCATCCCGATGATCCGCACGATCTCGCCGCCGGACATCGTGGCGGCGAACGCGGCGCTGGCGCCGAATGGGGCGATCTTGCCGAAGCGCTTCAGCGCCAACTTCGACCCGACCGACGATGCCGCTCGGCCGGCAACCCGACGACCTGTGTTCACCGCGACTTCGTGCCCCACGTGACCGCCAGTCACTGCCGGGTGTCGTGCCTTGGTCAGAATGTCATTGACCCAATGGGCAGCATCATGAACCGAGGCGTGTGGGTGCCCGATGTAGCCCATTGCGAGAATCAGTCTCATCAAATGGGGGAGTGATTGCATCTCGTCGGCACCTGCAGCTGCCACCGATGTCGCCGCACCAAGGAACGGGATCCCCGCGATACCCCCCGTGAGGGCAGACACCGCCGTGCGCTTCGCCCCGTGTGCCGTCGCCACGTAGAGCATCTGCTGGCGGAGCGTCCACTGCGGGTGCTTACGTCGCACCTGATCCGCCATCAATTGTGCGGGCCCGACCTGGCTCGACACGTATTGAACGAACACGTCGGGGAGTGGCGACCTGGGGCCAGTGCTCTGTCCAGCGAACCCCGGAGCACGGGGAGGTTCCTGCGATGCCGAACGTGGGCTGGCTCCGAAACCATTCGACCCAGCCGAACGGTCGTCGTGAGCGGTCGACTGCTGGGGATCATCGTCGGTGACTCGTCGACGCGCATAGATCGTCGGAATCTCGGGTTCGTCGGCTGCTGGATCCACCGCACCATGATGCCCCGCGGGGAGCGCCCTCAGACATCGGTCCGTTTGAACACTTCTTCGGCTCCCGACTCTACTTGACAGAACGATGATTTCCGGCGTTTACGGAGAAGGGCTGTGCGAGCGACTACCCGGCGAAAGGCCGTCGTGGGACAATCGGGGCTGTGACCATGATGCCGATGACCAGAACCGCCGATCCGTCCATCGATCTGGATCTCGACGAGGAAACCCGCACGGGCGAACCACAGAGCTCACACATTGTGAAGGTCGGGCCCGGCGAAACCGCAACAGCGAAAATCCTCGAGGCCCGCATCGAAGGAACGCCGCTCGAAGCGCTTTGTGGACACGTCTGGGTCCCGAGCCGAGACCCCAAGCAGCTGCCGCTGTGCCAGAAGTGCAAGGACGTCTATGAGATGTACCGGGCGTTCAACGATGGCCTGAACGAATCACCCTCGGATTGAGCGAGGTCGGCGGGCCTCACGCGACAGAGCTTGAACACGTTCGGCGGACCTCACGCCCCCACAGCTTGAACACATTCGGCGGACCTCACGCGACAGAGCTTGAACGCTACGCCGCGCCCAGCGCCGAAATCCGTGCAACCTGCTCGCCCGAAGCCTCCACCGGTCACGTGCAGCGGCGACTCGGCTACCGAACGGTAGATTGACGTCATGTCCGGCATGGCCCTCGACGAGTTCGACCTCGAGTCAGCGGACGCCCGCCTCGAGCCCCCTCATGTCAAGCCGCTTCTGCGGGGTTGGTCGCACGTAGTGGGCTTCTTCGCCGCTGCCTCCATCGGCGGCGTCATGATCGGATTGGCGCCCGGGGCACATGCACGTGTGTACACGATCATCTACATCTGGGGCCTGTGCACCATGCTCGGCGTCTCGGCGTTATATCACCGGCTCCGTTGGTCCCCTGGTCGCCTCGCCTTCATGCGCAGGCTTGATCATTCGACGATCTTCCTCGCCATCGCCGGTTCCTACACGCCGATCGCGGCGCTCAGCCTCGACGGCTGGGTTCGGGCGACTGCACTCAGCATCGTCTGGGGTGGAACGGCACTTGGCATCACCCTGCAATGGCTGCCAATCGCTGTCCCCCGTTGGCTCTCGACCGCCGTCTACGCATTGGTCGGCTGGGTAGCGATCTTTGCGATCCCCCAGCTCTACCACGGCCTCGGAATGCTCGGCTTCATGATGATGATCGGTGGCGGCGTCGCTTACACCGGGGGTGCGGTCGTCTACGCGCTCAAGAAGCCTGACCCGTGGCCCACCGTCTTCGGCTACCACGAGGTGTTTCATCTGCTCACCCTCGTCGGCGCCGGACTTCACCTCGCCACGGTTGCCTTCTGCGTGTTCCCTCGGGCCTGATCGACCGCCGTCCGATCCAGAAGTTGGTCGGTCGGGTGTGGCGCACCCTCTGGTGAAGAGAACCCGGAGAGGCGACGAGCTGGTCAGCTGGTGCTGAGATCGGCTGGGCTGACTCCGGTGATCCAGCCTCCGGCGACCGACACGAAGTAGGCGTTGGCTTCGGGAGTTGCCGACATGGTCGAGGCCAGATCCATCAGGTCGACCGTCCCCGCTCGCACCGGCACCGTGCGAAGGCGACTGTTGGCATTGCGCACGTAGCGTCCGCCATCGATCTGATCGCGAGGCCCGATGGCGCCGTCGGCACGAGCCGCCTGATCGGCAGCAGGACCTTCGAAGTACTGGGCGAGGTCGACGACCAACGCACCCTCATCCGCCAGGATCTCGTGAACGAACACCAGGCTCCGTCCGCCAGGAAGCGAATCCCCAGCGGCGACACCTCCGGGACGATCAGCGTCGTCCTCCGGAGGACCATCGTCATTCGAAGCTCCCTGATCGGTCGACGGTTCCCCCCCGATGGGACCGGCATCGACGGCGCCCTTCTGCCCAGCCGCCTGCTCCGCAGCCGACTTCTCGTCGATCGTTGCCCGGTTCGCCGCCTCGGCATCGGACGCTGTCGGCTCCTCCGTCGACGTTCCGTCGGTCATGGCGACCTCGTTCGGTACTGTCGTCGCGACGACCGAAGTGGCGGTGCGGCTCGACGACACCGTCTCCCCTCCCCCGCAACCGGCCATGACCAACGACAGCGATGCCAGAGTGCCGGCCAGCGCCAAGCGTCGGATGGTGGGCCGTTGCGATTCCATGATCAGTCGTGCTCCTTTGTAGCGCCCGAGTCTCGAGCGGCGACGATGTCGTCGTGACTTCGAGTTGTGACGTGACCAAGTGGTTGTCGGTTCGGAGCAGGACCGAATTGAGAACGCTCCCCATTGAACGATCGTCATCAACTGGGCGGGCGTGACGGGCTCACGGTGCCGTCGATACGATGGCCACACATCAGCGCAGGAAAGGCGTGATCGTCGTGGAACGGATCAGTCACTGGATCGGCGGGCACCCCGTCGCGGGTACGTCTGGTCGCTCAGCGCCGGTGTTCAACCCCGCTTCTGGCGCCCAGACGGGCGAGGTCGATCTGGCATCGGTCGACGAGATGAACGCCGCCGTGGCGTCCGCCAAGGTTGCTGCAGTGGCGTGGGGCGATTCGAGCCTGGCTCGCCGAACGCAGATCCTTTTCGCCTTTCGTGAGGCGGTGTGGTCGAACCGAGGCCGACTGGCGGCGGCGATCACTCACCAGCACGGCAAAGTCCTCTCCGATGCTGGAGGCGAGGTTGCCCGCGGACTCGAATGCGTCGACTATGCGTGCGGTCTCGCCGAGCATCTCAAGGGCTCCTTCAGCGACCAAGCATCGACCGGTGTCGACGTCCACACGGTCCATCGACCGCTGGGTGTCGTCGCGGGCATCACGCCCTTCAACTTCCCGGCCATGGTCCCGCTGTGGATGTGCCCCAACGCCGTCGCCACCGGCAACGCGTTCATCCTGAAGCCATCGGAGAAGGATCCGGCGGCGGCGATGCTGCTGGCGGAACTGTGGCGGGAAGCTGGCCTCCCCGATGGCGTGTTCACCGTTGTCAACGGCGACAAGGTGGCTGTCGACGCCATCCTCCAACACCCCGACATCGCGGCGGTGAGCTTCGTGGGATCGACGCCCATCGCCCGGTATGTCTACGAACAGGGCACCGCGGCGGGCAAACGCATCCAAGCGCTCGGTGGAGCTAAGAACCACATGCTCGTTTTGCCTGACGCTGATATCGATCTGGCCGCCGATGCCGCCATCAACGCTGCCTTCGGGTCAGCTGGGGAACGATGCATGGCTGTCTCGGTGCTCGTCCCCATCGGCGACATCGCCGAGCCGTTGGTCGAGGCCATCGCCAAACGCTGCGCCGGGCTCATCGTCGGCGACGGTACCGACGGCGCCAGTGATATGGGACCACTCGTCACCCAGGAGCATCGCGAGAAGGTCGCCGGGTACATCGAAGCCGGTGTCGACGCGGGCGCCACTGCGACCGTGGACGGGCGTGATCACAGCTTCGAAGGAGGCGGCTTCTTCCTCGGGGTGACCGTGTTGGATCACGTGACCGAGGACATGTCCTGTTACCGCGACGAGATCTTCGGGCCAGTGCTTTCGATCGTTCGCCGTGACTCCTATGAGGAAGCCGTTGAGCTGATCAACGCCAACCCCTACGGCAACGGCGTGGCGATCTTCACTCGTGACGGCGGTGCCGCGCGCCGCTTCGCCCGTGACGTCACCGTCGGCATGGTCGGCGTGAACGTGCCGATTCCAGTTCCCGTTGCCCATCACAGTTTCGGTGGATGGAAGGCCTCGCTCTTCGGCGACCGCCACATGTACGGCCCTGAGGGTATCGACTTCTACACGCGCAGCCAGGCAGTCACGACTCGATGGCCGGACCCAGCGACATCGACCATCGACCTCGGGTTCCCTCAGAACCACTGAGGCTCGAAACGGAAGAGACTGCTGGGTTCAGGCGTTGGCGGCGATGGATTCACCGACCCGCATCAGGTGTTGGGTGGCGCCTCCGAGCTGCAACTCAATCTCCTTGGCCGCCAGGAACAGCCGACCCAAGGGATAGTCGCGGTCCACCCCTACACCGCCATGTAGGTGCGCCGATGCCAATGCAATGCGATGCAAGGCGTTGGCTGCCCAGTACTTCGCGACCGAGACCTCGGCGGTCGCCGCGAGGCCGTCGGAGAGCCGCGATACGGCCTGCCATGTGGTGAGGCGGAGGCCTTCGGTGTCGATGTAGCAATCGGCGGCGCGGTGTCCGACCGCTTGGAATCGAGCGATCTGGGTGTCGAATTGCTTGCGTTCGGTCGTATAGGTGGCGATGAGCCCCAACATGGCCTCGCACACACCGAGCGCCAACGCGCACTGAGTCGCTACCGCACGCTCATACGCCCAGTCGATGGCGTCGGACCCGGTCGCCAGCACCGACACTGGCGCCGCCTCCAAGACAATCTCTGCGTCGGGGCTGGAGTTCGTCGTGTGCAACGGGATGATTGTTGCGTCGTTCGTTTCAACGAGGCCAAGGACCGGGTCCCCGTCGGAATCCCCGACCACAAGAACCGCGTCGGCGATTGCTCCGGCTGGAACGCAGATCAATCGGCCGGTGATGGTCGCCGTGTCGCCGGTGCGGGCAATGGTTGTGGCTATTTGTCCGGTCGATGAATCCTCGTGCCACGCGGCGGTCAGGATGGCGTCGCCGGCGACAGCCGGGCCGACCCATTTCGCGACAACATCAGCGGTGCCGAAATGCTCGATGGCTGGCAACGCCAAGCCCATCGTCGCCCAAGCCGGTACCCGAGCGGCGGTCCGCCCGACCTCGGTGAGCACGTTCGCCACCTCCATCAACCCGAGGCCCGCTCCCCCGTTGGCTTCGGACACGGCGATTCCAACGAGCCCGGAGTCGGCGAGCGCCTTCCACAGCGCACGATCCACTGGCGCACTGCCATCGACGATGGCCTGCTTCTCCATGGCGCGCAACGCCTCGTGCGTGGACTGGTCGCCGAGGATCTTGGCGGCGAGTTCCTTGGTGGCGATCTGTTCTTCGCTCTGTGAGAAATCCATGAGTGTCTCGTTACGTTGTCAGGCGGTCGGGAAAGAAGTAGTGGTCGGGAAAGAAGTAGTGGTCGGGAATGAAGCAGCGGTCAGCTGCGCAGCGTGCGCGGCAGCCCGAGTCCGAACATGGCGATGAGATCGCGCTGGATCTCGTTCGTACCTCCACCAAAGGTGAGGATGACGAGGCTGCGGTAATTCATCTCGAGGCGACCCTTGACGATCTCCTCGGCCGAACCCCGCTCGAGGTAGGCGCGTGGGCCGAGGATCTCCATGAGCAACCGAAAGGACTCCAGGTAGAACTCGGTGCCGAACACCTTGATGGTCGAGGCGTCGGCGATGTCCATGCCGCCCTGAGTGGCCGTCCATGCCACCTTCCAATTGATCAGGCGGAGGAACTCGAGGCCGGATCGCACCTTCGCCAGGTTCATCTTCACCCAGTCGGCGTCGATCAATCGCTTGCCGTTGGGGCCATCGGTGCTGGCCGCATGGTTGACGACCTCCTGATAGCTCTGCTCGAGGAGACCCGCCGAGCACAGCGTGACCCGCTCGTGGTTGAGCTGGCTGACGATGAGGTTCCAGCCGTTGTTGGCGCCGCCGACGAGGTTGGCGGCCGGCACCCGAACATCGTCGTAGAAGACGGCGTTGATGTCGTGTGAGCTCAGTAGGTGCAACGGGTCGACGGTGATGCCCGGGGATTTCATGTCGACGATCAACATCGAGATCCCCTTGTGCTTGGGCGCGTCCGGATCGGTTCGAACTGCCAGCCAGCAGTAGTCGGCATCAGATGCCAACGAGGTCCACATCTTGCGCCCATTGACGACGTACTCGTCGCCGTCGAGGACGGCCTTGGTGCTCAACGCCGCCAGGTCGGTTCCAGCTTCGTTCTCGGAGTAGCCGATGCAGAAGTGGAGATCCCCGGCGAGGATCGACGGCAGGAACCGCTGCTTCTGCTCATCGTTGCCGTTCGCCATGATGGTGGGACCGACAGTGTTGATCGTGAGCATCGGCACCGGCGCACCCGAGCGCATCGACTCGTCGAAGAAGATGTACTGCTCGATCTGGGTGCGACCCTGCCCGCCATACTCCTTGGGCCAGCCAATGCCGAGCCAACCGTCGGCAGCCATTTGCTTGACAACTCGACGGGTCACGGGACCGACACCGCATTCGACATGCAGCGACTCCCGGATGTCGTCGGTCAACAGCTCGTCGTAGTACGCGGCCAGTTCGTCCTTGAGTGCTTGCTGTTCGTCGGTGTAGGCGATGTGCATCGCGCCCCCTTGCTCGATCTGAAGAAACTGTAACGCGTTCTAGTTCCGCCGATCGACGCCCCGGGAATGTGATGGGATGGCGGCACCGACAGGAGTCACCATGGTCCCCCCAACCGAAGACACCGGCCAGAACGCCGCTCCCGATCCAACGCTCCCCTATGACCTGATCGTCATCGGCACGGGCTCGGCCAACACGATCCTCGACGAACGCTTCGAATCGTGGCGCATCGCCATCGTGGAACGAGACGTGTTCGGTGGGACGTGCTTGAACCGGGGATGCATTCCCTCGAAGATGTTCATCTACCCGGCCGACGTGATCGCTGAAATGCGACATCTGTCCACCCTCGGGGTCGATGTCGGTGTGAACGGGGTGCGATGGACCAACCTGCGCGACCGTGTGTTCAGTCGCATCGACGCCATCTCCGCCGGTGGCGAGGAGTATCGACGGGGTCAATCCCACATCGACGTCTATGGCGGCGACGCCAGCTTCATTGGACAGAAGACGCTGCAGGTCGCCGGCCCCGACGGCGAGATCACGGTGCTCACCGGCGACCGGTTCGTTTTGGCCGCCGGGGCCCGCCCGACCATTCCAGAGATCACCGGACTCGACGAGGTCGCCTTCCACACCTCGGACACGATCATGCGGATTGACGAGGTGCCCCGCCGGCTCGGCATCATCGGCGGCGGTTTCATCGCCGCCGAACAAGCCGACTTCTTCGAGGCCTTCGGTTCCGCCGTCACGATGATCGTTCGCGGCCCAGCCTTGCTCCGCGAGGAAGATGAAGAGGTCTCGCTGCGGTTCACGCAACAGACCGCCAAGCGGCTCGACCTGCGCCTCCATTCCCAGGTGATCTCGGTTCGCCAGCTCGGCCATGGCCCGACCTCGGAGATCGAGCTGACCGTGGCAACCGACGGTCACCCCGACGCCATTGTCGTGGTCGACGAGTTGCTGGTCGCCACGGGACGCACGCCCAATGGTCGACAACTCAACGTCACGGCGACCGGCGTGATGCTCGACACCGATGGCCTCGTTGTCACCGACGACCACCTACGAACCGAGGTCGACGGCATCTTTGCGCTCGGCGACATACGGACCCCGCTCCAGCTCAAGCACGTCGCCAACCACGAAGCGAAAATCGTGCAGCACAACCTGCTGCACCCCGACGACTTGAAAGCCATCGACGAGCGGGCGGTCCCCCACGCGGTGTTCACCTCACCGCAGATTGCGTCGGTAGGGATGACCAGCCAGGCCGCGCGCATGGCTGGGCTCGAGGTCCACATCGGACGGCGCGAGTTCGGTGGCACCGCCTATGGCTGGGCGATGGAGGACACCGTCGGGTTCGCCAAGGTCCTCGTCGAACCCATGACCCTCGAGATCCTCGGCGCCCACATCATTGGCCATCAGGCGGCGCTCTTGCTGCAACCGCTCGTGCAGGGCATGAGGTTCGGACAATCCGCCGAAGCGGTGGCGACGGGCCAGATGTGGCCCCACCCGGCGCTCAGCGAAGTCGTGGAGAACGCATTGCTCGACGGGCTGACTCCGTGAAGCAGTCCGGTTCCGCGCAGCGCGATTCAACGCACAACACGGTTCAACCACAATGAGGGGCTCGACATGGAAAAGCTGATGTACGTGATGTGGGGGCCGGGCCCCGAGGGGTCGAACTCGTATCGGGACGAGCTACTCGACGAGATCCTGCCCCGTATCCGCTCCGCTGAGGGCAAGCGGGTTTCGCTCGATGTCGACGACTCGGAATCGGTGTGTCCCTCCCCCGCCCCCGGGCCCGCTGGGGAGGATCCACACGTCGCGGTGATCTCAGCGTGGGTCGATTGCTACGACCGGCGTGCCGGCATCGAGACCGCGGTCGCCTCGATGGGGCGACCCTTCGCTGGGTATCGGGTGCTCGAGTCGCTCTACACCGACTACGGCGGGAACCAGTGGTCCGCCAAGCGGTCGTGGCCGCCGGGAGACCGGTCCCCCGGTATCAGCACGGTGGCGCTGATCCATCGACCAGCCGGTATGGCGGACGACGACTTCCGAGCAGCCTGGCACGGCGTGCAGTCCCCACGATCGGGTGAGATCCAGCCGCGATCGCGCTACGTCCGGAACCAGGTCGTTCACGCCGTGACCGACGGTGCTCCACCGGTCGACGGCATCGTCGAGGAATGCTGGCCATCCATCGTCGACGTCACCGATCCCATGCGCTTCTTCTGCGCCAACGGCGACCCGGAGCTGCTCACGAAGAACATCGACGTCATGATGGAGTCGGTGACGGGTTGCCTCGATCTGGCCCGTCTGCGCTCCTCAACGATGTCCGAATACCTCTGGTGAAGGGGCCTTAGGGGACCGTCACTCCGCCAAGGCAAAACTAGAACACGTTCCAGTTTTCACCTACACTCGCCCGCCGACGACACATCAGCGATCAACCAAGAGGTGACAACGTGGAATTCGGACTCTTCTGTGGCGGCTACGTCCCGAAGTCGATGAAGGAGAACGACCCCGACGCGGAGCACTCGCGGTTGATGAGCGAGGTCGACGTGGCAGTGGTCGCTGACCAGAACAACTGGAAGTACTGGTGGACCACCGAACATCACTTCCTCGACGAGTACTCCCACATCTCCTGCAATGAGGTCATGTTGGCCTATGTCGCTGCCCGCACCGAACGCATCCACCTCGGTTCCGGGATCTTCAACATCACCCCACCGGTGAACCACCCGGTCCGCACCGCCGAGCGCGTAGCGATGCTCGATCACCTGACGCAGGGCCGCTTCGAGTTCGGAACCGGGCGCGGCTCATCGACCACCGAGCAGCGCGGGTTCGGGATCAACGACCCTGACCTCACCAAGGAGATGTACGACGAGGTCATCGGTGAGTTCAAGCACATGTGGGCGTCGGAGAACTACTCCTTCGACGGCAAGTTCTGGTCCATGCCCGAGCGCAACGTGCTCCCGAAGCCGTGGCTCAAGCCGCACCCTCCGATGTGGGTCGCCGCCGGCAATCCCGGAACCTTCGAGAAGGCAGCGCGGATGGGCATGGGCGTGTTGTGCTTCACGGCGTCGAAGCCATCGGATCTCGAGCCCCTGATCGAGATTTACAAGAACAACATCGACAAGGCCGAGCCCGTCGGCGAATACGTGAACAACACCGTCGCGGTGGTGAGTCAGTTCATGTGCCTCGAGGACCGAGAGGAAGCCATGGGCTGGCTCACCAACTCGGGCACCGGCTACCAGAACTCATTGTTGTTCCGGTATCTCGACTCGTTCCCTCGCCCCAAGGGCGTTCCCGCCTGGCCGACGGTGCTCCCCGAGCCGACCCGTGATCAGATGGAGCAGCGCGTCGCCGCTGGTATGTCAGCGGTCGGTACCCCCGACGAGTGCATCGAGGCAATGAAGACCTACGAGAACATCGGCGCTGACGTCGTGCTCATGGGTCCATCCACCTCGACATGGCCCAAGGACATCGTCGAGAAGTCGGTGAAGCTTTTCGGCCAAGAAGTCATCCCGTACTTCGACAAGGACCCTGAGAAGACTCGCACCGCCCGCTTCCGAGCCGACGCCTGACACGCACAACCAGATCAGCTGGCCCGTGGTGTCGCGGCAGGCTCGTCAAGGCGGACCACATGGCCCTTCAGGCGTTCGACGCGATCAAGTCGGTGAAGCCGGTCATCGACGCGTCGCGGCTTCAGTCCCTCGGCCTCGCGGTCGAGTTCGACCCCGACCGGACGGCCGCCGGCGAGGGACACGATGAGGTCGCTGCCGATCTCAACTCCCGCCGGCAACATGTCGAGCGGGAAGTCCCACTCGTCGTGCTGCTCGCCGAGCTGAATCGTCGCGGTCGATCCCTCGATGATGGTCACCGTGGCGGCCACTCGGTCGTCCGCGAGTTCCATCTCAGGAGACGGAAGGCCCCACTCGTCACTGCTCGGTTGTTGCATCTCCCACCTCCCTCGTCGGTGTCCTCCTGACATCGGCCTTCGAGTCAACGCTCTTGAGCGTTCGACCGTGGTCCATATGGCCCTGCATGTGAGAGCCAGCGCCCTCACCCGATAGCTTCATGGCCATGCCCAGACTCGAGGTCGAACTCACCAGCGCGCGCCCAGACGGCACGTGGACGTGGCGAAAGGCTGGCGCGCGCCAGCCCAAGGGCGAGGTGTCGTCCTCGCTGTTGCCCGCCGAGGTCAAGGTCGGCGATGTGCTCAAGGTCGAGGCTGACATGCTGATCGACGGGATCGAGATCACCGAGGTGTTCCCGAACAAGGGCGCCAAGACCGGCCGCTTCGAGACGATCGAGATGAAGGGACGTCCCGACCCGGAATCCTTCGTGTCCTCTCAGCTCGCGCCCAAAGGTCGAGGTGGCGACCGCAAGGGCGGTCGACGCGACCGAGGCGATCGCGATGACCGTCCGCGTGGCGATGGCCGCGGTGGTGACAGTCGTGGGCCACGCTCCGACGGCGACCGCGGGCCACGTCGTGATGGAGGTGACCGTCGACCGCGCGCCGCCATGCCGGATCTCCCAGAACGCCCGAAGCCCAAGAAGATCCGTCCGCTCCGCACCCACCGCACAGCTGCGCTCGAGAGCTTGCCGCCCGAGCAGCGGCCGATTGCCGAGCAGGCCCTTCAGGGCGGCATCCCCGCCGTTCGGCTGGCGCTCGAGACCCAGAACACCAACAACTTGGCTCAGGGTCTTCCAGAGGTTCAGGGTGACGAACTCATCGTCATGGCCGAAAGACTCCTTCCCCGTCTCAATACCGCAGAGTGGCGCGATCGCGCCGAGGCAGCGATGACCATCATCGACGAAGTCGACCTTCGCGATCTGCGCTCCGTCGTCGTTGCGGCGGACAACATCATCCGCGACGAGGAACTCACGGCGCTGAAGGCGTCGCTGAGCGAGGCCTACACGCGCCGCGCCGACGCCGAGCACGCGTCGTGGTTGGACGAACTGAAGATCCTCCTCGACTCGGACCGTACGGTGCGTGCGCTGCGGGTCAGCTCGCGGCCGCCCAAGGCTGGCGTTCCGCTGCCGAAGGAACTTGCCGAACGCCTCGCGACCGCTGCGTCAGCGTCGTTGACCAAAGAGACCTTTACCGATCGCTGGGACACTGTGCTCGATGCCCTGTGCTTCTCACCTGTCCGAACCATCGTGAAAGCCACGTCGCTGCCGGAAACGATCACGGACGAGCTGAAGGCCATCGTCGAGGGGGTCGCTGAGCGACTGCCCCAGATTGCCGAGCAGTTCGGCATCGATCCCGCCACCGTTCCCAAGCGGGCGCGCAAGCGTCCAGGCCAAGAGCGACGTGGGCCGAAGAAGGCCGCCGGTTCTGGCGGCCGGCCCGGATCCGAGAGTGGTCGCGGCGACGCCTCGCAGCGCCCGAACGATCGCCCGGGCAAGGGTGACTCGAAAAAGGCGGCCCCATCGCACGAGTCGAACGAGACGACGTCACCCGTGCTCGACGATGTCCTTGTCGAGGCGGCAGCCGTTCCTGTGGAGACAGCGCCTGTCAGGGCCGCACAGATCGAAGCGGCTGCGCCTGCTGACGTTGCACCGGCCGAAACCACTCCTGAGCCAGTCGCAGCCGAAGCTCCCGCTGACCCTGCGCCGGTCGAGCCCGACACCACGCCTGCGCCAGTCGCAGCCGAAGCTCCCGCTGACGTTGCGCCCGTCGCAGCCGACCCTCCCGCTGACCCTGCGCCGGTCGAGCCCGACACCACGCCTGCGCCAGTCGCAGCCGAAGCTCCCGCTGACCCTGCGCCCGTCGAGCCCGAAGCTCCCGCTGACGTTGCGCCCGTCGAGCCCGAAGCTCCCGCTGACGTTGCGCCAGTCGAGCCCGACCCTGCGCATGAGCCAGCCGTGACCGAAGCTCCCGCTGACGTTGCGCCCGTCGCAGCCGAAGCTCCGGTTGAAGCTCCGGCCGAAGCCGAGTCAGCCGAGCAGGTCGAGTAGTTCGAGCGGGTGCGTCAGCACCCGCCCCTTCGGCGCCGCCGCCAGCGTGCGGGGGTTCCAACCAGCCCAGACGAACTCCACGCCAGCGGCGTGCGCACAGCGCTGGTCGTGAGCAGTGTCGCCGATGAAGACGACATCGGCGGCGTCGAGTTGCAGCCGATCCAAGACTGGACCAACTTGCTTCGGCTTCCCTGCGAACGAGTCGGTGAACAGCACCACCTCGGGCGACCACCCCAGGCGAGCCAGCTCAGCATGGCCCGACACCGGATGTTTGTTGGAACACACCGCCCAACGTTGGAGTGATGACACGAGTTCGGCTGCTCCCGGAAATGGCTGAGCCAAGCCGGTGTCATAGGTGTCGACGTACTCGTCGATCGTGATGCCCACCTCGAGGCAGGCCTGTTCGGCGGGCAGACCGAACACGATGTCCTCCCGCCGGATGCCGAGTGTCAGGAATGGCATGACCAACGCCTCGTCGGAATCGATCAATGTGCCGTCGAGATCGAACAGGGGAACGAGGGCCATCGGAGGATCGTAGGGCGATGCACGCGCAACTAGACCGAGCGGTCAAGTGACACGTAGGGTTCGTCCATGATCGACTACGAAAAAATCGGGAACATCGCCATCATCACGATCAACCGTCCTGAGGCACGCAACGCGGTCAACACCGCCGTTGCGACCGGCATCGAGGACGCCATTGACCAGATGGAAGCGGACGACGAAGTGTGGGCAGGCATCCTGACGGGAGCCAAGACCGAGAAGGGCTACATCTTCTGTGCGGGCGCAGACCTCAAGCAGATGAGCGTTGACCCGGGCGGCATGTCGACGGCACGCGGCGGCTTCGGCGGCCTCGTGCAGAGAGAGCGGACCAAGCCGCTCATCGCCGCCGTTGACGGCCCCGCCCTCGCTGGTGGCACCGAGCTCGTCCTGTCGTGTGACCTCGTCGTCGCCTCGCGAACTGCCGTCTTCGGCATCCCCGAGGTCAAGCGCAATCTCGTCGCCGCGGCGGGCGGACTGTTCCGCCTGCCGCGCAAGATCCCCCGCAACATCGCCATGGAGCTCGCCCTGACTGGCCGCCTCGACTTCCCAGCGGAGCGGGCCTACCACTTCGGTTGGGTCAACGTGTTGTCCGAGGAAGGCGGAGCCCTCGAGGCCGCCAAAGTCTTGGCCGGACAGATCACCGAGAACGCACCTCTCGCCGTGCGGGAGAGCCGCAAGATCGTGATCGAAGCCACCGACCAGCCCGATGAGATCGGCTGGAAGATGTCCGGAGACGGCATCATGGCCATGTTCGCAACCGAAGATTTCAGCGAGGGGCTCAATGCCTTCATCGAGAAGCGCCCGCCGGTCTGGAAGGGCCGCTGAGCAACGATCGTAGGAGCTCCTCGCCAGGTCAGGCGAGGAGCTCGATCACCTCCAGATCAGCCAGGAACTCGGCGAGTCCGTCGGTCAGACGCAGCTCGCTGACTTCCCACAGCGGCACCCACCGGACGTCCTCTTCGTCGTCGCCGGGGGTCGGGTCGGCATCGTCGACGATCGTGACGCGGAAGTTGAGAATCACGTAGTGGGCGTGCTCGGAGATTGATTCCGACCAGCCCATGAGGGGGCCGCACAACCCCTCCAATCCGGTCTCCTCCGCCACCTCACGCACTACGGCTTCGGCCACAGTCTCCCCCCGCTCGACATGCCCTCCCGGAAGGGACCACCGGCCGATCGAGGAACCAGAACCCCGCTGAATCATCAGGAGTGAGTCATCGCGGATGGCGATCGCTCCGGCGCAAACCCTTGGGCGCTCAGCGTGTCGCGGCGAGGAAGCCGTCCCTCCCCCATCCGGGACGTCGCTCGTTGTCCCGGCATCACCGTTCGTCATGTCACAACGCCCGGCTCGGGGTCAGCAGCCGCGTGACCATCCCGTGGGCTTCGAAGAAGTTCTTCGTCGATCGATCACCAGGAAGCGCAGAGGTGTCAGCGCGTGTCACGCCTCGTTCCCGCAGCGCCGAGAGTGCCTCGGCCAACAGCACGTGGCCGACTCCGACGCCTCGGGCTTCCGGCTCGACGAAGAGCTCTGCGATGGTTCCGACGACTCCGTTGATGCCGACCAGCGCGTAGCCGACAACGCACCCCCCGATCTCGCCGACCAAGACGAACTCAGACGAGCCACCAGAAGCCGCAGCCATCGCGTCGACCGACGTCAGCGAATCCAGCAATGCTGGCCCGCCCCGCTCCCCGGCGATGAGTTGTCGGGCGGTCGTTGCGAGCCGGGCCACGGCGTGGCGGTCTGCCTCGCGTGACGACCTTGCGGTGATCACGACGCTCAGCCGTCGGCGAGCAGCTGGCTGATACGGCCGAGGACCGTCCGACGGTCACGGTTCGACGACTCGTGCGCTTTGATCGCTGAGAGGTCTGCCGTCGACAGGCCTTCCATCCGCGCAATGATCTGGCTGGCCGCCAACGTGTCGTATCCCTCGATCGCCAATGATCCGGTTCGAGGAGCAGCAGCCTTTATCGCAGGAGCCGCTTTCTTCACGGACGCCTGCTTGGTCGGAGCTGCCTTCTTCACGGACGCCTGCTTGGTCGGAGCTGCCTTCTTCACGGAGGCCTTTTTGGCAGGAGCCGCCCTCTTTACGGAGGCCTTCTTGGCCGGAGCTGTCTTCTTGGCCGACGCCTTCTTGGCCGGAGCTGTCTTCTTGACGGGCGCCTTCTTGGCAGGAGCTGTCTTCTTGACGGGCGCCTTCTTGGCAGGAGCTGTCTTCCTGACGGGCGCCTTCTTGGCCGCAGGAGCATTCTTCGCAGCCGGTGCGCTGGTCGCGACATCGGGCCGGATGGGCACGACCGACGCTTCTGGACGACCGTCATCATCATCATTGTCAATCGTCGTTGCAGAACCCAGATCGACGTCACGAACGATGTTCGCCACGGGTGATACCCGAGCCTCGCCGCTGGTGGCGTTCACGCACCCGAGCTTCTCCAACAGGACTCCGATCAGCGATGCCTGATCCTTGCTTCGTTGGGCCAGACGCGGCAGGGCCGAAGCGACTTCGGCCGCCAGTCCGGTGGCCGCGGTCAACATGTCCTGAAACGGTGATGTACTCACCGTCCGATACTGCCCCACTGGATCACCACCCTGCACATCGGCGACAAGGTCATCGGCCACGGTCAGCTGGAGTGGAAGCCAGGATCTACTTCATCGAGCGAACGATGGCCATCGCCGGGCACGGGTCGTAGCCCTCCGGGCAAATCATGTTGTCGGGACGACCGAATTGCGATGGCTTCATGATCATGAAGCACCCGGGACACGTGAATTCGCCGACCTTCTTGGCAGCGACACCGTCCGCAGCGTCGGGATCGTTCCGATCGGGAACTTCTTCCTCTTCCTCGTCCTCGAGGTCGTCGCCCGATGCGATCCGGTCCTTCAGAATCGTGTCGAGGTCCTCCTCGACATCGTCTGGGTCCGCTTCGTCCTCATCGTCCTCTTCCTCTTCGGTCGCGGCTTTTCTGCGCGCAGGAACGGCCGGTTCTTCGACCTCTTCCTCGACCTCGAGCACCTCAGCATCGAGTTCGTCCACGACCTCGGCCTCGGCCACGTCATCGTCGCCGAACTCCTCGTCGAGGTCCGGTTCGTCCAGGTCCTCACCGAGCACCTCGGTCAGGCCTGCTACCTCTTCTTCGTCAAAGTCCTCGGTCAATTCGTCAACCACCAGTGCCGTCCCTTCCAGATGACCCGCTGTCTCCGGATGCGGCCGGAATCATAGACATGTCTGAGTGCGGTGGCGCGCATCGGGTCCGCAGAACCGCTGATCGTAGGAGATCAGGCGATCGAGGACCGCTTCGATTCAGCCCGGCGTTCGGCGTCGATTCGCTCCAGATCTGCTTCCTCGGTGTGGTCGACGAACGTCATCATCTCGGCGACGGCGCGGTGACCGGCAACGTCCTTGATGAGATGGTGCATGTCCTGGGCCACGGTCCGATAGCTCGGATGCCCCTGCTGACCAGATCGGAGCTCGATGAGGTGCATGGCCTCACGGGCATTCATCTGCATCGTGTAGCGAACTCGATATGCCAAGGCAACGGCGTAGGACGCTTGGGCGGGCATTTCCTCGTTGAGGTCGGTCCACAGGCGGGACGACAGCTCCATCGCTGCGTCATACACCTCGAGCGCCCCCGCATCACCGATCGCTTCGGGTCGGACGAAGCCATGACGAGGTGAGAGGTCCTGCCACTCGATCGTCAGCATTCGATGCCGCTGGAGGTCACGGAAGGCCCCGTAGTCGCTGAGGACGTCGAACCGATAGTCGAGACGCTCCAACGCTCGACCTGGCTTGTGTCGACGATTCTTTCGCTCCCCGACATAGGCGCGAATGACCGCCAACCGGTCGTCGACGCTCATCGCTGCCACTCGGTCCTCGAGCACCTGCTCGGGCACATGCGTTGTGGAGTAGAGCATGGCGGCGACCATCTTGATCTCGCCGTCAGGATCGAAGTCGACGAGCGTGACTCGCGAATCGCTGGGACCCGACATGTCGCTCATGTCACCCAACAACCGATCGGACACTTCGCGGATGGCGGAGCCGTTCGTCGAGAAGTAGTCGCTCCACTCCCCTCCTCGATCAGCGAGATCCACTCGCTTGAGGAACGACGGGATGACCTTGCGCAGCTCCACCAACATCATGTCGGCGTAGGCACGGGCCTCGGGCAAGGGATGCGCCCTCATCCGCAGCAGCAGCTGCTCGTAGCCCTGCCCGGTTCCGTAGATGCCGACGTTCGACAGGCTCGCCGCTGGGAGCAGGCCACGAAGTGCGTCGAAGGCCTTGGCCCGAATCGCCTGCCGATAGATGAAGTCGCTGTCCTCGCGAGCCTTCGGGATGAGGTCCCGGAAGTGATCGGTCATGATCGGCAGCAGTTCGCCGTACACGTCGAAGATTCGATCCATGTCGCCGATGTATCGGGCCCCCATGGGCGAGGCGAGAATCTCAGGATCCCGGAAGTACCGGTAACGGCCACCGAGTCGGGTGTCATATGCGATGTAGCGCGTCGACTGCTCGAGGTAGGCCATCAGCCGACCCCACTCGAGAATCTTCGTGAGGACGTTCGACGCCTGCTCACACGCAAGGTGCACCCCACCGAGCTGAGCGACCGAGTCGTCGCCGTACTCGAGGAAGACTTTGTCGTAGAGGGCCTCAGCGCGCTCGAGGCCCACAGTCGCATCGACCGTCACATCACCGGCGACGTCGAGTTCGCCCATGAACTCGTCGAGGAACAACTGACGAAGCGACTTCGCCGAACGCGAATATCGGGCGAACAGCGCACCTTTGACCACTTCGGGCAGGTTCACCAAGGCAAACACCGGACCATCGAGATCGGTGAAGTAACGGCGCAAGATGTTCCGCTCTTCGGCGGAGAAGGACTCGGCAACGTAGGGCGTCACGCGGCCCACCCTAGGGGGATTCCGACCAGACCCCAGGGACCGCCCGCATGGCGCTACTGGCCGGCAAACTCTTGGCGAGCCGTTCGCAACAGCGCCGCATCCGACCAGAGTTCCACCACGGTGGCCGCCATGGCAATCGCTCCGTCCACCACCGCTCGATCACCTTCAGGGCCTCCGGTGAACTCGGCGAATTCCTCGGTGTGGATCGACACACCGGCAGGTGCGACCTTGATCATCGGGTGCATCGAAGGCACGACGTGGCTGACATTGCCCATGTCGGTCGAGCCCATGAGACTCGGGCGAGTCGAAGCCGGTTCGCTCGTCCGCCCCCGGGTCGCGAGATGGCGACCGTAGGCGTCCGACAGCGCCGAGATGTGAACGAGATCGTCATAGGGGGAAGACACCCAGCGGTGCTCGACTGAGCAACCCGTTGCCAGCGCTCCCGCCTCGAGACACGCCAGGAATCGTGGCTCGAGATCGACGAGGCTCGCTCGCGTTCCCGACCGCACGTACCAGGATTGCGACGCCCGGTGCGGAACAATGTTCGGCTTGTCGCCACCAGCGGTGAAGATCCCGTGGATCCGTTCATGGCCAGCGATGTGTTGGCGGAGCGCCGCAACGTTCTGATACGCCAGCACCGCAGCGTCAAGCGCATTGCGACCCTGTTCGGGCGCAGCGGCGGCGTGGGCCGCGTGACCGTGGAAGTCGCAGTCGAGGTGGTGGACCGCTATGGCGTTGAAGGAATCGAGATCAGCGTCGGCGGGGTGGATCATCATGGCGGCATCGACACCGTCGAGTGCGCCTCGCTCCATCATCAGGATCTTTCCGCCGCCGCCCTCCTCAGCTGGGGTGCCCAAAACGATCACGCGACCCCCGAGTTGTTCGGCAAGGGCCCCCGCCGCCAGCGCTGCGCCCAGACCAGCCGCGGCGATGATGTTGTGACCGCAGGCATGACCGATCTCGGGCAACGCGTCGTACTCGCAGCAGATGGCGATGGTCGGTCCGTCCCCGGTACCGATCGTTGCCCGAAAAGCAGTCTCGAGCCCGAACGCTTGCCGCTCGACGTCGATCCCCTCGGACTCGAGAGCATTCGTCAAGACTTCGTGGGCGTGACGCTCCTCGAAGCACAGCTCTGGATGGTCGTGGAGGTCGTGTGAGATGTCGAGCAGCGCGCTGGCCCGGCCCTCGACGTCGTGGGTGACGGCGGCGATGAGCGACTCGGTGTCCATGGATGCACGCTACCGGCGAGGGACGGTGCCAGCCTCCCGCTCGACGGCCGGACCTACAGCGTGTGGTCGATGACCAGCTTGCCCATCTGGTCACCCTTGGCGAGCTTCGCAACTGCGTCTGCGTATCCCGAGAACGGGAACACCTCGTCCACCATGACCGGCAGGCCTTCGCTCACGATCTCGGTGACTCGAACGAACTCCTGATGACTTCCGGTGGTGACCCCGATGATCTCCAGATGCTTGAAGAACAGTCGGGGCAACAGCAGCGGCACTTCGATGCCGGACGTTCCGCCACAGGACACGTAACGCCCGCCGTTGTTGAGCGCCCGCATCGACGACTCCCAGGTGGCCGATCCGACGCTGTCGATCACTACGTCGGTCTTGATGGGGAAACGGCCGGCTGAATCAAAGGCGTCGACAGCGCCCAATTCGATCGCCCGACGTCGTTTGGCTTCGTCGCGGCTCGTGACATAAACCTTCGCACCGAGGTACTGCCCGAGGACCAGAACTGCCGTCGCCACTCCCCCGCCGATGCCGACGACCAAGACCGTGGTCCCCGCCTCGACACGCGCTTTGCGCAGCATCCGCCACGCCGTCACGTACGCGACCGGATAGGCCGCACACTCGACCCATGACCGGTTCTCCGGTTTCCGGACCGGGTGCCACGCTGGCACGACCACGTACTCGGCGTGACCACCCCACTGGTGCTCCCCCAGGAGGTGCATCCCTGGATCGATCACGTTGTCGATCCCGAGGTTCAGGATGGCTTCTTGGCTGGTGACCGTGGCCTCCATGACGACCTCGTCGCCCGGAGCCCAGTTGGTGACACCGACGCCGACCGCATCGATGACGCCGGCAACATCCGACCCTGAGACGTGCGGGAAGGAGCGGGGTTTCGGCATCCCTCGTGTCAGCCAGAGGTCGATGTGGTTGAGCGCAGATGCCTTGACAGCAATCCGCACCTCCCCGGGGCCGGGCTCCGGCGTCGGAACCTCTCCCCACTCGTAGTCACCCGGTGAATCATGCAGAAACCAGCCCCTCATGGCGACAACGGTAGCGATCTCGTCCTCGAAGTGATAGCGCGGGTCGAATTCAGCCACAGCGCTGGCTCGCGGGCGGGCCAGCCTGCGGTTCGACAACGCCCTCAGGCGACCACTTCGAGCGCATCCGGAATCACACGAACCGTGAACCGACGAACGGGGCCGAGGGACACGCCATCGAGGAAGAGCGGGCTCGGTCGATCGAGATCGAAGGAAAGAGCATCACTGCGCGACACCTTCAATTCCGGGTGCGGAAGGTGCGTTCCCGCGGCCATTCGCCCTCGCGCCGACCACCGATCTCTGGCGGCCAGGCGACCATCGGTGGCATCAGCACGCCCGTCGTTGGGGTGCGCCTTGGGACCGAGGTTCAGCGGACCGATGAACGACGCGTTCATCACCACCACGGTCCGGTGGACCCATAGCGACCCCCGACGCGCCACGACGTGTGCTGCCGCAAGTCGACGGGTGCCGTCACCGACATCGACCTCGAGCAGATCAATGGGGAATGCCACGGCCTCTCCTCGGTCGAGTCGCCCGGAATCGGGGGCGCCCAACGTCCGGAACAAGTCACCGCCAACCAGCCGGACCCGACTCCCGGGGTGAGCTGTGGCGAACGCTGCCAGGTCGGAGTCATTCCCGACGATCGGCAGGTCCTCACCGGTGTGCTCACCGGCGACATCGCGGTGAAATGCGCTCCCCCAAGGTTGGCCCGGTGAGATCGTCATCGACCGCGCCGACCTGTTGTCATGGTTGCTGGTCCGAACCGTTGGGCCCGGACGACTGATGCGGAGTAGCGCCGGCCGATGACGTCGGCACCGTGACTTCGGACGAGGTGGCGATGACCCCGCGTACGAGCGCGTCAGCCGCCCGCTCCCCGCACGCTCGCGTCGCCGCCGATGGCGCTACGAGGGCGAACTGCCGGAGGAGATCCACCAGTACCTTGATGTTGCGCACGAAGTCACCCGCCGACATGTCGTCATCGAGCACTTCTGCCAGGTCGCGGCCAGCGCACCACCGGTAAGCGGTACTGGCGAACCCCATGTCGGGCGCCCGAGTCACGGGGAGGCCCCGTGAACGCTCGGCACCCTGCAGTCGCTCCGAGATCGATGCGAGCTGCGAATATCGCGTGCCGACGGCACGACTCGGCGCTCGCGGGTGGCGTGGCGCGTCCTGTCGACGCTCCTCGAACGTCACGCAGGACACCGCTGCCGCAAGCTCGGCCTCGTCAAGATCGTCGAAACAGCCCTGCGCCAGCGCCTCGGCGATCAACAGGTCGCACTCGTGGTAGAGCGATCCGAGCAATCGTCCTGATCGGGTCAATGACCAGTCCTCGACCATGTCCCATTTGGTCATCAGATCGAGAACCGCCTCGAACCGACGGACAACTGACCCCTGCCGCTTGGCGACCCGAGCGCGGAGCTGGTCGACCGCACGGTCCAACTGGTGTTGCTCATGGAGCGCGCCGAGGTGCGATGCGCGATTCGGGCAGCCATTGACCGGGTGAGCAGCGATCTCACGATCGAGCTCACTACGACTGGTCGAGGCGTGGGTACGGCGTCGAGCATCGCGGTTGATATGGACGGCGTTGACCTGCTCGGCCGTGGCCCGCAAGAAGATCGGATCGGTGGGCGCATAGGGCGTCGGCAGCTCGGTAAAGGCCACCGGGTGCATGGGCTGCACGAAGTCGTCGGACGTCGCAGCGATCACGTCCGCTTCCCCCGTCACCGCTCGGATTCGTATCGTGCCTCCGGCTCGATGGGCAATGGAGATCACCGCGGCGTGTCCGCCGTCATCGGGGAGCGAGATGACATCGCCCGGTCGCAACATCGACAGCGCCCGCTCGATCGCCCGACGGCCATCGGGGAGCTCCCGTCGCGTCTTGTCCTGCCGGGCACGAAGGGCTGCGTAGCTCTCGATGTCGCCTCGATCACAATGAGCTGTCTCCGCGAGACGGTCACGGCGAGTGCGCTCATCGACGAGTCGACGTTGCAACCCCACCAGAGCCTTGTCGGCCTGAAACTGAGCGAACGACAATCCGAGGATCTCAATGGCTTCATCTCTGTCGTAGCGACGGATGAGGTTGGCAGCCATGTTGTAGGTGGCGCGAAACGACGACGTCAGCGGGAAGGACGTGCTGGCGGCAAGCTCGGCGACCTGATCGAACGGGACGAACGGCGACCACAACACGAGCGCATGACCCTCGTCGTCGATGCCTCGTCGCCCAGCTCGACCTGTCAGTTGCGTGAACTGGCCAGCGGTCAGGAACTCGTGGGTCTCGCCGTTGTACTTGGTGAGTTTCTCGATCACGACGGACCGGGCCGGCATGTTGATCCCGAGCGCCAGCGTCTCGGTGGCGAACACCACGCGGATGAGCCCTTCGACGAAGCATCGCTCGACTGCCTCCTTGAACGCTGCACCATCCCAGCGTGATGCGCCGCGAAGCCTGCCTCGAGGCCGGCCAGCCACAGGTCGTAGTCCAGCAGGCTCAGATCGGCGTTGGAGATGGCGGCGGTTCGCTCCTCGACAATGGACCGGATCCGTAAGCGCTCGTCCGTGGTGGTGAATCGAAGCCCAGCATCGCGGCATGCAGCGAAGGCGTCGTCGCAGGCATTGCGGCTGAAGATGAAGTAGATCGCCGGCAGCAGGTCCTCCTCGCCCAGCCGAATCGCCGTCTCCACCCGGCGCGGCGTCGAGAACCGTCGACGTCCGCCTCCCTGGCGTCGCGCCGTGCGAGGGTCCTCGGCGAACCGTGCCCCGTCGGGGTTCGGTCGACCGTCGACGAGAACAGGGATCAGATGATCGTCCTCGGTGTGGCGGTCGCCCACCAGATACCACGAGGTCAACTCCACCGGACGCTCGGTCTCGACGATGGTGTCGGTCGGTCCACGGATCGTGGAGATCCAGTCCCCCAGCTCGGACGCGTTGGACACTGTCGCCGACAGGCACACCAGGACGACGTTGGCGGGCAGGTGGATCATGACCTCTTCCCAGACGGGACCTCGGTAGGCGTCCTGCAGGTAGTGGACCTCGTCGAGAATGACAACGTGTAGGTCGTCGAGCGCTGACGAGCCGGCGTAGATCATGTTCCGCAAGACCTCAGTGGTCATGACGACGACCGGCGCGTCGGGCGACACCGAATTGTCGCCGGTCAGCAGTCCGACCCGATCCGTTCCCAATCGGATGGACAGATCGACGAACTTCTGATTCGACAACGCCTTGATCGGAGTCGTGTAGAAGGCACGTCCACCGGCCGCCAACGCCAGATCGATCGCGGCCTCAGCGACGACGGTCTTGCCGGATCCGGTGGGCGCGGCCACCAGCACGGAGCGGCCCCGGTCCAAGGACGCAATGGCGTCGAGTTGGAAGCGGTCGAGCGGGAACCCGAAATCGTTCACGAGGCCGAGGTGGCGTCGACCCGCTCGAGCTCACGCGCTTTCTTGTTCTTCGATCGGCCCATGAGGCGGCCCACGACGATCGACATCTCGTAGAACAGATAGAGCGGAACCGACAACACGATCAGGCTGATCGGATCACCTCCGGGGGTGATCACCGCGACGACGGCGGTGATGCCCACCGCCGCGTAGCGACGGACGCGGGCGAGCTGGGTGTAGTCGATGACCCCGACGATCTGCAGTGCAATCAACAGCAGTGGGAACTCGAAACCCACACCGAACGCCAGCATCATCAGGGCTGACAGCCAGAAGTACTTGTCCGGGCTCGGGATGAACGTGATCGAGTTCGAAGGCCCGCCGCTGTCCTGGAGCCACGACAACATGGGTGGAAGCGTGTAGTAGGCCAGCGCCGCGCCCAGGATGAAGAGCACGATCGATGAGGCGACGAACGTGATGGTGTAACGACGTTCGTTCTTGTAGAGGCCCGGCATGATGAATCGCCAGAGCTGCCACAGGATCACGGGGAGGGCGCCGATGAACCCGACGTACATCGACACCTTGAGCCGCAGCAGGAAGCCGCCGAGCAGGTCCGACAGGTAGAAACTGCACGTACGGTCGGTCCCTTCGATGCTTCGGCAGTAGGGCTCCGTCATGAATCGAAAGATGGGGTCGTAGAGGAAGTAAGCCACCACTGCGATCACGACGATGGCGCAGACCGCCTTGAAGATCCGATTTCGGAGTTCACGTAGATGATCCATCAGGGTCATCTGCGACGTCGTGGCCTCCGCCCCTTTGGGTGCACGGCGGAACGGCAGCTTCATGTCGGCTCGTCGACCGGCGTCGGGCGGCTGAACCGTTCCATGGGATGGTTCGGGCCCGTCGCAACGATCTTCTGGGTTGCCACCACTTGCTCGGCAACGGGAGCTTGCTCGGCAACCGGAGCTTTCTCGGCAACCGGAGCTTGCTCGGCAACCGGAGCTTGCTCGGC
>Ga0105047_10002419_pt1 | contig 33302 bp, 31 predicted proteins | sample MAT04_FD_78384 | JGI IMG/M metagenome (GOLD analysis project Ga0105047, IMG submission 78384) | Freshwater microbial communities from Lake Fryxell liftoff mats and glacier meltwater in Antarctica - MAT-04 (megahit assembly) | ecosystem: Environmental > Aquatic > Freshwater > Ice > Liftoff... | reverse complement strand
TTCGTTCAACAAGCCGGGGGTTAACTGTTTGATTGGATTGGATTTACGCTTCTGGATTCCGGCTAAATGCACGCCGGAATGACGATATTTTGGTGAGAACAAATTAGCCGTGGTCCTGGCGTGCAGGTTGCAGGCGGGCCATGCCGAACAGCAAGTAGAATCGCGGCCCCGCCCGCCCCGCTTCTGATGACCATGACCGAATCCATCCGCCTTGCCAAACGCGTTGCCGAACTGCGTGCCTGTTCGCGCAGCGAAGCCGAGCGGATCATTGCGGGGGGCTGGGTAAAAGTCGACGGCGTGCTGGTCGAAGAACCGCAATTCCGAGTCGCGGATCAACAGATTGAAATCGACCCACATGCCAACCCGGCTGAAACAGAACCGGTCACGCTGCTGCTGCACAAACCAGCCAGCCTCGGCACAGACTTGATTCTCGACCAGGCATCCGTCGCAGAACGGCTCAACATCGTCAATCTGTGGTCGGAAGACGCCTCCGGCATGCATCCGCTGAAGATGCACTTCAACCAACTGACTGCCTGTGCCCCACTTGAAGCAGAAGCCAGCGGCCTGGTGGTGTACACCCAGGATTGGCGCATCGCGCGCAAGCTGACCGAAGATGCCGCCACGGTTGAACATGAACTGGTCGTTGAAGTTGCCGGCGATCTGGCGGCATGCAAGACGCCAGAAGGTATCAAGCGCTTGAATCGAGGTGTTGCTTTCAATGGTCGCACACCGACATCACTCAAAGTCAGTTGGCAAAACGAATCGCGCCTGCGCATCGCACTCAAAGGTGCTCAGGTTGGACACGTTGCAAAACTGTGCGAAGCCGTTGGCCTGCAAGTGCTGACGATGAAACGCCTACGCCTCGGCGGCGTATCGATGGGCAAGGTACCGGTCGGACAGTGGCGCTATTTGCGCGCCAAAGAACGGTTCTGAAGCAAGAGTCGTCCTGAAACGGCGCTGAAAATCCGTCTGGATCTTCCACCAAAAAAATGGCTTGACCGGTTAACCGGTCAAGCCATTTTTAAATCCGCGATGAGTCGTTGAAACAGGTTCAGGTGCGCTCGTCCAACCACTTGCCGATCGCCGGCGGTACGGTTTTCTGCGCCTTGCCGCTGACGTAGATGCCGATATGGCCGCCGGGGAAAGACAACTCGGTGTAATCCTTGGTGCCCAGCTTTCCGCGCATGGCGCGTGAAGCATCGGGCGGTACCAGATGGTCCTGTTCGGCGAAGACGTTGAGCACCGGCATGGTGACGTTCTTCAAACTCACCGGTTCGCCAATTTCCAGGCCACCCTTGAGCAGTTTGTTCTGCTGGTAAAAGTCCTTGATGAACTGGCGGAAGGCTTCGCCGGCTTGGTCGGGGCTGTCGAAAATCCACTTTTCCATGCGCAGGAAGTTTTTCAGCGCTTCCGGGTCGTCCAGCGTGTCCAGCAGGCCAAGGTATTTCTGGCCCATCAATTGGTAAGGCTTCAGGTTGAGGAAAGTCCAGTTCAGCATTTCGCCGGGCACATTGCCCATAGTATCGACCGCAAGATCGATATCGACTTGTTGCACCCAGTGCGAAAGCATGTTGTCCGGCGTTTGAAAGTCGACCGGGGTGACCATGGTGATGAGGTTTTTCACCTTTTCCGGGTGAAGCGCGGAATAGCACAGCGAGAAGGTGCCGCCCTGGCAGATGCCGAGGATGTTGATCTTGTCGATGCGGTGACGCTCGCAAATCACATCGACGCAACGGTCGAGATAGCCGTTGATGTAGTCATCCAGCGTCAGGTAACGGTCGGCACGATCCGGATAGCCCCAGTCGATCAAGTAAACATCTTGGCCGGCATCCATCAGCGCTTTGACGGTGGAGCGGTTTTCCTGGATGTCCGCCATGTAAGGCCGGTTGACCAGGGCGTAGACGATCAGCAGCGGGGTTTTGTTCGCCACCTTTTCGGCGGATGGATTGAAGCGGAACAGAGTCAGCTTGTCTTCCTGATAAATCACCGTTTTGGGGGTGACGCCGGTGCTGATTTCACCGACTTCCATCAGGTTTTTCATTCCATGCGAGAGCTTTTGGCCATAGGCCGTGAGTTCCTGCATGACGGCGTCCGGGCGCATATCGAAGGGCATCATTTTTCAGTCTCCTGCTTTATTTGGTTTTGGGCGTGGGCTTGTCAGCGGGTTTTGCCGCAGCCGGCTTGGAAGCGGCTTTCGGCGCTGCCGGTTTCGGTGCAACTGCTTTCACCGGCGCCGACTTAACGACCGGCTCCGCTGCCTTCGACGCGGCCTTGGTTGTGGTCTCGGACGCTGCCTTGGTTGTGGTCTCGGACGCTGCCTTGGGCTTGGGCTCAGCTTGCATCTGCAACATCGACTGACGCATGGCTTCGAGTTGCGCCTGAATTGCCTTGAGTTCCTTGTGCAGCTTCAGGTTGTCGCGCCGCAATTCCTGTTGCCGGCATTGCAACGTGCTGATTTCCGCCCGCGTCGGCATGTTCATGGCTTCCAGGTTCTGGTCGACCATGCGTGCCATCTGCTGCTTCAGCGCCAGCAGCGTATTCACCAGTCGGCCGTAAAGGGTCTGATATTCCTCGGTCATGACGAATTCGGCATAGGCCGCTTCGCTCATTTCCACCCACTGGTCATACAGCTCGCGCAGGCTGGAAATCGGCTTGCCTTCCTTGACTCGCACTTGCAACGCGGCCTGGAAGCCCTTGGCACTTTCCATGCCCAGCTTGCCAAAGGCCATCTGGTAAGCCTGGGTAGCGGCCATGTAGTCCATCTGACGCTGGGCAAGAATCTGGTACTGCTCCTGAGATTCACGTGAGTAGCCCACTGCGGGAACCGACAGAAACTTGTTGACCTGCTGATGCATCGGGTTGCCGCCTTCAGGATGGAAGGCTTGGGTGAAGTCACCCGGCATCGGCATGACGTTGGCGGCCATACGATTCCAGGTATCCATCGGCAGATCCATGAAGGTGGTCAGCCCTTTGAACTGGTCATTTTGGAACATGCTTTCGGGACGGAATGCAGAGCCCATACCAGAGCCCATCCGCGACCAGTCGCTCCAGGTTTTCTGCATACCTTCGAGCCAGCCGTTGATGGCTTCCATACCGCCATCGGGCTTGGCTTGCGCACCCGTCATAAACTTCTCGGCCAGGCTGAAATAGCCTTTGCTGACATCCATCAGCTTGTCGAACGCTTCGCGACCGGTGGGCGGCGCCATCGGAGAAACTGTTTGCCACCATTGCGCCAGACCATCCGCCAAAGGGTTCTTCGGCGCTTCCGGTGCTTTCATGCCGCGCTGCGCCAAATCGGCCCATGCTTTCCAGTAATTCTGCTGCGAATTCATCCAGCTTTCGGTCCAGTCGTTCGAGTTGCTCACGTTGCCACTCCTTGGTTGTTGGGTTGTCGAAGCATTTTTGTGCGTCGCAACAAAATATGTCAAGTGCAATGCACAAAAACCCGAATAGAATTTACCTCCGGGGGCGGCAGTATTCCAATCTTTGCAGGAGATTTCCTATGTTTAACGATGTAGTCATTGTGGCAGCGGGTCGCACCGCGGTCGGCGCATTCAACGGTGCGCTGGCAGGTATACCGGCGAGCCAGCTTGGCGCGCATGTAATCAAAGCTTTGCTTGCTCGCGCCAATTTGCAACCTGGTCAGATTGACGAGGTCATCCTCGGCCAGGTGCTTCAGGCCGGGGTGGGACAGAATCCGGCGCGTCAGGCCGCGCTGGCGGGCGGTTTGCCGGATACGGTGTCGGCCCTGACCATCAACAAGGTCTGCGGTAGCGGCCTGAAAGCGGTGCATCTGGCCGCACAAGCCGTTCAGTGTGGTGATTCCGGCATTCTGATCGCCGGCGGCCAGGAGAACATGAGCCTGTCACCGCATGTGTTACCGAAGTCCCGCGATGGCAAGCGCATGGGTAACTGGGAACTGGTCGACACGATGATCCAGGACGGTCTCTGGTGCGCGTTCAACGACTGCCACATGGGCATCACGGCGGAGAACATTGCAGCAAAATACGATTTCTCCCGTGCCGAACAAGATATTTTCGCCGCGACTTCGCAGCAACGCACTGCCGCCGCGCAAAGCAACGGCCATTTCGATGCGGAAATCATCCCGATCGAAATCCCGCAGCGCAAAGGCGATCCGGTGATTTTCGCCAAGGATGAATTCCCGCGCGCCAGCACTACCGCCGAAACCCTGGCAAAGCTGAAGCCGGCGTTCAAGAAAGACGGCACGGTGACCGCCGGCAACGCTTCCGGCATCAACGACGGCGCCGCCGGCGTGGTGGTGATGAGCGGCGCGATGGCCAAACAGTTGGGTTTGAAACCCATCGCACGCGTGGTCAGCTTCGGCAGCGCCGGCGTTGATCCGGCAATCATGGGCACCGGTCCGATCCCCGCCGTGCGCAAGTGTCTCGACCGCGCCGGCTGGTCGGCCAAAGATCTGGACATGATCGAAGCCAATGAAGCCTTCGCCGCGCAAGCCATGTCGGTGAACAAGGAACTCGGTTTCGACCCGGTCAACGTCAACGTCAGCGGTGGCGCAATCTCCATCGGCCACCCGATCGGCGCGTCCGGCGCGCGGATTCTGGTCACGCTGCTGTATGGCATGCAGCGCACCGGTGCCAATAAAGGTCTTGCCACGCTGTGTATCGGTGGCGGTCAGGGCGTCGCCCTGGCAGTGGAAAGAATGTAAATCGAGAGGAATGCAGACATGAGCAATGGATTGAACGGAAAAGTGGCACTGGTTACCGGCGGCACCGGCGGCATTGGTAGCGCGATCTGCCTGAAACTGGCGCAAGCCGGTTGCAAGGTGGTTTCGACCTATATGGACGAAGCGCAGGCCAACGATTGGAAAGCGAAAATGGCGGCGGCGGGATTCGACATGGCAATCGTGAAATGCGACGTGTCGAATTTCGATGACTGCAAAGCGATGGGAGACAAGCTGAATGCCGACTTCGGCGGCGTCGATGTGCTGGTCAACAACGCCGGCATCACCAAGGACGGTACTTTCCGCAAGATGGGCCCGGATCAGTGGAACGCGGTGCTCGATGTCAACCTGGTTTCGGTGTTCAACGTCACCAAGCAGGTGATCGACGGCATGCTGAACAAGGGCTGGGGTCGGGTCATCAACATCTCTTCCATCAACGGCCAGAAAGGCCAGTTCGGCCAAACCAACTACGCCGCCGCGAAGGCCGGCATGCACGGTTTCAGCATGTCGCTGGCGCAGGAAACGGCGAAGAAAGGCATCACCGTCAACTCCATTTCGCCCGGCTACATCGGTACTGAAATGGTGATGGCGATACCGGAAGAAGTGCGCAACCAGATCGTCGCGCAAATCCCCGTCGGCCGCCTCGGCAAGCCGGAAGAAATTGCCGCACTGGTGACCTTCCTGGCATCTGAAGACGGCGCTTTCATCACCGGCGCCAATATTGCCGCCAATGGCGGTCAGCATATGTGTTGATGTATCGCATTGACGGCTCGATTGATTCGGGTCGTCGATGTTTTTCGGGAGAAGAAAGTGGCCACTGAACGCCTGATCAAGAAATATCCGAATCGGCGTCTTTATGACACCGAGGAAAGCCGTTACATCACGCTCGCCGAAGTGAAAGATCTGGTGATGAACGTGGTCTCTTTCCGCGTTGTCGACTCCCAGACTGAAGCAGACATTACCCGCACAATTCTGTTGCAGATCATCATGGAGCAGGAAGCTGGCGGCAATCCGCTGTTCACTGCCGCCATGCTGGAACGCTTCATCCGCTTCTATGGCGACACCGCACAAGAAGCCTTCACCACATTCCTCGATCAGAGCCTGGATCTGTTCGTCAAGCAGCAACGCATGTTCACCGAACAGATGCAGGGCGTCTGGGGCGGCAATCCGATGGAGTTCTGGATGAAACTGGGCCAGCAGAACATGGGTTTCTGGCAAGACATGGACGCGCTCTACAAGCGATCCGGCAACCAGGAAGACCCCGACAAATCGCGCTGATCAACCCCGTTTGGTGACAGCTCAAAAATACCAGGATTCCGGCATGTTGACGCTCAGCCGGGACACCCTCCCCGCACGCCTGGTGCCGCGCGGAATTGACAGCCACAAGGGCGATTTCGGTTCGGTCGGCTTACTCGGCGGCGCGCCGGGCATGACCGGCGCCGCGCTGCTGGCAGGTCGCGCCGCGCTGCAATGCGGCGCCGGCCGCGTTTATATTGGCGCACTGGATGAACGTCTGGCGGTTGATCCGCTCTGCCCGGAGTTGATGATCGTCGCGGCCGAATCGCTGCCCGCCCTGCCCCGCCCTGCCTGCCTCATCGTCGGCCCCGGCATGGGCCATTCAAGCAGCGCCCGGCGCGTGCTGAGCAAGGCGTTGCAAGTCGAACATGCGCTGCTGCTGGATGCCGATGCATTGAACCTGATTGCCGGCGACAGCAAATTGATGGTCGCATTGCAGGCACGCCCGGATTCGACGGTGCTGACGCCGCATCCGGGCGAAGCGGCGCGTCTGCTTGGCGTCGGCAGCGACGAAATCCAGTCCGACCGTCCAGGCGCCATTCGAAAGCTGGTCGAACTGACCGGCGCCACCGTCGTGCTGAAAGGCCATGCCACGCTGATCATGCATCCGGGCCAGCCGGTCTGGCGCAATAGCAGCGGCAATCCGGCCATGGCGGCACCCGGCATGGGCGATGTTCTGAGCGGCATCATCGCAGCGCTCATCGCGCAAGGTTTGACGGTTGAACACGCCACCTTGCTCGGCGTCTGGCTGCACGGACAGGCGGGCGATACCGCCGTGGCGGCAATGGGCGGTTGCCGGGTGCTGACCGCATCCGAGGTCAGCTTGGCCGCCCGTCAAGTGCTGGCAGGCTTGTAAAACCGAAGCCGCGAGTAGGTAGCCAATGAATGCGTGACCACCGACTACGCAGCCATTATTCTGGATCATTGATGCAGGCGATATTGATTCGGCCAGATTAATCCGAGATTGCCAGCCGGACCGTAGGGTGCGCCATGCGCACCATTCAGCCAATTGGTGCGCATGGCGCACCTACGGTTTCATGGATAAATCTGGCCGGTTCAATAGTCTCTTCGATCACGCTTACCACTTGGGTAAGTTCGCTACGCTTCAGCGCGTCACCATGCCAGCGCCGGCGGGTGCGCGCCCGATTCACCTCCTGGGGGCCAGTCAGGCTCCGACAGGCTGATGAAACGATGACCTGCTCGATCCAGGTCGAGCCGATTCAATCCCGGGAATTGTTCCAACGAAGGCAGGCCGTCGACGATAACCAAGCCTATTCCCTGGAAACGGCGCAGATAGTGAGCGATTTCGTTGCCAAGCTCTCCTTCGCAGCTGGTCAGGCGGTAATCAACGCCTGAGTGCTCCAGGCGAAGCAGCAAGCCGCCCAGCAGGAAAGTCGGCGCCTTGGGCGGGTTGACCAGGAGAATATCCAGGCGGCTGGTCAATTGAACGCAGCGTTTCAGGGCCGCCATCTGCACTTCCGGCGTCAGGCGATGGCCGTCGAGGGCCAGCAGCGCCCGGCATTTTGCCGGCGCGCTTTGAACCTTAGACTGAGCCACTGGATACGACGTCCTCATCGTCGCCGCATAACTCATGCCGGCCCTGCCTTGTGCAGCTTGACGTGCCAGCAAGCTTTGCCGCCATCGCCTTCAGGCCAGACTATTTTCATGCACCACCCGATTGCGGCCGCGGTGCTTGGCCTGATACAGGGCGCGGTCGGCTCGTTCGAACAGACCGACCGGATCATCCTGCGCTCTGCGCGATGCCACGCCCAGCGACACCGTGAGCGGCATCGAGGATTCCAGGTTGTGCGCCTCGATTCGACCCCGGATCGATTCGGCCACGCTGGTCGCGCCTTCCAGCGCGGTGTCGGGCAGCAGCACCAGGAATTCCTCGCCGCCGTAGCGGAAAGCGCTGTCTTTAACGCGGATACAGCGGCGCAAGGTCGACGCGACCTCGCGGATAGCGTTATCGCCGCCGACATGACCATAGGTATCGTTGATCCGCTTGAGGTAATCGATGTCCAGCACCAGCATGGCGAGCGGGCCGTCGCCAGTCTCGGACCATAGCTCACCCAGGCGCTGATCCATGGCGCGTCGGTTGTAAAGCCCGGTCAAAGGATCGGTCAGCGCCTCGTGCAACTGATGTTCCAGCGCCTGGCGCAGAACCGCCGTGTTATAGCGCTCGACCTCGAGCCGGGCCCGCAACTGCCGGTTTTCTCGCGCCAGCCAGATCATCGTGTTGATCTGCACAGCGTACTTCGACTCTTGCACCAGCGCATCACGGATCGTGACCAGGCGACTGGCAGCGGCATCGACGCAAGCGGGCGGAATGTCGGTTAGCGGCCGTGAACCCTGCCGGGCAGACCGGCCAGCCGTTGGGATAGGTAACGCATGTTTGGATGTGGATGATTTCACTCAAGCCCCCTTTTTCGACCCATTCGATTCATGGATGGTCAAAGTTTAGGCGACATCAATACAACCCAAAATTGTCGGTTTATTTACCAGACTGAAGATATCTTTATACCCACCGCCTGCCGGGCTCCAGTCACGGTTTCGGCGTTGTTTGGCCGGTAACCAGGCGGCCGATTTCGGCCAGCAAGGTGCAAAGCATTTCCGGGTCCACCGGTTTCACCAGATGCTGGTCGAAGCCGACCTGATGGCTGCGTTGCATAGCCTCCGCGTGGCCGTAACCGCTCACCGCGATCAGTTTCAGGCCAGCGCAATCTGCACGTTGCCGGATGCGTTCGGCCAGCGCGTAGCCGTCCTGGCCGGGCAGGCCGATATCGATCAAGGCCACTTGCGGCCGGAACTCGGTGAGCAGGTCCAGCGCGGCTTCGGCGGCCGCCGCGCTGCGCACCTGGTAGCCATCCAGTTCCAGGAACACGACCATGCTCTCGGCCACCACCGGATCGTCCTCCACCACCAACACCCGCAGCGCGGGCCCGGCCGCCGCCCCAGCCCGGCCCTCGCCGGCGGGTGCGGGTACTGGGTCGGAACCGGCGGCCAGCGGCAGGCGCACGCTGAAACTGGCGCCCTGGCCGGGGCCGCGACTGGCGACGGTGACGTGACCGCCATGCAGCCCGACCAGTTGCCGCACCAGGGTCAAGCCGATGCCGAGGCCGCCCTGTGAGCGATCCAGGGTGCGATTGCCCTGTCTGAACAAGTCGAACACCACGGGCAGAAGTTCGGCGGAAATCCCCATGCCGTCGTCACGCACCACGATCTCGATTTCCGACTCCCGCAGGCGGCCCAGGAGTTCGATGTGGCCGCTGTCCGGGGTGTATTTGGCGGCATTGTTGAGCAGGTTCTGCAGGATCTGGACCAGGCGCACCAGATCGCCATCCAGCACCACCCGCGCGGCGGGCATGCGCACCTCGAAGCGATGGCCTTTCGCGGTCATGATTGACTGTACCGACTCGCAGGTCTGGCGGATCAGATCGGCGAGGTCGACGCGTGTCTTCTTCAGCACGATCTTGCCCTGCACGATGCGGGAGACATCGAGCAGTTCGTCGACCAGATGGGTGAGGTGGTTCACTTGCCGCTCGATGATGTCCTGCGCCCAACGCAGCCGAGGTTCCGCCAGATCGAGCCGGCCAATGACGTGGGCGGCGTTGCGGATCGGGGCCAGCGGATTGCGCAGCTCATGCGCCAGCATCGCCAAAAATTCATCCTTGCGCTGGTCGGCCTCGCGCAGGGCCAGTTCAGCCTGCTTGAGCGAGGTGATATCGGCCATGACACCCACCATGCGCTGGCAGATGCCGTCCTGGCCATACTCGTAGCGGCCGCGGGCGCTCATCCAGTGGATCGAGGCATCCGGCCAGACGATCCGGAACTCAACGGCATAATCGACCCGTTCCTGCATGCAGCGACAAATCTCCGCTTCGATCCGGGCGCGGTCCTCGGGGTGGACGCGGTTGATCCAGGCCTGGTAACTGGAGGGAACCCCTTCCACCTGGTAACCCAATATCTCGTAATGGCCGCGCGACCAGATCACCTCACCGCTTTGCACATTCCAGTCCCAGGTGCCGGAGTGGCCGATCTCGGCAGTCAGTTGGAAGCGTTCTTCGCTGTCGCGCAGGGCCTGTTCCGCCGACTTGGTGTCGGTGATGTCCTGGGTAATGCCAAAGCCGCCGAGCAGGTTTCCCCCCGGGTCGAACTCCAGTGCGGCTTTTTCCCGCACCCATTTCACCGTGCCGTCGACCAGCAGGCGGTGCTGGATGTCGTAGGGTTCGCCGTGCAGGCCCGCCTGCCAAGCCTGATCGACATCGACCTGGTCGTCCGGGTGCACACAGGCGAGGAAGGTTTGGTAGGTCATTGGGGTTCCTTCGGCAACGCCGAAGATGCGGTAGTTCTCCGCCGACCAGGTCAGTTCGTTGCTGTGCACGTCCAACCGCCAACTGCCGATATGTCCCACCACCTGGGCGCGGTTCAGGTCTTCCTCGCGCTCGCGCAGCGCCTGCTCGGCCTGTTTGCGTTCGCTGATGTCGTGCAGGATCAACGCGGCCCCCAGCAGTTTCCCGCCGGATTCGAGTGCTGCGCTGGTGCCGGTGACGAACAGGCGCGAGCCGTCCTTGCGGAACAGGATGGCCTCATGGTCACGGATGATTTCACCGGTGTGGTAGACGTGGCACAGGGGGCACTCGCTCATCGGGTAGAGCCGCCCGTCGCGGTGATGATGGTGGATGAGGTCGTGCAGCACCTGCCCCTTCAATTCGTCGGCGCTATAGCCGAATGTTTTTTCCGCTTCCGCGTTGACTTCGATGACGCGGCCCTCGGCATCGTTGATGAATATCGAATCGGTGGCCTTCTCCATGATGCTGCGGGTGAGGTCGAGCTGATAGCGCAGCGCCGCCTCGGCCCGTTTGCGCTCGGTGATGTCGCGCAAGATGACCGTGAACAGTTTTTCCCCGTCGATGTTGGCCTGGGAAATGGAGGCCTCGATCGGGAATTCGCTGCCGTCGCCGCGTAGCGCAAACAACTCGCCCAGCGAACCCATGCTGCGGCTGGTGACACCGGTCGCGGCGAATTGCCGCAGATGCCCGGCGTGGGCTTGCCGAAAGCGTGCCGGAATGAAGCGCTCGATCGGCTGCCCCAGCGCGTCTACCCGGGTGCAGGCGAAGATCCGTTCGGCCGCCGGATTGAACAACCGCACCCGCTGCGCGGCATCGACGCTGATGATCGCATCCATGGCCGACTCGATCACCCCGGACAATCTGGCGCCGCTGGCCGCCAGCGCCTTCTCCACCAGCTTGCGCTCGGTGATGTCACGCGAGATGCCGTAGAGGCCGATGGCCTTGCCAACACTATCCAGCAACGGTCCTTTGGTCGTGAAGAAAGTGCGTTCGCCATAGGACGTGGTCAATTTTTCTTCGAAGGTGACCGGCTCGCCACTGGCGATCACTTCGCGGTCCACCGCCATGAGTTGTGCGGCCTGTTCGGCTGGGTACAGCGCCGTGTCGTCGCGGCCGATCACGTCTTCGCTGCGCTGGTTCACCTCGTGTGCCGCCGCGCGGTTGTAGAAGAGGTAGAGACCCGCAAGGTCCTTGACGAAAATCGTATCGCTGGACGTGTTGGCAATGGCATCGAGCAGGCTGCTGCTGCGTTGCTGTTCTGCCCTGGCCACCTCGAGTCGTTTGCGATCGCTGATGTCACGCACCGTCATGACCAGATATTCAACGCCAGCGTCGCCGCGACGCACGCACTTGACGGACAAGGCGACGTCAATGAAGCCATCGTCCTTGCGGTGAAAGCGTTTCTCTATCTGGTAATGGTCGATCTCGCCGGCCAGCAAGCGCTGTAGCTCGGCCATTTCGCGGGGCAGGTCGTCGGGGTGGCTGAGTTGGGCGCAGGAGGCGACGCCCAACAGTTCCTCGCGCGGATAGCCGAGGATTTCACACATCCGGTCATTGACGTGCAGCCAGCGACAGTCCTTGGGATCGACGATGGCCATGCCCATGAAGGGCAGGTCATAGAACAGCTTCAGCAGCCGGTCCTTTTCCGCAGTCTGGGCGATGAGTTCCAGCCGGTGGCTTTGGGTCTTCTGGCGCCAGAGCCGCAGCATCATGATCCCGATGGCGATGAGGGCGGCCAACACCACCACGCTGACCCAGGTCACCAGATGATCGAGCGGGCGCTGTACTTCGCTCAGGTCCACCTTGGCCACCATGAGCCAGTCTGAGCGGCTTACCGGATGCACAGCAGCCAGTACCGGGATGCCACGGTAATCGCGGCCTTCCATGGCGCCAAACCGCTTGCTGTTTATCGCCTTGGCAGAAGGCAGATCAGGCGAAGCGAGCGGCAGGCGCAAAGTCAGAGATGTTCCTTTGCGATGGCGCAGTTCGTTGAGAAACAGGATGCTGTCAGCCTCGCGCCGCACCAGCAGAGTCTCGGCGCTTGGACTGGCCGTGGGCCAGGTCTGGATCAGGGGGAACAGGTAGGCGCTGGCCAGGGAGTGCAGCACCACCGCCCCCACCGCCTGCTGTCCTGTGGGCGTGTGTTTGATCAAGGGCGCCACGAAATCCAGCCAGATCTGGCCCGCCGAGTCCCGGTAGAGATCGCTGGTTTGCACCTGGCCACTAGCCAGGGCTGCAACCAACAAAGCCCGCCGGGCCGGCGCCAGTGTGTCGGGCGGCGCGCGCGCATCGAGTAGTTCCACGCGCTGATAGCCATAGGCGCGGCGCGTGGCCGCCTCGCGCTGGGCGAGGCGCGCCCAGGCGCCGGGGTCGCGGTGGTCAAACCAGAGTTGCACATCGTTGATGTAGCTCTCGCTGGCCATGATCACCTCGGCGTCGCCACGGCGTTCGCTCAGCCAGGTCTCGATCTGGTCGGCCTTGAGCCGGCCGATTGCGGCCAGGTTGGCCAACGCCTCGCTGCGAATACGCGGGCCTTCCAGACGCAGCACGCTGTAGGCGAGCACCGGCACAAGCAGCGCCAGCAAGATCAGGATCAGGAAGGTCGAACGATATTTGATGATGGGCGCTAGTGACATGGGGGAATTCCGGAACCGGGCTGCCCGCAAGTTATCACCAATTCCGGATGTCGAAAAATTGCTTGCGCCGGTTACATCAATGCCCGCCTTTTCCTATGCTGGGCGAAACGGAACCAAACGGGGGACGTAGTTGGGCACGCTGCGCTTTGCCCAACCTACGAAGTCTACGGACGCGGCAACGAGTTCAGTCGGCCTGCCCGATTAGCGCAGGGCGGAGCGAAATCGCGCAGCCTGCTGGCCCAGTTTGTCCGAAACAGGGCAGGCGTGTCGGCGTTCGTTCAGTAACTGTGCATATTCCGTGATGATCCGACTACGCTGTTCTTCACTGCTCGCCAGATTGAGCCGCTGGTGGTACTGAGCGCATTCGGCATCCATCAGCAAAACTGGACACGCCTGCGCCTGCTGCTCGGCGTGAGCGGAAACTGAAGCCCCTGCCATCACCAAGAAGAAGCCGGCCTGGCAAGCCAACAAAAACTTCATCCCAAGACGGGACATGCGCAATCGCGCACTTGGCTCCGCCGATTCCGCAACCCTGACCGGGGCGGCGGGCGGGTCGGATAGACCTCGCCCGCTTACCAGTTTCATTTCACCTCTCCCGACTCCTCCAAGCCATTCTTGCCACCAAGTTTGTGTTGTTCTCACCATACCAGCCTCACGCCACGCGGGTCGTTGGCGACCACCCGCGCGTGGTTAATCGATCTGCCCGGTACGATGCCGAGGACATCCTCGACATCCAGCCAGGTCCCAACAGGAAAAGAAATGGCGCCGTGCGACAACAACATCCCCTTGGACATGACCGCCTGCACCCGGTAAAGCCCGGCCCTGCGTCCCTGCATGCGCAGCGATACAAAGGAGGCGGCAGGACGAACCGCCTCGTCTGTTTGCCAATCGACAATGAAATGCTCACCCATCACGCCACCCTCCATGCTTTTAACCCACCAATGATTCGACACACATCATAGTCATTTCGCTCTCCCGATCTAGCTGAGCGAAGGGAGGTGCAAGGCTAAAACAAAGAAGGGCGGAACAAAATTGTCGATTCATTTAGGGAACTAAAGATTTCTTTAACCTGGGCCGAGCGGGCCGGAGCCTGTCTGCACGGCATCGCCGGCCTGGATACACAACTGGATCAATTCGGAAAGGTTGCGCGTCCCGGCCTTGCGCATGATGTTGAAACGATGCACATCGACCGTCTTTTCACTGATGCCCAGTTCGTATGCAATGGCTTTGCTGTGCTGGCATTTCATGATCAGATCGAGAATCTGGCGTTCTCTCGAAGTCAGTTCGCTGAAGCGCAGTGCGGCCTGTTCGCGGGTCTGCTGAAGGGAGATATCCTGATCGCTCCGATTGAGCGAGGCGCGAACCAAGTCGAGCAATTCCTGTTCGTTGAACGGTTTGAGCAGGAAATCGACGGCGCCGGCCTTCATCGCCTTTACCGCCATCGCCACATCGCCGTGGCCGGTAATGACGATGACCGGGAGGTGGATGTCGCGCGCCTTGAGGGTCTGCAACAACTCCATGCCGCTCATGCCCGGCATGCGCACATCGACTATCAGGCAACCGGACATGCCCGGTTCGGCAACCTGCAGGAATTCGTGCGCCGAGGCGTAGGCATGGGTTGGAATGGAAACCGAGCCCAACAGCGCACACAAACCCTCGCGCACGGCTGGATCATCATCGACGACATGGGTGATGGCGTTCGAATTCATGGCTTGCACCTCGGCAAGTTGAAGAAACAAAAAGTGCCGTCGCCTGCATGGCAGCGACAGCCGATTTCACCGTCAAAGCCGGCGATGATTGAACGACTGATCGCCAGGCTGAAACCAAGACCTTCTTCGGGCGATGCGCCGCTGGGTAGGTAGCCAGATTCGCACCCCCACTCGCTGAGGTACGCACTCGGGGCGGGGCCATTGCCGAGCACCTCCACCCAGACTCGCTCCGCGTCGGCGCGCGAACGTATCGTCACCTGTCCCGGCTGGGTCTGCCCCGCCGCCGCCAGGATGGCATTGCGGGCCAGGTTGAAGACCACCTGTTCGATCAGGATGCCGGTGGCCAGGACGGGTGGCAGCGCATCGGCAAATTCCAGGTTCAGGCCGACCTGGCGGGCGGCGGCATCGTGCGCCAGCAGCGCGGCGACCTCGCGCAGCGTGGCGTTCAGGTCAAGAACAACCGGCTCCAACTTGCCTGGCCGGACGAACCGCCGCAGGCTCGCGATCACTTCGCTGGCCCGCTTGGACTGAGCATTGATCGTCTCCAGCCAGCCGCGCACCTGCGCCTGGTCGCCGCCGCTGGCCAGCGTGCGCTCGGCCGCGCTGCTGAACATGGCGATGGCGGCGAGGGGCTGGTTGATCTGATGCGCGATTTCAGCGGCAACCTCGCCCACACTGGCCAGCCGGGATATCTGGGCGAACTCCAGCAACTGCTCCTTGTCGCGCCGTTCCGCCTGCTTGCGGGCGGTGATGTCATCGGCCAGCACAAACAGGCCTTTGACTTGGCCGTTGTCGGCCACATCCGGCAGGTAAGCGACGGCCAGATCGCTGGTTCTGTCGCCATCAGGCAGATGTAGTTCGAAATCCACCCGCTGCCCGGCCAGGGCCCGGTCGAGGTAGGGTTCGATCTGGCGATAGGCACTCTCGCCGAGAACGTCGCGTACCGGTTGACCGTAGAAATCCCGTGCAGGGTTGGCGCAGGTCTCCAGGTGGGCCCGATTGTTGAAACGGTAACAGCGTGCGGCATCGATATAAGCGAACTGCATCGGCAGGTTGTTGACCGCCTGCTCCAGAGCGTTGGCCAGCGACTGCTGACGGGCGATCGAGAAGGCCAATGCGATGGATATGCCAATAGCCAACAGGACGAACAACGCGCCCGACAGCGTCTCCAAGCGAACCAACGGGAGAGCCGGATTGTGCGTCTCGACTTGCTGGTTGGCAGCCACCAGCAGGATCAGCGGCAGCAATATCCAGAGACTGAACAGCACGCCCAACTTGATCACCTGGCGCGCATCGACGCGCACGATGCGTGCCAGTGAACCCCGTGCGCCGGGAGCCGGGCGGTCTGCCGCAGCTTTGTCGAAATCACCCGATCCAGTTGGCGTCATGATCGAACTTGCGATGGATTGAACGGGGCGGATTATGCGCCGGTACGGCTGATGTCTTCGGCCTGCTGAAGAAGTCGAAATTCAACCAGAATGCAGGTTGCGACACGAGCCGCCCTGGAAAGAAATCTTTACCCCCGGCATACCCTCCGAGTTTCATGACTTGCATGCCGTTCTTGCGCGCTTGCCAGATACAGCGCGCGAGCCACTTTCGCCACACCCGCCGGCGGAGTCTGCACGGCCCAATCTTCCGAATAATGTCCCTGGCGGACGCGCGCGGGCAGGCTGGACCAGGTGTAATCCGCCGCGCGCACCACCAGGCCATGCCTGACCGGGTCGTAGTGGATGAAATTCAAATGGGCGCGCAACTCTTCCTGCAAGTTCAACGGATAGGATTGAAAGTCGGCTTTCCAGAGCGGCTGATCAAGGCCAAGCAAGGACTTGGCCTCTCTGCGCTGCAAGCGGCGCCACTCACGCGCAAATCCGTCACGAATCGAGTCGACTATGCACCCAACTCCCTGGCTGAAATGGGTTGCGTAGAGGAGATGCAGGTGATCGTCCAGCATCACGTAGGCGGCAATTTTCAGACCGAATTGGTCCTTGGTTTCCTGTAGTTTTGCCTGCAACAACTGCTTGGCCTGGCTGCTGGCCAGAAACGGCTGTTGGGCATGGGTATACAACGTGACAAATTGGAATATTTCCAGGCCATCGTCGTCCACCAGCGGTGCGCCGCGCCCGACCCGGTCACGGAACCGAAACTGTCGGAGCCAGTTTCCGCCCCTGAACTGTGCGAGGTCCTCCATGTCCGGTCCTGTGTCTGGCCCTGTGTCTGGCCCCATGTCGTCGCCAGTCATATCCATGCTTTCGCTCCAAGGGCTGGCCATTACCAGGTCATCCTGATGCCATCGTGATTATTCGCGACGACGGTGACGCGGCTGTTGAAGGAGGACGCATTCGGAACCTGATATTGAAAAGCCTCGACATCGACCTGACATCCGATCTGAAAGGAATAGGCTCCCGGGTAGAGCAGCAAACTTTGTCTTTCGACCTGTTTCACGCGGAACAAACCATAGTGATGCTCGCCTCTGGATATCGAGACGACCGCCAGCCCGGTCAATGCAGGGGAAATACCGATTTCGTTCTTTGGAACCGCCCGCAAGATTTTCATTTCATCCCTCGTTGTATTTTCGGCACACACACTTGAACCCATGACTACCCTGCTGCGATTTCCGTTAGCGCCAACTGGGCGCATGCGGAGACCATGGATGTTCATCCGAGCAGGCAAAGTGAAGACTAGTAAAAACAAACTTGCTAACCCATTGGCGAATTGTTTAGCGGGCATAAAGATGGCTTTACTCGTTCACGAACCCCTGCCGAGCGGTGCGGCGATATGCACAGTCAGTACCTGATTTTCGACGCCTTGACGCAGACAGCATAAAAACCGTCTTCTCGCGCAAGTGATGACTCGGGCACGATCTGTCTCCCTATAATCCGCCCGAATATCCGCCCGAATATCCGCGCGTATTCGTCCCCCTAACCTTCACGCCCTATCTCTGAGGAAAAACCATGCGCTTCCGCTTCCCCGTCGTCATCATCGACGAAGACTTCCGTTCCGAAAATGCCTCGGGCCTGGGCATCCGCGCGCTGGCCAAGGCGTTGGAAGAAGAAGGCATGGAAATTCTCGGCGTCACCAGTTACGGCGACCTGTCTTCCTTCGCGCAGCAGCAAAGCCGCGCCTCGGGCTTCATTCTGTCGGTCGACGACGATGATTTCTCCTCCGGCGAGACCGAAGAAACCATCACCGAATTGCGCGCCTTCGTGAAGGAAATCCGCCACCGCAACAACGATATTCCAATTTTCCTTTACGGCGAAACGCGCACCAGCCGCCACATTCCGAACGATGTGCTGCGCGAATTGCATGGGTTCATCCACATGTTCGAGGACACGCCAGAGTTCGTCGCCCGCCTGATCGTGCGTGAGACCAAGGCCTATCTGGATTCGCTGCCGCCGCCCTTCTTCCGCGCGCTGACGCATTACGCGGCAGACGGCTCGTATTCCTGGCACTGCCCCGGCCATTCCGGCGGCGTCGCCTTCCTGAAATCCCCCATCGGGCAGATGTTCCATCAGTTTTTCGGCGAGAACATGCTACGCGCCGACGTCTGCAATGCCGTCGAGGAACTCGGCCAACTGCTCGACCATACCGGTCCGGTAGCGGCTTCGGAGCGCAATGCCGGCCGCATCTTCAAGTGCGACCACCTGTTTTTCGTCACCAACGGCACCTCCACGTCGAACAAGATCGTCTGGCATTCCACCGTGGCGCCGAACGACATCGTCGTGGTCGATCGCAACTGCCATAAATCCATCCTGCACGCGATCATCATGACTGGCGCGATTCCGGTTTTCCTGATGCCGACGCGCAACAACTTCGGCATCATCGGGCCGATTCCGCGTTCGGAATTCAACTGGGAAAACATTCAGAAGAAGATCGCCGCGCATCCGTTCGCGCCGGACAAGAACGCCAAGCCGCGCGTGCTGACCATCACCCAGAGCACCTACGACGGCATTCTGTACAACGTCGAAGAGATCAAGGCTGAACTGGACGGCAAGATCGACACGCTGCATTTCGACGAAGCCTGGCTGCCGCACGCGACCTTCCACAGCTTCTATCGCGGTATGCACGCGATCGGCTCGGATCGCCCACGCTGCAAGGATTCGATGGTGTTCTCAACGCAATCCACCCACAAACTGCTCGCCGGTTTGAGCCAGGCCTCGCAGATCCTGGTGCAGGAGTCGGAGAACCGCAAACTCGACCGCGACGTGTTCAACGAAGCCTTCTTGATGCACACCTCGACCAGCCCGCAGTACGCCATCATCGCCAGTTGCGACGTGGCGGCGGCGATGATGGAAGAACCCGGCGGCACCGCCCTTGTCGAGGAGTCCATCTCCGAAGCCCTGGATTTCCGCCGCGCCATGCGCAAGGTCGGCGCGGAAATGGAAACCGATCCCGGCACCGACTGGTGGTTCAAGGTCTGGGGACCGGAGGAACTGGCCGAAGAAGGCATGGGCGACCGCGAGGACTGGATGCTGCGCGCTGGCGAACGCTGGCACGGTTTCGGCGATCTGGCGCCAGAATTCAACCTGCTCGACCCGATCAAGGCAACCCTCATCACCCCCGGCCTCGATGTCGGCGGCGACTTCGCAGACTGGGGCATCCCCGCCGCAATCCTGACCAAATACCTGGCCGAGCACGGCGTCATCGTCGAAAAAACCGGCCTCTACTCGTTCTTCATCATGTTCACCATCGGCATCACCAAAGGCCGCTGGAACACCATGGTTACCGAACTGCAACAGTTCAAGGACGACTACGACCGCAACCAGCCACTGTGGCGGATCATGCCGGACTTCGTCGCCAAGCATGCGTGCTACGAACGTATCGGTCTGCAAGACCTGTGTACCGAAATTCACGAGGTCTACAAGTCCAACGATGTAGCCAAGCTGACCACCGAGATGTACTTGTCCGAAATGGTCCCGGCGATGCGCCCCGCCGACGCCTTCGCCCGGATGGCGCACCGCGACATCGAGCGAGTCGAGATCGACCACCTCGAAGGCCGCATCACCTCCATCCTGCTGACGCCCTACCCGCCCGGCATTCCGCTGCTGATTCCCGGCGAGCGCTTCAACGAAACCATCGTGCGTTTCCTGAAATTCACCCGCGAGTTCAACGAAAAATTCCCCGGCTTCGAAACCGATGTGCACGGCTTGGTGAAGGAAAAGGGCAACGGCAAGACGCGTTATTACGTTGATTGCGTGGCGTAAATAGGACCGTTGCAGGGCGGAAAAGCACGGCTTACCGCTTGCGGGTGCGCCTTCGGTTTTTCCGCCCCATTCCCTTCATTCGCTCAAGAATTACCGCAAAGCACCTTGCCCTGGTTAAGCAAACAGGTGCGATTGCGGCCGGCGCCCTTGGCGGCATAGAGCGCTTTGTCGGCGGCGATGACCATCTGCTCGACATCAGTCATCTCCGCCTCACGGGTTGCCACGCCCACGCTGACGCTGATCTCGATTTCCACATTGCCGATCTTGATGCGTTGAGCACGCACGCTGCGGCGCAACCGTTCTGCGGCGCTGACACTCGACTTCAAGTCGGCGTTCTGACACACCACCAGAAATTCCTCGCCGCCCATGCGGCAGATGAAATCGCCCTTGCGCGCCACATTGCGGAATGCTTTGGCCATTTCCTCCAGCACCTTGTCACCCACCGCGTGGCCATATTGGTCGTTGACGCGCTTGAACCAGTCGATGTCGATCACCATGACCGACAGCGGCTGACCGGAGCGTGCCGCAGCACTCCAGGCCTGATTGAGTGCGCCCATGCCGGCGCGCCGATTGGGCAGACCGGTCAGCAGATCGGTCATCGCGGTATGTTCCAGTTTGCGATTGCTGATCGCCAATTCCGCCGCAAATTGCTTCAGTCGGGCACGATCGCGCTCCCAGGCTTCGAGCAATTTCACATAGTGCAGTGCGGCGCGCATGCGGGCACGCAGCGAACGCAGATTGATCGGCTTGGTGACATAGTCATCCACGCCCGCCTCGAAAGCCCTGACGATCTCCTCTTCGGAATCCACCCCGGTGAGCATGATCACGTACATCGATTGCCCCCACTCGGTAGCACGCAGGGCGCGGCAGAATTCGAGTCCGTCCATCACCGGCATCATCCAGTCGGTCACCACCACCTGCGGCATCACTTCCAGCGCCATGGTGAGACCTTCCTCGCCGTTTCTGGCAGCATGTAACTGATGCCCGAGCATCATGCCCAGCACTTCCTGCATCATCAGGCGCGAAGACGCCTCGTCCTCGATCAACAGCACGCGCAACGCCGGCTCCAGACTGGTATCTTCCGGCTTGGGCGCGGGCGCCTTGGACATCTCGACGAAAGCGGGCAGAGCCTGCGCCGTGACCTTGAGCAGTTGCCCCCATTCATGCCATTTGACGACGACGCGATCGAACAGATCGCCAAACTCAACCGCATCGAGGCCCACCTTGCCGCCCAGCAACATCAGTTCGGAGATCGACTCGGGCCGTTCCGGTTCCTGCGCCAGCCCCAGGTCGGCCATGCGTTTAGCCAGATAAAGCAGATGCACGATCTGGTAGGGCCGCGAGCCCTCGGAAAAGCCCGACTCGCCCGGTGTCTCGTGGAAAAAAACCGGTTCGGACAGTGCCTTGGGAAGACCGAAGTCAGCCAACATGGCTGCGGTGCACTGGTTATGGTCGATTCCCAAGACCTGACGTTCCACCTCCACCTTGCAGCCCCCCTGGCCAGCCAGCAATTCGGCATATTCCACCGGGTACGCCATCGCCAGCGCCAGGCAGCCGATGTGCGCCATCAAGCCACAAACAAACAACTCGTCCGCCGATCCGGTCTGCGAGTGGCTGGCGAGTTCACGCGATGCCACCGCCATGAATAGAGAATGTGACCAGAACCGCGGGTAGTCGAAGCCTTGGCACAAACCGTCCTGATATTGATCCACCAGCGAGAAGCCCAGCGCCAGATTGCGCACCACCCCAAGCCCCAGGCACAGCACCGCCTCCGGCACCGAAGCTATCGGCCGCTGCCCATGGGTGACTTTATTGGCCGCCGCATTGACCAACTGCAGCAAGCGCCCGGACAACGCCGGGTCGGTTTGCACCACGCGGGCAATTTCAGCCGTCGTGGCGTCATCGCGCCGGCTGATCTCCATGATCGCGAGTGCCACCCCTTTCGGGCTGGGCAGCGGGCCATTGATCTTGAGTTGTTCAAGGCTGGGCATCAGATGCAACTCCCCGTTTATTGGCGGCCATCACTTCACCCGCCGAGCCAGTTTCAGCAACTTCGAACTCAAGCTGAGGCCGGCTTGCTTGACGGTTTCGATGCTGGCCTCGAACTCATAGCGGCTGTTTAGCAACAGCAGACGCGCGGTGAGAACGTTGTCGGCAACAAGAATATGCAGCGAGGGGTTCATGGCGTCTCCAGCAGTTGCTGCATTTGGGCGACTGCGCGCTGGTATTCCCGGCGCATGTCGGCGAGCAGCGCCTCCGCCTCTTGCGGCCGCCCTTCGCGCCCGAGCAGTTCAAGTTGGCGGAACAGTTCCGACAGGGTTTGCGCGCCAACATTGGCGGAACTCGATTTCAGGCTGTGCGCGGCACTGCGCAGCGCATCGGCGTCACCCACTGCAACCGCCTGCTCGACCTGCTCGACCGAAGCCGCAGAGGACGCCAGATAAGCCCGCAAGATTCGCCCAACCAGTGTCATGCCGCCGCTCGCATCCAGCTCGCGCACCTGATTCAGCAAAGTCATGTTCAGCGCCGGCTCGGCCATGCTGACGGCCGCGACCGCGATATTGGGGGCAGCAGGTGCAGCGCCCCTCCCCGCTGCGACGGGCGCAGCGATGGGTTCTGGCATCGCGGCGGCGGCCGCCGGCAACCATTTCAGCAAGAGGCTTTCCAGTTGGCTGACGCTGTAGGGTTTGGCCAGGTAATCGTCCATGCCGGCCGCCAAGCACTTGTTGCGGTCGCCTTCCATGGCGTTGGCGGTGAGCGCGATGATCGGCACCCGGCGAGCCATGCCGGCCTGGTTCTGGCGAATTGATGTGGTGGCCTGGAAGCCGTCCATCACCGGCATCTGGCAATCCATCAGAATCAGATCAAACGACTTCGACTGCGTCAGCGCCACGGCTTCTTCGCCATTGTTGGCAATCTCGAATTGCAAACCGAAGCGCGCCAACATGGCCTTCGCCAGCATCTGGTTGACCATGTTGTCCTCAGCCAGCAGCACGCTGCCGCGCAATACCGACTTCCCACGCACAAGCGTTTCCGGCACGGCGGCATTCGACGCCAGCACGGTCTCGGGCCGCGTTTCCAGCACGCCCCGAACCACCTGATACAGGTCGGCCTGGCGGATCGGCTTGTTGATGCAACGCAGAATGCCAGCCTGCTCGCGTTCCTGTGCATTGCTGACCTCGTAAGTCGAGGTCAGCATGATCATGCGTAGTTCCGCCCATTGCGGACGCGCTTTGATCTGCTGCGCCAATTGCAGGCCGTTCATTTGCGGCATGTGCATGTCGAGAATGGCCAGCGAATAAGGTGTCCCGGCTTCATCGGCCCTGTTCAGTGCCTGCAAGGCTTGTTCGCCGCTTTCGACACAACTGACCTGCATCCCCCAGGCCGACAATTGCAATTGCAGAATCTCCAGGTTGGTGGCGTTATCGTCCACCACCAGCACGCTCACGCCATTCAGGTTAGGCAATATGGCCGGCTTGTTCACGGCCTCGGCCTCGCCCTTGGGCAGGATCAGATCGACCCAGAAGCGGGAGCCTGGTTTGGCGACTGGGTCAGCACCTGCGGAATCCATCCGGCCATCCACCCCGATGCTGCCGTTCATCAAGTTAACCAGTCGCTTGCAGATCGCCAGTCCAAGGCCGGTGCCGCCGTATTGGCGGGTAGTGGAACCATCGGCCTGAGCGAAGTGTTCGAAAATCTTGCCGCGCGACTCGGCCGGAATGCCGATGCCGCTGTCTTCCACTGTGAGATAAACGCGCGCATCCTGATCCGCCTCGGTCAGCACCTGGGCGCGCACGATGACTTCGCCTTCGGCGGTGAACTTGATGGCGTTGTTGATCAGGTTGGCCAGCACCTGACGCAACCGGAATGGATCGCCACGCACAATCAGCGGCAAGTTGGGCGGCGTCAACTGGACCGCCAGTTCCAGCCCCTTTTCAAACGCCGGTTGCACAAACATGCCCACCGTGTCTTCCACCAGTTCACCCAGGTTGAACTCCACCGATTCCAGTTCCATATGACCGGATTCAATCTTGGAGAAGTCGAGGATGTCGTTGATGATGCCAAGCAGATGTTTGCCGGAGCGTTGCACCGACTCGGCGAAGCGGCGCTGGCCCGGGTCCAGCGGGGTATCCAGCAGCAGTTCGGTCATGCCCAGCACACCGTTCATCGGGGTGCGTATCTCGTGGCTCATGGTGGCGAGGAATTCGCTCTTGGCCTGGCTGGCCGCTTCGGCCGCTTCCTTGGCTTGAACCAGATCGACCGTGCGTGCTTCAACTTCCACCTCCAGATGATCGCGATGCGCCGACAGACGGGCGTCGCGCTCCTGAATCTGATCCAGCATGCTGTTGACGCCCTGCGCCAGGACGTCCATTTCCTTGATCTCGCTGCGGGCGGCGCGCAAGGTGTAATCGTCCTTGCGGGTCACCGAGTCGGTCAGATCCACCAAACCGACCAGCGGGTCGAGGATGGCGGCGTTGAGCCGTTGCAACAAGCTGATAGCGGCAAACATGGCCAGCGTGGCGGCAGCCAGGGTGAACAGCAACTGCCAGAACAACTGGATGTACAGCGGCTTCAGATCGACTTCGATATGCAATCCGCCCAGCAACTGCTTGTCCTGCATGACCGGTTGTTGCAGCGTCATGCTGAGCAGACCGTATTTCTGCGCGGCAGCCAGTGAAGGCAGCGTTGACGGCGTGGGATGGCCGGCGTTGCGGTATTCCGCGAAGCGCTTGCCTTCAAGGTCATAGATCGCCGCGGCCATGACATCCGGTGAGTTGCGCAACGAACGCAGCACTTCGTCGGCCGAGCGGGCATCCTGGAACATCAGACTGGCGCCGGCGTTGTCGGCCAGCACCGTGGCCTTGACCCGGTTCGCTTCGGTCAGGCTGTACACGCCCACCAAATAGCCGCTGATCAACAGCAGCAAGCCGACCAGGATCATGGCGACGCCAAGGCTGAGCAGATTGATGCGCTGCAACCTGGCGCGCAGCGTGTTTCTCTCCAGGGACGGAAGTTTCATTGCAACACCTCGCTGGCCAGACGCAGCAACTTGGAACTGAGATTCAGGCGATTGCGGCGCGCGGCGGCCAGGTTGGCTTCAAACGTCACCTTGCTTAGTTCCGCTGACATATTGATGGCAGCACCCTGACGCGCCGCACCGGGGCTGTCAGCCACAATCAACACCGGGCTGCCGCTCAGGCTGTCGAGCACGCGCGCCAGATTGCCGATGACCGGCCGTGCAACAAACACGACCTGGCAACTGCCCAGGTTGTCGACACTGTTGACACGACGCATAGCCAAGCTGCGCCCGGCGACGTTTTTGCCACGATATTTATCCAATTCCTCGCCGAACGGATCGGGACCATAAACACAGACATTCAATGTATTGGCAACGTCAGCAGGCCACTCGGTGAAAGCCACGAAGTTGTACAGAAAGGCCGCCTTGAGGCGATATTCGGCCTGGGTGTCGGCCGCTGCTTGTGACGAGCAGCACAGCATGACAAACAAACCAGCCAGAATGCGTAGCGGCGTGTTCATGTCAGCCGCCATGCACAAAGTGGGTGTGCTGGTGCTGAACCGCATGCACCGTTGCAAATATGGGAGGGCATCTTCAGAAGCGGTAATCCAGTTTCACGCGGACGCTGCGGCCATCTTGATCGATACGCGTCTGCCAACTGCTGTCTGATCCCGGGTGTTGGTAGGGCTGGTCGAACAGGTTCTGGATGGCGAGCGAGACCTCCAGCCCCTTGGCCCATTTACTCGCTATCAAATTCAGATTGGAGAGCCAGTAGCCCTCCACGCAGGAACCATCCACGGCCAGACGTTTTGCGTCGTACTGGAGTTCATAACCCAGGCGCAGTCCGGCCCAGGGCAGAGGACGCGAGTAGTTGAGCTTGGCTAACCAGTTGGGAGAATTGGCCAGTCCGCCGCCATTGACGTAAGCAACATCCTGATAAGACAGACTGCCGCGCAGGCGGCCGCCTGAATCCCAGGTCTTGTCGGCCGATACTTCCAGGCCGCTGGCTTCCACCTTGTTGCCGGACTGGAACTGAAACAAACCGCCTCCGACCGGACTCAAGGTGACGATATCCTGCATGCTCCACTGGTAGAGCGAGCCGCGCAGCACGAAGTCGCGCGCCAGGCGGTGATCGACGACCAGTTCCAGCGTGTCGACCGTTTCGCCCACCAAAGCCGGATTGGCAAGCTGCGCCAGGCCATCGCTGTAATCACGCTCGAAGGCGTTGGGCGCGCGATGGGCCCTGCCGTAAAGCGCCTTCAGCGTGGTTTGCGGCGATGCCTGCCAGATCAGCGCAGCGCGCGGACTCCACTGCGTCCCGGTGACGTTGTTGCGATCCACCCGCAAGCCCAGCGTGGTCGACCAGGTATCGCTGAGACGCCATTCGTCCTGCGCGTAGAACCCGATGCGATAGCCGGAACTTAAAATTTCCGTCTCGACGCCCGGCGTGGTGAGGTCATCATTGGTCTGGTCGGCGCGGGTATTGTCCTGCGCTTCCAGCCCCAGCAAGAGCTTGTGATTCGGCACGCCGGTGTACAGGAAACGCAGCTCACCGCCATGCCAGTCGCTCGATCCGGTGGCGTAATTGGGCGCACCCGAATAATTGAACAAGCCGTAAAAGCGCTCCCGGCCAAGGAATAAGCGGCCCAGTACATTCAGCGTGTTGTCGGCAAAGTTGTCCTGATATTGCATCTGCGTCACCACATAGGCGTCGCGCTGATAGTGTCCGTCGGCCAGCGCGTCAGAAAAAAATGAGGCCGTGGGATCGTCCTTGCGGCGATCGCTGAAGATGAAATCAAACGCCCAGGGGCCGCGGCCGACACGGGCGAAGAACTCCTTGTCGCGTTCGCCGTCCTGACCGACCGCCAGACCGGAAACGTTGCTCCCGCCGGGACCAGCTCCCGGGTAGTCCATGAACAGGTCTTCACCGCGTGAACGCATGCCACCGGCAGAAAGCATCACATCGACCCCGTTATCCAGCACCTTGCCCCAGGTCAGGCGACCTTCGCGCAAAGACTGCGGGCTTTGCCAGGCGGCGGCCAACTCACCGCCGTCGACCTTGGAGCCGTGGCGGGTGATCACATTGACGACACCAAACATCGCATTCTGGCCATACACCGCGCCGCCCGGACCTGCGATGTACTCGATGCGCTCGATCAGATCCAGATCGAGCGGAAAATCGCGGCCGGTCAAGGCGCCGTCATACACCACATCGTTGAGGCGATTGCCGTTGATGGCAAGCAGCACCCGGGTGTTGTAATCGCCCGGCAAGCCAAAACCGCGCGTGCCCAATGCACTGTATTGCCGGTCGTAGGAGAGGTGAATACCGGGCAGGCTGGCCAGGGCCTGATCCAGCGTGCGCCAGCCAAACGCCTTGATTTCGTCGCGCGTGATGACGCTGACCGCGGCGGCCACTTCGCTTTGCTTCTGCTCGTATTTGGAGGCGCTGGATACGGTGGTTTCCAGCAACTGCTCCAGACTCAACTCGATCAGATCGGTTGCGGCCTGCGCCGGCAGCGCCAGCAGGGCCAGGCTCAAACCGAGCAGCGGCGCGGTTTTATGCTTCGAATCCATCATCATCAGTCTCGATTGTTGCTTGGGCCAGTTGATCTACCAGCCCTATCTGGGGAGCTATTTCGACCCGACACAAAAAAACTTGAAGGGAATCACATGAAGACGAAGGGGATGGCGAAGTAATCGACCTGCTGCGCTGCGGAAAATCGCTCAGAAGAATCACCTTAGGGTGAACCGTGCGCACCAACTCGACGTCAACGGTGCGCACGGTGCCATGGCGAGCGGCGAAGGCGCGGCCGAGATAGCCAGCTGCGGTAGCATGACGTCTATCCGCATTCACTCCACTCGCCTCGCCAACCCAACGCCACAGACATGATTGATCAACCACTCCCCAATCTTGCTGCACGTCTGCATCCGGTTCGCCGCGCTTTGCCGGCGGTGGCGTTTTTCGGCGGTTTCCTGTGGGATGCCATCACGATCGGTCGCAAGGTCGGCACTGCGGACTTGTGGATGCTGGCCGGCTATCTGGCGGCGGCGGCGGGGATTCTGTGGTTTCTCGGCCGCCGCGAGACGTTGACGGCAAGTTTGACGGCAGCCGAGCCCGGCCTGGTAACAGCAACCAAAACCGAACCCTGGTGGCGTGAATCGGGTCCGTATCTGCTGCTCCAGTTCTGCTTTGGCGGCCTGTTCTCGGCACTGTTCATCTTTTACTTCAAGAGTTCCGGCCATTTTCTGGCCATCCTCTGGGCGCTGGGACTGGGCGTTCTGTTGGTGGCCAACGAATTCCTCGAAGACCGTTACCGTCGCTTCACCTTGACCTGGGCCTTGTTCGGCCTGTGCGCGATGCTGTTGCTGAACTTCGTCATCCCGCATGTGGTCGGCAGCATTGCGGCGTTCTGGTTCTTCCTCAGCACACTGGCCGGCGCCGGTCTGGCACATCTGCTGCATTTGAAAACGCCCGGCCAACCCGGCCGCATCAAGCCGATGTGGGGCATCGCGGCGGGCTTGATGCTGGCGTATCTGGTTGGCGCGATTCCGCCGGTGCCGTTGGTCAAGCGGGATATCGCGGTCGGCCATGCGCTGGTGAAAGTGGCGGGCGAATATCGCCTGGAACAGGAAAAAACGCCGTGGTGGATCTTCTGGCGCAAAACCGAAAGCGAGATACATCTGCTTCCGGGCGAGCGCCTTTACTGTGTCGCGGCGATCTTCGCGCCGACCGGCCTGAACACCCTTCTGGTTCACCATTGGCAGTATTACGACGAGAAAAACGGCTGGGAGACCCGATCCCGCATCGCCTTCGCCCTGACCGGCGGCCGCCAGGGCGGATATCGCGGCTATTCCTTCAAGCAGAATCTGGCCCCCGGCGAGTGGCGCGTCACGGTGGAAACCGAGGATGGCCGTAGCGTCGCCGTGCATCGCTTTGAACTGTCCGCCGAACCCCGCGCGCCGGATGCACCGATGTGGCGGCAAACCCTCTGATGCCTGCGAAAGCGGCTTAAATGGTTTGCTATCCGCATGATTTTTAAATAGAATCCCGCGCCTCTCCAAGCCCGCTTCGGGATTTCCCCAAGCGGGCTTGGTTTTTCCGCCTTGCCATACTCCGCACGCACGGAGATGGCCATTGCCCACAAGGAGTTTCGATGCGTCACTACGAAATCGTATTTATCGTGCACCCGGATCAAAGCGAGCAAGTACCCGCCATGATCGAGCGCTACAAATCACTGATCGTCGCCAAAGGCGGTCAAATTCATCGTCTGGAAGACTGGGGCCGTTTGCAACTGGCTTACACCATCCAGAAAATGCACAAAGCCCATTACATCCTGATGAACATCGAGATCGACCAGGAAACCCTGGACGAGCTGGAGCATGGTTTCCGCTTCAACGATGCCATCCTGCGCCATCTGACGCTGGTGCGTAACGAGGCCGTTACGGCGCCGTCACCGCAGATGAAGGGTGAAAAAGCGCGTAACCTGCTCATGCCCCAGCAAAACGAACCCGCTGCTGCGGTTGCCGAACCCGCCGCAGAGGCAGCCGCCTGAATCAGTTCGAGTTAACGGCAAGTCTGATGGCGACATCAGGCGCGCGTACCACCCCGGCAGGCATGCCCGTCTTGCGGTTCCAGGTGCAACACACCTCGATGCAGCAGGAAGCAGGCAAAACCCGACCGGTGGAAGTCGAAGCTGAATTGGTGGCATATGGGAAAGTCGCTCAGGAACTGGCGAAAGCCAAACCGGGCGAAAAACTCAAGCTGACCGGCTTCATCGACCGTAAAGGTGTGCGCAATCCTCAGCTTGAACTGCATGTGAACGGCTTTGAGCACATCACTGAATTTGGAATACCGGCCCCGGCTTAATTGAAAACCCGCCGGAGCCCACTCGATCAAGGAGTCATGAAATGGCATTCGTAAAACGTAAGCCCCGCCCCAAGAACCCCAATGGCGCAGCCCTGTTCCGCCGTCGCAAGTTCTGCCGCTTCACCGCCGAAAAGGTCAAAGAAGTGGACTACAAAGATGTCGACGTCCTGAAGGACTTCGTCAACGAGCTGGGCAAGATCATCCCCGCCCGCATCACCGGCACCAAAGCCAAGTATCAGCGTCAGTTGTCGGTCGCCATCGAACGCGCCCGCTTCCTGGCCCTGCTGCCGTACACCGACCAACACAACCTCTGATCAGGAGCACGACATGGAAATCATCCTGATGGATAAAGTGGCCAACTTGGGCAACCTGGGCGATGTGGTCAACGTCAAGCACGGTTACGCGCGCAACTACCTGATTCCTCAGGGCATGGCCAAGCGCGCCACCAAGATCAACGTTGCTGCATTCGAAGTGCGCAAGGCCGAACTGGAAAAGGTTGCCGCTGAAAAGCTGGCCTCCGCTCAAGTTCGTGCCGACAAGCTCAACGGCATCAGCGTCAAGATCAGCCAGAAAGCCGGTGTCGATGGCCGCCTGTTCGGTTCCATCACCAACGTCGACATTGCCGCCGCGCTGACCGCGCAAGGCTTTGAAGTCGCCAAGGCGGAAGTGCGCATGCCGGACGGCCCATTCAAGGCGGTCGGCGAATACAGCGTCACCCTGTCGCTGCATACCGACGTCACCACCGACGTCAATGTCGTGGTGGTGGGCGAACAATAATCGCCTGCTTCCAGACGTAATAAAGGCCGCGCAAGCGGCCTTTATTTATGGTGCGCCCGAAGCTATTTGCCATCCGATCAGGGTCATCGAGCGGAGATGCCAAACGCTTAACGCGCATTTCGGTTGATGATCTGCAGCGGCCGCCAATCGCTACTTTGTTGCAACTGCGCTGCGGCGCTGTCGTTGTCCGTCACCGCGTAATTGCCGTGACCATCGGTGTATGCGTGCTTGTAGGCGGGCAGCCAGCTTTCCTTGCCGGTTGCTGGATCGCGTGTTTCGATCTGACCGGTCAGCACTTTGTAAAACTCCGTCTGGGTATCCGAAGACCGAGCCAGCCGCTCCGCCTGCCAGCGTCGCTCCGATTCATTGTTTTCCGCGTCACCCGCGCCATTTCTGTGCCGCGCTTGATCTCGGCAGCAGCAGCCCGCTTCACCCAATCAGGATTGAAATGAAAGCTACGCATGCTGTATTCCATCAGCCGACTGTCCTCGCGCACCCGACTGGCAGGCGCGATCCAGGCAGCGGTGCCGATGTTGGACCACAATCCGGAATCCCCCAACGTATACAGCGTGGTGTAGAGGCGACCACGCATCGGCTTGCCGCCTTCCTCCAACTCGAAATCGACATAGCCGGCCTCAACCTGGCTGGCGACCTGGGGCGCCAGTTTGCGTAGCGCCGGCACTTCCACAAATCGCCCAACCAGACGGGCTCGACCGAGCTCCTTGCGGGCGAGTTGCTGGAACACGATGTTGCGCGCGAAATCGGCCACCCCCATGGCCGGATACACCCACGCACCGTCCATCACGCTGCCCACCGCCGGGTGCAGGATGCCGCCGCTGGAACGTGCATAAACAGCCGGGTCGATAAAATAAAAGCGCGGATACCAGCCAAAGCGCGACCGCCCATCCGGCGACGTGGCGCGAAAACCGATGTTGCTTTCCACCAGATCCAGTTTGTTCCAGGCCACGCCGCTCGGCCTCATGCCACCCTCGGTACGCCAGTTCTCTGGCATCAGCAGATAGAACGCGGCCTGATAGGGCTCGACGAACAACTGCATGCGGGTGACACCGGCCGCACCTAACTCCTTGGCATGCACTGACGGAGTAACCGGGCATTGCATCAAGACCGCCAAGACCAGCGCTGGAAAAACGCTGCTCGCCATCATCATATTGCGCACAAACATCATCGCCTCCATATCTGAACAATCGGGTGGTATCCATGCCCGACAACAATTTCAGTATGGCAAAACCTCTTCATCTCGTCGCTTTATGAAGCGCCGATTAATGTGTTATCCGCGAATGTGTTTCCCGCGTTGCAGGCGGCGTAAATCCGTAGAAATATGGCGGCAGAATATGGCGGCGTGACCTGCCTGCTAGACGTTCAAGGGCTACGGCGGCAATAGGCTGACAGCAGACGCTCGGGGTTGGTGGCCCACGGACAGCAGCCCGAGCCGCCATTCACCTTCACCTGATTGCAGCCGTTCGGCAATGACCGCTCTTTATGGCATCGTCTGAGTGCGCCCGACCCAATGTGGTCATTGGCGAAAACCACAACCGGACTTTCATCACACGCAACGAGAAGTCGAGAACGGCCGTTCAGATTGCCCAACTCGGATTTCGGCAGGACGCCAGTTGTGCCGATGGAGCCAAACAGGTGCCATGATCATCCCGCTATATCGGGATAAACAACGCCGGGCTGACACCAAAGAACTTGCCCAGCTTACCCGCCAGTGTCGCGCTGATTTTGCGCTTCCCTGACAGTATCGAAGACAGGTTGCTTTGCGGCACGATGGCGCTCAAGTCTTCCTGGGCAAGCCCTCGCGCCTCCATCAGAAAGCGCAGGGAATCCCTCGGAGTCGCCGGTTCGATTGCGTAATGCTCACGCTCATACTTGGCGACGACATCGCCCACCAGTTCCAGAAAACCGGAGAGCGCATGGTCTTCATCCTCGCCAACCTCATCCAGCAGCGAGTTCATCAGGGCGACCATCTGGTCGTACCCGGCCTGGTCTTGAATCGGCCGAAGATGCCGCATCGAATCCAACGCTGCCCAGGTGGACTGGATGGCACGAATATCAAATTGGGTTTGTGCTGTTTGCATGATCAGACCTTTCCTTTTCGGTAGCGCTTGCACCCGGCATCGTATTCACGATGCGTCATCACTTCCCGTATGTACACGCGTTTCGCCCTGTACTGCACGACGACAACGACGCGATAGTTGTTTCCCGCCACATCGAAGACGACAAAGGGCGGAACGTAGTCGGCGGAGTTGTAGAACGCCTTGATATGGCTGAAGTCCCGGAAGACAACACTCTCCACGATCGAATACCACTGACGTAAAGCATTCTCTGCTGCGGGATGTTTCTGCCAGAACTCACGAAGCATCTTGATGAAGATGATGTGCATGGGATCAACATATCATATTGATATGCCTGGTTGAGCCTTACGATTTTTCCAGGGAAAGTCCCCAGGCAAGCCACTTGCCACTTTCGGGAACGATGCTCTACGCTTACTCCCGGCCAGATCCAGTCATTGCCCTGTAGCCAAGATCGGCTCTTGGAGCGGCAACTTTGGCGCAGCAACCGGCCATCAGCCCGCCGACATGAATTCCTCAACGCGCGTATTCAAGACCGCGTGGTTTGCGAAAACGGCACGAACACGGCAAATTTGTTCTAACGATAAGTCTTTGATTTACCGTCATTCCGGCGGTTGTAAGCCGGAATCCAGTTCGTTCAACAAGCCGGGGG
>Ga0105047_10002418_pt1 | contig 33311 bp, 24 predicted proteins | sample MAT04_FD_78384 | JGI IMG/M metagenome (GOLD analysis project Ga0105047, IMG submission 78384) | Freshwater microbial communities from Lake Fryxell liftoff mats and glacier meltwater in Antarctica - MAT-04 (megahit assembly) | ecosystem: Environmental > Aquatic > Freshwater > Ice > Liftoff... | reverse complement strand
GGCCCGGTCTCAACACCGCGTCCTATGGTTCCAGCCAGTCTCGTATCCGTAAGGATAATCGACTCCTCGCCCTGCCCACGCTGGCTGCACTGCGTTGCAACCGATGGGTTACGAGGCGTCTCACCTGCTCTCCTTAGAAACGCACCCGACGCCTTTTTCGTGCGCCGATATCAGGGATGTTGCGCAGCGTTAGACCTGTGGGTGGCACGTCGAGGTGAACGCTGACTGGAGAAACAGACGGAGTCAGAACCTCTTAGTCGGTGCGGGTTGGTGCGAGCAGCGTGATTAGTTCTCGTTTCGCTTTCTGATATCTGCTTCGCGCGGTCGATCCGGGAATGCGGAGGATTTGAGCCGCCTCATTGATCGTGAACCCATCCCAGTGCACGAGGCGCACGAGCTCTGCAAGCTCCGCGCCGAGCTTGTCTAGTGCGGCACGAACATCGAGATTGGTGTCAGACGGTGGAGACACCACATCAAGATCGTCGACAGTCGTCCGAAGCCGTTCAGCGAGAAGGTTCCGACGCTTGTGGCCGCGGTTGACGTTCAAAACGACGTTCCGCGCGATGCCAAAGACCCAAAGCCGGGCTTCATTGTCAGATGCCGGCATTGACGACTCGCGACGCCAGGCGGTCGTCATCGTCTCCGAGAGCGCATCGGGGGCGTCATCCAGACCCACCCGGCGCTCGAAATATCGCAACAGATCACGAGCTGCACTTTCCAAGACGGCTACGGTGCGGTTAGTCCGGGTCTCACGGTGGCTCACCAACTCACGCCGGCGCAGTCGGACTGGCTAGCGAATGACAGATCGGAGCCGGTAACGGGGCTGGCGATCCCTCGCGCCTCCATCTCATCCCAGATGACGTTATTGATTGCGCCAGTCACTCCTTGGAAGTACAGCTGATCCTCCGAATACACCGACGTAGCAGGCACAGCAGAGTCTTCGTCTGAGCCCACTTGTGCCGCGGTCACTCGTGCCAATTGCCCTTCAACGTCAGCGAGAGCAAGCACGTCGGTAGATTTCAGGTAGTCGCGTGCGGCGGTGAAATCGGCCGGGGTGCTTGTGTCCTTTGCAACCATCCGATACTCGCAGGCGGTCCCGCTGGGCAGAGTGAAGTGCACGACTGCGTCGGGATTCTCGGCCCACGGCTCCCAGCCTGAGATAGTCGCGGCGGCGGCCGCTCCGGCCCCTCCGAGGGTAAGGACGAGAACGGTTCCTATCGCAACGGATCGAGGGGTGACACGGCGATGACGGGAGGCTCTCACCGCCCATCGAGCGCCTTGCACCATTTCGTCAAGAATGCTGTCTGGCACAGCATCCGCCATTGGTGTTTTCAGAGCCGCGTCATCCAGAAGAGCAACCAGTTCTCTCTCGCTGTCGTGTTCAAAGGGATCGGTGGTCATTGGGTACTCCCTGCTATCAAGTGGCCTTCACTCTGTACATGTCCGCCGCGCGCTCATTTGACGAAAGTCTCTCAAACTGATGCCGTGCGGGACTGCTGGAAACCTCCAGCCTTGCGCCCACCCTTCAGAACCGAACATCCCTAGTCAGCCCGCCACCCACTAGAACTCAGGGCGTTGCACTCACCACCTGAATTCGCCGGTTTCGACACACATCGGTTATGAGACATCTTGTGCGGAAGGGGTCCCTACTAAAGTCAGGCTATGACCCTGACTCAATCTCAAGAAGTTGTCGAATTCAAGTTTCGTGAGTTCAAGAAACAACACTTTAAGGGTCTGACGGATGGACTCGCGTTCATGCAATTCGCAACCAGCCTCGCGTTGGAGCAGTTCCAGCTCACCGAGGCTGACATTCAATCGGGGGTAACGGAAGGACAAGACGACGGTGGAATCGACGGCTTCCACATCGTCGTGAACAAAACCGAGGCAGTTTCTGAAACCACTCCTGGGCTGCGAAGATCGACGGCGCCTGCCGGGGCGCCGAAACAAGTCCCGTTCGACGTAGTCGTCGTGCAGTCCAAGTCGTCAACCGACGGGTTCGATGCGCTGGCGATTCCGAAGCTCCACGAGGTGCTCGATCTTATTCTGTCCGGCGCTACACGTACGAAACTCAAGGCCTTCCCCCTGCACGACAAACTCGTCACTCAAGTCGAGGTTTACCGTGCGTACCGGAAAAAGCTAATTTCACTCGACCCCATACGAAGTTTCACCGTCTATGTGATGCAACCCGTTGCTGAAACGAAACTCACTGGCCCGGCAAAGCGTGGCGCGGAAGCTCTGGCGGCCATGATTCGCGGTCATCTCGGCCCGACTACAAAGGTACGTGTCGAACTACTCAGCGCCGATGGCATTGAGAAGCTTCGGAATGCATCCAGGGATGTCGAAGGAGTACTGAAGTTTTCAAAGCAACCTCTCTCCGAGTCTCATGGGAAGAGTGAAGCGTGGCTGGGCCTGGTGACAGTCAAAGATCTGCTTGATTTCATCCGACGAGGGAACACTAAAGTGCTGCGTGACGAACTCTTCACGACGAATGTGCGCGATTTGGGGTCTTGGTAGTAACGGCGGGAAATTGAACGCTTAGCTGTCCTGATTCCGTGGTTTGCGATGGCATGGGCTGAACCGACGATTCTCTTGGAGACAGTCTGGCGGCCGGTTTAGGGTTCGTTGGTCGGGTCGCGGAAGGGCCGGAGTCCTGTTGGAGCGGGTGCTGTGAACGCGTAGCGGCCGAGCACGTTGACGTGCTGGTCGACCAGCGGGGATAGCCGGCTGATGTCGGTATCGGAGGCATCTTGCCCGGCGGCGCGCAGTTCGGTGATGGCGGCGTCGATGTAGCGGGTATTCCATAGCACGACAGCGTTCACGACGAGGCCGAGTGCGCCGAGTTGGTCTTCTTGGCCCTCGCGGTAGCGTTGGAAGATTTGCCCGCGGCGTCCGTGGAAGATGTTGCGGGCCAGGCGGTGTCGGGACTCTTGGACGGTTAGCTGGGTGTTAATCGCCCGCCTGTAGGTCTCATCGGTCGGGTCAATTAGTGCGAGAAGGTGCGTAGTCTTGGCGATCCGCCCGTACTCCACAACCGCTGCGCCAAGCGGGCTTGGTGCCCCGTTGTCACGGGCGAGCATGCGCAGCAGGTCGTAGGCGCGCACCGTTCCGGTCACCAGCGACGCCGCCAGCCGGGTCATGTCCTCCCAGTGGGTAGTGATTTTGCCGAGGTCTATTTTGTCGCGGGCGACACCGTTCACTGGCCCGTAGTCGCCTGGGGTTTGCCCGGGGAGGGTGGCGCGCCATAGGCGCTGGTCTTTGAGGTCCGCGATGCGTGGGGAGAACCGGTAGCCGAGGAGCGTGAAGATACCGAAGACCATGTCGGAGGAGGACGCAGTGTCAGAGGCGACCATCTCCGGTTGGGGCCCGCCCTCGAGGTTCAGTATGGTGTCAAGGATGTAGAGCGAGTCACGCGCGGTGCCCGGTACGACGGTGGCTCCGATGCCGGCGACTTGGTCGTTGACGGCGTTGAACCAGGTCAGTCCGCGGCCGTGTCCGAAGTACTTCGGGTTCGGGGCAGCGTTGATGGTGCGCACGGGTACTACGAAACGCAACCCGTCGACCGAGGCCAGTAGCCCGCCACCCCATGAACGCGCGATAGGGACGCTGGCTTGGGTCTGGATAAGGCGGGCGTTGGCGGCCGCATGGGTTTCGCCGCGCACGTAATTCGCTTCGACGTACCCCAACCGATCTCGGGTCAGGGCCGATTGCGCCTCGGCGATGACGGGGGTCAGGCCGACGTTGCAGGCTTGAGAGATCAGGACCGCTGCCAGCGGCAAGGAGAGGTCGCCCATCCGCGCCGCCGACCCGCTGGCGTGCTTGTAGGCGTCTAGGAATCCTGTCCAGGAGCGCACTTCGAGGAGAATCTCGGGCAGATCTACCCGCGGCAGCATGCCAGCCACCTGGGCTCGCAGCGCGGTCAACGATTCGGGGACCTCCAACGCTGGAAGGGGGCTGACGGCAAGCTTGACCTTCCCATCAAAACCCTCGACCAGCCGGACGCTCGCTTCCGATGGGGCCTCCGCGATTGCCGCGGCCAACCCCTGCCAGCCCGCGTTCAAGACCTCCAGCTTCGCGGCCAGGTGCTCTATCACCGGGGTGTCCAGAGATAGGCTCGTCAGCAGCTGATCACGCACCGCGTGCCAGGCGGGGCCAGCCAGCAGCCGAGCTCGAGGGTCACCCCAGCGGGCTGAGACCGTGGCGAACACGTCCCGCCGACGCAAGCTCATCCGCAACTGTTCTAACACGCACACGACCCACGCGTCCCGATCGACTTCAGTGTCAGCGGCACGACCGAACACGGCCGCGCGCCAGGCGGGAGGAACCAGACGATCGTCGATCTCTCCGGCCCGGATCCTGCGCCGGCCCCGAAGAGCTTCAATGCCCGCCAGTGCTTCCAGCACGGGTCGCCCGGCGTCCGTCGATCCCCACGGGATCGTCGTCGCCAACAGGCGCAGGAACGGTGCCACGGTCCGGTAGCGGCGGACCATTTGTTCACGCATCGCCCCCTCGGCCCCGGTCGGGTCCGGCACAAGCTCACTCACTATCGAGACCGCTGCCACGATCTGGTCCCGCGAGGCGACCTGCTCCAACGCCGCCCACGCCGCGGCGACCTCGACATGCTCGCCCGCAGCGTCAAGAACACCTAAGAACTCAGCGCCGACCCTGGCCAGCACAGTGGAGGCTTTCTCCAACGCCGGCAATGTCGCCAACCGTTCCACGGCCGCGGCCCGCTTGGATGGCCCTAACACCCGTGAGGCCATCAGCAGATCGAACAAGTCCAGTGCGTCATCGACCGCGGATTCCCCCAACGCCGCGACCGTAGCGACCAATGTCGCGGAGCGGCGCGGCTCGGCAAGACGCTGCAATGTTTGGGTCTTGGCACCAAGCCCATACCGAGCCAACGACCGCACCCTTGATGTCGGCACGGCCGACAGATCCACCGTCCCAACCCCGAGCTTCTGCACCGAAGCTGCCCTCTGCAATGCCATGTCCAACGAGGGACCCGACACCCTCGTCGGGCCCGCCCGCAATGACTCCAGCCGTGACGAACGGCCGCCCTGCTCCAGCGACAACAGCCCGCGCAGGACGGATGGCAACTGCGGACCGGCCCGGTCGGCCGCTGCCGCGATCACCTCGTACAAGCGAGACTGCGCACGCTCGCGCGAGGACTGCACCAACCGCACAAGCGTCGTCACCCCAGGCAGGAGCACTTTCTCCCGCCGCAGCCACATCGTTGCCTGCTCGAACAACACCGCCGACCCCTCACCGTGTGTCCAGGCGCGCGAGAAAACGAACCCTTCCAGCTCATCGAGCACCGACCCAGCCAGGTCCCGATAGCCATACACGAAGCGGATCTCACGCGCATGCTCGTAGACCGTCGGTAGCCGCTGCACATACCGGGTCACCACCGACGGATCTGCAACATCGAGCTGCGCGGCAACGTAGTCGAGGATACCCGCTGGTACGGCAAGCGGGTCGCTCAGAAAAGTTCCGAGGAATCGGACCGTGCCCAGCTGCAGGGCGAAACCCAACCGGTTATGCGCCCCACGCCGCAGCCCGATCAGGTCCCGGGCCGCATCATCCAAATAGAAGAACCGCTCGATCTCCGACCGCGGTGGTTCGCCTGAGTACTGCCCAAAAGCAGCTGCCTGCTCGTCACTCAAGAACTCGACCGGCACGCAACTTACGTTACCGACAAGCGAGAAAACCCGCCCAACGATGCTTAGCGTTCAAATTCCCGCCATTACTACCAAGACCCCGAGCTATGCGGCCGGAATCGAGATCGCGGCGGATGGCTCGCTCGAGCACGACGGGTCGTGGCTCGCGTTCCTGTCGAAGTTCAGCGTGTCGGCCGACCGCCACACCGAGGTCGTCGTGAGCTGCAACCGCGACGACGGCGACCCCGACGGGCTGGTAGACCAGCTCAAGGCGATCTGGTTCTAGCGCGAGAACGTGCACCGATCAGTACACGTCGTTGCGGTCCCTGGCGATCGTGAACCCGTGCCCGCTCACGGCGTTCTGGCACGAGATGCCCAACGACTCCGCGTAGCACGTGATCGAGCCGTAACTCAGCGACTCCCCGTATTGCAGCACCTGTACCGGGGTTGCCCCGTCGTATCCGCTGGCGAGCGCACGCGACGCGGGAGACGTCGACTGGGAGTCGACCCGCGCGTGGGTGATCTCCAGTCCCGTGGCCTCGATGCCGTTGCCACACGCTCCGGCGATACCGAAGCACGGGTCGTCAGCGGAGGTCGCGGGGAACGACCAATGGTGCTCGTTGATGGCGCAGCCCCAGTAGCCCTCCGGCTCCGGGGCGATCGCGCACCCGACGTTCAGTGATGGCGACATGAAGACAATGCCATCCCACCCGGGCACCACGAAGTTCGCGGGGTCAGCACCGACGAACGACCCTGACGGCGAGTAGTGCGGGGCGATCACCTCCGGTGTGGGGCTCGGCGTCTCGGTCACGAGCGAGGTGCCCTCGGGAGCGGAGCTCGCCCCCGCCTCGGAACCGCTGCCGGAGCCATCGGTGCCCGCCGCTGTCGGCCCCCGGCCCGCGCTGACGGCGCTACCAATCGCGATCGCCATCACGAGGGCGGCAACTGCCGCGATCGCGATGACGACGGGTCGGCGCTGGTTCCAGAGGCTTCTCGCGCGAGCAAGGATCGTCGCCACCACGGGGCCGCCCGACGAGACGGTCGCCGCGGAGGGCTTCGACAGATCGAGGCGAAACGTGTTGGTCTCCGGCTCTTCGTCTGTGCCTTTGCCGCACAGCGCGCAGAATCGATCATCAGCCGCCAAGGCGGCTCCACAGTGACGGCAGGTCACAGTTGTTCTCCTTCGCTCGAGTGGGTGAAGCGTGCACGATCAGCCGAGCGGATGACCACGAAGACTGCCGCGTTGATGAGCACGGCAAAGGCGATGATCAGGTAGACCCCCGGGCCGATCTCGACCGAGACATCGGGGATGACGGCACCGAGTTCCATGCTGCTCATGTCGACGGTTCTGCCGGTGATTCCTAGGCTGCTGAGGTCGACGCCCGGGGGCAGGTCGACGACACCCGCGGTCGTATCGATGCCGACCGACTCGAGAAGGTCGCCCACCGACAACGTGAGCGCTCCGATCTCCGCGAGAAACCGCGCGACCGATTCACGGCCGACGATCAGCAGGAGCGCTCCCAGGAGCCACGTATCGGCAACCCAGGCAAGGAGCACCCCCACCGACAACAGGGGCCGCGTGGCGAGGCTCGCCACCGCTGTCGCGCCGATCACCGCTGTGACGAGCAGCGCTACATCGACGCCGGTGCCGAGCGGATAGACCCAGAAGCGGGGCGTGATTGCGGCGTTGATCGACAACCACCCCACGAAAATGCTCGCCACGACGACGAGCACCGCGACGACGCCCAGCCCGGCGGTGACCTGGCCCGCCCTCGACCGCACCCACGCCGTGGAAAGTCGGTCGCGGAAGCCGCGGCGAGGCGCGCGCGCCGCCACCGGTGTCGCCACAGGCGCGGCGACCTCGCCGTCGTCGAAGCCGAACCCCGAGCCGCCCCCGAATCCGGCAGGAGAGCTCGCCAGCGCCGAGGCAGGCGAGTCCCAGTCGTCGAAGCCCGCGTAACCCGATCCAGCATCGAGTGCCTCGCGGGTCGCGGGCTGCGCCGCTGCTACCGCTGGTGTGCGGTTCGAGCGCCTCGCGAGAACGACGATCCCCAACACGAGGACTCCCAGAAAGGAGAACAGGACCCCGATGGTGATCGCAAGTGGCCTCGGCAGCCTGCCGTACACCGCCAAGGCGTACGACGCGGTGGCGCCGAAGAGAGCACTCACCCCGAAGATCAGCAGCAGCGTTCGGCCACTCAGGTCCATCAGTTCTTGCAGTACGTTCATCATCAGCTACCTCGAATCCATCGGGGCGAGCAGGAGCCGCTCGCACATCTCCTCGGCCGCCGCGGGACCGCGCGCCTCCGTTACATCGACGCCGGGGGCAGCAACGGATGCGGCCCACGAACCAGCCGGCACCCAGGCGTCGTCCGCCCACGACAGGAGCTCGAGGTCGAGCGCCGAATCACCGGCCGCCCACGTCGGGGCTGGCCCGTACACGCTCGCGACATGGGCGGCCGCCGCCGCCTTCGTGATGCCCGTCGGCAGCAGATACGTGCGCCGACCGTCGGTCTGGGCCACCCAGCCGCACTCCGCCGCGCGCGCTCGCGCTTGTGCGCCGTCAGCCGCCGCAGCGACCTCGTCGTCGTAGGCGAGCACGACGAGCAGACCCTCCCGACGGGTCACGCGGCGCGCCGGGTGGTCGGCGAGTCCGGCGATGATGTCGTCAGGCGCCGCCGCCGACGACGCGCGCGCCCGGACGATGTCGTGCCAATCCCCGTCGGGTGCCCCATCGACGAGCACTTGCACCCCCGCGCTCACGATGGCGACAGCCGGGCGCTCGGTGAAGAGGGTCATGCGCGTGAGCTGCTCGGCGCTACGAGAGGTGGTCGGGATCACCCGGACTCCTGCGGTGCCAAGCGCGGCGAGCAGCCCAATCGTGCGCTGCGACGCGTACGCGACACATCTCCCCGACGCATGGTCGACACACGCGTACGAGCTCGGGGGGCCCTCGAGGGAACGCTCGGGGTGCGCGAGTGTCCCGTCCACGTCGAGGAAGGCGAGCCGGTTCATGTCGGCTCCCGCATCGACCGAATGACGCCGACCGCCGCGAACAACGACTCAGGATCGACGACCACCGGAGTGCCGCGCGTCGCAGCGAGGAGTTCGAGGTGGCGAGCATCCGGATGCCCGAGCTCCCGCACGACGAGCAACTCGGGCACTCGGCGGAGAAGCACGCGCGTGGCCTCGCAGAGCCCGGGCTTGATCAGCGCATCCCTCTGCACGCCATACCGTTCGCGGAGCCGCGCGATCTCGGCGATGACGCGCGACCGAGATCCGGCGACACGGGGTGCGACGACCAGTTCCCCGGGGTCGATGTCGGGGAACCAGCGCGCCGTGTGCTCAATCACGTCGACTGATCGATCGGCGGCCGCGAGATGCGAATAGAACTTCGCGCCGTGAAACCGCCCCTCAGGGAGGAAAGCTGGACTCGCCGCCGTGCGTGAAATGAGACCGGAGACGGTGGAGTTGAGGCACGCCGACGGAATGAGCACGTCGTCGTCGGTGCCGGACCAGGTGGCGGCCGCGGCAGGGTCCGCGAGCACCCCAAGCTCCCCGGAGAAGTCGACCGCGCCGAGGTCGGCGAGCGAGCGGCGCAGCTCGGCGCTGATCGATCCCTTGCCGGTCCAGCCGTCAACGAAGGCCACCAAAGCTGGATCGTGGTGAGCCCGCAGGTAGTCGAGAGCCACCCGGTCGAGACCACGGTCGAGCAGTATCGACATCGTGTAGTGCGGCGCGCGGAGGCCGTGAGCGAATTCGAGCCATCGCCGCACGAGCACCCCGGCGGGCGTTCCGGCACGGGCCAACGACACGAGAACAAGATCCTCTCCGCGCGCAGCGAGAACCTGCTCAGCCAACCGGGCGCTGGCCACCGCGACCGCGCGCGACTGGGTAGCCAGTGCCGCCTCGAAGAGTTCGAGATAGTCGTCGCCCGGCGAGAACTCGACGGGCAACGACTCGGAGTAGTGCCCGCTGAGTTGGATGACGCGCTCGCGTTCGAGGCCGCTCGACTCCAGGCCGACATCCGAGATGTCGGTGAGGAGCCAGCGCACGTCGGCGGACGGGTAGGAGGAGAACCGCGGACCTGTGAGCGGTTCCGCCTGCCCAATCCGAACGTCGATCACCTCGTTGTTGCTCGCGAGAACCGAGACGAGTGAGCGTGACGCGGCATACGGTCCGGTCTCCGGCGACACGACGATGACGACGTCGTAGTCGTCGGGCTTCACGTTGTAGAGGAAGCGCGGGTAGTCGGCCTGGTCGGGGTCACCGACAAACTCGAGCGCCGAACGGATCGCGTAACCGTCTTCGTCGATGGCGGAGACCGGCGAGCGCGTCGTCGAGCAGCACAGGGTATCGAGTCCGCGCGCCGCAAGGCACATCGCGATGGCCTGAGGTACCGCCATGAACTCCTCGATGCCGACGACCAGCAGGCGACGAGCTCCACCGATGGAGGTGAGGATGCGCGCGGCGATCTCTGCTGCTGCGAGCGAGCCTCTGTCGCGATCGAGGCGCGAGAGGCCGTCTTGGCCGTCGAGGGCGAGGTGCGGCGGCCATGTCACCCGCAGCAGCGACGCATCGCCCCCGCGGGCGGCTCGGGCCCGCGCGACATCGGGCGGCGGGATGACGGCGGGTGCGGCATCCGGAAGCCCGATTCTCACGCGACTGAGCGTGACGCTCGTGAGCGCGAGCCCGAGCGCTACCGCCTCGTCGCTCATGGCAGCGCGCTCCGAGTCGGGGCGCGAGTCGAGCAGGCTGGCCACGACGTACTCGCGAGCACCGGCGATCCCGCTGAGCTCGCGGATGATGTTCATCGAGGTTCGGCCCGTCGAGATCTCGTCGTCGACGAGCACGATCGAGCGCGCGGTGCGCACGAGATCGGCATCCGTGGGCGCAAGGTGGTGGGCGGTCGCGTGGGAGTGTTCCTCGAAGAACGACAGCAGCGGCTCCCGAGAAGGGGTTCGAGTGCTGTGCAGGTAGTGGGCGTCCCCCAGCATCTCGGCGACACCGTGGCCGAGCGCCGTCGCCGTCTCCGCGAACCCGATCACCAGCACGGGCTCAGGAAGGCGAAGCTCAGCCACCGCCGCGCCAAGCCGGTGCGCGGCGTCGGCGATGTCGACCGGCGATGCAGGAATGTGCTTGCCGAGCACCGTGGAGACAACCAGGAGCAGTCGCTTGTGATTGCGGCGCAGGGCCAACCCCGCCAGAGACCGCGCATCGTCGGGACCGTGCCCCTCGTAGCTAATGCCCGTGCGTTCGGCAACCCACGATCCGACCCACGAGCTCATCGCGCGGCTCCCGCCAGCGCGCCGGCCTCGAGGAGGAAGTCCACGAAGTCGACCCCGGCTCGCGCGACCCCGAACACCCTCGCGCGGCGAAGGGTGTTGCGGGCCCACGACAAGTGGGGTCGCACCTCATTCATCTTGTTTCCCGCAGGTGACGCATGCGCCCCGCCGTCGGACTCTCGAGCGACGATCGACACGGCGTCTTGGAACTCCTCATCACTCACCACCGACAGTGCATGCACGACACCCACGTGCGAGGGATGGATCACCGTCTTGCCCCACAGCCCGTTGAGGCGGTCGAGGTTGATCTCCGATAGCAGGCTGTCGAGACCCGTACGCACCATCGCTTCGCGGATGCCCGACGCGGCATGCTCGACGAACGGTGTAGCACGCAGTTGCGGCTTCAGGATCCGGCCAGCCTGAACGAAGTGCTCCCACACCGGCCCCGACACGGGAATCGCCGATGAGAGCGGTCGAACGAAGGTGTTGACCACATCGGCGATGACGTCGGCGACCACCTTGATGTCGTAGATCGTGGTGTCTGACGTGCGCCGCAGGCCGAACACGCCGGCGATATCCGCGGCGCCGATCCGGATGCACGCGATCGAGTTCGAGCCGGCCACCAGGGCGCTCGTCGCGGTGAGGAACTCGCGCCGAGTCTCGATCTGCGCGAGCGCCGCGGATTCCAGGATCGGCATGCCGACGAGCCTTCGGCCCACGAGGGCCGACGATGACGCGAGCACTTCGAGCGCCTCGGGCCCCGTGGTGGCAGGGTCGAACTTGGGAAAGACAAATCCTGCGAGCCTGCCGGGAACGGCGTCGGCAAGCTCGAGAGTCGCGGCGATGTCGGAGGGGCGCCGCAGTCGCAGGAAGATGAAGGGCAGGTCTTCGTGGCTGTGGGCGAGCTCGGCCAGCAGGCGCGCGGCGCGGGGTCGGGCATCCACCGCATCACTGTCGGTCATCGAGTCTTCGAAGTCGATCACCGCAGCCAGTGCGCCCTCCCGACGGCGCCGCGCTAGATCCTCGACGACGGTGGGCCGACCCGCCGGCACGTACAGTGTCGCGCCGAGCCAAGAACCGATCTCGGCCGGCGTCGCGTCGTCAGCGACGTGCTCTGGCTGGTGGCCGAAGAGCACGTCGCGGACGTTGTCGCTCAAGTGATCGAAATGACGCACATCAGCTCACGAGCTGGGCTTCGCGTGTGCGTTCCCTCCGCGTGTGGACCACGCTGGAGATCCACCCGGCCGCAATGAACCCGACGCCGACAAGACCCGTGACGAGCTCCGGCACTTCCCAGCGAATCGTCACGAGCAGGATCACGGCGAGTGCTCCCACCGCCCACAGGGCGCCATGCTCGAGATAGACGAACTCGCTCAATGTGCCCCTGCGCACCAAGAAGATCGTGAACGACCTGATGTAGAAGGCCCCCACTCCCAGACCGATCGCGATGATGACGGGATCGGAGGTGATCGCGAACGCTCCGATCACGCCGTCGAAGGAGAACGAGGCGTCGAGCACTTCGAGATAGAGGAAGAGGAAGAACGCCGCGCGGCCGACCACCTTGGTGACCTCATTCTGGGCAGAGGGCCGATGTGCCTCACCCTCGTCTGCGTCATCCTGAGCTTTCTCGAAGAGGCTCCCCAGCGCGCTGATGAGCAAATACGATCCGAGTCCGATAACCCCGGCGAAAAGTACGACTCCACGGTTCTCGTCTGTTGCGAGGAACTGCGCGGCGAGCGCCAGCGCGACAATCGCCACGACGACAGCGGCGTAGTCCAGGCGACCGATCCGTTCCAAGGGACGCTCGATCCACCGAAGCCAACGAACATCCCGCTCCTCGAAGACGAAGTTCAGGAAGAGCATGAGCAGGAAGATCCCGCCGAACGCCGCGATCGCCGGATGCGCCGCATGAAGCACATACGCGTAGGTTCCTGGTTCCTTGATGTCGCCCTTCTCCAGCGCCAGCGACACCGCCTCGACCGGAGAGAGCTGTGCGGTGACGCCGACCACGAGGAGCGGGAAGACCAACCGCATGCCGAACACCGCGATGACGACACCGACCGTGAGGAAGATGCGCTGCCAGTAGGCACTCATGCGCTCGAGCACGGTCGCGTTGACCACCGCGTTGTCGAACGAGAGCGAAATCTCCAGCACGATCAGGATCAGCACGAGACCGAGCGCTACAGGGCCCCCGTACAAGAAGCCGAGCGCAACTCCGACCCCGGTAATCGCGAATGACCAGCCGAAGGTTCGGAGGATCACTGGGTGTCAGCCAACGTTGATGCCATAGTGCTGGAGCGCGGCAGCGAATCCGGCGGGGTGTCCGTCGCCGATCGCGCGGAACTTCCAGTCGGAACCGTCGCGATACAGCTCACCGAACGCGAGCGCGGTGTCGGTGGTGGCACCATCGGTGAGGTCGAACCGAGCGAGCTCGCGACCGTCTGAGTTGTTGACGACGCGGATGAAGGCGTTGTCGACGACCCCGAACGACTGGCCTCGAGAAATTCCCTCGTGGATGCTCACCAGGAAGACGATCGCCGTGGCACCCGCTGGCACCAAGTCGAGTGCAATGATCAGCGTCTCGTCATCGCCTTCACCCTCGCCGTCCTGGTTGTCGCCCGTGTGCGTCACTGCTCCGGTGGGGCTCGTGAGCCCGGGGGTGTTGTAGAAGATCAGGTCGGCATCCGAGAGAGCCTTGCCGTTGGGGCCGAGGATGATCGCTGACGCGTCGAGGTCGAACTCCGAGCCATAACCCTCCCTCGGATCCCACCCGAGACCGACGGTGACCGACGTGAGGCGAGACGAACCCGCCTCCTTGGTCAGGGAAACGCTTCCACCCTTGCTGAGACTGACAGACATGTTGTTCTCTCCTTGATTTCGTGAGCTATTCGGCGTTGATGCCGTAGTTGCCGAGGGCCTGGCCCAGACCTCGTGGGTACCCGTCTCCAATGGCCTGGAACTTCCATTCGCCGCCATCGCGATAGACCTCGCCGAAACTCAGGGCAATGTCGCTGGCGGCGCCATCGGTGAGGTCGAATCGCGCGAGTTCGCGGGCATCGGCGTTGTTGACGACGCGGATGAACGCCGAGTCGACCCCGCCGAAGGACTGCCCCTTTTCGGTCGCCCTGTCGATCGAGGCTATGAAGACGATCGACTGCACCGCCGCCGGCACCGCGGTAAGGTCGACGATGATGCGCTCGTCGTCGCCCTCACCTTCGCCAGTGCGGTTGTCACCACCGTGGCGCACCGACTGCGACGGGTGGATGAGCGCCCCGTAAAACACGAGGTCGGCTTCGGACGATGCCTTGCCGTTGATTCCGACGAGCACCGCCGAAAGGTCGAGGTCGTAGGTCGAGTCGTTCGACTGGTCCCATCCCAAACCGACTGTCACCGAAGTGAGCGTGGATGAGCCCGCTTCCTTGGTGAGCGAGACGCTTCCGCCTTTGCTGAGGCTTACGGTCATGATCTGTCCTTCTTGGTTCTGCTAGAGGGCGGCGGTCGCCGCGGGAATGAGGTCACGGATGGTACGGCCGTTCGTTTTCGAACCGATGGCCGTCATGTCCCAGGAGGTGCCGTTGCGGGTGAGCTTGGCCATGATCTGTGCGGTGTGCGGGCCCGAGCCAGAAAGGTCGAAGCGGGCGAGTTCTGTCTCGTCTTTGCTGTCCACCAGTCGGCAGAATGCGTTCTCGATCTTGCCGAACGACTCTCCGGAGTAGCTGCTCACCACGAAGACCAGGTTGGTTGCGGCGTCCTGCACTCCCCCGAGTTCAACGACGATCGACTCGTCATCCCCGTCGCCGGCGCCGGTCGTGTTGTCACCGGTGTGCACGATGGCGCCATCGCTGCTGCGGAGCTGGTTGAACCATACCTGATCGATGAGGTTGTTGGCGGCGTCGAACACGAGGCAGGAGGCGTCGAGATCGATGGCCTGATCCTTGTAGCCCCCGAAGAATCCGCGCACCTTCATCGCGTCCCAACCGAGGCCCATTCGTACGCGGGTGAGCGTCGACGCCGACGTCTTGGTCAGAGATACGGTCTGACCCTTGCTGAGTGTGATGGACATGTCTGCCTTTCCTGTGCGTTAGATGACGTTCTTCATGTCCAGAACCCACTTGAGCGGGTCGAGGATGCGGAACGGGGAGATGCCGAGCTTGCTGATGGATTCGCCGTCGGTGGATTCGCCCAGCACGGAGACGGCGAAGTAGCGATGCGGGATGGGCCTGCCACCCTCGATCGCGAAGACGAAGTCCTGAGCGCCGAGCTTGTGCAGCAAGCTCTCCACTTCGAGCGAGAGCAGCTCGCCGTCGACCTTGTCGTAAGTTCCGGCGTCGAGGCTCGGGTCGCGCAAGAACGCGGCACCCGGGTTCGACATGATCGGCCTCCACTCCATGTCGTCGACGTCACGCAGCGCCTGCAGGGCGTCGAACTTCGACACGATGATGGCCAGCGCCGGTGATGCGTTGCCCATGAGTCGGCGGACGTTGCCGAGCACGAGCCGGGGATCGCCACCCGTGTTGAGTTGGTTCGGAACGAGACCGCGCAGGCGCTCGCGGACGGCGGGGATCGCGAGGGGGTCGAACATGAAGAACACGCCGTCGGCGTACTTGAGGAACGACAGGCTCTTGGTGTCTTCGGTGGTGGCCTCCAGATCCTCCCCCGCGACGTCGCGGATCACGAGCACGCGCTGGATTCCTCGGAGCGAACCCATGCGGAAGATGAGTGGGTACCGCTGCGGCGGAGTCTCGGTGTTCGAGCGCGGCGTCGCCTGGATGATCTTGAGCTTGTCGTACAGCGGACCTTGGAAGTGCTCGCGGTACACATCGCGCGACCGAGAGTCCGCGAAGTCGAGGCTCGTGCGCAGGTGGGCGAGCACGTTGCGCAGCTGCTGCACGGCAACGGCGATGTAGAAGCTCTTGCCCGACCAGCGGGCACCGCTCATGGCGATCGTCGTCACGTCAAAGGAGCGCCAGTTCTCCGGCAGGGGGAAGTGGCAGTTCGCACACGCCTCCTGGGCGATAGCAGAGCACTGGCGGCAGTGGATCTTTGCGGGCGGTGCCCAGTTGCGCGGCGCGTCGGAGGGCCGCGCAACGAGGGTGATGGGCCCCGAGTGCACCTGCGAGCCGACGTACGCACTCGCTACCGGGTCTTGGGCTTGGGCACATCCGGGCGCCTGACACACCCACGCGAAGTCAGCGGGAGGAAGCTGCTCGAAGCAACTGGGGCAGGCGGTCATGCGGCCACCCGCTTCGCGTAGTCGGTGCCCGGCACGAAGCAGCCAGCGAGCAATGACTTGATCAGTCGGCGCAGTGCCCCCGGGTCGAACTCGAGGCGTCCCGCGATGCCCTCCTCGGCCACAACGGGCTCGACGAGGGTCGACGGAATGCCCGGCTCACCCTGCAGGCGGAGGGCCTGCGCATCGGCAAACACCACGAGATGGCGCGCCTCACCCTCGATCTCGTCGGCCACCTGCAGCTCGCCGATGTCGGAGGGCAGCGCGTCGGTCAGCACCCATGTGACCGTATTCTCGCTCGGGAGGTGTCCCACGAGGGCTCGATCCCCGGAACGGAAGCCCACGGTGAGCGCGGCCGACCGCTGCGCACGTACGACATCCTCAGCGAGCGATGCCCTGGAGCCGACCTCGAGCCACTCGACCGAGGTTCCCACCAGAGCCGCACGAACGCTCTTGTTCTTGCCGACGACTGCCGAGATACCCGCGAGGACGTTGACGAGTGCGCCCACGCTGCCATCCTTCGTCGGAGCGAGCATCGACGCGGATCCGTCGACGGCGACCACGACATTGATCGCGGAGGTGGGGTCGACGACGCTGGCCCCGAGGATCTCCCGTGTGGCGAACTGGGCCAGCGCGGCGAGACCGGTGAGATCGTCATGACCGTCGTCCTCGACCTCCAGTCGGGCGTAGATAGCGGCGCCGTCGCGGCGCAAGGAGAGCAGGGTATGACGGGAGACGCCCGAGACGTTGACCTTCGCCACCATGTGGAGGGGGTCGGCGCTGGGTGCCGCTTCGTACGCGACGGTGAGGTCGAGTAGGGTTCCGGCAGGAAACGGCCGGCCTCCGCGGAGGGAGATCGAGATCATCCCGTAGCCCACAAGTTTCGGCACCACGAGGGTGCCGGGTCGGAAAACCGTCACGATGTCCTGACCCTCGAGGTCGACCGCGGAGAAGACAATCTCTTCCGTGATGGCCCCCGCGTGGACCTGCACGCGAAGCGGCTTGTCGCCATCGATCTTGGCCGGGGTGTTCGGCTCAAGCACATAGGTGGGCATCAGATGTTCTCCTTGTCAGAGGCTGTGATTCCGAACAGTCCGCGGCGACCGGTGCGCGACTTCGCCTGCCCGGGGTCGAGAGACTTGAAGTACTTCCACCACGGGCGGGCGAACTTGTCGAACTCGGCGGCCTTCTTCTCTCCCAGTCGGCCCGCCGGGATCTGCTGCACGATGAGGCCCTCGGCGACGCCGAGATCCCACTCGGGCCTGCCCACGCCTTCCTCGGCCATCGTCGCGGCCACGATGACGATGAGTCGGCCATCCGAATCGGCGTCGGGCACGCCGAGCCGCGCGATGCCCTGCTCGCCGTCGCGGGGCGGCACCGGGCAGTCCTCCGCCCCGAGAAGCGACAGCTGCACGGCACGGGGAAAGTCGTTGGCCGAGAACGCGCCCTCCGCCACGTGCTGCCGAATCACGACCTCGAACGTGTCGAGGCTCACCCGCGTGAGTGAACGACGGAGGAAGTCGACGCGTTCGCGCGTGAACTCGAACTGAGGCTTGCCTGTGATGCCCACGATGTGCGACGAGATCAGTGCCACGAGATCGAGCCAGGCCGGTGCGAGGGCGAAGAGCTTGGACGACGTGGAGAAGAGCGCCGCGGCCTCACCGCGAGACATCGTGCCCCCCGTCGCGAGCCGTTCGGCGAGGAGGCGCGCCTCCGCGACTGCCGCGAGCGTGCGCCCGCTGGTGCGGGTATCTGCCGTCGCTGCGATGATCGAGATGAGCGCCTCGAGCTCGGCGCCGGAAGCGACATCGATGAGGGCGCGGGCCATGAGCGTGCCGGGCACCGCCGCCGGGTGGATCGTCTCGACGGAGAGCACCTCCGCCGCCGTCCACGGCGACTCGGGTTTAACGAGGTGCAGCGCCCGCGGGTTGCCCTCCCCCGCCGCACCGCGCTCCACGAGGGCGAGCCACGCCGCCGCGCGCAGCGGCGCGAGCTCGGTGCGCCCCTGGGCGCATCCCTCGATGACGTACTCGATCTCGAGGTCGGAGAACGGCGCGCCGGGCACGAGCGCCCTCGCCGGGTCGGGGAACAGCCACTGCACAACAGCGGACGACAGCTTGGAGCCGGGCATGCCCGGACCCGCGGCCAGCGCGGCGTCGACGAGGGGGCGCATCCAATCGCCGGCGAAGGCCTCGGAGATGCGACCTACCGAGGCCGTCAACACCGGACCGGCGAGCGGGTCGAGCAGCACCGGGAGAACGCGATCGCACAGGAGGGTCTCCAGGGGCGCCTGAAGCGCGGGGTCACCGGCGGCGACGAGCCCCGAGGCGATGACCCAGTCGGCCAGGCGCACGATCTCGCGAGGCTCAGCGGAGCCCGCTCGTTGCAGCGCCGCGACGGCCCGACCGGCGGCGGCATCACCGCTGCCCATCGATAGGCGGTGCGTGGGAGCGGGTGTCGGCCCCAACAGGAACGCCGGGTCGTCGAGCACGCGCTCCTGATAGACGGCGACGGCGAGGTCGTGCATCACCGAACCCGCCTGCCCGGATGTCGCGGCGACCTGGTCGAGCGCTTGCTGCACGCTCGTACCGAAGAGGCCCTGTGCTGCGGTGGCCACGGCTTCCCAGAGCTCCGGATACGCGGGCAGGCCGGGCGGCGAGGTGTCGCGCAGCACCCGCGCGGCCTCCCTCGTCGCGTCCGCGAGTTCGTCGGGCATGAGGGCTGCAACCATGGCAAGGGGCCAGGCGGGCGCAAGGTTCGTGTCCGCAAGCACGGCGCAGACCGCGTCGAGACGGGCGAGCACGGCGTTCGCCAGGTCGGGCTCCTGCAGCGCCACCTCGGCAATGACCGACCACTCGGTGACGACGACGGGCGACTCCCCTACGCGGTGCGGCTCGCCGTCTAGGTCGCCGAGGGAGGGCGTCGTGCGGTCGTCGATGACGACGACGTTGTCGATCTTGGCGGCGGCATCCGCGTCGGCGTGGGGCACGCCCACGATGAGCGCCCCGCGGCGGAGCACCGACTCGAGACCCGCCGTGCGCTCGAACACCGAGAATGGCAGGAGTCGGTTCGTGCGCGGCGCCATCACGTGGGCCAGAGCGCCGATCCAGAGGGCCGCGGCATCCGGAGTCTCGGTGGCGACGATGACGCGCGGGCCTCCCGCAATCGCGGCTGCCACGGCGTCGAGCAGCACCGTGAGGGTGGCACCGCGGAAGACCGACGGGTCGAGGAGGAAGTCGATGACGGCGCCGCGCGAAACCGCCGCACCCGGCACGGGCGTACCCGGCTGCAGGGTCGTCGCGAGAACTTCCTGCTGGCCGAAGGGCGCGAGCCAGCTGCTGGAGCGCCACAGGGTGATCGGGCGAAGGGGCGGCTGCGCCTCATCCGGTCGGCGGTCGAGCAGGACGTGGCTGAAGACGTTTCCCGGCCGGCCTGTGCCGTCGAGACCGCTCGGCACAGAATGCCAATAGCCGTACGATGCCGAGTCGTCTAGCGGGGCGTAGGTAAGGCGTCGCGGCAGGTTCGCGATCTCGTCGCGGCTGGGGAACTGCGGGATCTCGTCGCTCGACCCGAACGAGGTGACGATGCGCGATCGCATGCCCTCGATCTCAGCGTCGGTGAGGGCGCCCGAGCTGTCTTTGACACCCCACCCGCCGGCACCGCCGTCGCCCGCGTCGAACGACGCGTAGGTCAGCTGGGCCCAACGCTCATCAGCCACCGACCAGCCCGCCGATCTTGCCCAGGAGCGACTCGAGACGCAACGACGAGGGCGCGGGATCCATGAGGGCGAGCAGCACGTTGCCCTCCGGGGGGAGGTCGGCAAAGACCCGCACGTAGCCCCGCGCCTTGCCAACCTCGGCCTTCCAGGCGTCAGCCGGGGTCTTCCACGCTTCGCTCGTCGCGCTCCCGAGTTGCGAGAAGCTCATGCGCTTGGCGGGCGGGCTGCCCTCCACCGCTTCGGGCGCGACAGTCAGGACGCGTCCGTCGGCCTTGCTCAACGGCATGCGGTCGGGGTTGTGCACCAGAACGAACCCCGGGGGCCTACCCATCTCCTCCTGCGATCGGAGGGTGACGGAGACCCCCGTCACGGCGCCCATGAGACTGAGCAGCTGCTTGACGTCGTAGCGCAGCCGGAAGAGTCGGTCGTAATGGACGGTCGCGGGCGGCCCGACAACTCGCTGCCCGGCGAGGAACGCGACCGCGACCATGTGGATGTCACAGCCCTTTGACGGCAGGGCGCGCGGGAACTGCAACCCGCCCTGCTGCACGTACTTCTCCTGTGTGATCTCGTGCGCCTGCGTGCTCTGTGTGGCGATCTCCGCGGGTTGGTCGGTCACGCCCTCGTACACAAAGACCGAGGCGGCGCCCAGTGGCCACTCGAAGGTCAGGATTTGCTTGTTCACTCGCTCGACAATCTTGGCGAGCTTGATGCGCGGTGGGTCGACGGCGGCGACGGATGACCCCACGAAGGCCTGGCCCCCGAGCACGGTCACGGGGGTGAAGTACGCGTACTTCCACTCCCGCGGCCACGGCACATCGACCATGGTGGCGGTGCCGTCGGCGGAGCGGGAGATGGGATGTGCCAGCCTCGCCGCGGGCGTCAGTCCCGCCTGCTCGAGCGATGACTCCTCGAGCGCCACACGGTCGACGCCGGCGCGCGGCGGTTGCTCCGCGCGGTAGATGACGACCTGACCGCTCTTGGGAGATGTCCAGGTGAGGTCGAACTGAGGCTCCTCGTCGCCATGGCGCGTGATGGCGAGGTCGAGCACCTGCTCGAGCACGTCGGGCACCTCGACCATCTGCACGACGGGCGCGGAGCGCTGGCCGACGCCGTCGACCGGCGACTCCGCGACGGCCTGATACAGAAACCACTTACCGCGAATGTCGGGGTCGGAGTCGACGAAGCCGCCCAGGTTGTCCGACCCGGCGAGGATGTGGTGCTGCGGTGCCACCGACTCCTGCGCCGCGCGCTCGCGGGGCACGCGAAACACCAGCACGCGCGTCGTCTCGGGCCACGCCTCCCACTGGCCGATGACCTTGCCCTCGTCGACACGGATGTCCACGCGGCGCGGCGGTGCCACGAAAGACGCGTGCGCGTGCAGCACGGGCTGCGAGGCCTTCGCCTCGTCAACACTGCGGCCGGAGTTGGCCCACACCTGCACATGGCGCACGGCGGAGGCGAACGGGCGCGGGTCTTTCGCGGAGGTCTTCGCCGTCGAGACGACGAGGTCGGCGGTGTCCGGGTTGAACGGCGCGTATTGGTCGCTTGAGACAACCCTGTAGAGCACCACCGGATCGGAGGTGGCGTGGGGCTCCCAGGTGAACGAGAGCCCTGTCTGCTCGGTGCCGCTCCCGCGCAGCGCGATGACGTCGCCGCTCGCGCGCGAGAAGTCGAAGGCGGCGTAGCCGGTGGGGCTCACGTCGTGCGCGGGGGCGCCCGGGTCGGGTGCGGCCGCAGCGGGCTGCGGCTCGGGCTCGGCAGCGGCGGCGGCGGGGGCATCCGGGGCCGGCGGGGGCGGCGTTGCCCCTGCGGCGGGCTCGGGTGGTTTAGCCGCCTTCGGGGTGACGTCGCCGAGCACTCCCGCGATGGCCCCCGCCAGGCCCGATAGCGAGTTCGGCAGCGTCGAGGCGACCTCGGCCTCGGTAACGAGCTCACTGCCCGAGATGCGGCGCAGCAGCGACTCCTTGAGATTGCTGACGCTTTCGGTGCGGGACTCGATGGCCGCCGTGCGCCAAGCCTTGAGCGCCTCGAAGCGTGCCTCGGCGGGCGACACCGCCGCGGGGGCGGCAGGCGGTGCCGCGACGGCCACGGGCGCGTCGACGGGCGCTGCGGCTGCCGCGCTCGCCCCACCCGATGGCGACTTGAGATGGTTCGGCAGGTCGGGAAGGACCACACTCATCTTCCACTGCTTGACGAGGAACGAGAGGGTGGGGATCCACGCCGCTACGGCGCCGTCGGTGCTCGACTCGATGAAAGACTGAGCGCTGGGGCCGGCCTCGGAGAGCTCCTTAATGAAGTCCTCGGAGGGCACGGCGTGGCCAGCGGCCGACGCCTCCGCGCGCCACCGCGCAAGGACCTCGAGCTTTTGCCGGGGTGTGGCCTGGGGCATGTGATTCTCTCGGGCTCGGCTCGGGCTAGAAGGTCATACCGCCGGGGACGAGAGTCGGACTGACGTCCTCCTCGCCGTTCGCGACGAAGATGTACGGCGGCGCCCCCTGTGACAGCTGAGTGAGCACGGCGATACGCGAAAGGCCGAGCCGCTGCTGCAGCCCCCACGAACGGTCGACCCCGGCGGGCGCCGCGGCGCGGGACTCGGCGGTGAAGACGACGCCGTCGAACTGCCCGGATGCCCCGATGAGGTCGGGCGAGTCGACGCGTGCCATGAAGCTGTCGTAGGGCATCCGGGTCGTCTCGGCCTGGCCGAGCTCAACTATCGAGCCCAGGAGCGCATCGGAGAGCTCCTTCTTGTCACCATCGAGCTGAGCCTGCACCGACGCCCAGAGGCGGTCGGCGACCTTCGAGTCGACGCCCTTCTCGGCGACGATTGATACCCACTTGAGCAGCAGCGACGTGTCGCCGCTGCCGGGCTGGCTGAAGATGCGGCTGGGGTCGTCCTTAAGCTCGTAGCCCTCTGCGCCGATCGTGGAGTGGGCGGCGGCAATGAGCGCCTCCCAAGGTTCGGTGAGCCAGCCGGTGCGGAAGATATCGCGCCGGAGCGCGACCACGGCGTTGGCCAGTGCCTCATCGTTGACGGCCGCCGAGCCGAGCCGCACCGAGAGGGGCAGGTCGGGGTTCAAGCGCGCGCCGTCTTCGTTGGCCTCGGGCGCGCGGCCCAAGGGGGCGGCGAGAACCGTGCCGAGCAGACGCGACCAGGTGAGGTACTGGGAGTACGCATCGGTAAGGCGACGCAGGTCGCGCACGGCCTGGCGGAGGTTGCGCTTCATGATCTCTGCGTTGGCCATGAGCTCACTGCGCGCCGTGATGAGGCGGAACAGGTCGCGCTGGCCGTTCATGAAGGTGGCCACGCTCGCGATGAACCAGACGACGAGCACGGAGGCCCCAAGGATGATGGCGAGCGTCTCCTCGAGCAGCCCGAAACCGAACGCGGCGCCCACGGCAATGCCGAGCAGAATCGCGACAATGCCGAGCACGCGGAGGGTGCGCGACAGGCGCTTTTGGCGCGCGGCCATCGTGTTCACCGGGTCTTCCGCGGCGCCCGCGGCTTTGAGTTTCTCGATGAGGTCCTTGATCTCCTCACCGGCGCGCACCACCGCCTCGCCGAGCACCGAGCCCACTCGGCCGGCGTAGCTGCCGCGGTGCGCGGTGTTCCAGTTGCCCAGCGCCTCCAGCGCTCCCCCAACCTCGAGGCCCAACGCCGGCTCCGACTGGAGGTGGCTCAGGCGCTGGTGCAGGTTGTTGATCGCAAGCACGTCGAACGCATCGACGGCGTCGATCTCGATGCGCGCGGCGAGGTGGCCCGGGATCGTCGTGAAGCGCGAGGCGGGCGACGGCACCACCAGGTCGACGGTGCGCAGCACGGCGCGCTGGGTGCCGATCTGCACGGGCGAGAGACCGGGCACCCGATCGCCGCCGTCGGCGAGCGTGAAGGCCCCAGCGCAGTATTCCTTCCACAGGGAGGAGAGGTCGCTCATGGCGTGGTGTTCTCGCGCCTCGCCCGCCTCATCGAGCACATCTTCGAGGGCTTCGGCCGCGTCGGCGAGGTCGAGCCAGGATGCCGGGAGACCGCTCGCCGTCACCCCTCCGACAACCACGGCGTAGGCGGACGGGCTGTCACCGAAGACGGCGGAATGCACGCGCTGCGCCACCCCGGACTTGACCTTGAGCAGCACGGAGTCGACCCACCGGCCCGGGGCGTTCCTGATCGACGCCCAGAGAAAGCTGAAGAACATCTTCAGGGCGCCCCAGAAGCCGATGGCTTTGGTCGCGGCGCGGGCGCGCGAATCGCGCGGGCCGCGCAGCACCTCCTGGTGGCGGGCCCACAGAGCCTTGGCCATCGTGCTCGTGGCGAGCGCGTTGTCGTCGATATACACCGACGTGCTGCCGCCCTCGACGGGCAGAGGGAGCGACTCCGAGGTCGCCGTGACCCGCCGGCGGAGCTGGGTCTCGAGGGCGCTGCTCTGCAGCCGGCGGAAGAACGACCGCGCGAGGCGCACGCTCTCGCCGGGATCTACCGACTCCGCGTCGAGGGGGCTTCCCGCGACGCCCGTCCACAGCCCCGCGATGCCGGCGACGGCCGTGGCCGCCTGCGTGCCGATGTCGAGCCGGTCGGATGTCGCCTGCAACAGCGAGTGGCCGAGACTCGGCCCCGCGGCCTGCTCGGGTGCGAGGAGCACGTTGTGCCACCCGACGCGACCGAGGTGCGGGGTCGTCGTCGCATCACCGGCGCGCGTGATGATGGCACGGATGCGCGTGAGCGGCACGCCGCCCATGGTGTTACCGAGGAGCTCGGCGACTTTCTGCTCGGTGCGAGACTCGACCTGCGTCGCACCCTCCACCACCGGCACGAGCACGACGAGGCGCACGCGTTCGACGCGCGCGCCGGTCGCGATCGCCTGCAGGGTAGTTCCGGATGACCGGCCCTCCACCACGGAGAGCGCCGCGACCTGCGACTGCTCCACCGCCTCCGCGGACACCCACACTAAGGGCTCGATGAGCCCCACCGCCGACAGGTCGGTGAGCACCTCGCGTACGGCGACTGCCGGACCGGACGGCGCCAGGATGACGACGAGCGACGCCACCTAGAACACCCCGCCCTCGGGCAGCGTGAAGTCCTCTGGGCGCTCGGGGGCGGCCTGTGCCGCTGTCGGCGCTAGCCCCGCTCCCGAGCCGACCGCGAGCGCCTCGTCGAGCATCCCCAAGATCTCTCGGACCTCGACGAATACGTCTCCGGCAACGTCGTGGAAGATCGGGGTCGACGATGCCTGAGCGCGCGAAGTGATGGCGCTGAACGCACCCCCTCCCGTAGCCCCGGACTCACCTGCCGCCAGGAATTGCTCCCCGGCGAGCTTCTCGATTCCCTGAAGCCACACGCGAGTGAGCTCAACGCGCTCTTGGCCGGTCTGCGCGGATGCGGCGTTGGGAACTCTGGACGGCATGCCTCCAGCTGTGGCACCAGTCGCGAGCCAAGCGCCGATGATGTTCTTTGCCGAGCCTCCGAGTAGTCCACCGGCGGGCTCCTGGCTGCCCGCGTCAGAGAGCTCACGCAGGAGTCTGTACGGCCGTAGTGAGCCCATGACCGGGGCCTCGTGAGCACGCGTGATGGCAAGGAGAATCGACTCCAGCACCGCGGGTAGCCAGTCGTAGGTTGCAAAACCCTTGCTGGTCGGGGGAGTCAGAAGAGGGTTGGGGAACCCAACCCAGCTCGTCGTCTCGCGATCCCAGATCTGGACCCCAGTGGTGAAGGGAGCCTCTGGAATGCGGATCTGACCGATGATCTGGCCGATGAACCATCCGCCGACCATCGCCCGCCGCTCCTCGGCGCCCATGGGCAACGCTGCGGTGAGCGGACGTGATCGCCGCCACTTCCAGAACCCACTCCTGCCCTGCGTGGGCATCACTGCCCAGTCCTTCGCTACTGGTTCCAGGATGGAATCGAAAACTATTGGCGAGTAGTTCGGATACGAACCGAAGATGTCGATCTTTGTCACGCCTTCGGTGTCGGAAAGCGCCTCCCTCAGGTTGTCGAAACTGGAGGAATCGATAGCGGGCGTCGACTCCAGCGCTGAAGTTAGCTCGTCGACTACGACTTGGATTTGGTCGAAAGGGATGTCGGAGAACTTGTATCGGTAAGCCATCTCGGTTCGATGCATCGTCAGGACAGCGGTGGTATTCACGCTGATGAGCGGTCGCGCGAGGGTCAATGCAGCGCGGAACTTCGACGAGATGTCCCGTCGTCGGCCTGCGATCTCCGACTCCGTTGCGCCGATGCCCTTGACGAACTCTCCGAGGGAGACGTTGCAGAACCTGTCGAACGACTCCATGGGGCGACCCACGAACTGGCGAGCTCGGTCAAGCACCTCGGCGGGGCGCACGTGCACGTCGAACTGCGCGTTGGTTGGCACCTCGAAGTCGTTCGTGATCGGATTGACAGCGAACACCGCCGTGCGCCATGGCGCCGACTGGGTGATGAGGCCGAGCGGTGGACGCGCGGCGCCAGTTGTACGCCACGTCCCGCCGATGATCTGGCCGACCGCCGTCGCACGTGCGCCCACGAAGTTGAGCGCCTCGTCGCCGGGTTCCTGGACTGCGAGCACGACGTCGCCCTGGAACTGGGCGGGGAAGTCGCTCGATCGAGTGAGCAGCACCTCGTTGTTCGCGACATCGAAGCGATTCGGGACCGCTGCGTCGTGATCAGAGGGCCACGCGCCGTAGATATCCGTGGCGAGGTGCGCGAGGCCGGTGTGCTGAGCGTCGGACGCCTTGGCGTTCTGCAGCAGGTGGTGGCCCTCGTTGAGCGACGTCTTGAGCGGGCCCGTGAGGCCCGACGCCGAGTTCGCGAGGATCTGGCCGGCGAGGCCCGCGGACTGCGCGGCGAGACCGTCGCGGAATACCTTGCGGTAAGTCCCGGTGAGCTGGTCGACGACATCCTGGCCGTTAGAGATCGCGCCGCGAATGGCACCGACCTTCGCCTCGAAGTCCTGCGGGACGCTCGCGATGTCCTGCGGCCCGCGCTTGGCGAGCTCGTCGAGCCCCTTGATGACCGTGTTCGCGAGGTGTGCCTCGACGCGGTCGAGCATCGCGGTCCCGAACGGCACGCCGAACGTCGCCACGGCGCCCTCGGTTACGGTGATGAGGCGCTTGACGAAGCTCTGCTGCCAGCCGTACGCCCACTGGTGGGCGGCCTGGCTCACACCCGCGGCCATGGCCGACTTGCGCTCGCGCAGCTTTGTCTTCAGCGCGGGGAGCCACTGGGCTGCCGCAACGCCGCCGGGCGACGGGATGAACGACGAGAGCTGGCTCTCGACGAGGGTGCGGGCCGTGCCCTCGACCTGCTCGCGCGGGTAGGCGGTGCCGAGGAACCAGTCGAGCAGTTCGGGGCCTGTGAGGGGCTTGCCGGTGTCGACGGGCAGGCCGAGGTCGGCGCAGATGCGCGCCCACTGGCTGCCCAGCAGCACATCGATCTGCTGGTTTGACGAGGCGGTGCTGCCCTCCTGCATGTGGCCGGCAATGAGCCGGTCGACCGCCGTGCGGGCTAGCCGTTGCGCCGCGTACTCGCGGTAGCGCTCGCGACCCATGCTGAGGCTCGCGAAACCGAACGAGCCCCACGGCAAAGAGTTGCCGGTGACTCCCCACCCGAAGTGATCGCGATCCATGGACAGCGCTCCTGTGTTGCCCAGGTCATAGGCCACAAACTGCTTGGTCGCCGATCCACTCGACATCATTGCGGCAAGACCACGACCGAGGCCACGATAGACCGTTTGGGCAGAACCATCGCCGAACTGCGTTCGCTGTGCGCCGACATACCTTCCCACGGGGAACACCCGGGCGAACGGCACTCGTTCACCATCGCCGTTCTGGTGCCCCAGTGCCTCCAGCAGCGCGACATCGTGTTCGCGAGCCGCGCCGGATTGCGTTGCAACGATCTCACCCAACATCGCAAGCGAGTTAGCCCTCACTCCTGTCCTCGCTGACGGAGGCAATGAGTCGAAGAGGTCAGCCGACACCATAAAGACGCCCATGAGCGTAGACGAGAGGCCGGGAATGAGTGTGAGGAGCCGGCACACATCGATCGCCATCGAGGCGCCCGCGCCGCCCGCCATGGAGGACACGACTAGTACGATGGGCGGGTCCTCCGAGTTGAACGATCCCAAGGCCGGCATCTTCTGGAGAAGATCAGCCATTTCGCCGTTGGTTTCCACGCTGAATAGCCGCTTCCATGCTTCTTCGAGGGACTGTCGCACCGTGGTCGCTTTGTTGAGCGTGATCATCCGTCCGATGGATCGGTATTGACCGGCCCCCGCGCTGATGGGGACGTCGACCTCTTCGGGACTTCTCGGTGACCATGTGGCGATCAATCCAAGACCGTTTTTCTGGCGAAGCGACTGGCTGACACTGTGGTCGAGTTCCGCGTAGCTCACGCCGGAGGCTCCGGTCCCGTAGTAGGTGCCGCCAAGATCGCGCACGGACCCGAGGCCCGGTGCCTCGCTCTCGGGGCTCACGGGAACGTCGATATGGATGAACTGCCAGCCGTCCGGGATGCGGTCGACACCCTTGGCCGCGAGCTCCGAGCGAAGCTGGTCCATCATGTACGAGAGCGTCGCTCCGCCCGAACCGCCGCAACCTACGACAAGGAACTTTCTCACGTCATCCAGCCAATCTTTCGGGGTGAATCGGGGGTGTGGAATTCGGGGTTAGTCGTCGAAACCGAAACCGGATGACGAGCTCGAGGATCCGGCGCTCGAGCTTCCGCCCGAGTAGCCGGAGTCGACGTCGAAGCCTGCGCCGGCGGTCGACGGGGTGCCGGAGCCCCACTCGTCGACGGGCTCGTCCGACGGGGTGTCGCCCCCGGCCTCGACGAGGCGCTCCAGCACGGCCGGCAGGTTGTCGCGGAGGTGCTCGACGAGGGACTGCTTGCGGTCGGAGTCGGTGTCTCCGCTGACGAACAGCACGACCTCGGCGTCGCCCGCTGGCGCGCCGGGCGTGCGCAGCACGATCCAGTGGTTGTGCACGGCCAGAGGCAGGCGGGCCCGCGGTGCCTTCGGCGAAACCCACGCGGGGGTCTGGTCGGAGGCCGACACCTGCCCCGGAGCGTCGACAACCACGTATCCGGCGCTCGACGGCCACAGTCCGATGCGCGTCGAGAGCGACACACCCGCGATGTCGAGCGAGCGCGCCCCGCCAGGCTTGATGCCGGTGAGATCGGTGAGGTCGGTGTCGCGCAGAACGAAGGTGGCGCCGTCGCGCAGCACGCGCTCCCCCGAGACGGTCACCGGGATGCGCTGCGTCAGGAGCGCCCGCGACGGGATCTTCGCGATGACGAACTTGAGGAGGTAGACGAGCCCGAGTGGGATGCCGATGCCCAGCACGAGCGCGATGAGGAACGCCGAGTACCCGACGGTCGTGTTGAACGGCTTGCGCAGGTCGGCGGTGAACGACACGGTCGCGGGGATCGCACGCTCGGTCTCTCCGGACGGCGAGAGCATGATGTCGAACGAGCCGTTCACCGTGCCGTTGGCGCTCGAATCGATGGTCAGCACCACGGGCAGCGATCCGCCCAAGAGGCAGTCGCCGGGCCCGGATGCCGTCGGGCTCGTGACCGCGACGACGCCGGCCTCGGCGGGCGAGGCCAGCAGATCGACGGACTTCGAGTCGATCCACACGCAGCCCTTGCCCTCGAACGGGATCGTGGTCTCGACGGTCGTCTTGCCCTCCAGCGTGCCGAAGTTGACGGTCGTTGCCGCTGAGGGGAAGTCCAGCGGCGGGGCTACCGGGATGCGAATCTCGACGCTCTGTGGCTGGAGTACGGTGCCGGGTTCGGTGACGGCACCATCGGCCCCCGTGACCGCAGCGGTCGTATGGACCAGCTCAAGCTTGAGGGTCGCGTCCCCGATAGCGACATCCTTCAGGTCGACGTCGATGGGCTCGCCGACGGTGGTCTTCTCCAGGGCGTCCGCGATGACGGTGCGCTTGCCCTTGGCGTCGACGAGCACAGCATCGAGGGTGACGTCGCCCAGCAGGGTCGAGACGTCGACTGGCTCGCCTGAGGCATCCGCGATGCCCAGCTGAATCGCGAACTTATCGTCGCGGAACCACTTGTCGGTGGACGGCTCGACGACGACCGGGACGAAGTCCGACGAGATACGCACGTTCGAGAACGACTTTTTGCCGGCTGACGTGCCCGACGGGTCGACGAACGCGAGCTGCCAGAGCCCTGACCACCCGCCGGGCGCCACCTCGGAGAGGTCGATCGAGACGGTCTTGTCGGAGTGCCAGGAGTAGGCCGCCGACGCGGACGGATTCTGCGCCGTGGACGTCTCGTCAACTGTCTTGGGCTCGAGGGAGATGGTCTCGCCCGTCGGAGAGATGAGTGAGATGTTCAGCCCGCCCACTTCGGCCGATGCAAGAATGTGAACCGTCGGGGTGGATTCATCGAGGACGAATCGATGAGTTTCCTCGGCGCAGGTGGACACCTGGCAGATCCCAGCTTCCGTGTGGATCGCCGATTCGCCCGGCCGCCCGAGCGCATCAAAGGCGAAGAGCAGCCCGTCGATGTCTGACGCCGTGGTGAACAGACCCGGTACCGGATCGACGATGGAGCCGCATCCCGGACCTGTCGCAATGGAATTGACCAGGGAGAAATCGAGTGAACCGGATTGCAGGCCCACGGCGAACATCTCCACGTTGGAAGACCGCAGCTGGTCGGCGAGACCACCGGGCGTGCAGATGAGGTCGCGGGCAATCGCGACGACCTGCACCGCCTTGTCTTCGCTGTCGATGGTGATGTCTGGCGCATACGGCTTGTTCGGGAAGTTCTCCCGCTGGTAGCTGTTCGTGCGGATGCCGAAGTCGAGCAGGCCATCGGTGAACCACGCGATCGCTTGGCAACTCGGGGCGCTGCCGCGCGCGGCCTTCTGGTCGGCAAGCTCGCGCCGGGAGTTCTCCAGAGCGGTCCAATAGTCAGTGTCGAAGCCCGAGTTCCGGTCGGCAAGGCCGGCAGCGACCGACTGCAGTCCGGGAAGGTTGGCCGAACCGAGGGCAGTCCAGTCGCTGAGCGGGGTGTACGACTCCCCAAAGACGGCGAACCGCACGTCGAGCGACACGGCCGAGGTGTCGACGAACGACGACAGCTGGTCGAGGATGTATTTGACCGCGCTCACGCGAGCGTTCTGGGCATCCGTCGTCTGGAGGCTTCCGGACTCATCGATGAGCATGAGCAGATCACCCTTGCCACCGTCGAGGAGGCAGGCACCGAAACGCGCGACAGGGTCACTGTCTGCCGCGCCCACCGAATGCGCTCGGACAAGGGTCGGTTCAGCAGCGTGAGCCGCGGGAACGGCGACGAGCACGGACGCGACGAGGTATCCGGCGAGCGCGACGCGGCCCGCCACCGACCACGCCCTCACAGCCGTCCCGCCCAGTCTGCGAGCCTGAGCGCGGCAAGAATCACGCCGATGAAGGCGAGAACCCATCCCGCGCGGAAAATCCACGTGACGGCCGCTCGCTCGCCGTAGAGGGGCTTCGAACGCTGCTTTGTGTCCCGCAGGGAGAAAACCGAGAAGAGTCCGATCGAGATCGGACCCGCCAGTGCCCACGCCGTCCAGGCGAGCGGCACGATGCTGCCCACCACTGCGGCGATCACGCCGCCGACCACGGCAGCGGCAATGCCGCCCCACATCCAGAGCACGGGCGGACCAGCGCTCTCGAACGAGAAGGTCGAGGCCCCCTCTGGCTCGTCGTCCAGCGCCGACGTGAAGGAACTGCCGGTGTCGAAGGTGTTCCCGCCAGAAAGCGACGAAGGGCGTGGCGGAGTGGAACCATAAACCCCGAAATCGAAGTCGTCTCCGGCCGCCATCAGAGGACTCGGCGAGGGGTAGCGGTGAACTGCACGTCGACACTCCAAAAGTGCAATGAATGGTGAGCGGAATCCCTGTCTTCGGGTAAAAGTGAGGGATCAGTGAGCCAAATACTAGCGGAAAAAAACTCGTTTTGAATACCGCGTACCGCGCGTTGACTCATAAGAAACCTCCGCGTAGCCGGATACGTTGCCTCATGTGAAAACCTCCGCGTAGCGGCGTGGGATCAGCTGTTGGTGGCAGTGTCGGTTACGCCCGTTTCTATGGAGCTGACGATGACGCAGCGGCAGGCTGTGACGATGAAGAAGGCGCTCGCGTATCGGAGCGCCGATCGGGCCGGCAAGTCCCGGATACTGACCGAGCTGGTGGAGCTGACCGGGTGGCATCGCGACTACGCCCGGGCGGCGTTGCGGGCGGCGTTGACTCTCAAGGTGGTAAAGCCCAGGGCGGGGCGGGCGCCGACCTATGGTCCGGCGGTGACGAGGGCTCTGGTGAGGTGTTGGGCGGTGCTGCGGGCGCCGGCGGGGAAACGCCTCGCGCCGATGCTGGTCGTGCTGGTGCCGTTGTTGCGCCGCGATAACGAGCTCGACCTGACCGATGTTGAGGCGGCCCTGCTGGTGCGGATGAGCGCGGCGACGATCGATCGTCGGCTGGCGCCGGAGCGGGCGAAGCTGCTCTCGCGGGGTCGGTCACATACCAAGCCCGGGACGCTGCTGAAGTCGCAGATTCCGATCCGCACCTGGGCCGATTGGGACGACGCGGTTCCCGGGGTTCGTGGAGATCGATCTTGTCGGGCACGAGGGCGGGAACGCGTCGGGCGAGTTCTGTTTCACCCTGACGGTCACTGACATCGCGACCGGGTGGACGGTGAACCGGTCGGTGAAGAACAAGGCCGAGAAGTGGGTGTTCGAAGCGCTCATGCACGTGCGCCGGGTGTTCCCTTTCCCGACCATCGGCATCGATTCGGACAACGGATCCGAGTTCATCAACCACCACCTGTTTGGCTACTGCGTGGCGAACAAGATCACCTTCACCAGGTCGCGGGCCAGTCACAGCAACGACGGCGCCCACGTCGAGCAGAAGAGCTGGACCCACGTGCGTGATCTCGTCGGCTACCACCGCTATGACAGCCCGGCAGAGCTGGCCCTGCTGAACGAGATTTGGGAACTCGACCGGGTGTTCACGAACTATCTGCTGCCGCAGCAGAAGCTCGTGTTCAAGCAGCGCAACGGCGCGAAAGTGACCAAAAGATACGACGTCGCGACTACTCCGCACCAGCGCGCCATCGCCCGCGATGACATGCGCAAGATGCCAATAATCAGAATGAACGCCGAGTTCAAACGAGTCCACCCCGCGGCCCAGTCCCGGCAGATCCTCGCCCTCATCGGCCAACTCGAAACCCTCGCCCTGGCGAAGAAGCCCGGGGCCGTGAAACCGCCCGTCAATCAGACATTCAGCGGCTGAGGTCCGCGGAGGTTTTCAACTGAGGCAATGAATCAACCTTCCCGGAGATATTGACATGAGGCAACAGGCAGGCAAGGGGCGCCGAGAACGGGCTGTTCTGTCATGCTCGACCCTCCGAGTGTGTAACGAGCGCGGGCATCC
>Ga0105047_10002417_pt1 | contig 33312 bp, 31 predicted proteins | sample MAT04_FD_78384 | JGI IMG/M metagenome (GOLD analysis project Ga0105047, IMG submission 78384) | Freshwater microbial communities from Lake Fryxell liftoff mats and glacier meltwater in Antarctica - MAT-04 (megahit assembly) | ecosystem: Environmental > Aquatic > Freshwater > Ice > Liftoff... | reverse complement strand
TACTTCCACTGCATGGCCCAGACCCCATCACCGTAGCGGGCAAGGGCTGCCTCGCGAGACGGCCCGGGCAACAGCACGGAATAGTGGATGAACCTGAAGGTCGCTGGATCGCGGCCGATGCGCTCGCACTCGTCCAGCACCCAACCCACCTGCTGCACGAACTTCTCGACCGAGGCGTTGGCGAAGATACCGTCAGCGAGGCGGGCGGCGCGCCGGATGGCGGCCTCGGCACCACCACCGATGAGCACCGGGATGCGCGTCGGTGGCGTCGGCCGGACGCCGAGGTTCGGCAGGTCGAACACGGCGCCCTCATGCCGGAACGGCTGGCCGCTCCAGGCCTGGGGCAGGATGCGCAGGATCTCGTCCATGGCCACACCGCGACGGCGAGCATCGGCACCCAGCCCGGCGTACTCGATCTCTGACCAACCCAGCCCGAGCCCCAGCAACAGCCGGCCGTGGCTGATCAGCTGCACGGTCGCGGCGTCCTCTGCCAGACGCAGCGGGTGATGCATCGGCGCGAGGATGACGCCGGTGCCGATCTGGATGCGCGAGGTCGCCTGCGCGATGGCGGCACTGACGACGAGTAGCGAGGGCATGTAACCGTCGTCGACGAAGTGATGCTCGGTCGTCCAGACGGAGGTGAAGCCGAGTCGCTCGGCCTCGATCGCAAGTCCGATGGTCTCGTCGTAGGTCCGCGTCCAGTCGGTCTCACCCGGTCGAAGCTGCGCGCTGAGGAGTCCAAAGCCAAGTCCCATACGGCCGACGATACCAGCACGGTCTGCCGGCGCAGCGTGGTTCGGCCAGGAGCTGGCCCCTTCGGCCAGGAGCTGGCCCCTTCGGCCAGGAGCTGGCCGCTTGGGCCGGCCGCCTCGGGATCTCCCGCGATACCTGACATACACGCGCACGACGACCGCGGACAATGCGACCCATGACGATCGATGACATCCGCTACCTGTTCGCGTACGACCGCTGGGCGACCACCAAGGTCCTTGACCAGCTGGACGCCATCGATGCGCAGACATGGTCTGCGACCGGCGTCTTCGACGAGCGCGGTCTCGAGGGCATCCTGGTCCACCAGCTCGGCGCAACGCAGCGCTGGCACCACGGGCTCAAGGAAGACGGCCAGGTGCACCGACCGGAGCGAGAGCCGCTGCCGACGTCAGACGTGCTGCGTGCGTCCTGGGTCGAGGAGTGGCAGCAGATCCAAGCGTGGCTGGCGACCCTGGACGACGCCTGGCTGCTGCGTACTGACCATGGTGTCACCTGCTGGCAGATGCTGGCGCACGTCGTGAACCACGGCACGCAGCACCGCGCCGAGGCCGCCGCGCTGCTGACCCAGGCAGGCCGCTCGCCGGGTGACCTGGACATGATCTTCTTCGCCGAGGAGCTCGCCGCTCCCTCGATCGCGGCGGGCATCATCACGGCCGGATAACTCAAGGAGCGCGCCTGACTCAGGCGGCCGCGCCGACTCCATAGCCCGGGATGGTGACCTCGATGAGTGGGCTCCAGGCGACCATGTCGCCGATGTCGGTCCGGTTCCATGCCGCCGCAACAAGGGGCATCAACCGCTCGCGCTCGGCGACGTCGTCGATGACCCGGGCGGTCGCCGGCAGGTCGGCCTGGACAGCGCCCTTGAGATGGAAGGTGAGTGACGGATCGACCCGCAGGTTCGCGAGCCAGGCTCGCGGCTCCGGTCGTGGCATGCCACTGATGTAGATCTGGCCGTCGAAGTTGTGGAACATGATCTCGATCCGACGCGGCTCGCCACTCGTGCGGCCCGTGGTCGTGATGTCGATGACGTGTCCCTGGTCGAGGGCCTGTCGGATGTGATCGTCCATCATGAGAGTACTGCTCCTGACTCGCTGCTCGGTCCCGCTCCAGCCTACCCGGAGTCGGCGCTCGCGGCCCGCGGTGAACGCATAGCGGCCGACAGGCCGTACCTTCGGTGACCACGGTTGGACCAGCGACGGGGTTGTCACGGCCGGGCCAGTCGACGAGCGTGACGTGGTCTGCACCGGAAGGTCCCAGGATGCCCCGAACGATCCCGCACCGCTCATCACAGAGACGACCCTTCCTGCCTGGGCCAGGCGTCGGGTGCCGGGTCCGCGCGGCACGGTGGTCGCCATGGCGGCCGTCCTCGTGCTGGGCCTGGCCCTCGCCGTCGCCGATACCGTGGCAGGCCACGTCACGGCCACGGCCGTCGACGAAGCGGTGCTGAGCGTCGAGACCATCGTCCGGGGCGACGTGGACGAGGGGCTCACGGCACTTGCCATGACCGCACCAACAGCTGCGGCAGCCGACGTCATCAACGCACGGCTCGAGCGGCTGACCACCCACAACCTCCTGCGCATCAAGATCTGGGACACGGCCGGGAGAGTCGTCTTCTCCGACCTGCCCGCGCTGCGGGGACGATCGTTCGTCATCGGCACCTCGACGGTGCCCTGACGCGTGGCGAGCTGCACCTGGTCAATCAGCCCATCGTCGACCTGCGGACCGGACGCGTGGCAAAGCTCGAGGCACTCCTGCGCTGGGACCATCCGACCCGCGGCGCCATCGCGCCGGCGGTGTTCGTGCCCCTCGCCGAGCAGTCGGGCGCGATCGTGGCCATCGGTCGATGGGTGCTGGAGACCGCCTGCGGGCACCTCATGGAGCTGGGTGACGATGCCCGCAGCGTGAGCGTGAGCGTCAATGTCTCGGGCAGGCAGCTTGGCGACGACGACTTCGTGGCCCACGTCGCCGAGGTCCTCGCAGTCGTGGGACTGCCACCAGCGCGCCTGGTCCTGGAGATGACCGAAAGCGTGCTCATCCGCGATGTCCGTTCCGGGCTCCGGATGATGATCCGCCTCCGCGCGATGGGCGTACGCCTGGCCATCGACGACTTCGGCACTGGCTACTCGTCGCTCAGCTACCTGTCCCGCTTCCCGGTCGACTTCCTCAAGATCGACCAGTCTTTCGTCGCTGCCATGGGGACTGGCGATGCAGAATCGAACCTCGCCCGGACGATCGTGGAGCTGGGCCGGTCCCTGGGCCTGGACACCATCGCGGAGGGCATCGAGGAAACGGTCCAACTGGACCTGCTGCGGAGCCTGGGTGCCAACCTCGGCCAGGGCCACTTGCTGGCCCATCCGATGCCCTACCAGCGGCTGACCGAGTACCTGCGCAACGGGCAGCGACGCGTCCCGATCGTCCGCCGACCGCCCCCACAGTAAGGTCGGCCGACCGCGCGTGATCGACGAGCATCCCGGCGCATCGTCCTAACCGAGTAGTTCCTCGATGGGATCCCGGTGTCCGTCTTCGCGAGGCTTGTGGTGGCGGCGCTGCTCGTCCTGAAGCTGGGCCACCAGCTGGGCCAGTGGTGTCACCGGTGCCCGTCGCCAGCGCGGCCGCAAGCGGCTAGCATCGAGCCGTCGGTGGTGTCAGCCCAGCAGCCGACAGGCGGCGAGGGTGTCGGCCAGCTCTGGAAGCTCGGCGAAGACGGCAGGCCCATCAGCGCCTCGGGCCTCGTTCCAGACGGATCGACCAACGACCCTGACGCCGGCTGTGCAGTCGGGGCATTCGCAGCGCGAGCCAAGGGATCGGGTGGTCGTCCGGAACCGGAAGTGGTTCATCGGCGTCCTCCGCGGATGGATACACACGCCGCCGTCCGTCCCCATCGTCTTGCAGCCCTCGCCATGAGCATCGGACTGGTCGCGATGCCGGGAGCCGTTGGCGCCCAGTCGCCCCAGCCCAGTGATGCCGCCGCTACCCCGGATGCCATCGTGCTCCAAATGGGCAGCTGCTGCGGCTTCGTGCCGGTCAGCTACAACCTGCTGACCATGCCGACCTTCACGTTGTACGAGGACGGCACGCTCATCTACCGACCGCCCACGACCGACGTCACCTTCCAGGGCGCGGTCATCGAGCTGCCGAACCTGCTGGAGGCCGAGCTGAGCCAGGCCCAGGTCGACGAGCTCATCGCCTATGCCCTTGGCCCCGGCGGCATCGCCGACGCGAAGCCGGTCTATGACTTCATGTTCGTGAGCGACATGCCCACGACCACGTTCCTGGTCCAGGACGGGGATACCAGCACGACGGTGTCGGTGTATGCCCTGGGCGTCATGAACCCGGAGACGACCGGCGACGAGGCAGAGCTGGCCAAGCTCAACGACCTTGCCCAGAGGCTGTCCGATTTCGGCCCCGTGCTGGAGGAGATGGGCGTCACGTCCACCGAGTACCAGCCGACCCGATACCTCGCCACGCTGTACCCCGACTTCGAAGGCAACACCGAGCCCGCTGCTCCGTGGCCCTTCACGGACGTGGCGCCGACCGATTTCGTGGTCGATGTGCACGACTTCACGTCCGTGGCTGTGCTGACGCCGGAGCAGGTGGCCGAGGTCACCGAGGTGCCGAGCGGCGGTATCGCGGGCCTGCTCTACACCACGCTAGACGGCGTGCGTACCAACCTCGCCGTCCGGCCGATGCTGCCGAGCGAGCAGGCACCCACAGGGCCGACCGGCTCACCGGCACCCACCGCGGGGGCCTGACACACACCAGTCACTTCCACCGGATAGGCCGGTGAGGAAGGTGACGGGACCTGACGGTCCCGAACACGGATACAACGACGCCGGAGGCTGGGGCCTCCGGCGTCGGTGCGGTCGCGAGGTGACCCGACGTCACCAGCGAGATGTCAGACGGGGGCCCTCAGACGGCCGGCGCCTTGATGATGATCGTCTCGCAGCCGCCGACCACGACATCGGTCGGATCGACGATGGCCAGGTCGTGTGCGCCGTCACCGCAGTCGATGGTGTCGACAGCGCCGTCACCGTTGGCATGGATGACGTCGTTGCCGGTCCCGCCGTTGAGAGTGTCCGCGTCGGCACCGCCCCACAGCTCGTCACGACCCCACATGCCATTCAGCGTGTCCATGCCGGGACCGCCCCGGAGCTGGTCGTTGTCGGCACCGCCGTTGAGGGTGTCGTCACCGATACCGCCATACAGGCGATCGTTGCCCTGGTTGCCGTTCAGGGTGTCGTTGCCGGACTCCCCAAAGAGCCAGTCGCGCCCGCGGTTGCCGCTGAGCGTGTCATTGCCCCCGCGGCCCCAGACCGTGTCGCCACCCTTGCGGGCGTTGATGATGTCGTCCTTGGGCGTCCCGATGATCCGGTCAGCGTGCCACGTGGGATGTGCGTGGTGCGCGGAGGCCGCCGCAGGGGCCACGAGGGCCAGCGCGGCCACCATGGTCGGCAGGGCCAGCGTGGTCAGCTTCTTCGACAGGTGCACGGCTCGCACCCTCCTGATCGTGTGGCATATCGTGCCACGCAGAGTCGCCGGTGATCCGGCCTACACCTGTATCGAGGGCCGGTGGAGCCAGCAAGTTTCAGCCATGGTGCGTCGTCGTCGAGATGGTGCTGCGGGCGATGGTCGATCGACTGATGGCTCATGGCCGAGTTGCCGACCCTCCGGACTCACCGAACCGGAGGGCCATCATCCGACACATCGGCGGCAGGTGGATAGTTGGGTGCGTCCCAGATCGAACGATCTCCGGTGGTTCCGGAAGGTTGTCGGCCCAGGGTCGTCCTGCGTCCCGGAGGCCCCGCGCATCCGGTTGACGCGTTCGGCCATTCCGGAAAGGGGAGCGATCGTCCAAGCACGCGCGACTGCACGCCGTTACCTGCACGCTGCAAGATCAGCGAACGATCAGCAACCCAGGACGTCATCCCACCCGATCAGGCACGCGCCGGCACAGATCCTGTCTCGAACGTGGCCATGGTCATCGACGTCGTCCACTGATCTGGCGGATCGGTCGCTCAGCTTGGTTCGGGGCTCGACGACGGTGGCTCGGTCGACTCTGGCTCCGCGGTCGGCTCCGGGAATGCGGTTGGCGCGGGTGTGGGCTCAGGTGTCGCCCGCGGGCGCTTCGTTGGCTTGGGCGTCGGGTCCGGCGTCGGCTCGGGCGTCGGCTCGACGGTGGGCTCCGCGCTTGCCACCGGCGTCGGCTCGGGCGTCGGCTCTGCGGTCGGGTCCGGCGTCGGCTCGGGCGTGGGCTCCGCGCTTGGCTCCGGCGTCGGCTCGGGCGTGGGCTCCGCGCTTGGCTCCGGCGTCGGCTCGGGCGTGGGCTCGGGCGTGGGCTCCGCGCTCGGCTCGGGCGTGGGCTCGGGTGTCGGCTCGGGCGTCGGCTCGGGCGTGGGCTCTGCGGTCGGGTCCGGCGTCGGCTCGGGCGTCTTCTGCGGGCGGGGGGTGGCGGTGCTGGCGGGAGACGACGCGGCGGCCACGCTGACCACCCTGTGTGTCGCGTCCGGTATGGTCCGGCGTGGCGGCCGATCCCAGTCGGCGTGCGCCGCGTCCCCGCGGGTCGTGGTCCGGACGATGGAGGTAGCGGGGGTCTCGGCGGCCGCGCTGGGGGTCTCCGACGGGGCCACGACGACCTGACTCGGACTCGGATCTGGGCTGACGCTCGGACTCGGTGGCACGGCCGGCATCGTCGGTGAGGTGGTAGGCCCTCCCACGCGATCGGTCATCGAACCCAGCAACCAGACACCGGCGATGCCCGCGACACCGCCAGCAACCACCAGGATGGCGATCACCGCAGCCGCGCGCAGCCACATCCGGGCGCTGTCAGGTCGGCGGCCGAACGCGGCATCCACATCCCGACGCGCCAACCCTGCCAGTCGCCGTGGGTGTGAGGGTCGCGGTTCCAGGGCGAGCCGTTCCCGGACCCGCGATGCGAGATCCTCGGGCGGCTGGACGGTGTTCGCCGCCAGAAAGCGCTCCAGCCGGTCGACCACAGGACCCGTCACCGGATCGGTCATGGGATCGGGGATGTCGTTCGGGACAGTCATCTGGTCTCGTCCCGCATCGTCGTGCGGAGCCGTTCCAGCCCGCGATACAACTGTGTCTTGACGGTCGCCTCGGGTCGGCCGGTGACGACCGCGATGTCCGCCAGAGAACGCTCACCCAGAAAGCGCAGCGCCACAACCTCGCGATAGGGCTCCGGCAGCGCCTGCACCGCGCGGCGCACCTCGGCGCTCTCCTCAGCGCTCAGGACTTCCCGCGCCACGTCGGCCCGGTCGACGGTGGTCGACTGGACCACATCGTCCAGCGGCTGGGTCAGCGAGACGCGCCGACGCTGTGAGCGACTGAGTCGCCAGCACTCGCGGATCGCGATACGCGCCAGCCACGCACCCGGCGGGCCATCGCCTCGATAGGAACGGAGGCCCCGATAGGCCAGCACGAAAGTCTCCTGGACAGCGTCCTGCGCTTCATCGATCGAACCCAGCACCCGGTAGCACACGCGGAACACGGCGTCACTCTGTTCATCCACCAGGCGCTGGAAGGCGGCCTCTTCTCCCCGGGCCAGGGCCTGGGCGAGGTCATCCATCAGAGAGTCTGAGGTTCGTCGGGGCGAAAACGTCTCAGCGCGCGAGTGGCACGTTGCCGGCAACCGCGCAGATGACGCCTGGGGCGCACAAGCATGACCCTGACCGTACCCCGATCAGGGCATGGCGTGCCGCTCCGCCTTCGGTTCGCGGTGCACGAGCGCCCCCCTCCGGCGAGTCATGTTGCGACCGACGATCAGCCCATGCCGCTGATGCTGTGGGCCTCGATGACGAGCTTGACGCGGACCTGGTCGCGGCCGCCGAACCACGGGTATGGCCGGCCAAGATACTTCTGCGAGAGCATCTCGATGTGCTCCGCGGCGCCATCGGTGGTTGCTTCCACCACCCGACCCCGGACCTGCTTGTAGGCCGTCGGGTTGGTCGGATCGGAGATGGCCACCGCCACGTGTGGGTCGCGCTCGATGTTGCGGAGCTTCACGTAGCCCTGGACGGTGTTGATGATCACGTGCTCCCCGTCAGTGTCGACCCAGGTCTGGGTTATCTGGGGTGAGCCGTCGGGCATGGTGGTCGCCAGATAGCAGATGCTGGGCTGGCGGAGCAGCGTGATGAGGTCGTCGGTCAGTTGCACGGGTACCTCTCGCGTGGTCAGACTGTCACGGTATGTACGCCGCCGCGGCCGCCGCGGATGGCCATCGGCGGGCTCGGGTCGTATGCTCTCGGCCATGGCGAAGCATCTGACGACGCTGCCGGTGGATCTGGCGGCCCTCCAGCGAGGTCGACTGCGATCGCTTGTCGGCGCGGACATGGCGCTCGTGAGCGAGCTGCATGCCGACGACTTCCAGCTCCTCACACTCTGGTCGCAGGCCGCCCAGGTCGATGGGTAGTCGCCGGGCGGTCCGGACCGCCATCACCCTCGCGCTGGCCGTGCTGTTCGTGGTGCCCGTGCCCACGGCCCTCGCCCGCAACGGCAGCCTGGCACGCCCGACGGCCGCCGAGCCGGGGCCCGCAGGCGTCTGCGAGACGGACTCGCCGCTGAGCATCAAGGACACCGCCGACGAGTTGCTCCTGGATCGATACCACCTGGGCAACCACCGGGTCGCTGTCCTGCCGCATGTGCTGACCTGGTCCGAGGACCCATTCTCCGACCGGAACTGGGTCGAGAAGCTGCACATGACGCGTTACCTGATGGCGCTCATGTATCAGTGGAAGGCATCCAGCGACCAGGCCTACCTGGATCGCGCGCTGCAGCTGCTCCAGTCGTGGATCGCACGCAATCCTCTCGATGACCCGGCATCCGAGTTTTCGTGGGGTGACCACGCGACCGCCTGGCGCGCCATGACCATGGTCTGCATGGCGCAGTTGCTGCCGACGCTCGACTGGCTCGATGCCGCCATCACCCAGCACGGCGAAGTGCTGGCCGACCCATCCTTCTACAAGGTCAACGGCAATCACGCGCTCAACCAGGACATCGGCCTGCTGGACATCGGCTGCTATCTCCGTCGGACGGACTGGGAGCAGCTGGCCGCGGCCCGGATCGACGACTACATCACCCGCAGCATCGATGAGCAGGGCGTGTCGGCGGAGCAGGCCGTGCGGTATGACCGATACACCTACTTCCGGTTCCAGGCCGCGCGCAAGCACCTCGAGTGGTGTGGCTACCCCGAGCCCGACGCGTTCCACCTGGTCGACCGGATGCCCACCTTCCTGGCCCAGGCCACCCGACCTGACGGCTACTACGAGACGATCGGCGATAGCCCCCGGACGCGTGCCGCCGTCATCCGAGGCACCGATTCGGAGTACGCCGCGAGCCAGGGTCGGGAAGGCGCGCCGCCATCAAGGACGGTCCGGGTGTTCAGTGCCGGCTACGCGTTCGGGCGCACGGGCTGGGGCACGCAGCGCGACTTCGCCGACGAGGCGTTCTTCTCGCTGCGCTTCGGTCCGGGCACCATCCTGGGTCACGCCCACGACGACGGTGGTGCCGTGACCCTGTACGCCTGGGGTACGCCACTCATCGTCGACCCAGGTTTCGGGGACTACAACAAGACGCCGTTCCGGACCTTTTTCAAATCGCGCGCGGCACATAGCGCGGTCACGGCCGGTGGCGTGACCTCCCGGCCCAGGACCGCCTCGAAGCTGATCCGCAAGACCACGACGACGCGCTCCCTGGAGGTCGTCGTCCAGGTCAACGTGTATCCGGGTGTATCGATGCGCCGGCGGGTGGTCTTCTCGCGCCGGCTGGGCTACCTCGTGATCGAGGACACCATGAGCTCCTCGGCCGCCCGCATGTACCGACAGCTGTGGCACCTGCCGGAGGATGCCGACCCGGTCACGACAGGCGCCATGACGTGGACCGGCAGGACGCGCGGCAACGTGCTCATCCGCCAGCTCATCAGCGGCGGCAGGACCCGGACCATCACGGGCGCCCTCGATCCCATCCAGGGCTGGATCTCGCACGCATACGGGCAGCGCGAGGCGGCGCCGGTGGTGGAGTACCGCCAGAACGGCACGCAGGTCCGCTTCCTGACCTTGCTCATGCCCTTTCGCACGGGCACGCCGACCGGCGGCGTGCGGGACCTCAACGTCACGCCATATGGCTTCACGTTCTCGGTCCAGAGTGGGGGATTGCGGGAGCTGGTCACGGCGATCGCCACGGGAGCGTCCATCACGACCGCTCCGTAGCCAGCATCGTCGGACGGGTCGATGGGCCTACGCTGCCGCCCCGGCGAGTAGCACGGTGGGCACGGGCGGCGATTCCTGCCCGAGATGCACCACCCGGTTGCGGCCGGACTCCTTGGCCGTATACAGCGCCTCGTCCGCGGCTCGCAAGAGGGCTATCCGGTCCATGCCGTGCTGGGGCGCACAGGCCACTCCGATGGATACCGTGATGCGGTCGGTGATGCCCGGCCCGAGTGCGATGAGCGTCGACTCCGTGCGCGAGCGGATGCGTTCCGCGACGACCAAGGCGCCCTCCAGGTCCAGGCCGCGCAGCAGGACCGTGAACTCCTCGCCGCCGTAGCGGGCAGCGACGTCGTTGTCGCGCACGCTCGAGCCGAGCACGCCCGCGAACACCCGCAAGGCCTCATCGCCGGCGGGGTGCCCATGGCGGTCATTGAAGTCCTTGAAGTGATCGACATCGACCATCAGCACCGCGAGCGAACCGCCCGAATGCAGGTTCTGCAACTCGGCCTCGAGCACCACATCGAAGGCGCGGCTGTTGGGCAGACCAGTGCGCGCGTCGGTGCTGGCCTGTCCCTGGAGTGCGGCCAGGAGCCGCCGGTTGCCGATGGCGAGGGCAGCGTGTTGGGCGATGCGGTTGACGTCCGCCACCATCTCCAGCGGCAGGCTGCAGGGTCGTGCCCAGTACAGGTGGACCGCCCCGACCGACTCTCCGCTGATGAGGGGCACACAGGCAAGCGTGCCAGTCTCGACCGGATACACCGAGCAGCGGACGCTCAAGGGCAAGCTGGCGTCCTCGGTCACGTACGTGCTGCCGCGGAAGATGCCCGGACAGTTGCCGAGCGCCTTGAGGGTCAGGATCTCGGCGATGGCGTCGCCCCTGGTCGCCTCCGGGACGGCCCGGTCCTGGGACCGGTTGAGGATGTGGGTCACGCTCGCATCCGGCTGCGCCAGCAAGCCGAGTGCTTCCAGGTTGGAGGCCGCGATGACCGTTTCGTCATGGGCGAACGCCGTGGACTCGGTGAATCGGCTGATGACCGACCCGCGCTGTGCGTCACGCGCCAGGGAGCGGCCGAAGCGGCGGATGAAGAACAGCGCGATGAGGGTGGCCACCATGCCCGTGATGACCTGGAAGATGGCGCTCCCCACGCGCGTCGTGGTCATCCAGGCGTCCTGTCGCAGTAGGTCATCCTTCGCAAGGGCGAACTGGCCGGCCAGCTCGGCCAGGGCTCGATCGACGTTGCGCATCATGGCCGCGGCCACACCCGACCCGGCCGCGGAGGCACCCTGTCGTGCCGTCGGTGATGTGAGGGCCGGGGTCACGATCGTGGCACGCCATGCGTCGGTCGCGCCGGCAACCGCCGCCAATGCGGCGCCGACGCCCGGCAGGTCGTCGGCCTGGCCGCTCATCGCCAGCGTCAGCTCCTGTTCGGTCGCCGCAGCGTCGTGGTAGCGGCCCACGTCCACGGCCGAGCCCAGGAGCAGGTAGTCGTCGAAGGCCAGCGCCTCATCCGCGATGGCGCGCTCCAGACCGCCCGTCTGGCGCAGCAGGCCATCCAGCATCTGGCCATCACGCACCACGGTGGCGCGCTCCATCTCGGCGTACGCCACCGTGAGGCCATTCACGAGGATGGCCGTGCCAGCGATGACGCCGCACAGGATGAGCGTGCGCCCGGACATCGACAGCGTGCGAGACATACCCAGACCCTACCCAACAGCCACGGCAACCCACCCTGACCCAATGGTCATCAGCCTGCCACCCGGGCGCCGATGGTCCTGTTGACCGCATCGCGATCGCGTTCATGATGCAGGGGCGACCTTCGCTGGCATCCTTTCATGGTCTTCCCACCCCAGCGCTCGTCGGCTCGCCCCGCGGATCTGCCCTGCCGCTCTGACGCCCAGACGCAGGAGGATCACGTGGACGCGATAGCGGTCACTCCCGAGCCTGTCGTCGAGACGGCGCCCATGCTCCCTGTCACGGCCCTCATCGAGGCTGCCTTCCAGCATGCCCTCGTGGGCATGGCGGTACTGGGGACGGATGGTCGATGGCTGCACGTGAATGCGGCGCTGTGCGCCCTGCTCGGCTACACGGCACGCGAGCTGCGGGCGACCTCGTACCAGGCGCTGATCGTGCAGGCCACCCGGGACGAAGACGCCGTGCGTCTCGCGGACCTTGTCTCCGGCCACTCCGGCGCCTACCAGCTGGACCGACAGCTGCTGGCCAGGACCGGGACGTGGCATTGGGTGCGCCTGTCGTTGTCCGCGATCCCCGGCCCGGATGGGCGACCCATCGGGGTGGTGTGCCACGTGGAGGACATGGAGGCGCGTCGTCGTGACGATGCATCAGCGTCGACATCGTTGGGTGAACTGCGCCGCAGCAACACGGAGCTGGAGATCTTTGCCTCGGTCGCGGCCCACGATCTCCAGGAGCCGCTGCGCAAGATCCGGACGTTCGGAGACCGCCTGGAAGCCAGGTTCGCCGACGCGCTCGATGGCGGCGGCCTGGACTACCTCCACCGGATGCAGGCGTCCGCCGAGCGCATGCAGCGGCTCATCGATGACCTGCTCATCTACGCCCGAATCTCGACCCGGGGCCTGCCCTTCGAACCGGTCGACCTGGGCCGGGTCGCGACCGAGGTCGCATCCGATCTCGAGGCTCGACTGGAGGAGGGCGGCGGACGGCTCGACATCGGCCCACTGCCGACCATCGAGGCCGATCCGCTCCAGATGCGGCAGTTGCTCCAGAACCTGCTGGGCAACGCCCTGAAGTTCGCGGCGACTGACCGGCCGCCCAGGGTGACTGTCGAGCTGCTGCCAGCGGTCACGCCTGACGTCGTGACCATCGTCGTCGGCGACAACGGCATCGGGTTCGATCCCATCTATGCCCGGCGCATCTTCGAGCCCTTCGAGCGGCTCCACGGCCGATCGGAGTACGACGGCACGGGCATCGGCCTGGCCATCGCGCGTCGGGTGGTGGAACGCCATGGGGGCACCATCAGCGCCGACGCGACGCCGGGTGAGGGCGCCCGCTTCACGGTCAGCCTGCCGATGCACGCCACGGCCAGCGTCGGGCTGCCGTGACGACTCGCGGGACGCTGCCCATCCTCATCGCGGACGACGATCCGGATGACCGCGAGCTGGCGGTCGAGGCTCTGACCGAGAGTCGCCTGCTCAACCCCGTGCATTTCGTGCACGACGGTGTCGAGCTGCTGGAGTTCCTCCAGCATCGCGGCGCCTACGCGGGCAATGACAGTCCCCGGCCGGGGGTCATCCTGGTCGACCTGAACATGCCGCGCATGGACGGTCGCGAAGCGATCGCAGTCATCAAGGCCGACCCCGCATTGCGCCAGATCCCCATCGTCGTGCTCACCACCTCCAAGGCAGAGGAGGACATCTACCGCACCTATGACCTGGGTGTCAGCTCGTATGTCGTGAAGCCGGTCACGTTCCAGGCGCTCGTCGCGGTCATGACCGACCTCGGCCGGTACTGGTTCGAGGTCGTGGAGCTGCCCGACGGCAGCCCGGCCGCCGCATGAGCGACCTGCGCCTGCTGCTCATCGATGACGACGAGGACATGAGCATCCTCGTGCGCGATCTCCTGTCCGACACCTCACCGGACTGGACCGTCGATTGGGCGCCCACCTACGAAGCTGGCTATGAGCGCCTGACCACAGGCGGGTATGACGCAGCCCTGCTGGACTATCACCTGGGCGCCAAGACCGGCGTGGAGCTGCTGGCCTCCGTGCGCAGCATGGACGGACTGCCACCCATCGTGCTGCTCACCGGCCAGGGTGACCGAACCATCGATCTGGCGGCTATGGCCACGGGCGCATCCGACTACCTTGACAAGGGCATGCTCAGCCCGGCGATGCTGGAGCGCACCGTGCGGCACGCGCTGGAGCGGGAGCGCGCGCTGGTCGACCTGCGAGCCAGCGAGGCGAAGTACCTGGGCCTGTACACAGAACGGGTGGCGGCCGAGCGAGCTCTGCTAGAGGCCAACGCCGCGCTCCAGACGTCCGAAGGTCGCTTCCGGCGGGCGCTGGATGGCGTCGCGCTGCATGCCATGATCCTTGACCCGGAAGGACGTGTGCTGTTCGTCAACCAGCACCTGCTGGCACGGACCGGCTGGACCAACGAGCAGCTCATCGGCTCGGATGCCTTTCAGTACCTCGCGCCCGAATACGATCGCGACACGCGACGCGCCGCGTTCCGGGAGCGGGCGCGCTCCGGCGACATCCAGGAGCGCGTCGAGAGTGCCTGGATGACACGGACCGGTGATCGGGTGCTGGTGTCATGGGCCAACAGCGCTATCCGTGATGACGAGGGTCGCATCGTGGCCATCGCCGCCATCGGGGACGACGTGACGGCACGACGCGAGGCGGAAGCAAGGCAGGCGCGACTGGCCGCCGCCGTGGAGCAGGTCGCGGAGTCCATCCTCGTGACCGACGCCCAGGGTGCCATCACCTACGCCAACCCGGCGTTCGAGCGATCTTCGGGATACCCGGCGACGGCGCTCCAGAGCATGGACCTGTGGGCCGTGCTGGGCTCCTGCCGTTCCAGGTCCGCTCATCGCCGCATCGCCCGCCTCCTCCGTTCCGGCCGGGCATGGAACGGTGAGTGGGAGCTGCAGCGGCGGGACGGTACGTGGTACCGGGAGGAGGTCTCCATCTCGCCCGTACGCGGCCCGGATGGCAGCATCAGCAGCTTCGTTTCGGTCGGTCGCGACATGACCCAGGTCCGTCAGATGCAGGCGTCCCTGGACATGGCGACAAGTGAGCGGGCCGCCTTCGCCCGTGCACTGGCCCGACTGCAACCGCGCGAGACCCTCCAGGACACCGCACAGGACATCACGGACGCCGTCGCAGAGCTGCCAGGCGTCGAGATCGCCACGCTGCTCTGGTTCGATGAGGGGCACGATGTGCACACCCTGGCGGTCACGGCGCCGAGTGGCTATCCGCTCACCGCGGGCAATGTGGCGCCTGCGTCGCGCAGTGCGTATCTGCGACGCCGCGCTGTCGAGGGACCATGGGCAGAGGCGTGGTTGCCTCGGCCCGGCGATGGCGACCACGGCCGGTCGCTGACCGAGGCGGGACTGCGCGCCGCTGCGTACGCGCCCGTCAGCGACGGGCAGCAGCCGATCGGCCTCGTGGCACTGGGCACCACGAACGAGCTGACCGCCCGTACCATCGCGGACCAGCTGCCCGCCGCCATCGAGTTCGCGGCGGTCGCCCGGAGCCTCATCGCGGGCCCACTCGCTGTCCACCGGCGACTTCTGGCGACCCGTCGCCGGATCGAGGGCATCATCCGCTCCGGCAGCTTCGACCCCGTGTTCCAGCCGATCGTGGACCTGACGACGGGGGTCGCCATCGGCTTCGAGGCGCTGACGCGGTTCGGGGATGGCTCCCAGCCGGATGTCACGTTCGCGAGCGCAGGGAGTGCAGGTGTCGGCCTCGCCCTGGAAGCAGCCACCCTGGAACGGATCATCGGCGCCTCGCGGGGCCTGCCGGCAGCAGCGTGGCTGTCCCTGAACGTATCAGGCCGGATGATCACCGAGGGCGACCGACTCGCGTCTATCCTGGCTCGTCGCGACCGGCCGGTGGTGCTGGAGATCACGGAGCACGACCCCATCCAGGACTATGCCGCGGTCCGGGCTGCTATCGCGCTGTTGGGCCCCGATGTCCGGGTCGCCGTCGATGACGCTGGGGCGGGCGTCGCGAACTTCACGCACATGGTCGAGCTGCGCCCCGATCTCGTGAAGGTGGACGTCGGCCTCGTCCGTGGGGTCGACCACGATCTCACCCGGCAAGCGCTCATCGTTGGCTTGCACCACTTCGCCGAAGCCATCCATGGCGCGGTCATCGCGGAAGGGGTGGAGACCCAGGAAGAGCGGCAGGCGCTCATCGGCCTTGGCCTTCGACTGGGGCAGGGATACCTGTTCGGTCGTCCCGCAGCGGTCCAGACGTGGCGATCATCAGAGCCGCGCGCCTCCGTCCGGCCGGTCGCCGCGGCTCGTCCCTCGCGACGTGCCGCGATGTCGGCCCACCCGGCCGAACTGAGCATCAGGCCTGCCCGGCTGACATCCGGCTAGTCCCAGGTCACGCTCCGGGTCCGGGGACCGTCTGTCGAGCTGTCGGAGCGAGCACGTTCATTCGCCTGGAGCGACCTCGTCCGGCTGGGTGCGCCTGCGGCGTTCCTCGGTGGCAATCTCCAGCAGCGCGGCGCGATCGGCCGCGTCCAGTGAGCCCGCCACATGCCCAAGGTAGAACGCGTAGCGCATCCAGGACCCCCACCACAGCGCTGCCATGCCGGCCAGCACCAGGATGGGCAGCTCGTCGGACAGCAGTGACGCGCCGATGCCGGTGCCGAACAATGACGATCGCGGGTCCGGCGGGACCTCGGCACAGGGGTCGATGTCCACAGTTCCCGGCGGCGACACCGGCTGCGGCTGACACAGGAGCGCGGCCCCATCCGAGGCCGTCGCGAACGCGACCACCCGATCGGACGTCGCGACACTCAGAAGGTGACCGATGACGATGGCCGCGATGGCCACGAACACCGGCCACCGGTCGCTCCGAGCACCCGCCAGGATGCCGATGGCCACCGCTGCCGCCACTGGCAGCAGCGTCAGTGCGTCCCGCACACTCGCGGACACATCTGTCGCGGGTCCGCCGCGGACCCCGATGACGATGCGCGCCGCCTCGGCGATCCAGATGGCCAGGATGCCGCCCGTGAGCAGCACCCACCAGTGGAGCCGATAGCCATCGAACGACACAAGGGGCGTCGGCGCCCGCGGCAGTCGTTGCTCCAGCTCGCGCTGCACCCGCGGGCCGGCGCCGATGACCATGGCCGAGAGAGTAGCGGCGACCTCGTTGTCGTCGATGACCAGGCGCAGCGCCATGAGCGCCACGACATAGGACCCGACGACCAGCCCAAGCGAGCCCAGGAACGGCAGGTTGAGACGCCGCAGCAACGGGTTGGCTGCACGGACGCCCGGAGCGTTGGACTGGGTCATCGACAACAACCATAAGCCACGCACAGGTGCTCAAGCGAGGGTCCCTGATGCGTGGCTGCTGGTCGCCGGGCCGCCGACCGCGGCCCGCTGGAGCTTCCTCGGGGTCGCTGGTCACGCGCCCAGGGCGAGCGGATCGGGGTCACCGACCTGCCCGCCTGAGCCGCGGACTACGCCTTGGGCTTCTTCTCGACCGGCTTCGAGCCACCCTTGGGCTTCTTGCCGCCGCCCTTGCTACCGGGTCCCTTGTCGCCCATGAGGCACCTCTACGTCGGGGGTTGATGGGGGCATTGTGACCCTCATCCGAGTCCGCGCATAGGCGGCGGTGCCACGGGGCCTGCGCCCTCCCGCGCGCGGTCATCGGCGTATGCTCCCGATCGTCCGGGCGCGGCGACGCACAGGGGTGGCGACTGCGCAGATGCGCGCCCGTGCCACGTCAGTCGGAAGGGTGCATCTCATGGGCCACCGGTTCCTCACGCTTGCGCTCGCGACCAGCGTGTCCGCGGCGATGGTGGTGTCGTCCGGGGGTATCGTCGCGGCCGAGGTCAGTCCGGACGAACAGGTCACGATGCTGACCCGCCACAACACGCTGCGCGCCAGCGTGGCCGCCGGCGAGACGGAGCGCCTGGGGCAGGCGGTCACCATCGCCGACCTGACCTGGAACGACGAGGCTGCGACCGTCGCGCAGGCGTGGGCAGACAACCTGCTCGCGACCGACACCTTCGAGCACAACGCCGACCGTGGCGACCTCGGCGAGAACATCTACTGGGAGTCCGGCTACGACCCAGCCACGGGTGCCGTGCGTGCCTTCCAGAGTTGGGCTGATGAGGCTGGGTCCTACACCTGGGACACGGACACCTGCGCCGAGACCTGCGGCCACTACACCCAGATCGCATGGTCGGCGACGACCAGCGTCGGCTGTGGCATGGCCACGGACGGCAGTACATCCATCTGGGTCTGCGACTACGCACCACCCGGCAACTACACGGGCGAACGGCCGTACGAGCCGGGCGACGCCGTGGCGCCGTTGACATCGGCGCCCACCGAGTCGCCGATGTCAACGGACACGCCCGTCACCGAGGACACGCCCGTCACCGAGGACACGCCCGTCACCGAGGACACGGCCCTGCCCGAGGAGACCAGCGCCGGCTGATCTGCCGTTGCTCTTCCCGTATCGATGACCAGCTGCCAGGTATCGGAGAAGCCGAAGATCGGCCCCGATATCAGCCAGACCACGATGACGCTGGCAGCGATGACCAGCGCCGATGGCGAGCCAGCCTTGCGGGTGATCGAGTCGGCGGTCTGGTTGAACTATTCCTCCATGCCCAGATATCCCCCGGTTTGGACGACGTGCGCGGCCGTGCAGCGTTCATGGGCGGTCGCCTCGGTGACTTCCGTCGCGTCCGATGTGTCCTCGTGATCCCGGTCAAGCCTTTCCGACGACTCCCGCATATGCCAGCGTCGGGCGAGCGCGTCGGACGCGCAGCGCGTCACGAGGGTCGATCGCGGTCCAGGGGCGTGTTGGCGGGCCTTCGACATGCTTCGCGCTGCCCTCGACCGCGCCCACGATGACTGCTGTGCGGGGTGCCACCAGCGCCTGATCGGCAGCCACGATCTCGGCATCGGTCAGGGAGACGAGTGCCAGCGTGTCGAGCGATGGAACCTGGTGCCACAGGAGCCAGCCGCCGTCCGATGGGTGTTGCATGAGGGTCAGGCCGCGCAGCTCCCGATCGTCGATCATTCGGCCCATCACCCGGAGAGAGGTCTCGTGTGCACCCGCCACATGGCCGCCTCGATCCCTGGCTGCCTGGGCGATGCCGAGCTGGACGAGGTCGACGTGGGTCATGACGTGATCCAGGCAGGACCAACGACCATCCAGTCGCTGCGTGATGCCTGACACCGCCCTGGCCCGCACCACGAGCGTGTCCGCCTTCTGCATGATCCGTATGGCGCTGGCCAGCTGGCTATCCAGGACCGCACCGAGCGAGCGGAGGATGTCCTCCATGCTGCCGCGGTGCGGATCGATGGGTGCGTACACGTTGAGGACACTCCTGAGCGGTTGTGTGCGGTGGAGTGTGGAACGGAGCCCGAGCACCTGAGCATGGCCCGAAGGTCCGGGGTCCGTGCGCGCCGATCGGCGCACCCTAGCCAGCCAGCAGTCGCAACGCGACCAGGGTACCGATGCTGATCACCGCGACCCGGAATACCCCTGCGGGCAGGCGTCGGCCGACGTAGGCGCCCAGCTGCCCACCGACGATGGAGCCGATGGCGAGCAGCAGCACGACGCTGTGGTCGACGGGTGCCAGGAAGATGAACAGGACCGCGGCAACGCCATTGATGACCGCCGCCAGCACGTTCTTCAGGCCGTTCAGTCGCTGCAGGTCATCGGTCAGGAAGATGGCCAGCAGCGCGATGAGGATGACGCCCTGCGCCGCCCCGAAGTAGCCCCCATAGATGCCGGTCAGGAACACCCCCGCCATCAGCATCAGTGGGTGCTCCGCGCCTGCGTGGCGTCGGGTGGCCATCATCCGCGACAGGCGCGGCTGGAGCGCCATGAGCAGGCACGCGAACAGGATGAGCCAGGGCACGATGCGCCCGAATGCGCTGGCCGGCAACGCCAGCAGGAGCAGGCCGCCCGTGAGGCCGCCGAGTGCCGCTGCACTGCCCAGCCGGATGGCCCGTCCCCGTTGTCCGACCAGCTCCCGGCGATACCCCACCGCGCCGCTGATGGCTCCAGGCACGAGGCCCACGGTGTTGGACACATTGGCCACCAGCGGCGGGTAGCCGAACGCCAGCAGCAGGGGGAAGGTGATGAGCGATCCGGAGCCCACGATGGCGTTGATGGCACCGGCCGCAAGGCCTGCGGCCATGATCACGACCGCCTCGAACGGGCTCATGGACCGCCGGGTCCCGGATGGCCTTTCGCGTGGCGTGGAAGGGTTGTACCGTGACGCGACTCACCCAACATCCCCAACGAGTGGAGCGTTGTGTCCAGTTTCGCGGATTTCTTCTGGGCGATGATCGTCTGCTACTTCCTGTTCATGGTCATCCGGTCTTCGCGGACATCTTCCATCGCCGCGACCTGCGGGTGGCTGGAAGGCGATCTGGATCCTGGTCCTGTTCATCATCCCGCTATTCGGTGCCAGCATGTACATGATCACCCGGCCCGTGACGGCGCAGGACCTCGCAGAGAAGGCCGCATTCGAGAAGCAGCAGGCCGCCATCGCCGCCGTGCGGGCGCAGCAGTCTGCCGCGCAGACGGCTGCCGATCCGACCGCTGCGGACCAGATCACCAAGCTCGTCGCACTGCGCGACTCGGGCGCCATCACCCAGGCCGAGTTCGATGCCGCCAAGGCAAAGGCACTCGCCTGAGCCTGGTGCCGACCGTCGAGGCATGACACGTCGCAGCTGGCTGGCGGGCGTCCTGCTCCTGGGAGCGACGACCCTCGTCGCTGTCGCTCCTGTCAGCGGTCAGTCGCCGTCCGCGGTTCCGGCTGGGTCGGCGGACCCGGCAGCGTCTCCCGTAGCCTCGACACAGCCTTCGTTCGCTGACGTCCAGATCGTCAGCGGCATCAAGTCCTTCAGCAAGGCGTACGCCTATGGCGCCGCGACCGGACCCGATGGATCCGTGGTCATGGTCGGCGAACACATCGGCAAGGATCCGGCCGTGCCGGCCCGGGCCGCTGCGTGGCGCACGACGGACGGGCTGGACTGGGCCGAGGTCAAGCTGCCCAGATCGAACCGCGCGCGCTCATTCGGCGTGGCAGCGTCCAGCCTTGGCTGGGCGGCCGTGGGCGTGGTGCCGTCGGGTCCTGGTCTGATCTGGACGTCGATCGACGGCTTGACCTGGGTCCGGGCGAAGTCGCTCGCGGGTGGCGCTCCGCAGACCATCACCCCGACCCTGGACGGCTTTCTGGCGGGCGGCCAGTCGATCATCGCTGGTGTCAACCGGCCCGTGCTGTGGCGCTCCACCGGTCTCACCAGCTGGAAGGCCATCCGGCTTCCCGGCAAGGGTCTGGTCACAGCCTTGGCGCAGCTGCCGGACGGCGTCACGCTGGCGCTCATCCAGTCAGTGTCGGCCAAGCAGGGCACGACCCAGATCGACTATCGATACGCCAGGTCCGTGGACGGCACGACCTGGGACCTCGTCGACTTTCCGGACCCGTCCACCGATACGGAGGTCCTGAACGCGGCCGAGATGGGGGTCCAGCGCGATCACTTCATCCAGGTCGTGGATGGTGGCCCGGCCGGAGGTCCGTTCGTGGGATCCGTACGCACCTCACCCGATGGCCTCGTGTGGCAGGACGCGACGGTTGCCACGGGCCCCCTGTTCGCGGTCGCCAGCGGACCGGTCGTGAACATCTTCGCGCAGGGAGTCCAGGTCGCCTCGGCGGACGGCATCCAGTGGACGATGGTCGCGCGGCCCGAGAACGGCGTGACCTTTGGCGCGACCGCGTTGCCGGACGGCCGGTCCGTGGTCATCAACAACAGCTTTGGCGCGACGCCATCGGTCGTGGTCGTGATCGTGCCCGCTGTCGCCGAGCCCGCCCTGACGGCGCCCGATCCAAGCCCGCCCATGGTGGCCCCGGTGCCCAGCCCGTCCGCGTCACCCAGCCCGTAGCTGCAGCAGGATCGCATGCGCACACTGGAAGAGCTGCAGGCCGGTCTGGGCCACGTCCGTCTGTCGCCCAGCGATGCCGGTCGCATCGAGCTCATCTGTCGCCGCCCGGTCGTCGGGCAGCGGGAGGTGCTCCCAGAGGCGGCGCTGGATGTTGACCTGGGCATGATCGGCGACGTGTGGCTCACGCGCGGGAGCGCACGGATGGCCGATGGCTCGTCCGACCGCGAGGCACAGCTGACGCTGATGAACAGCCGTGTCGTCGGTCTGCTGGCGGGCGATCCGTTGGGTTGGGGCATCGCGGGCGACCAGCTGTACGTGGACCTGGACCTGGGCGTGGCCAACCTCCCACCAGGTACCAGACTGCAGGTGGGCACGGCCGTGGTCGAGGTATCGGCGGTGCCGCACACGGGCTGCCAGCAGTTCAGTGGCCGATTCGGGCTGGATGCCCTGAAGTTCGTGAGCACGCCCGAGGGCAAGGGCCTTCGGCTGCGGGGCGTGAACACGCGCATCACGGCATCGGGTCTCGTGCGCACCGGGGATACGGTCAGCAAGGTCTGACGCGACCGGTTTCCGGCACAGGCGCATGCTCTGGTCATGTCTCTTGATCCTGTCCGCCGCCACGGCCCCCGTCACCTGATCGTGCCTGCCGTCATCCTCTGGGCTGCCCTGACTGGGCTGCTCCCCGGGGCATCACTGGCGATCGATCCGTCGCCCGTCCCCGCCAGCCCCCGGGCGTTGCCGCTCGTGGCACCCGACTCCTTCTATGCCGCCGGCGGCGCCGTCGCTGCCGGACCGGCTGGCGAGATCCTGGCCCAGGTGGAGCTGGCCGCGCCGGCCGGTATCCGTACGTGGGCGGTCATCTATCGCTCGACCGGATACACGGGGGCGCCCGTGGGGGTCTCGGGCCTGATCGTCGCGCCTGAGACGCCGCGTGCTGCGGGCGCACCCCCGCGGACCGTGCTGTCCATCGCACACGCGACGACTGGTCTGGCAGACGTATGTGCCCCATCCCGACAGCCGTCCGATGGGCTGGTCGACACGGCCCTGCCGCTGCTCGAGCAGGGCTACGTGCTGGCTGTCACGGACTATGAAGGCCTCGGCACGCCTGGAGCGCATCCCTACATCGTGGGTGCCAGCGAGGGTCACTCGGTCCTGGACGCGGCACGCGTGGCGGCTGCCATGCCAGAGACGGGAGCGGGCCCGACGGTCGTGCTCCTCGGAGGCTCCCAGGGTGGTCACGCGGTGCTATGGGCCGCAGACCTTGCCGCGACCGCGGCGCCCGACCTGGACGTGGTGGGTGCCGTGGCGTTCGCCCCGGCCGGCGACCTGGAGGCCATCGTTGGCTTCGATCGATCGGACGCCGCGAGACCCGATTCGTGGTCAAGTGCCATCACGCTGGTGGCGGCCTGGAACGAGGTCTACGGGCTGCCCCTCGACGTGTTGACACCGGAGGCCCAGGCGCTCGTCCCCGACCTGTCCACGCGCTGCTCGGTCCTCATCGGTAGTCCCCCCCTCGCCGTGGACCTGCGCACACTGCCCGAGTGGCAGGCCCGACTCGAGGAGAACACGCCCGCCGCCACACGCACGAGTGTGCCGGTGCTCATCTTCCAGGGCGACGCGGACCAGGTGGTACCGCTCGAGAGCACCCGATCCATGGTCGCGCGTATGTGCGCCGTCGGGGACGTCGTGGACCTGCGCGTGCTGCCGGGGGCGGATCATCCCGGCTCCGTGAACCCGGCATCCCTGCTGGCCGCCATCACGTGGGTCTCGGAACGCCTCGCGGGTACTCCGGCGACGTCCACCTGTGCGGGGTAAGTCGGTCGTGGGAGGAGGCGAAGGGGTTCGCGACCCGGTCGGCCGATCCGTGTGTCCATCCGCCAGCCGCGAAGCCAAGGGGCGCGCGATGGCGCCGATCAACCCTTGTCCGTGAGGGTCACCCCATCGAGGCAGATCGCCTGCAGGGTGGCCCTCGTGCCCTCACGCAGGTCTTGTCCGTCCAGCACGAACCACCACGAGCCACGTTCCGGGTACGAGCCGATGACGGGTGCGGCTTCGCCTTCGAAGAGATAGGCACCGCTGATCGGCATGAACCCTTCGGGACAGACGACCTCGACCGATTCGGGCCTGCCCGACCCGATATCGACATGCTTCGTCACGACCGTCATCGCCGAGGCGCCCGACTCACCTTGAGCTCCCTGTTCGCCCTGAGGTCCAGTCGTGCCCGCCGCGCCCGTCTCACCCTGGGGACCAGTCGCTCCGTCGGCTCCCGCGGCACCGACAGCTCCGGTCTCACCCATCGGCCCGGCGGCACCGGCCGCACCTGTGTCGCCCTGGGGGCCAGGGGCTCCGGCCGCCCCCTGGGCGCCAATCTCGCCCTGGGCGCCGGCCGCACCGGCCGCACCTGTGTCGCCCTGGGGGCCAGGGGCTCCGGCCGCCCCCTGGGCGCCAATCTCGCCCTGGGCGCCGGCCGCGCCAGCGGCACCTGTGTCGCCCTGGGGGCCAGGGGCTCCGGCCGCCCCCTGGGCGCCAATCTCGCCATTCGGACCGATAGCTCCCGTCGTACCCTCCGGGCCGGTCATGCCTCGTGCGCCTTGAGCCCCCTTGTCTCCCGTTGCCCCGGTCGGACCCTGGTTGCCGGTCACACCCCTGGCCCCACGCGCCCCGGTCGGACCCTGGTTGCCGGTCACACCCCTGGCCCCACGCGCCCCGGCCTCGCCCTCGGGACCGAGCTGGTTCCAGAGGAGGTACCGCTCACCGGTGGTGCATGCGGTGGACAGGGTCACGATCCGGACGGTTCCCGTCGTCCGATCCACACACGACTGGATCACGGAACTCGGGGAGATCGCCCCGACACCGACCGGGACGAGCACGACGGCGAGCAAGCTGGACGCGAAGTACGCGCTGCGTCGGACGAGTCGGGAGTGGGACATGCTGGACCTCGGGTGGTTGGTAGCCGTCAGGCCGATCAGCCCGCCGTTGACCATATGCACCACACCGTGCCACGGGCTATAGGTCGAACGACGACGGTCGGAGGTACTACCGCGTGACGCATGTGACCGGCCTGCAACCGGCAGATCCCCGGTCGGGTGGGCACGATCCATGCGCATCGGGCGATGAGTGCACCTTCTGGGCGCGGGCCGGTGCGCACGTAGCGGGCACATCGACCCAGTCGGTGAGCGCACGGAGCCCCGATACAACTGAGTGATCTTCATCCTGGTCCTGACGTTGCTGTCGCTGGGTGTCATGGTCGGCGTCCTGCTCCCGCTGGACCAGGCCACGCTGGACGTCCTGATGTTCTACGACGATCCCATCTGTGTCGTGTTCTCGGTCGACTTCACGGTGAACATCACGCGTGCCAAGCCCAACAGCGCGTACTGGATCGATCGTCGCGGATGGTTGGATCTCATCGGCTTCCCCAGGCTGGGCGTATTCCGCATCGCCTCGCTGTGCGACTTGCCCAGCTGTGCCGTCTGGAGCGCGTCAGCCGGATGCTCCGTGACAAGCTCGTCAGGTGCTCATCGACGACATGATCCGGAACCGCGGCCAGTACGCGATCTTCATCACGCTGCTCACCATGCTGGTCGTGCTGACGGTGTCCAGCGTCCTCATCCTCAAGTTCGAGTCGCGTTCACCGGACGCCAACATCACCACCGGCGGCGACGCGTTGTGGTACGCGATCGTCACCATCACTACCGTGGGGTACGGTGACACGTACCCGGTCACGACCCTCGGCCGCAAGGTGGCCGTCGTGGTCATGTTCGCGGGCGTGGGCATCATCGGCGCACTTGCGTCCATCCTCGCCAGCATCCTGGTGCCGTCCCCAAAGACGGATGGTGCCGATCCGATCCTGACAGCATGGAGGCGCAGCCCGTGGGTGTGCGAGCGGAGCTCACGGCGCTGCGCCAGATGCTCTCGGATGACCGAGGCGCGAAACCCGGCAGCGCTGGGCGATCGTCATTGGCGTGTCACAGGGGCGGCGTAGTCTGCGGCACATGACAGACCAGCGGATCACGTACATCACGGACAAGAGCGACGACGAGTGGCGAGCCGAGCTGACCCCGGAGCAGTACCGGGTGTTGCGCCAGAAGGGCACCGAGCGCCCGTTCAGCGGCCAGCTCTGGGATGAGCATCGCCAGGGGACCTACCGCTGCGCCGGCTGCGGCAGCGAGCTGTTCGAGTCCACGGCCAAGTTCGAATCGGGCACTGGTTGGCCCAGTTTCAGCGCTCCTGCCAGCCCGGGCTCGGTCGCGAACCACACCGACCGGACCTTCTTCATGACACGCACCGAGGTCACCTGTGCGACATGCGGTGGGCACCTGGGCCACGTCTTCGATGACGGTCCGGGGCCCACGGGCCTGCGCTACTGCATCAACTCCGCGTCACTGGAACTCGAGCCTGCGGAGTGACCGGCGCCTCCTGGGCGAGCACCCGGAGACGTTCTACTGCACGTCGCGCGCCAAGGACCAGGCGCAGTCGCTTGCCGAGTTCAGCTGCTCTGGCGCTGGCCGGCCCGCCCACCAGCTCCAGCACTGCGGTCGCGACCTCCTCCGCACTCGCTGAACGCGCGTCCAGCGTGACGCCGAAACCCGCGCGCGCAAGATCGGCTGCGCCCGCGAACTGATCGGTCGACAGCGGCAGGACCAGCATCGGTAGTCCCGCTCGGAGTGATTCGGTGATCGTGTTGTTCCCACCGTGGGTGACCACCACGTCGCAGCGCTCGAGGACAGCGACCTGGGGCAGGAATGGCCGCACGACCCACCCGGCAGGGATGTCTCCCATAGCAGCGGGGTCGGCGGCACCGATAGCCATGACCACATCGACGGGCACGGTGCGCAAGCCGTCGGCGATGACACGAAGCAGGTCCACCCGGGATGACAGGAACGTGCCGAGCGAGACATACACCCGCGGACGGGTCACCGACGGCGGCAGCACGGCATCGAGGTCGGCGGGCAGCACCTCATTGCGCGCCACCGCGCCCAGGAACGTCGACGCCGGTGGCAGCACTCGACCCGACCCGGCATGGAGCGCCTCCGGGTAGTTGAACAACGTCGCCGTCCCGGTGGCCGCGAACGCGTCTGTCGGGGGTGTCCCGGTCGGATCCAGCTCACGGAGGACAGTGGCGTAGCCTGCCGCGAACCCTGCACTGACCGATCCGGCCGCGGCCTGCAACTCGGCCAGATCGGCCGGCACGATCGGGATGGCCGACGGGAAATAGGGGGGCACGCCGTAGGTCTCGCCCGGGCAGGGGACAGCCGTCGGGTGTCCCGTGACGAATCCTGCATATGGGTAGTGCCCGGCGCGCAGGGCAAGCGTCGCCGCGTAGGCCAGCTGGTCGACCAGGATGACGTCGGGTGCCACCGTCTCGACGATCGAGCCCACCCGAGCAGCCACCTCCATCGGCTGCCACAGTAGATCGTGCCGCCGCTGCTCGGTCTGGAACAACAACGTGGGGATGGGTCCGTCCCTGGTGACCGCGAGGAATCTGGCCAGTCGCGCCGACTCGTCGCCAGGCTGCTCTGTGACGTCTGCGATGCCACTATTGTGGCCCTGGCCGAGGGTGAGTCCCACGGTATCGTGGCCCGCGGCCGAGGCCCGGTCACGCATACCCGGACCGCTGGCAACGACCACGTCGCCACCCGCGTCGCGCCATGCATCTGCGATCTCGCCCATCGGCAGGTAGTGCGACAGGTAGTCCGGGGAGATGACCAGCAACCTCACCCCACAGCCCTCCGGGCGGTCGCGCTCCCACGATACACATCCACCAGTCGTGACGCCATCGTGTCGATGCCCATCGACGTCAACTGCTCGGCCGCGACCGAGACACGCTTGGGGTCCCGCCACAGATGTGTGGCCCGGAGCATGGCGACCCCGAGCGCCGTCACGGATGTGGTGTCCGTGAGGACGCCGGTCACGCCATCGGCGATGTATGTGCGCGGGCCACCCTGGTTCGGCGCGACCACTGGCAGGCCCGCGGCCAGGGCCTCCACGATGCTCAGCCCGAATTCCTCCTTGGCGCTCGAACAGACGTAGATGCCGCGCGGGGCGACTTGGGGCGCCGATCCCACTGCCGCTGCGGCGAGCAGGTTCGCCACATCACTATGGGAGACGCTACCCATGAGCAACAGGCCTGGGACGTCACCGACGATGCCGGCCCCACTGACCACGGCGGCGATCGCGGCCAGGGTCCGGCGCTCCTCCGGTGTGCCGTCCTGGAGTGAACCGCCAACGATGACCAGGTTGTAGGCCTCACGCAGCTCCGGCTCCTGGAGCCATGCGGCCACCAGCCGGTCCAGACCCTTGACCGGATGGAGCCGTGCAGCGGACACGATCAACGGCAGGCCGATGCGTTCGGCGGGGCCGGCCGCCAGCCGTTCCGCGAGTCGCCCGATGACGCGTGGGCGCGGGCCGTCGACCGCGACCACCCGGGCGACTCGCGACTCCTCCAGGTCGATGCCTTCTGCGACCACGCTCACGCGCGTGGCCGGCACTGGTACTCCCAGCAGTTGGGCGAGCTCCGCGGTGCCTCCGGGGCGCGGGAACGCGACGAGCTCGTCGGCGACCGCCACCAACGAGGTCACGAGGCGTGCCCGAAACCAGGCGTGTTGGATCTGGTCAAAGTCCGCGAACGTGTCGCGGTCGAGGGTTCCGGCGCGTTCCTCGGCCGCGATGACGGAGTGTGGATCGGGAGCTAGCGTGAACACGATCGGGATGCCCATTCGAGTGGCGATCCGGGACGCCGCCAGCGTGCCCACATCACCGAGGCGAAGATGGATGGCATCGACGCGTCCGGTGGCCTGCAGCACGCGCGCCAGCTGACGCTCGACGGTCGGCCAGAACTCCCACGCCGAGCCGATGGACAGGGGTTCGTCACCACCGAACGCGATCCGCTCGAGCGAGGCGCCATCGCCCAGCACCTCCGTGCCACTCCCATCGCTGGACCGGCGACGGGCGATCGTCAGCACGTCGTCTACCCCTGGATGGCGTCCGAGGGACTGAGCGAGTGTCACGACGAGGGTCACGAGGCCGCCGCCATCGCCGGCGCCCGCGTCCTCCAGGTCGCGATCGAGGTGACCATGCAGGAGAGGCTGGACGATCCGGAGACGGCGCCTGGCATCGGGGGTGTGGACGGACCGCGCCGACTCGACGGTGGTGACGGGACTGGCGATGACCGCGGCCAGGTCGGTGAGCCGGATGCGGGTCGCATCAGTCGGGGCACACATCGCGGCTCGGTGCAAGCGCGCCGCGATGGCAGAGCCAAGCGTGCCACGGGCGCGGTCGGCCCAGGTCTCGAGGGTCAGCCCCGCGAGCATGGATGCGAACCCGCCGTCCCCGACACGCTCGATGAGCGTGGTCATGGAGGCGTGCATCGGCTGCCGCCGCGCTACCGCCCAGATGGCGTGTTCCCGCAACCCTGGGTCGTCATGCGTCATGGCCCGCGCGATGATGTCGTCCACAGCGGGATCGGGCGACTCGGCCAGAGCATGCAGCACCCCGTATGCGGACGGCGCGTCCAGATCTGCGCCCAACGGATCCGGCCAGGCCACGACCGGTGGCGCCCGATGCGGCGTGCGTGCAACGGCCCGCCGAAGGCGCTCGCCGGCGTGGATGGTCCCCAGGACGGTCGGTGCCTCCAGAAGTTCGTGCAGATCAGCCACGATGTGGTCAGACCACCCGGCTGCCGTCGAGCCGACAAGCGTCAGGCCAGCGGCCGGGCGGAAGGGCACGAGGGCGCTCGAGGTGGGCGCGGGGCACGTTGCACTTGCGCTGTCCATGGTGGTAATACGCGGTAGGGGCCGATACGGATGGACGGATGCCTGACCGGATCGGCGACGGCCCCTGGTCAGTGCGGAGGTGTCACATCCGCGTCTGCCGTCGATCGTCGAGCGAGGACCCGGAGAGTGCCCCGGAAGATGAGGGCATGGGCCGGGTAGAGCAGGTACCAGTAGGCCAGGCCGAACAGTCCACGTGGCTCGAAGAACGCGGTCTGGACGATGGTGCTGCCGTCGCCATCCGGCACGACCTCGTACTGCAGCCAGGCCCGACCGGGCACCCGCATCTCGGCTCGCAGACGGAGGAGCTCTGGTCGCCGCAGCTCCTCGACACGCCAGAAGTCGAGCGCATCACCCTCTCGCAGATGCACCGGATCGCGGCGTCCCAGACGCATGCCGACGCCGCCGACGATGCGGTCCATCAGGCCCCGTACCCGCCACAGGTTGTTGGCGTACGGCCAACCCGTCCGACCGCCGACCCGCTCGATCTCGGCGAAGGCGCGCTCCGGCGCGGCGTCCGTGTACACCTGGTCCCGCGCGACGATCATGCCCTCCCGGGAACCTTCCAGCGCCAGGCGCTGTCGACCGGGTGCCGAGCGCGCGTCGAACCAAGTGGTCTCCACGGCGTGGCGATCGGTCCGATCGATGGCCAGCTGGAGCGCCTCGGAGTAGGCCAGCGGATGGATCCCGAACCCGGCCGCGGGAGCTGCGTCCCGGACCACGACCTCGTTGCGCAACCCTTCGATGAGCGGTCGGGCGATGCCCGACGGGATAGGGCTGATGAGACCCACCCAATAGGAGCTCAGGCGGGGTGTCAGGACCGGCACGGGGATCATCAGCCGGCGCAGGCCGCGCAGCCGGGCGTAGGTCAGCATCATGTCCCCGTACGACAGGATCTCGGGACCACCGATCTCCACGACGCCCTGGATGTCCGGATGGTCCAGGGCAGCCACGAGGTAGTCGAGGACGTCCCGGATGCCGATGGGCTGGCAGCGCGTCTTGACCCAGCGGGGCGTGATCATCACCGGCAGCCGCTCCGTCAACTGGCGCAGCATCTCGAAGGAGGCACTGCCGGAGCCGATGACGATGGCGGCCCGGAACTCCGTGACGGGCACGCCGTGTGCGGCGAGCTCCGCGCCCACAGCATGCCGGCTTGCCAGGTGATGCGACAGGTCCGTGGCGTCGTCACCGAGGCCACCCAGGTAGATGATGCGCCTGACTCCAGCGGCTGCCGCTGCGGCTGCGAAGTCCCGGGCGGCCCGCAGGTCGCGTTCCGCGAACCCGGACTCACCGGCAGCCATGGAGTGCGCCAGGTAGTAGGCCACATCGACGCCCTCGACCGCGGCCGCCATCGTGGTCGGGTCGAGCAGGTCTGCGCGCACGGACAGCGTCCCCGGGAAGCGCACCGCGAGGGCACCCGGCTGCCGACCCGCCAGCACCAGCTCGTGACCGCGCTGCACCAGCAACGGCACGAGCCGTCCTCCGATGTAGCCGCTCGCCCCGATGACCAGGATCCGCACCCGCCCAGTATGGACCGGCCGCGCGCCGGCGCTATCCTCGATCCATGAGTCCTGTGCAGATCCTCCCGTACGGCACATGGCCGTCGCCCATCACCCTGGACCTGGTGCTCGTGGCCAGCCGCGGCCTGTCCGAGCCGACCATCGATGGCGCCGACGTGTACCTGCTGGAGAGCCGGCCCGATGAGGGCGGCCGCGTGGTCCTGCTGCGCATCGGTCCGGACGGAGTGGTCACGGAGTTGACGCCTCCACCCTCCAACGTGCGCGACCGGGTGCACGAGTACGGCGGCGGTGCGTGGACCGTGGATGGAGGGCTGGTCATCCACTCCGAGTTCGCTGATGGGCGCCTGGTTCGTCTCGATCCGGGCGCCACTCCCCGAGCCCTCGTCGCGGAGCCTAAGCTCCGGTTCGCCGACATGCGCATCGATCGACGCCGGGGTCGGGTGTTGGCCATCGTGGAGGATCATCGGGCCGACGACCGGGAACCGACCAACAGTGTCGTGGCGGTGGGTCTGGAGGACGGGGTGGTCATGTCGCTCGTGGACGGCCACGACTTCTTCAGCCATCCACGCCCCTCGCCGGACGGCGAGCGACTGAGCTGGCTCACATGGGACCGCCCGAACATGCCCTGGGACGGCAGTGAGCTATGGGTCGGCCGACTGGACGAAGCCGGCTCGGTGGTCTCGATGGACCGCGTCGCGGGAGGTTCGACCGATTCGATCGCCAGCCCGGCATGGGCGCCGGATGGCAGCCTGGTCTTCGCGTCGGACCGATCTGGCTGGTGGAACCTGTATCGCTGGCGTCCTGGTGTCGCGGACCTTGAGGCGCTCGCCCCCATGGAGGCCGAGTTCGCGGAGCCGCAGTGGGTCTTCGGGCAGCGGCCCTTCGGGTTCGACGGCCAGGGCCGGGTGATCGCCATCGCCCGGTCGCAGGGCGTCGATCGGCTGCTGCGGCTGGAGGCGGGCGCGCAGCCGACACCCATCGAGCTGGACGCGACCGACCTGCGCGGCCTGTCGGTCGCCGGTGACATCGCTGTCTGCATCGCTGCGTCGCCGAGCCGTCCGACTGCCGTGGTCCGCCTCGACCTGTCGACGGGTGGATCGCAGCGCATCCGGGGCGCCGAGGCCGCACCCGTCGACGCGGCATATCTCTCGCGGCCGCGATTCGTGGAGTTCCCGACCGAGGACGGGCGCAGCGCGTACGCCTTCCACTATCCGCCCACCAACCCCGATGCGAACGCCCCGCACAATGAGCTGCCCCCACTGCTGGTCATCTCGCACGGCGGGCCGACTTCCAATACCGACCGGCACCTCAGCCTGGACGTGCAGTTCTTTACCAGCCGCGGCTTCGCGGTGATGGACGTGGACTACGGCGGTAGCAGCGGCTATGGGCGTGCCTATCGGGACCGGCTGCTGGGCAGCTGGGGCATCGTTGACCTGGACGATTGCACCAGCGCCGCGACCTGGCTGGCTGGCCAGGGGCTGGCCGACCCGAAGCGGCTCGCGATCCGGGGCGGCAGCGCCGGTGGCTACACCACCCTGTGCGCCCTGACCTTCCGTGAGGACTTCGCGGCCGGCGCGAGCTACTTCGGGGTGGGCGACCTTGCGGCCCTTGCGCGCGACACCCACAAGTTCGAGTCGCGCTACCTGGACCTGCTGGTCGCGCCCTGGCCGGAGGGCGTCGCCGTGTTTGACGAACGGTCGCCCATCCACTCGGTCGACCGGCTCCGGACACCCGTCCTGGTGCTCCAGGGCGCGGATGACCGGGTCGTGCCCCAGGCGCAGGCAGACGAGATGGTGGCGGCACTCGTCCGGAACGGCGTGCCCCATGCCTATCTGCTGTTCCAGGAGGAGGGTCACGGCTTCAGACGGGCCGAGAATCGGCGGCGCTCGCTGGAGGCGGAGCTGTCGTTCTACGCCCAGATCATGGGCTTCACGCCCGCAGGGATCATCGAACCGGTGGAGGTAGTCGGCCTCCCGTCGGCGTGACGGCGCGACCCGCCATCTCCGACGAGCAGCGGCGTGCCCGGATCGGCCGCCGGCACGCCATCGCACCCGGCACCCAGGTCGGCACGCTTGCTGACGCGGCACGCGCCATGGTGGCGCTGCATGGCACGGACGTCGCGAGCATGTACCTGCAGGCGCGCGCCCGCATGCTGGAGTCGTCACCGGAGTCCATCGGCCGCGAAATGTACGAGACACGCAGCGTGCTCCGCGTCCTCGCCATGCGGAGGACACTGTTCCTGGTACCGGTCGAGGAGGTGGCTACGCTCCACGCCGCCGCGTCACTGGACATCGGACGTCGGGAACGCACGCGGACACTTGCCATGTTCGCGGCGGGCGGCATCGGCCCGGACACCGCCGCCCTGTTCGATGAGCTCGAGCGGGTCGGGCTGGCCGCGATC
>Ga0105047_10002416_pt1 | contig 33312 bp, 35 predicted proteins | sample MAT04_FD_78384 | JGI IMG/M metagenome (GOLD analysis project Ga0105047, IMG submission 78384) | Freshwater microbial communities from Lake Fryxell liftoff mats and glacier meltwater in Antarctica - MAT-04 (megahit assembly) | ecosystem: Environmental > Aquatic > Freshwater > Ice > Liftoff... | reverse complement strand
GCCGTCGCCCCCACGATGGTGCCGTCGTACTCGACGGTGGCCTGCGGTTCCGCCTCCAGGTTCAAGACCCACGCCGGGGTGTTCGACTGGCCGAAGTTGGTGCCGAGCAGGGCCAGGTGGTCGCCGAGCGGCACCGAGATCAACGGGGTCACTCGGGCCTGCCCGCTCTTGCGTCCGGTGGTGGTGACCATGACGACCGGCAAGCCCGCCAGCACCTCGGGCAGGCTCGACCGGCCCTTGCTGAGCCGGTGGAGCACGCGGTCGAGGGGCGGGAGGACCTGCGAGAAGCACCACGCCCCCGGCTTGGTCGACCCAAAGGCCTGGTTGGCGCGCTGGAAGGCGTTCGCCGGCCGGTGCCGGTACCCGAGGTCCGAGGCCAGTCCCATGGCCCACGACCGTACTCACTCACCCGCCCGGGGTTCTCCGGCACGAGGGGTGACGCTTGCGCTTGGGGTGTTCAGACGTGCGCACTGATAGAACGGTCCCGTGGCCGATCAGGCGAAGTTCGCGGAGCAGGCGATGGAATACATGCCGCAGCTCTACGGCGCGGCGATGCGCATGACCCGTAACCCGGCCGATGCCGAGGACCTGGTGCAAGAGACCTACCTCAAGGCTTATCGGGGTTTCGGGGGTTTCCAGCAGGGGACCAACCTCAAGGCCTGGCTCTACCGGATCCTCACCAACACGTTCATCAACTCGTACCGCTCGAAGAAGCGGCGTCCCGACGAGACCGAGCTCGACGAGGTCGAGGACCTCTACCTCTACCGGCGCCTGGGTGGGCTCGAGGCGGCCCAGGCCGGTCGTAGCGCCGAGGACGAGCTCATGGACTGGTTCACCGACACCGAGGTGAAGGACGCCCTCGAGGCTCTCCCCGAGCAGTTCCGCATGGCGGTACTGCTGGCCGACGTCGACGGTTTCTCCTACAAGGAGATCGCCGAGATCCTCGACATTCCGATCGGCACCGTGATGAGTCGACTGCACCGGGGAAGAAAATCCCTCCAGAAGCAGTTGTACGAGTTTGCTCTCGAACGTGGGCTCACCGGACGGCCGCCAGCCACCGATGAGGTCCTGGTCGAAGCTCGCGAACCTGCCCGTACCGGACCCCTGACCACGGACGACGACTGACCATGGCCCAACCCGAGCACCACCATCACTCGACACCGTGTGAAGAGGCGTTGGCCGAGCTCTACACGTTCCTCGACGGGGAGCTGACCGAGGCCAAGAAGGCGGCGATCTCCTCGCACCTCCACGGCTGCAATCCCTGTGTCGAGGTCTTCGACTTCGAGGCCGAGCTGCGCATCGTGGTGAGCACCAGGGCCATCGAGCAGGTACCCGAATCCCTGCGCCTGCGGATCAGCGAGACCATCGCGACGCTCGCCCTGACCGAACCCCCCGAGGGCAACAGCCCCCCCGCCTTCTGAGCCACGGCACCGGGGCTCTAGGATCTCCACCCATGGAACCCCTTCTCGGCGTCGTGTGGACGTTCTGGATCGCCGTCGCCCTGGTGGTCGGAACCATCCTCCTCGTGCTCGGCGTCGCCGTCGTGTACGTGGCCAAGGTCATCGTCCCCAAGTACCCCAAGCGGTGAGCTGAGCATGGCCGGCGCGGTCGACTGGGCCTTCGCCGAGAGCGTGGCCGTTCGCGTGTCGGGCCGTGAACCCTTCGCCGAGTCGTACCACTACGAGTCGCTCGGCCCCGACTTCGCCGAGTACACCGCCGTGGCCGAGGACCTGGTGGCGGCCGAGACCGGGTTGCGCTCCCTCGCCGGCCCGGCCCGGGCCCGGGTCACCGACCGAGCCGGGTGGGTGCGGGCCAACGTGGCCTCGTTCCAGCGTCTGCTGCGCCCGCTGCTCGACCGCTTCGGCGAACGGGTACAGGCCAGTCCTCTGGCGCCGGTCACCACCCGTCTCGCCGGTGCCGAGCTCGGCATGATGCTCGGCTGGATGAGCACCCGAGTGCTCGGTCAGTACGACCTGTTGGTCATCGAGGAGGAGAACCCCCTCGACCAGGACATCGTCTACTACGTGGGCCCCAACGTGTTGGCCCTCGAGAAGCAGTTCGGCTTCCCCCCCGGCGAGTTCCGGATGTGGCTGGCCCTCCACGAGGTCACCCACCGCGCCCAGTTCACGGGGGTGCCCTGGTTGCGTGAGCACTTCATCGGCCTCGTGCACCAGACCCTCGACGCCGTCGAGCCCGACCCTGATCGGCTGTTCGGAGCCCTCGACCAGGTGGTGGCGGCGCTGCGCCAGGGCCGCAACCCATTGGCCGACGGCGGCATGATGACCCTGTTGGCCGGGCCCGAGCAACGGGCGGTGATCGACCAGGTGGCCGGCCTCATGAGCCTGCTCGAGGGCCACGGCGACGTCACCATGGACCGGGCGGGGGCGGGGCGGGTGCCCAGCGCCGAGCGCTTCGGCCGGGTCCTGCGCCAACGCCGCCAATCGGCGGTGGGGCTCACCAAGCTGCTGCAACAACTCATCGGGCTCGAGGCCAAGCTGGAGCAGTACGCCGAGGGCGAAGCCTTCATCGAGGCCGTCGAGGCTCATGGCGGGCCCGAACTGCTCAGTCGGGCGTGGGAGGCCCCGAGCCGTCTGCCCAGTCGGGCCGAGATCCGTGAGCCCCGTCTCTGGATCAACCGGCTCGATGCCATGCTCCCGGCCGCCGGCTGAGCGCGCCGACCTCATGACCGAAGGGTCTGCGGTCGCCGACCTACTGGAGCGTTGCTCCTTCCCACCGCCGGGCACGGCCGTGGTGTGCGGTGTCTCCGGCGGCGCCGACTCGCTGGCCCTTCTGCTCCTTGCGGTCGCGACGGGATGTGAGGTGACGGCCGTGCACGTCGATCACGGGCTGCGGGAGGGATCGGCCGAGGAGGCCGAGATCGTTCGGTCGGTGGCGGCGGACCTGGGCGCCGGCTTTCGAGCCGAGCGGGTCGAGGTGGGTCACGGCCCGAACCTGGAGGCTCGCGCCCGCGCCGCCCGTCACCGGGTGCTCGGCCCGTCGGCTGCGCTCGGCCACACCGCCGACGACCAGGCGGAGACGATCCTGTTGAACCTTCTGCGCGGGGCGGGGCTCGATGGGTTAGCCGGCATGCGTCCCGGCCGTCGGCACCCGATCCTGCGGCTTCGGCGCCGTGAAACGGAAGGGTTGTGCCTCTCCCGCGGCCTCACGCCGGTGCGCGATCCGACCAACGACGATCCGGCCTTCCTGCGCAACCGGGTGCGCCACGAGGCCCTGCCGCTGCTCGAGGACCTGGCCGGCCGGGACCTCGTCGCAGTGGTGACCCGTCAGGCCGATCTGCTGCGCGAGGCGTCCGATCACCTTCGGCGGGAGGCGACCGTCCTCGATCCCACTGATGTTGCGGTCCTTCGCGCGGCGGCACCGGTGCTGGCCCGGGTGGCGATCCGCGAGTGGCTGCGGTCCCTGGACTCCGATGGCCATCCGCCCGACGCCGCCGCGGTCGAGCGGGTGCTGAGCGTGGTGCGCGGTGAGGTGCGGGCCACCGAGGTGCCCGGAGGGCGTCGGGTGGCGCGGACCGCCGGACGGCTCCGCCTCGAGGAACCCGACCCGGTCGTCCCCTGAGGTCAACTCGCCGCTCGTCATCGACGGCTGGGCTACGTTCGGCCTTCGTGCCCTCCGTCCCCGAGCAACCCGCGGTCGCCACCCACGTCAACGACGACCCGGACCTCGGTGAGGTGGTGGTGTCGCAAGAGACCCTGCACCGGCGGCTCGACGAGATCGGGGCGCAGATCACCTCCGACTACGCCGGGCGGCGCCCCCTGCTCGTCGGTGTGCTCAAGGGCGCGGTGATGCTGATGGCCGACCTGGCCCGCCGGGTCGACCTGCCCGTCGAGCTCGACTTCATGGCGGTGTCGTCCTACGGCAGTGCCACCAAGACCAGCGGTGTGGTGCGCATAGTGAAGGACCTCGACGCCGATCTCACCGGTCGGGACGTCATCGTCGTCGAGGACATCGTCGACAGCGGGCTCACGCTCAACTACCTGCTCAAGAACCTGGCCACCCGCCACCCGGGCAGCCTGGAGGTGTGCGCCCTGCTCGTGAAGGAAGGCCAGCAGAAGGTCGAGCCTCCGCTGCGCTACGTGGGCTTCCGGCTCCCCAACATCTTCGTGGTCGGCTACGGCCTCGACGTCGACGAGCGCTACCGCAACCTGGGCGACGTCCGCACCTACCTGGGTCACTGACGGCCCGCCGGCGCTGGCGGCCCCACCGGTTGTGGCCGGGACACGATTCCCGAGTGCTGTCGCGGCCGCTGGCGTCGCTACCCTCGCGTCACCGTGAAGACGTCACCGAGCTCCCGCAAGGCCCGGTCATCCCGCCGCTGGCTGCTGCTCCTCCTGGCGGTGGTGGTGATGACCGTCGCGGCCGTGCTGCTGCTCACCCGCAGCGGTCCCGACCGCACCGACCTGAAGCTGGCCGAGTTCGAGCAGAAGATCGCCGCCGGCGAAGTGGCCACGGCCGACATCCAGGATCGCGAGAACCGGGTCGACGGCAAGTTGACCGACGACACCCTCTACAAGGTCAGCTACCCCAACGACTATGCCGAGACGCTCACCAAGCAGCTCGTGGCCGCTGGCGTCGAGATCGAGACGAACAACCAGGGTGAGTCGATCCTCACCCAGTTGCTGTTCCAGCTCCTGCCCGTGGTCCTTCTCGTCGGCGCCTTCCTGTGGCTGATCTCCAGCATGCAGGGCGGGAGTGGGCCGATGGGCAAGTTCTCGAAGACGAAGGCCCGCAAGGCCGACAAGGACCTCCCCGTCGTCACCTTCGCCGACGTCGCCGGGTGCGACGAGGCCATCGAGGAGTTGGCGGAGATCCGCGACTTCCTCGCCGAACCCGATCGCTTCCTCGCCATGGGCGCCAAGATCCCGAAGGGGGTGCTGTTGTTCGGGCCGCCGGGCACCGGCAAGACCCTGCTGGCCCGGGCCGTGGCCGGCGAGGCCGGGGCACCGTTCTTCTCGATCTCGGGGTCCGACTTCGTCGAGATGTTCGTGGGCGTCGGCGCCAGCCGGGTGCGCAACCTGTTCGAGCAGGCCAAGGCCGAGGCCCCGGCCATCATCTTCGTCGACGAGATCGACGCCGTCGGTCGTCACCGCGGGGCCGGGCTCGGCGGGGGCCACGACGAACGCGAGCAGACCCTCAACCAGCTCCTCGTCGAGATGGACGGGTTCGACGTGAGCGCCGGCGTGATCCTGATCGCCGCCACCAACCGACCCGACATCCTCGACCCGGCCCTGCTGCGCCCGGGCCGCTTCGACCGTCAGATCGTCGTCGACCAGCCCGACCTCGTGGGCCGCGAGGCGATCCTCGCGGTGCACGCCAAGGGCAAGCCGCTCGGTGACGACGTGGCGCTGGCCGTCCTGGCCCGCCGCACCCCGGGATTCACCGGCGCCGACCTGGCCAACCTGCTCAACGAGGCCGCTCTGCTCGCCGCCCGTCGCGGCGAGACCACCATCTCGATGCGCGAGTGCGAAGAGGCCATCGACCGCCTGCTGGCCGGGCCCGAGCGCAAGAGCCGGGTGATGTCCGATCGTGAAAAGCGCATGATCGCCTACCACGAGGGCGGGCACGCCCTGGTCGGGCACGTGCTGCCCAACACCGATCCCATCCACCGGGTCTCGATCATCTCGCGGGGTCGGGCCCTCGGCTGGACGCTTGCCCTGCCCGTCGAGGACAAGCTCTGGCACACGCGGGCCGAGCTCGTCGACCAGATGGCGATGTTGCTCGGGGGGCGTACCGCCGAGGAGCTGATCTTCGGTGACCCCACCACCGGCGCCTCCGACGACATCAAGCGGGTCACGCAGATCGCCCGGGCCATGGTCACCCAGTACGGCATGAGCGATGCCCTCGGCACCCAGCAACTCGGGCGTCAACGGGGAGAGCCCTTCCTCGGGCGCGAGATGGCCGGTGAGCCCGACTACAGCGAGCAGGTGGCGGCCGCCATCGATGCCGAGGTGGCCCGCCTGGTGGGCGAGGCCCGCGCCGAGGCCCGGGAGATCCTGAGCCTGCATCGGGGCACGCTCGACCGGCTCGCCGACGCGTTGGTGGAGCACGAGACGCTCGGGGACCCCGAGCTCGGGGCCATCCTGGCCGAGGCCGATTCGGTCGACACCGGCGACGCCCCCGCCCGGGGTTCGGTACGAATCGGGAATGAAGCGCCGTCGGTGGGCGCTGATGCCCCGCAGGTGAGCCGGTACCAGGCCGGCGCGACCCCACCGTGGGAGCCCGAGCCATGAGCATCGATCCGAACCCCGCCGTGTCGAACAACGGCCACGACGGCCTAGGGTCGTTCGCCGTGCCCCCCTTCGACGAGCCCGAACTGGCTCGCGCCCCCCGACCGGTGCCACCACGCGAGGAGCTCGTGGCCCTGCCGCCCGTCGACCTGCCCCGCATCGAGGCCGCCGTCCGCGAGATCCTCATCGCCATCGGCGAGAACCCCGACCGGGACGGCCTCCTCGACACCCCGGCCCGGGTGGCTCGCATGTACGCCGAAGTCTTCGCCGGGTTGCGCGAAGAGCCGGACAGCCACCTCAAGGTGGTGTTCGAGGCCGACCACGACGAGATGGTGATGGTGCGCGACATCTCGCTGGCGTCGATGTGCGAGCACCATCTCGTGCCTTTCATCGGCAAGGCCCACGTGGCCTACATCCCCAACGAGGACGGGCGCGTCACCGGGCTGTCCAAACTGGCCCGCCTGGTCGACACCTACGCCAAGCGACCCCAGGTGCAGGAGCGGCTCACCGCGCAGATCGCCAACGAGATCGAACGCACCCTCCAGCCCCGGGGCGTGCTGGTCGTGGTCGAGGCCGAACACCTGTGCATGTCCATGCGAGGTGTCCGCAAGCCGGGCTCATCCACGGTCACGTCGGCGGTTCGCGGGTTGTTCCGCGACAGTACCGCCACCCGTTTCGAGGCGATGCGCTACATCGAGAGGTCGTGACCGCCCGTCCCGCGATGCCCCTCGTGATGGGGGTCGTGAACGTCACGCCCGACTCGTTCAGTGACGGAGGCCTTTTCCTCGACGCTGGCGCCGCTGTCGCCCACGGCCTCGAATTGCTGGCCGAGGGCGCCGCCGTGCTCGACGTGGGCGGTGAGAGCACCCGTCCGGGTGCGACGCCGGTGAGCACGGCCGAGGAACTCCGGCGGGTGTTGCCGGTGGTGGAGGCCCTGGCCGAACACGCCCGAGTGAGCATCGACACGCGCAAGGCCGAGGTCGCGCGGGCTGCGGTCGCCGCAGGAGCCACCCTCGTGAACGACATCTCGGCGTCGCTCTGGGAGGTAGCGGCCGAGACCGGTGCCGGGTGGGTGGCCATGCACATGCAGGGCGAGCCCGCCACGATGCAAACCGAACCGCGGTACGACGACGTCGTCGGTGAGGTCTGCGCCTTCCTCGAGGCCCAGGCCCGGCGGGCCGAGACGGCGGGGGTCGGTGAGGTCTGGATCGATCCGGGGGTCGGATTCGGCAAGACGATGGCCCACAACCTCGCCCTGCTGGCTCACCTCGACCGGGTGGTCGACCTCGGTTGGCCGGTGCTCATCGGCACCAGCCGCAAGGCCACGCTCGGGCGCATCCTGGCGGCCTCCGACGGCGTCGCCGACATCGTGCCGGTGGACGATCGCCTGGCCGCCACCATCGCCACCGAGGTGTGGTGCATGCACCGCGGCGTGGCCATGGTCAGGGCCCACGAGGGGCGCGCCGCCGTCCAGGCGGCTCGAGTCGTGGCAGCATGAGTCCCGTGGCCAGCAAAGGCAAGTGGGCTCAGGGCATCCGCCCCCGCAACTTTCATTGGGTGATCGGCGACCGGCTCGCCATCTGTGAGCGACCGGGTGGATACGCCGCGAACCATCGCAAGGTCCGGCGCCAAGAGGAGATCATCTGGATCCGTGAGCAGGGCTTCACCCTGGTGATCTCCACCATCCAGGCCCCTCACAACCTGCACAACTACGACGAGCTCGGGGTGGTGTGGCGTCATCGGCCCTTCGACGAGGACGACCGCGTCGGTTACGAACGGCGGCTGTTCACCGAGCTGCGCGACCTGCTGGCCGGCGGGGCCAAGGTGCTGGTGCACAGCGAAGAGCTGGGCGATCGGGTCTGTGGGCTGATCGCCGGCTACCTGCTCTGGGTCGGGCTGCTCGACACCCCGCCGGCGACGGTCACGGTCGTGGAGCGCCTCACCGGTCGTCAGCTCGGCCCGGTCGGACGCGAACTGGTGGCAGTGGCCGACGCCCTGCCCCCTCCCGCCGCCTGACCCTGGCGCCAACGCACCGCAACCGTTCCCTTCTCCGAACCGGACCCTCCCATGCCCTCCACCGACCACATCGAGCTTCGTGGCCTCGTGGCCAGCGGGATCTGCGGGGCCCTTCCCGAAGAGCGGGTCCGGGCCCAGCCTCTCGAGGTCGACCTCGATGTCGTGGCCGACCTCTCCCGACCCGGTGTGAGCGACGATCTGGCCGACACCCTCGACTACGGCGCCATCGCCGCGGCCGTCGAGGCCGTCATCACCGGTGAGGGGTTCGTGCTGCTCGAACGCCTGGCCCAGCGCCTGGCCGACGTCGTGCTGGCCGACCCCCGTGCGCTCGGCGTCACGGTGAGCGTCCGCAAGCTGCGCCCCCCGGTGCCGCAGGTGATGGCCACCTCAGGCGTGCGCATCACCCGTACCCGCTGATGACCCGGGCCTTCCTCGGTCTGGGGTCCAACCTCGGCGACTCGCTGGATCTCCTGCGCGAAGCGGTGCGCTCGTTGTCCGGTGTGGTGGCCGTGTCGCCGGTGTACCGCACCGCCCCCATGGGCGGCCCCGGTGGGCAGGACGCCTACCTGAACCTCGTCGTCGAGCTCGACACCGAGCTGTCGGCCCGTGAGCTGCTCGGGGTGTGCCATCGCCTCGAGTCCGCCGCCAACCGGGTGCGGGCCGAGCGTTGGGGGCCGCGCACCCTCGACGTCGACATCCTCTGGATGGATGCGGCCCCGGTCGACGAGCCCGACCTCGAGGTGCCCCACCCACGGATGACGCAGCGCCGGTTCGTGATGGCCCCGCTGGCCGACATCGCCCCCGATCTGGTGGCTCCCGACTGGCAGGACCACGCCGAGGGTCGAGTCGAGCGTTTCGCATCGCTCGACCCGGCTCCTGACTGAGGCTTCGGCGGTGCCGTCGCTACGGATCGTGGGGCCCGGCCGGGCCGGAACCGCGCTGGCGACCGTCCTGCGTGCCGCCGGGTGGACGACCGAGGCTCCCGTGCCCCGTGGGGGCGACGTCGTCAACGCCGCCAACGGCGTCGACCTGTTGGTCCTGAGCGTCCCCGACGCGGCGATCCTCGCAGTGGCGCGCCAGGTTCGGCCCATGGATTCGACCGTGGTGTGTCACCTCGCCGGCTCGCTCGGCCTCGACGTTCTGGCCCCTCATCCCCGGCGGGCCTCCCTGCACCCCCTGGTGGCGTTGCCCTCGGCCACCGTCGGGGCCCGGCGCCTCGCCGCGGGCGCCTGGTTCGCGGTGGCCGGCGACCCACCGGACGCGCTGGCGTTGGTGGAGGGGGCTGTCACCGATCTCGGGGGACGGGCTTTGCTGGTGGCCGACCAGGACCGCGCCGCCTATCACGCTGCGGCCGTCATCGCCTCCAACCACCTCGTGGCCCTGCTCGGCCAGACCGAACGGATCGCCGCTCGGGTCGGGGTGCCGCTGGCCGCCTACCTCGACCTGGTTCGGGCCACCGTCGACAACGTGGCCGAGATGGGGGCGGCGGCCGCCCTCACCGGACCGGTGGCCCGCGGGGACTGGGACACCGTCGAGCGTCACCGCGCCGCGTTGCCCACCGACGAACTCGAGGCCTACGACGCCATGGTGCGCGCCGCCCGGCGCCTGGTCGAGGGGACGCCGTGACCGGTGGTGACGGAGTTGGTGCCGTCGGGCCCGACGGGGGAGAGTGCTGAGGTGATCGTGCTGTTCACCCGGGCGGAGCTGAGTTCCCACCTCGAGACGCTCAGGGGGTCGGGGCGAAGCGTCGGGCTGGTCCCGACCATGGGCGCTCTGCACGCCGGGCATCTCTCGCTCGTCGCCGCGGCGGCGCGGGAGTGCGACGTGGTGGCGCTCACCATCTTCGTGAACCCGCTCCAGTTCGGGCCGGGCGAGGACCTCGGTGCCTACCCGAGACCGATCGAACGCGATCTCCGACTGGCCGAGAACGGCGGGGTCGACGTGGTGTTCACGCCCACGACCGAGGAGATGTACCCGGAGTCGATGGCCACGACGGTGCACGTGCGTGGGCTGACCGGATCGATGGAGGGGGCCAGCCGCCCCACCCACTTCGACGGTGTGACCACCGTCGTCACCAAACTCTTCTCCCTGGCAGGGCCGTGCCGGGCCTACTTCGGCGAGAAGGACTACCAGCAGCTCGCGGTCGTCACCCGCCTGGCTCGCGATCTCGACTTTCCCGTGACCGTGGTGCCCTGCCCCATCGCTCGCGAGGACGACGGCCTGGCCCTCTCGAGTCGCAACGTCCACCTCGACGCCGAGCAACGGGCGGCTGCGGTCGTGCTGTACCGGGCTCTGCAGACCGGGGCCGCGATGATCGCCGGCGGTGAGCGTGTCGGGACAACGGTGGCGGCGCGGATGGCCGGCGTGGTGGCGGACGCGCCGACGGCCCGACTCGACTACGCCGAGGTCGTCCACACCGAGATGCTCGAACCCGTCGGGGTCGTCCACGGCGGCCAACCGGTGCGCCTCCTCGTGGCTGCGGCCTTCGGGTCGACCCGTCTGCTCGACAACATCGGTGTGGTGGCGCCGTGACCCGGTCCTCGTCGAGGGGTTGCGGCCACGTCGGCCACGACGGCCACGACGGCCACGATGGCCCGTCCGGACCGTCGCCGCGCCAGACTCTCGTGTCGTGACCCACACCGAGGATCTGGTGGCCTCGGGGGAGGACCGTCACGACGAGGTCGATCTGCTGGTGGTCGGGTCCGGTGTGGCCGGGTTGTCGGCCGCGGTGCGCGCCGCCGAGACCCACGGTCTGCGGGTGGGGGTACTCACCAAGGCCACGCTGGAGCAGGCCACCACCCGTTGGGCCCAGGGTGGGGTGGCCGCCGTGCTGGCCGAGGACCCGGACTCCACTGATCTGCACCTGGCCGACACGCTGGCCGCGGGCGCAGGCCTGTGCGACGTCGACGCCGTCCGGGTGCTCGTCGACGAGGGTCCGGGGCGGGTGGAGGACCTCATCGCGCTCGGGGCCATGTTCGACCGGGACGCGCAGGGTCGGTTGGAACTGGCCCGCGAAGGCGGTCACACCCTCCCCCGGGTGGTGCACGCCGGGGGCGCGGCCACCGGGGCCGAGATCGAACGGGCCCTGGTGGAAGCGGTGCGGCGAACTGCGGCCGCCGTGCACGAGCACGCCTTCGCCCTCGATCTGGTGGTCGAGGCCGGCCGTAGCCGAGGGGTGCGGGCGGTGGCGGCCGACGGTCGGGTCGTGGAGCTACGGGCTCGGCACGTGCTCGTGGCCACCGGCGGCGCCGGTCAGCTGTTCTCGGTCACCACGAACCCCCTCGAGGCCACCGGTGACGGGGTGGCCATGGCCCTGCGCACCGGTGTCGCCGTGGCCGATGTGGAGTTCGTGCAGTTCCATCCGACGGCCCTGCACCATCCGCGCATGCCCCGACCTCTGCTCAGTGAGGCTCTCCGCGGTCACGGGGCGCTGCTGCGCGACGCCACAGGTGAGCGCTTCGTCGACGAGCTGCTGCCGCGTGACGAGGTGAGCCGGGCCATGACCGGGCGCATGCTCGACCTCGGTGTCGAGCACTGTTGGCTCGACGCCACCGGCCTCGACGGGTTCGCGCTGCGGTTCCCCACGATCACCGCGGCCCTCGACGAGGTCGGACTCGATCCGGCCACCGACTGGCTCCCCATCGCCCCCGCCGCCCACTACCTGTGCGGGGGGATCGTGACCGATCTCGACGGCGCCAGCAGCCTCCCCGGGCTGTGGGCAGCCGGTGAGGTGGCGTGCTCCGGCGTGCACGGGGCCAACCGCCTGGCGTCGAACTCGCTGCTGGAGGGCATGGTGTTCGGGGCCCGGGTGGTGGAGGCGGTGGAGCGGGGCGCCGACGGGCCCCGGCCCTCCGGAGCGATGCGCGCCGTGCTCGAATCGGGCCAGGCCTCGGACTCGGGGGTCATCGGCGGTGTGCAACTGAAGGACTGGACTCCTCCCCATCCGGTTTCACGGGACGCGTCCGGCGGGGCGCCGACCGCGGCCGAGGTCGCGGATGCTCGTGACCGGCTCCAGCGGGCCATGACCGCCGGAGCCGGGGTCCTGCGATCGGCCGATTCGTTGGCGGCGACCGACGCGGTCGTGGACGAGGTGGGCGCGCTCGCCGCCCGCGGCACCGGTACCGATGCATGGGAGCTCGCCAACTTGACGACGTGCGCCGCCGCGCTCCTCGACGCGGCCGAGGCCCGCCTCGAGAGCCGGGGTGCCCACACGCGATCCGATCACCCGGGGCAGGACCCCGCGTTTCGCCGGCGGCTCGTGTTGCGCTGACCGCCCGGGCCCGGACCGGGGGATTTCGTCGTCGGCGCCGGCGCGAGGCAGGCTGGAGCGATGGCCAGGGGAGTGCACCCGCCGCGACGGGCCGTGGTGGAGGCCGTGGGTCGGGCCCTCGACGAGGACCTCACCCCCTTGGGCGACCTCACCTCCGCGCTCCTTCCCGACGGGCTCGAAGCCGAAGCGGCTTTCGTCGCTCGTGAAGGCGGTGTGGTCGCCGGTTGCGACTGCGCCACCGAGGCCTTCGGCCAGGTCGATCCCGATCTGGGTGTCGCCTGGCTGGTCGACGACGGGGATGTGGTGGCACCAGGGGCCACCCTCGCCACCGTGCGCGGCCCGCTGGCGCCGATCCTCACTGCGGAGCGAACCGCCCTGAACTTCCTCGGCCATCTGTCCGGCATCGCCACCCGTACACGCGCTTTCGTCGATGCCGCCGGGCCCGCCGGCCCGGCACGCATCTGGGACACCCGCAAGACCACTCCGGGCCTGCGCAGCCTCGAGAAGGCGGCGGTGCGCGCCGGGGGTGGCGCCAACCACCGGGGCAGCCTGTCCGACTGGGTGCTGCTCAAGGACAACCATGTGGCCCTGTTCGGTATCGCCGACGCCGTGAGTCGGGCTCGGGCGATGTGGCCGGCGCGCACGGTGCACGTCGAATGCGACCGTCTGGACCAGGTCCACGAGGCCCTCGCCGCCGGCGCCGACGCCCTGCTGCTCGACAACATGACCCCGGACCAGGTGCGGGCCTGTGTCGCCGTCGCCGCCGAAGCCGCTGGCGCTGGTCGTCGTCCTCTGCTCGAGGTGTCGGGAGGCATCACCCTCGACACCGTGGCCGCCTATGCCGCCACCGGCGTCGACTGCATCTCGGTCGGCAGCCTCACCAACGCCGCGCCGGTGCTCGACATCGGTCTCGATCTCGATCCCGCCTGAAGGGGAAGGACCACCGTGCTGCTCGTCGTCGATGCCGGCAACACCCAGACCGTCGTGGGGCTCTACGAGTCCGATGACGCCTCTTCGGCCGGTCGGCGACCCGAGGAAGGCCTGCTCGACCACTGGCGGATCTCGACCGCGGCGGAGCGCACCTCGGACGAGGTGGCCGTGCTGCTCCAGGGGTTCCTGGCGCTGCGGAAGCTGACCCTGCACGACATCGACGGCATCGCCGTCTCGTCGGGCGTCCCGAAGGTCACCGCCGCTCTGCGCGAGTTGGCCGACCGATACCTCGACTTCGATCCGGTCGTGATCGAGCCGGGGGTGCGCACCGGCATCGCCATCGTCTACGAGAACCCGAAGGAGGTCGGCGCCGATCGCATCGCCAACGCCGTCGGGGCCTTCGACCTGTACGGCGGCCCGACGATCATCGCCGACTTCGGCACGGCTACGACATGTGACGCCGTGTCGGCCAACGGGGAGTACCTCGGCGGGGCCATCGCCCCGGGTATCGAGATCTCGATGGACGCCCTCGTCGGCCGGGCCGCGGCGCTGCGAGCGGTGGAGCTGAAGGCACCCCGCAACGTGCTGGGCAAGTCGACGGTCGAGTCGATCCAATCTGGTGCCGTGTTCGGGTTCGCCGCCCAGGTCGATGGTCTCTGCGCCCGCATCGAGGACGAGCTGGGCTCGTGCACGGTGGTGGCCACGGGCGGGCTGGCCGAGCTCATCACGCCGTGGTCGTCACGGATCCAGCACACCGAGCCCTGGCTCACCCTCCACGGGCTGCGATTGGTCTACGAGAAGAACCTCTGACCGACCGTCATGTCGGGTAGAACAGGACCGAGAGGTGAGGAGCAGCAGATGCGAGTGGCCATCACGGGGATGGGAGGAGAGTTGGGCACCCGCGTCGCCGTCCTCCTCGAGGGCTACGACGAGTTCACCGAGATCATGGGTGTCGATCTCGAGCCCCCTCGCCGCCACCTCCGGCGCACGGAGTTCCATCGCGTCGACCCCCGAAATCGGGCCCGTACGGTCGACCTGATGACCGGCTTCGCCCCCGAGCTGCTCCTGCACGTCGGTGTCTACGAGCCCAACGCCCGGTCGAGCCCCCGGTCGGCGGCGGCCCGCACGATCGCCGGCACGGTGGCTGCGCTCGACGGGGCCCGCGCCGGTGGTGCGCTCGCGAAGGTGGTCATGCGGTCCGGTATCGAGGTGTACGGCCGGGGATCGAAGACCCCGGTGCGCCCCGACGAGACGGTGAAGCCCGATCCCACCTGTCCTTTCGGCCAGAGCCTCCTGCACGCCGAGCGGATCGTGACCACGGGGGTGACCCGGGCCGGGGCCTCGGCCACGCTCCTGCGATTCGCACCGGTTGCCGGCCCTCACTTCCCGAGCCCACTGGTGCGGCTGTTGCGCCTCCCGGCCGTGCCCGTACCGGCCTTCGGGGGCGGCGAGTTCTGCGTGTTGCATCGCGAGGATGCGGCCCGGGCGCTGGTGGCCGCCGCCCGCCGCCCCGAGACCGAAGGGCCGGTGAACGTGGTCGCGTCCGGGTCCATGAGCGCGTGGGCGGCAGTGCGCACGGGGGCCCGACTCCCCGTGCCGGTGTGCGGCCCGGGCTGGAACGCCGCTCGCATCGCCACCGAACTGTCCGGCGCTCCTCTGCCCGACCACGTGGTCGAGCTTCTGGTGAAGGGTCGCCTGGCCGACGGCGACCGGGTCGGTGAGCTGCTGGGGATGACGCCCGAGCACACCACCCGCGACGTCATCCGCCACATCCACGAGTGGGCCGACATCAATTGGACCCGGAGCACCCCGCCCGGGGCCGAGGCACCAGCGGCCTGAGCCCGGTCCGTACACTCGCCTCGTGCCTTTCGTCGACACCCCGGACGGGACCCGCATCCACTACGACACCTTCGGCAAGGCCGATGGCCCACCGGTGTTGTTGATCCAGGGTCTCGGCGCCGACAGCCGGGGCTGGATGCGCCAGCGTGGGATGTTGGCCGATCGCTACCGGGGCATCGTGTTCGACAACCGGGGGGTGGGCCGATCCGACGTTCCCCCCGGCCCCTATGACCTCGAGGTCATGGCCGCCGACGCCATCGCGGTGCTCGACGACCTCGGCATCGAGTCCGCCCACGTCATGGGGGCATCCATGGGCGGCATCCTCGCCCAGATCATCGGGGTCAGGTACCAGGATCGTGTCCGTTCCCTCACCCTGGCCTGCACCGCCTGCCAGCACCTCCCGTGGCGTCGGGAGCTGCTGGCCGAATGGCAGGAGACGGCCCGCACCAAGGGGATGCGGGCCTTCGTCGACCTCGCCGCCCGCTGGCTCATCGGACCGCGTTCGCGCTTTCGGCTGTGGCCCGTGGTGGGTTTCCTCGGCCCGCTGGCCATGCAGGTGTCGCCCGAGGCCCTGGGCGCGCAGGTCGACGCGATCCTCGCGTCGGACGACAAGCTGCGGTTCGAGCTGGAGACGATCGCGGTGCCGACGCTCGTCATCGTCGGTTCCCAGGACATCCTCACCCCGATCGGCGACAGCGAGCTGCTCAACGACCTGATCCCGGGCTCACAGCTGGTGATCATCACCGGTGGTCCGCACGGATTCATGTTCGAGAGCGCCGGCCGGTTCAACGCCGCGGTACGCACGTTCCTCGACCAGGTCAGCGCCGCCGAGCGTGCCGCCTGAGGGTGGCGGGCCTTGCTCCGGTGGGTCAGGCGGCGGCGTTGACGCTGGCCAGCAGGTGCTCGGCGGCGGCTTCGAGAGCGGTGACGGCCTCGTTGCCGGCGTAGGGCGCCAGTGCCTTCTGGCCCCTCTCGACGAACTCGCGTGCCGTGTTCAGTGACGATTCGACGGCCGGGCCACCGCGGAGCAGTTCGCGGGCGGCGGTGATGGTGGCCTGGTCGTGGCCGACCGCGCCGTTGCCGTTGGTGGGCTGCAGCACCGACAGCAGGGTCTTGAGCTCGGCGGCGGCGGCGCCCCCGGCGGCGAGGGCCCGGATCACCGGGAGCGTGTAGGTGCCCTCGACGAGGTCGTGGCCGGCGGGCTTGCCCAGCTCCTCGTCGGTCGAGGTCACGTCGAGGAGGTCGTCGACGATCTGGAAGGCCATGCCGAAGCTTCGCCCGAACACGGTGAGGGCCTCGATCTGGTCGCGGGGAAGTTCCGCCACGATTCCCCCGACGCGGCAGGAGGTGGCGAGCAACGAGGCGGTCTTGCCTTCGATCGACGAAAGGTACGCGGCCTCCGAGCGGTCCCGGTCGTAGGCGCTCTGGAGCTCGAGGACCTGGCCCTCGCACAAGCGACCGATGGTGGCGGCGAGGAGCCCGGCGACCTCGGTGCCCAGCGACGCGGCGATCTCGGACGCCTTGGCCAGGAGGTAGTCGCCGGCGAGAATGGCCTTCAGGTTGCCCCACCGGGCGTTCACACTGGCCACGGTGCGGCGGGTGGCGGCCTCGTCCATCACGTCGTCGTGGTACAGCGAGCCGAGGTGGACGAGCTCCACCGACACCGCCCCGAGTACCACTTCGGGGGTCGCGGCCCGCATCTGGCGATCGGCGGTGGCCGCGGCGGTGACGGCGAACGCGGGCCGAACCCGCTTGCCCCCGGCGAGGATCAGATGGCTGGCCACCTCGGTGAGAAAGGCGTCGTCGGCGACGACGGACGCCCGCAGCGCCTCTTCGACCCGGGTGAGGTCGTCCTGCAGAACCGGCAGGGCCAGGAGGGGGGAGGCGACAGCCACGAGGACAACGATAGGCGGGTGGGGCCGTCGCCCCTCAACCGGGGCGGGGTCTTCTGCCACTGACCAGCCGGTTCGTCGCGCCCGATCGTTCGTGCGGTGGCCACTCGGCGGCGGGAACGGGTGCGGGCGCGAGGAGGGAGACAGGTGGGTGGGTACACTCGCCCCACGATTCCCCCGCTCGTGGGGGAAGCCATTTCCCGCCCAGGGAGGTAGTGGCCAGTGTTCGAACGCTTCACCGACCGAGCCCGCCGTGTGGTCGTCCTCGCCCAAGAGGAAGCACGGCTTCTGAATCACAACTACATCGGTACCGAGCACATATTGCTCGGGCTGATCCACGAGGGCGAAGGCGTGGCCGCCAAGGCCCTCGAGTCGCTCGGCATCTCGCTCGAGGCGGTGCGCAGCCAGGTCGAGGAGATCATCGGTCAGGGCGGCTCGTCCCCCAGCGGTCACATCCCGTTCACGCCGCGCGCCAAGAAGGTGCTCGAGCTTTCGCTGCGCGAGGCGTTGCAGCTCGGCCACAACTACATCGGCACCGAGCACATCCTCCTCGGGCTCATTCGCGAGGGTGAGGGCGTGGCCGCGCAGGTTCTGGTCAAGCTCGGCGCCGATCTGTCCCGGGTGCGCCAGCAGGTCATCCAGCTCCTTTCCGGCTACTCCGGACCTGGCACGCAGGGCGCCAGCGGCGAGAAGGCCGGGGCCACCGCGGGTGGTTCCGGTGACGCGGCGTCGTCGGGCTCGGTGGTGCTCGATCAGTTCGGCCGCAACCTCACCCAGCTCGCCCGCGAGAAGAAGCTCGATCCCGTCATCGGGCGCGAGCGCGAGACCGAGCGGGTCATGCAGGTGCTGAGCCGGCGAACCAAGAACAACCCGGTCCTCATCGGCGAGCCCGGTGTGGGCAAGACCGCCATCGTCGAGGGCCTGGCCCAGGCCATCGCCGCCGACACGGTCCCCGAGACGCTGGCCAACAAGCAGCTCTACACCCTCGACCTCGGCGCCCTCGTCGCCGGGTCGCGCTACCGGGGCGACTTCGAGGAGCGCCTCAAGAAGGTGCTCAAGGAGATCAAGACCCGCGGCGACATCATCCTCTTCATCGACGAGCTCCACACGCTCGTCGGCGCGGGTGCCGCCGAAGGCGCCATCGACGCCGCCAGCATCCTCAAGCCCATGCTGGCCCGGGGCGAGCTGCAGACCATCGGTGCCACCACGCTCGACGAGTACCGCAAGCACCTCGAGAAGGACGCCGCGCTCGAGCGGCGCTTCCAGCCCATCAAGGTCGAGGAGCCGTCGGTGGCTCACACCATCGAGATCCTGAAGGGCCTCCGCGACCGCTACGAGTCACACCACCGGGTGACCATCACCGATCAGGCGCTCGTCGCGGCCGCCAACCTGGCCGACCGCTACATCTCCGACCGTCACCTCCCGGACAAGGCCATCGACCTCATCGACGAGGCCGGCTCGCGTCTGCGCATCAAGCGCATGGAGACGCCACCGGACTTCAAGGAGCTCGAGAACCAGATCGCCCTGGTCGTGCAACAGAAGAAGGAGGCGGTCGAGTCCCAGCAGTTCGAGGAGGCCGGCCGCCTGCGTGACCGCGAGAAGGAGCTCCTGGCCGAGAAGGAGTCGAAAGAACGCGAGATGCGCGACGCCGGCATCGACCTGTTCGACGAGGTCGACGAGGAGGCGATCGCCGAGGTCCTCTCCATCTGGACCGGCATCCCCGTGTACAAGCTCACCGAGGAAGAGACGGCCAAGCTCCTGCGCATGGAGGACGAGCTGCACAAGCGGGTCATCGGCCAGGAGAGCGCCATCAAGGCGGTCAGCCAGGCCATCCGCCGCACCCGTGCCGGCCTCAAGGACCCCAAGCGCCCCAGCGGTTCGTTCATCTTCCTGGGCCCTTCGGGCGTGGGCAAGACCGAGCTGGCCAAGACGCTCGCCGAGTTCCTCTTCGGCGACGAGAACTCCCTCATCGCCCTCGACATGAGCGAGTACATGGAGAAGCACACGGTCAGCCGGCTGGTGGGCTCGCCCCCCGGTTACGTGGGCTACGAAGAGGGCGGCCAGCTCACCGAGGCCGTGCGGCGCAAGCCGTTCTCGGTGGTGCTCTTCGACGAGATCGAAAAGGCCCACCCCGACGTGTTCAACACGCTCCTGCAGATCCTCGAGGAGGGTCGCCTCACCGACAGCCAGGGCCGCTCGGTGGACTTCCGCAACACCGTGCTCATCATGACCTCCAACCTGGGTACCCAGGACCTGCGCAAGGGCAACGTCGGCTTCGGCAAGTCCGACGAGGCCGTCAGCTACGAGCGCATGAAGGAGAAGGTCAACGAGGCGCTCAAGCAGCACTTCCGGCCGGAGTTCCTGAACCGCATCGACGACACCATCGTGTTCCACGAGCTCACCAAGCCCGAGGTCACCACGATCGTCGACCTGATGATCAAGCGGGTCACCGGGCAACTCGAGGCACAGGGCGTCGGGCTCGAGCTCACCGAGGCAGCCAAGCTTCTGCTGGCCGACCGGGGCTATGACCCCGCCCTCGGCGCCCGTCCGCTGCGTCGGGCCATCCAGCGCCTCGTCGAGGATCCGTTGTCGGAGAAACTGCTCACGAAAAGCTTCCGCGCCGGCGAGCACATCATCGTCGACGCCGGGCCCGACCCGGAGACGGGCGAGCAGGAGATCGTGTTCAATTCCGTCGAGGGCTTCCAGCCCCCGTCCATGGAGCTGGCCGAGACCGGCCCGGCCGAGTAGTTCGATCTCCGGTCTCTCGACTGCGAGCCCGGGCCTGGTGCCCGGGCTCGTGCGCGTCGGCCTGTGGTGCGGGGACCGTTAGCGTCTGCGTCGTGCGCCCCGTGACCCGTTGCCGCGTGTCGTGACCGCTCGCGGGTGGTGCGGAGGTGTCGGTCGGGCGGTGACGGTGCGAGCGCTGGCCGGGGTGGCGATGGCGCTCGTGCTGGTCGGGTGCCGGATGCAGGTCGACACCACCGTGGTGGTCGAAGAGGACGGTTCGGGCCGGGTGACCCAGACCGTCGGGCTCGATCCTGCTGCACTGGCTCGCATCGGCGATCTCGACCGTCAGGTGGCCCTCGACGACCTGCGGGCTGCGGGGTGGACGGTCGACGCTCCGGTGCAGGAGGGCGACACCACCTGGGTGCGGGCCCATCGGGCCGTGGCCGACACCACCGAGCTGGCGGCGGTGGTCAGCCAACTGAACGGCCCGGGGGGACCGTTCCTCGACATCGCCGCCGGCCAACGTGACGGGTTCCTCGAACGGGCCACGGAGTTCAACGCCACCTACGACCTGACCAAGGGTCCAGGGCTGTTCAGCGACCCCGATCTCGATGCCGTGGCCGGCAACCCGTTCGGCACCCTGTTGGCCGAGATCGCCGCCGAGGAGGGTCGACCGGTGACGGAGATGGTCGACTTCTCGGCCACGGTCGAGCTGCCAGGGGGGTTCACCCAGTCGTGGACCCCGGCGTTCGCCGACCCTGCGCCGACGGCGATCGCCGCCAAGAGCACGGAGAGCAAGGTGCCGCAACGCCTGGTGCAGTTCGGCGTGGCTCTGGTGCTGCTGGGCACGGTTCTGTTCGGCTGGTGGGCCTGGGCCACCCGCCGCCGGCGTTCGCGCCGGGTGATCGCCGGACGCGGACACCGACGCTGATGGTGGTGGTGTCGAGTCCGGCCGCCTCCGACACCGATCGGTCGGGAGGAAGCGGCGGGCTCGCTCCCTTCTTGGTGGCGGCGATGGTGGGTTTCGGGGTGCGGCTGTGGCAGTTGGGACGCGTACCACCGTCATGGTGGCAGGACTCGTCGGACTACCTGGAGGTGGGGTCGCGACCGCTGCGGGATCCGAGCCTGTGGGCCGGGGCCCGGCCTCCGCTCGTGTCGTACCTCGTCGCCCTCTTCTCCGGCGGCCAAGGCGAGCGCTACGTCTTTTTCCAGGTCGTCCTGGCCGCCCTGTGCTGGGCGGCGCTGGCGACGCAGGCGTCGGCGGACATGCCCACATGGGCTCGGCGGGCCGTGGCTTTCGTGGCCGTGCTCGCCTTCTCGTTGACCGTGCCCGTCACCATGTGGGACCGCTCCGTGCTGTCGGAGTCGTTGGGTCTCTCGCTGCTGGCGGCGTTCGTGGCCAGTGGGATCTGGTTGCTGCGTCGCCCGGGCGGTGTCCGACTGGCTGCTCTGGTGGGGGTGGGAGCGGCCCTCGTGGCGACGCGCGACACCAACGCCGTCCTGGTGGGTGGAGTTGCCGTGATGCTGGGAGGGACATGGGTGGCGCTGCGGTGGCGTGCTCGACGCGAGCGGGGAACGGGTGTCGTCCAGGCGCCCAAGTTGATGCTGATCGGCACCTGTTCGCTCCTCGTGGTGGTGGGGCTGTCCTCGTGGTCGTCGACGGTCGGCGACCGGGGCGACATCCCGCTCCTGCACGTGTTCTCCGTGCGGGTTCTGCCCTACGAGGACCGACTCCAGTGGTTCGCCGATCAGGGCATGCCCGATGTCGACCTGTTCCTCCCTGTCCCGGCCGGGCCGCCCGACCCTCTCCCGGTCATCGCCGTGTCCGAGGACGATCCCGACTACGCCGCCTGGCGGGAGTGGCTGCGCCGCGATGGGCGGTCGACCTGGGTGCGATGGGTCGCCACCCACCCCGCCTACCTGGTCACCGAGCCGCTTCTCGACCCCGAGCGGGTCTTCAACAACGCCGGGGGTGAGGTGACCGGCTACGCCGGCACCGATCTCCGGGAGGTTCCGGGGGTCACCTCCATGCTGTGGCTCCCCACCATCCCCACCGCGGCGGCGGCCCTGGCCGTTCTCGGCTGGTGTTGGTGGCGGGTTCGCCGACCCCGGCCCCTGGCCGTGGTCGCGTCGGCCAGCGTGGCGCTCTCGGCCCCCTTGGCCTTCGTGGCGTGGCACGCCGATGGGGTGGAGTCGGCCCGCCACCTGGTGACCTCGGCCGTGTCGCTGCGCCTCGGAGCGGTGCTGGCCGGCCTCGTCCTGTTGGAGGCGGTGGCCGTGAGCCGCCGTCGTTCTGGAGCGGTTCCCGACGGCGCCGATGACGAGCATGATGCTGACGGTGTCGAGAGGGCCGGATCGGCGACTGTCGATTCCGATGGCGTTGGAGGGGGCCTGGCTGTCGCACCCGATGCCTAGGGTGGCGGTCATGGCCCGAGCCCGTTCGTTGTTCCGCTGTCACGAGTGCGGCGGCACCGCTCCCAAGTGGGTGGGGCGGTGCCCGTCGTGTGAGGCCTGGAACACCCTCGTCGAGGAGGCCGACGTGCCTGTATCGGCGGCCGTGGCGGGGCGGGCCGCCCCTGTCGGGCGGCCCGTGTCCATCTCCGAGGTCGACGTCGACCAGTGGCATCCCCGCCTCACCGGCATCGCCGAGCTCGATCGCGTGTTGGGCGGGGGGCTGGTGCCCGGGTCGGTCACCCTCCTCGGCGGCGAGCCGGGCATCGGCAAGTCCACGCTCTTGCTGCAGGCCATGGCGTCGGTGGCCGCCGACGGCGCCCGGGTGCTCTACGTGTCGGCCGAGGAGTCCACCCAGCAGGTCAGGGTCCGGGCCGAGCGCCTGGGCGCGCTCACGCCGTCGCTGTTCCTGGCTTCGGAGACCGCGCTGCCCCACATCGTGGGCTTCCTCGACGAGGTGCAACCCGAGCTGCTGGTGGTCGATTCGATCCAGGCGGTCTACGACCCCGAGCTCGGCTCGACGCCCGGGTCGGTGTCGCAGGTACGCGATTGTGCGGCCCGCCTGGTCGGACAGGCCAAGGCCCGAGGCTTGGCCACGGTGCTGGTGGGCCACGTCACGAAGGAGGGCGGCCTGGCCGGGCCGAGGGTCCTCGAGCACGTGGTCGACACCGTGCTGGCCTTCGAGGGCGAACGGCACCACGCCCTGCGTCTGCTGCGGGCGGTGAAGCACCGCTTCGGGGCCACCGACCAGCTCGGCCTGTTCGAGATGACCGGCGACGGGCTGGTGGGCGTACCCGACCCCAGCCGGTTGTTCCTGGCCGACCGGCGCAAGGGGGTGTCGGGGTCCGTCGTGGTGCCCACCATGGACGGGCATCGTCCCCTCCTGGTGGAGCTCCAGGCCCTGGTCACGGCCAGCACGCTCCCGAGCCCTCGTCGCTCCGCCCAGGGTCTCGACGCCGGCCGCCTGTCACTGCTGCTCGCCGTGCTGGCCGAACGCGGTGGGTTGCGCTTCGGGGACACCGACGTCTACGCCCTCGCCGTCGGCGGCGTGAAGGTCACCGAGCCGGGCGCCGACCTCGGCCTGGCTCTGGCCCTGGCCTCCGCGCTCACCGGCGATGCCGTCCCGGCCGATCTCGTGGTCTGCGGCGAGGTCGGCCTCGGGGGCGAGTTGCGCCAGGTCTCGCAGTGCGAGCGGCGCGTGGCCGAGGCCGCCCGACTGGGTTTCTCTCGCGCCCTGGTCCCGCGCCTCTCGCCCCCGATGCCCGATCACATCGAGCTGCTCCGGGTCGACACCCTGGCCGAGGCGGTCGCTGCGGTCGGCCTGGATGGCCGGGCGCAGTCGGGGTCGGTCGCCCCGGCCCGCGCCGGCGCGCCGCGACTTCGGCCCGTGGCCGCGCACGACATCCCGGACCGGGTGCCCGACGAGTTGTTGGGCGGCCAGGGGGGCGAGCCCCCCTTCTGAGCATTCGGCCGATCCGTGCGTTGGAGCTGATCCGGGGCGAATGGGGCTTGTTCTGGTGCCAGCGGCTCTACCGGTTCCGGCGATGGCGACGCGGCCTAGGATCCTGCGATGCCACGGCGACGGAGTGAGGCGATGCTGGTGGCCCTGGCGGCTGTCGCCCCGGGCCGGCCCCTACGCGAGGGCCTCGACCGGATCTTGCAGTCCGGCATGGGTGCCCTGATCGTCGTCGGCGACGGGCCCGAGGTCCTCAACATCTGCTCCGGCGGGTTTCTGCTCGACGCCGCCTTCAGCCCGCAGCGCCTGTCGGAACTGGCCAAGATGGACGGCGCCATCGTGCTCGCCCCCGACGCCAGCCGCATCGCCCGGGCCAACGTGCACCTGGTGCCGAACCCGAATGTGCCCACCTCCGAGACCGGCACCCGCCACCGCACGGCCGAACGGGTGGCCCGTTCGATCAACCTGCCCGTGATCTCGGTGTCGGAGGACATGTCGATCATCGCCGTCTACTGCGGCGACCAGAAGCAGCAGCTCGTGCCCATCCCCCGGCTGCTCGACCGGGCCACACAGGCCCTGCGCACCCTCGAGCGCTACAAGGACCGCCTGCTCGAGGTGTCGCAGAACCTGTCGGCGCTCGAGGTCGAGGACCTCGTCACCCTGCGCGACGTCGTGATGTTGCTGCAGCGAACCGAGATGGTGCTGCGCATCGCCGAGGAGATCGAGCTCGACATCGTGGAGCTGGGTGTCGACGGCCGGCTGGTGCGCCTCCAGCTGGAGGAGGTGCTGGCCGGGGTCGAGGACGAGCGCCGCCTCGTGGTGGCCGACTACCTCCACGAGGAGAACGACTGGCACCTCGAGGAGGCGATGGCCGGTCTGGCCCGCCTCGACACCGAGCACCTGCTCGACATGAAGGCCGTGGCCGAGGTGCTGCACCTGCCGTCGGGGGTGACCGCCGACCTCGACGGGTCGGTGGAGCCGAAGGGGCACCGCCTCCTGGCCCGCATCCCCCGTCTGCCCGAGGGCGTGATCGACCGCATCGTCGAGCGCTTCGGCACCCTTTCCACCATCATGCGCGCCACCATCGGCGACCTCGAGAAGGTCGAGGGGGTGGGTGATCAGCGAGCCCGGGCCATCAAGGAGGGCCTGTCCCGCCTGGCCGAGGCGAGCATCCTCGACCACTACAGCTGATGCGCATCACCCTGCCGTCTGGTTCTCCGGCAGCGTTCGCCCGGCCGGAGAGCGGGGAGCCCGAACGGGGGCTGGTGGTGATCCCCGACATCATGGGCCTTCGGCGGCTGTTCGACGACATGGTGGACCGGCTCGCCTCCGACACCGGTTGGGCGGTCTGCGCGCCCGAACCGTTCGCCGGCTACGAGGACTGGACGATCGAGGAGAGGCTGAACGGCGGCGTGGCCCGGATCGGTGACGAGCGGATCCTGGGTGACCTCGTGGCTGCGGCCGACGCCACGGGATGTGCGACGGTCGGCGTGCTCGGCTTCTGCATGGGTGGCATGTTCACGTTCAAGGCGGCCGCGACGGGCCGCTTCCACCGGGCCGTGGGCTTCTACGGGATGATCCGCCTGCCCGAACCGTGGAAGGGCCCGGCGTTGTCCGAGCCGCTCGACGCCCTGGCCCATCCGGAGCGGTGCCCCACCATGGCCATCGTCGGCACCGCCGACCCGTACACCCCGCCCCAGGACGTGTCCGACGCCGAGGCCCATGGCACGGTGGTGGTGCGCTACGAGGGCGCCGACCACGGGTTCGTGCACGACCCCTCGCGGCCGGCCCACCGGGCCGACGATGCCGCCGACGCCTGGCGAAGAGCTCTGGCCTTCTTGTCGGCCTGAACGTCGCCCGCCTACCCGAGGGCGGGAGCAGGGGCGGACCCGTCAGGGTTGGACGACGACCGTGATGGCGACGGGCGCTTCAGCTCCAGCCTGACGGCATCGGTACCGGGTCCCAGCGGCTCGGCGTGGCGTTCGAGGATCTCGAGATCACCGACCAGGGCGTCGATCACCTCGGCGGAGAGCGGCCACGGCGGGCCGCCGGTGGCAGGGTCGCCGGTGATGGCGATGACCAGGAGCGTGCCGCCCGGCGCCACGAACGATCGGACGGCCTCCGCTGCTTTGATCTCGCGGTCGGGGGAGATCGACTGCACGGTGAAGACCTCGACGACCAGATCGAAGGCGTCGGCCCAGGCGGCCGGCGCAGCGAGGAGGTCGGCGACGTGCCACGCGACGGGCACCCCGGGGTGGCGCCGTCGGGCCCAGTCGACGGCTGTTGCGGCGCCGTCGAAGGCGGTCACGTCGAACGCTTTGGCGGCCAGGGCGGCGGCGTCGTCGCCGAGTCCGGCGGCAACCACCAGGGCCTTGGCTCCGGGCCGGTCCTCGAGGCGCTCGTACCAGGCGTCGAACAATGGTCGAGAGGCGGCGGCCTGCCAGGGGACGGCTGTCTCGTCGCCGCGGGCGCCGGCGTAGACCTGATCGAAGAACCCGTCGGGACCGGCCACCGCCTACCCGAGGGCGGGAGCAGGGGTGAAGGCGACGGGCATGTGCTTGATGCCGTCGATCAGGTTCATGCGCAGGCGCGAGGCCGGTCCGGCGAGCTCGATGTCGGGAACCCGACGGGCCAGCTCTTCGAACATCACCCTGATCTCGAGGCGGGCCAGGTTGGCGCCGAGACAGAAGTGGGGGCCACCGGCGCCGAAGGCCACGTGGTGGTTGGGGGTGCGGGCGATGTCGAACTCGTCGGCGGTGGGGCCGAACTCTTCCTCGTCGCGGTTGGCCGACGGGTACCAGAGCACGACCTTTTCGCCCGCGGCGATGGCCTGCCCACCGAGCTCGGTGTCGGCGGTGGCGGTGCGGCGAAAGAAGTTGACCGGGCTGGTCCAGCGCAGGATCTCGTCGACCATGGTGTCGGCCAGCTCGGGGTGGGCGATCCAGCGCTCCCACTGGTCGCGGTGCTCCATGAAAGCGATGAGGCCCTTGGAGATGGCGTTGCGGGTGGTCTCGTTGCCGGCGACGACGAGCAGGGCGAAGAAGAGGTCGCGCTCGAGGTCGGTGAGCTCGGCGGTGCTGCCGTCCTCCATCGTCACTTGGGCGTCGGTGAGCTTGGTCCAGACGTCCTCGCGTGGGTTGGCTCGCTTGTCGTCGCTCATCTCGTTGGCGTAGATCGCCATCTCCATGATGACGTTGGCGTAGTCCGAACCCATCTCCTCGGCCGGGCCCCCGGAGCCGTACTCGCTGTCCTGGCTGCCGATCATCCGGTTGCTCCAGTCGAACAGCCGGCCGCGGTCGTCGGCGGGGACGCCGATGATCTCGGCGATGGCGAGTAGTGGCAGTTCGGCCGACACGTCGACGACGAAGTCGCATTCGCCGGCGGGGGTGACGCGGTCGAGCACGGCGTTGGTCTTCTGGCGCAGCGCCTCTTCGAGGCGGCGGATCATGCGGGGCGTGAAACCGGAGTTGACCAGTTTGCGGTACCGGGTGTGCTGGGGCGGGTCGGTGCTCACCATCATGAGGCCGGGGCCGAGCTCGGGCGGCTGGTCGGTGAGGGCGATGCCGCCGGCGCCGTCGCGACCCGGCCCGGTCTGGTGGCTGTAGAGCAGGCCGGCCTTGTGCACTTCGGTGACGTGGCGATGGGAGCTGACCAACCAGAAGTCCTCACCGTCGCTCCCGGGGGTGCCGGGGTGACGGTAGACGGGCGCCTCACGGCGGAGGCGGTCGAACCACTCCGCCGGGTACCGCTCGGCGAACACGTCGAGGTCGGTCACGTCGATGTCGTCGAGGCTCACCTCGGACTCGTCGGTCACGTCGGTCATGAGGGCTCCTCGGGTCGGGCGGTGGCGAAGGATCAGTCTCGCCGCTCGTGCCGCGCCATGCCGATCATCGTGGTGTGGATCACCGGACCCTCTTTCCTGGAGCTCGGGAAGGTGGTCTCGACGTCAGGAGTGGACGTAGCGGGTCTGGCGACTGATCGCCAGCAGCTCGCCGGCGTCGGTCCAGATCTCGACGTCCTCGTCGACGAAGCCACCGGTCGAGCCCCTGGTGCTGAGGGCGACGAGCAGCGGCGTGCCCGGCGGGAGGTCGGCACGGGGGAGCCCGGTGCGGGCGTGGTAGGTGAGGTCGACCGATTGGGAGACCACGCCGGTGCCGGGGGGCCACAGGTGGTAGATGACCGGCGGCCACAGGTCGGCCAGGAGGCCGAGGTAGCGGTGGTCCACGATCTCGGGCGTGCGGGGCACCACCCAACCGCCCACCCGGCCGGTTCCTCCGCCGTCGACGTCGTGGATCCGCGGGTGGAGGTAAAAGTGGTCGAACGTCGGCACCGGGAACGGCGGTTCGGGCGCGACCTCGTCTGGCTCGAGAGGGCTGACCGCGGGCGGCGTGGCGACGACGAGCTCGGCGATGGGTCGGCGGGTGGCGAAAGAGGCCAGCACCAGTCCGGCCATGCGCCCACCGGACCAGAGCCGGGCGGTGGCGTTGGCCATGGTGCGCCCTCGACGTTCGACCGTGACCTCGGCCCGGAAGGGACCGTCGACGAAGGGCTTCATGTAGTGCAGGGAGCAGTGCTGAATGCCCATCGCCGGGTCGCCGAGTTCGAGGTCGAGGGCGGTCATGGCCAGGGCCATCACGTAGCCGCCGTGCTGGGCGCCCACTCCCCACCAGATCCGGCCGCACTCACGCTCGTAGGCGCCGTCGCCGAGCGGGGTGAGCTGGCATTCCTGGTCGAGCACTGCGGTCATCGACGTTGCCTACCACGGGCGGCGGTCACGTCGGGGACGAGCCGAGTCTCCGGTACTCCCGAGTACTCGCCCTGGTCGTCGTGACGCTCAGCTACTTCGCGTAAGCGGCGGCGGAGATGCGATCGGCCAGGAAGGTGGCTTCTGCTTCGTTGGATCCGACGTTGATCTGGATCTGGTCGGCCTCGAACGCCGAGGTCTGCACAACTGGGGCGGTCAGTACCTTGCCGTCGAGAACGATCGCCGCTTGGCCTGAAGGGCAGCTGGTTGCCCGCTCGAAACAGGAGGCGGCAAGTCGGTTGAACGCTCCGATGCCGGTGTCATCGTCGGCCAGAAGGAGGTTGACGGTCCACCCTTGCTGTCCTCTCACCGCGGTCGCTCGCACGACCCCGGTGCCGTCGAGCGCAGATGGCCCGAGGTCACCGGGTTCTGGCAGGCCTTCCGGGCCCGGTCCTTGTGCGTTGGAGGTGAGCACCGGACGAAAGGTCAACGACTCGGCTGGCGCTGTTCCCTTGCCGTCGAGTCGGGTGGGTACCTGCGAGGTCGTAGGGAAGGAGGCCACGGGCTCGGGGTCGGTGGTGCTGGCGGTGGACCCGCAGGCTGTCGGGAGCATCAACACTGCGAGAGCCAGGGTGGCGAGGGTGCAATGGGATCGGAGCCTCGACGACGTTCTTCCTTCGCGTCGCGCGAACTCGACTATCTGCAACATCGTTCCCCCCGGTGGTCTTCGCCCATTGTCGCGCCGGGCTCGTAGAGTTCGGCGATGGCCCTCTCTCTCGATGTCATCGGAATCGTCACCCTCGACCTCGCCCGCTCGGTCGCCTTCTATCGGTTGCTCGGTCTCGATCTCCCCGTGGGGGCCGAGGAGGAGGCGCACGTCGAGGTGGTCCTCCGAGGCTTCACGTTGGCGTGGGACACGGTCGAGATCATCCAGGGGATGGACCCCGCGTGGACGGCGCCGGTCGGCGGCCACCACATCAGCTTGGCCTTTCGCTGCGACGAGCCTGCCGAGGTCGATGCCACCTACGCCGCCCTCGTGGCCGCCGGCCACCCCGGGCATCTTCCCCCGTGGGATGCCTTCTGGGGGCAGCGCTACGCCGTGGTCCACGATCCTGACGGCAACGCCGTCGACCTCTACGCCCCGCTCCCGTCGGGTTGACACGTCTGAACCAGTGCGAGCACCGCGGACCCAGAAGGAGCGCCCGCGCGTCAGGGTTCGCGGGGGTCGGCGATGGTCACGCCGGCGAGGTCGGGGGCGGCGGGTTGCATGAGCTGGAGGGCGACGCCTTCGAGGAGCGCTTTGGGGAGCACGCACTCCGCGCAGCCCGCGTCGACGAGGATCAGGCGCAGGTGGGCGTGGTCACCGGTCACCTCGACCAGCTCGATGTCGGCACCGTCGGCCCGCAGAATGGCCCGAACCGGCTCGAGTGCTGTGTCGACAGTTGCAGTCGAAAGAGTCATGTCGCTCCCTGCTTCTCGTTCCCGGGACCACGATTCGGCGGGCGGGTGCGGGAGAGGTGGGCGCCGGCGTCGGCCAGGATCAGCTGACCAGTGATGCCGCGGGCCAGGTCGCTCACCAGGAATACGGCGAGGCGGCCCAGTTCGTCGACTTCGGTCATACGCCGCAACGGCGTGGCCGTCACCAGGTCGGCCACGTGGTCGTCGTCGAAGGCGGCGCGGACGGTCTCGGTGAGCGTGGTGCCCGGCGCCACGGCCAGCACCCGGATGCCGTGGGGGCCGAGCTCGGCGGCCATGGTCTGGGTGAGGTGGTTGATGCCGGCCTTGGCCGCGGCGTAGGCGGCCATGTACGGCGCCGGCCGGGTGGTCTCGCCGGAGCTGACGTTGAGGATCACCCCGCCGTGGCCGGCGGCGATCATGGTTCGGGCCTCGGCGGCGCCGGCCAGCGCGGTGATCACGAGGTTCTGGTCGAGCAGGCCCCGCCAGTGGTCGCCGTCGAGGGTCTCCACCGCGCCGGGGGCGTGCTCGCCGTACATGCCCACGTTGTTCACGGCGATGTCGAGACGGCCACCGAGACCGGTCACGGCCTCGGACACGGCCGCATCGAGGGCGGCGTCGTCGCGCGCGTCGGCGATCACGGTGAAGGCCCGCCCGTTCTCGGCGCCGATGCGGGCCACCGTGGACTCGGCATGGGCTCGCCGAACGTCGTGCACGGCAACGGCCGCACCGGCCCGGGCCAGCCACACGGCGATCTCGGCGCCGATGCCGGCCCCGGCTCCGGTCACCAGTGCCGTTCGTCCGCTCAGGTCGATCTCGACGGACACCGCCGCTCAGCTCCGGGGGGTGGTGAACAGCGTGATGAGTTGGTCGGTCGCCGCCTCGGCCCACGCCGTGAGCGTGGGCTCGTCGGTGCCGCCGATGGGGTGGGGGAGCACCAGGAGGCGGGTGGTGGGCTGGCCGAAGCTGGCCGAGAGGGTGGTGGCCACTGGCTCGAACCGGGTGGTGGTGGCCACCACCGCGGGGCGTCCGGCCTTCTCGAACTCGATGGCGTCGGTGACGCTGTAGGCGGTGCAGCTTCCGCAGTCGGCAGCGCCGGTGATCACCAGGTCGGCCTCGGCCACCACCTTGGCGAAGATGTCGGGGTCGCAGGGGACGGCGGCGTTGGCCGACTCTCCGCGTGGCCCCTTCTTGATCACGAGGCTCACGGTGGCCCCCGTGCGCCGGGCCAAGGCGTTGGCCGCCGCGGTCATCACCATGTCGGCGTTGGGCTTGCCGTTGTCGAGCACGGCGATGCGCAGCCCGGCGAGACTGGCGGGCGAAGGAGCCATGGACGCGGCGGGCGGGCCAGAGGCGGAATCGGGCAGGTACACGGTGGTGGTCATGGACTCGACCCCTCTCAGGGTTCCACGGGCAAGGTGACGCTGCGGGTGACGCCCCATGACGGTACGACGAGTGAGTGCTTGCCGGGGCCACCGATCACCAGCACCCGGATGTTGTCGGCGTCACCGGTCATGGGCATCAGGTGGTCGTCGGCGCAGATGTGCATCCACTGCTGCCAGGCTCGCTCCTGAAAGTGTTGCTTGAGCAACGACAACGGCAGTCGGGCGTGGTCGAACAGGTACGACGACACGTCGCGCCGGGTGAGGCCACGATCGGCGATGCTGCGGGCGTGCTCGGGCCCCAGGACGATGAAGTACTCGGCCTGGCTGATGGGCGCGTTGTTCTGCCCGAGCGATGTCATGGCCGAGGCGATCTTGGCGAGGATGAGGGCCGGGTCGCCGGCGGCCTCGGCATCGTGCACGTTGTGTGGACCCTCGCCGCAGTGCACGGTGACGGCGCTGGGCGCGTCGACGCCGCGACTGCGGGCGTAGCCCTCCCAGGGGCTCTCGGCCAGGTTCTCGGCCGCACAGAACGTGTACTTCGCCGGCTGTCCGTGGGTGGCGGCATCACCGAAGCCGGGGGTGGCGCCACCCACGTTCATGAGGGCCAGGCGTACGGCCCGGCCCACGGTGGCGTTGGCCCGGTTGCCCGGCCCGAAGGCGCCCACCCCGCTGTTGAAGCCGGCGTGCTCGGCGATCTCTCCGTGCACCACGATCATGGGGGCCACGAGGTGGGTGGTGGCGTTGACGCCACGGAGGTTGACCTCGGACCGGGCCAGAGCTCGGAGCGCGGTGAGCACCACGGGGAAGGTGACGGCTGGACAGCCGGCCATGACGGCGTTGATGGCCACCACCCGGCGGGTGACGATGCCGGCGCGGGGCTGGAGGGTGAACAGGACCTCGTCGGGATCGGCTCCACGCTCGTTGCTGGCCTGCAGCATGGCGTCCACCCGGTCGGGGGTAGGAGGTACGACGGGCAGGCCGTCGCCCAGGCCCCGGCTCTCGAGCAGGTCGAACATGGCCTCGGGAGTGGCCTCGGCCAGGGCCACGGTCTGCGCCTGGTAGGTGCTGCGTTCGGCCCCGCTCACGCCGGCTCCTCCCCTGAGTCGAACCCCGTCGGACTCTAGGCTGAGGACGATCGTTCGACCAAGGGGCGGGATGACCGACAACGAGCAGGTGGCCAGTCGAGCCGTCGGTGGCTCGGCGGTCGTCGACGCCCACACGCACGTGGCCTGCGCCGACACCGCCCGGCTCCCCACCCGGCCGACGGGAGTAGGCAGCGACTGGTGGGCCGACAGCGCCGGTGCGGTGGACACCTTGCTGGCCGACCTGGATGCGGCGTTCGTGGCCCGGGCGGTGGTGGTGCAGGCCGTGGGGGCCTACGGCCACGACTGCCGGTGCGCGGCCGACGCGGTGGCTGCCCATCCGGGCCGGTTGGCCTTGGTGGCGTCGGTCGACATGGCTGGCCCCGATCCGGCCGCGGCTGTGCTGGCGTTGGCCGACGACCTGGGTGGTTCGGCGCTCGCGGGCGTCCGGCTGTTCGGCGTCGGGGCCGGGGCCGGGGCCGGGGCTGGGGCTGGGGCTCCGACATGGCTCACCGACGGCCGGGCCGCCGACGTGTGCGCCGCCGTCGAGACGGTGGGATCGATGATCGTGCCAACGCTCTTCACTCCGGACCTCGATGCGTTGGCGGTGGTGGTGGCCCGGTACCCCGGCCTTGCGGTGGCGGTCGACCACTGCGGGTTCCCCGATCGTGAGGGAGCCGCCGGTTGGGAGGCGGTGCTGCGCCTGGCCGACGTGGGGAACGTGTCGCTGAAGGTGTCGAGCCATGTGCTCGAGGGGGGCGAACGCAACGATGGTGACCCGGCGGTCGTCGTGGACCGGCTGGTGGCGACGTTCGGG